>JACCEA010056974.1_pt1 | contig 28700 bp, 24 predicted proteins | sample 7449851 | NCBI WGS metagenome assembly JACCEA01 (sample SAMN15323453, study PRJNA562643) | freshwater metagenome | isolation source: river surface water | place: USA:Blue River Watershed | collected 2017-08-18
ACTAAATATTAAATGTTTTTTATTAATTTTTTTCATTGAAATTTGTTGTGAAATGTAAATATATAAAAATCTTACAAAAATTCAGGATTATTGTTTAGAGATTCTGAAACAAGTTCAGAATGACAAAGGTTGCGTCTATTCTCTATATTCTGAACTCTGTTTTCTCTTTAAGAAATATAATTCCAAATACTTTTCTTCTTGCTAATTTCTATGAACACTTCTTTTAGTTTGGCGTGTTCGGGTAAGTTCATGCTTGGGTCTTCTTTTAGTAGTTTTACGGCTAAATGTCTTGCCACTTGTAAAATATCTCGGTCTTTTACTAAATCGGCAATTTGTAGGTTTAACACGCCACTTTGTTGTTTTCCCATAATGTCGCCAGGGCCGCGTAATTTCAAATCTACTTCTGCAATTTCAAATCCGTCATTGGTTCGCACCATGGTTTCCATTCGGGTTTTACTGTCTTCGGATAGTTTGTAATCGGTCATTAAAATACAATAACTTTGTTCGGCACCTCGACCAACTCGGCCACGCAACTGATGCAATTGCGACAATCCAAAACGTTCGGCACTTTCAATCACCATTACGGAAGCATTTGGTACATTTACACCCACTTCAATAACGGTTGTGGCTACCATAATATTGGTTTTTCCTTCGGCAAAGCGTTTCATCTCTTCATCTTTGTCGGCAGGTTTCATTTTTCCATGTAAAATAGAAATAGAGTAGTGTGGTAAAGGGAAATCTCGAGAAATACTTTCGTAACCGTCCATCAAATCCTTATAATCCATTTTTTCCGATTCCTGAATTAATGGATATACAATATACACTTGTCGGCCTTTAGCAATCTCATCTTTCAAGAATTTCCAAACCATCAATCGTTTACTGTCAAATCGATGTACGGTTTGAATTGGTTTTCGTCCTGGTGGCAATTCATCAATCACAGAAACATCTAAGTCGCCATATAAACTCATCGCTAAAGTACGCGGAATTGGAGTTGCCGTCATAACAAGAACGTGAGGTGGAATTTCCGACTTCGTCCACAATTTACTTCTTTGTTCTACTCCGAATCGGTGTTGTTCATCGATAACTGCTAAACCTAAATTTTTAAATTGGACTTTATCTTCCAATAAAGCGTGTGTTCCGATGATAATATCTAAAGTTCCGTTTTCTAATTCTTCATGAATGATTCTTCGTTGTGCAATTTTCGTAGAACCTGTTAGAATTCGGATGTTGATGTTTAAGTCTTTCGCTAATTCGGAAATCCCATTATAATGCTGATTTGCCAGAATTTCCGTTGGCGCCATCAAACAACTTTGAAAGCCGTTGTCTTTCGCGATAAGCATACACATTAACGCCACGATGGTTTTTCCGGAACCCACATCGCCTTGTAATAAACGATTCATTTGTGCGTGACTTCCTAAATCGTTTCGAATTTCTTTTAACACTCGTTTTTGAGCATTGGTCAATTCAAAAGGCAAGTGATTGTTGTAAAAGTTATTGAAATTTTCACCAATTTTTTCAAATGGAAAACCTTTAATTTTATGTTTTCGAATTAAGTTTTTAGTGATTAATTGTAGTTGTATGAAAAACAATTCTTCAAACTTTAATCGGAATTGCGCTTTGGCTAAGAGTTCCTGATTTTTTGGAAAATGTATATTGACTAAAGCGTCTTTTTTCGGAATGAGTTTTAATTCTTCAATTATAGAAACAGGCAACGTTTCAGAAAATAATTGATGCGTTTCCGAAAACAATTGCATCATCATTTTATTAATGACTTTATTCGTAACGCCTTTGTTATTTAGCTTTTCAGTACTTGGATAAACAGGTTGCATGGCGCTTCGTAAAGCGGTTTTGTGTTCTTCCAACAATTCCATTTCTGGATGCGCCATGTTGAAAACCGAACCAAACTGCGTCACTTTCCCAAAAATAACATAAACGGTATTGAGTTTCAAACTTTCTCGAACCCATTTCTGACCTTGGAACCAAACCAATTCCATTTGACCGGTGTCGTCTAAAAATGTCGCGACTAATCTCGATTTTCCTTTCCCTTGATCGATGGTTTTGACATGAACCACTTTTCCCACAATTTGCACTTCCGAATTGCTATTCACCAATTGGTTAATTTTAAAATAGCGCGTTCTGTCGATATAACGATTCGGATATAAATTGATTAAATCCCCATATTTGTGAATGTTCATTTCCTTGCGCAACAAATCGCCACGTTGCGGACCAACGCCTTTTAAATATTCTATGGGAGTTTCGAGAAGATTCAAATTCAATTGTGCTATTTATTTTTGGAACACCGATTAAAGAAATTTTAAAAATTTATATAATTTCTTAAATCTGTGTTTGAAAAACTTGAAAAGCGAAGATACTTTATATTTTTAATATTCTAAAATGACTATCTCGGAATTAAATCAATATACCAAAAGCCATAAGTTGGTTCGTCAGAATCTACATCACAAGCCGTATTTGAAGCTGTGGTATTTTTTGGTTTCTCATATTTTTTATGAACGATTTCTCCGATTTCAAATTCTACTGGATTTTTGAATATTGGACCATCGAAACAAAACGTATGAAATTCGCCATTTTCGCCGCAAACATCTACATTTTCTGGTAAATCTTTGATGAAATTTGCATCGATAATTCGTCCAACGAAACTTTTATCTAAAAATTTTTCGTTCACACAAGTTACGATGGTTTTGAAACCTAAATTTATAAAATCATGGATAAGTTCAGTCGTGTCAATTTTCCAAAGTGGGAATTCGCCTGTAAAACCGCCTTGTTGTAATTTGTTTTCACGGTATTTTCTAAGGTCTTCTAAAAAAATATCGCCAAAAATAGAATGTGTTACGCCATTTTCCTTAAACTTTGATAAGGTGTTTCTCATCACTTCTTCATAGATTTCCATGGTTGGCATTTCTGGAATCATCATTTTTGTTAGCGGCAATTGCAAACTTTTGGCTTGAGCATCTAAAAGTTCTACACGAACGCCATGCATGGAAATACGTTGGTATTGTTCACTCACGCTAGTTAATAAGGAAACAATTTCGAATTCGTTGTTTTGTAAGGTTTTGTATAAAGCAAAAGCAGAATCTTTTCCGCTGCTCCAGTTAAATAGGGCTTTCTTTTTCAATTTGAATGGCAAAAATTTATGTAAATATTGGAACACAGATTAAAGAAATTATATAAATTTTTAAAATTTCTTAAATCTGTGTTCCAAAAAAATGAAAAGCGAAGATAAGTTATAATTTGTTAATTCAGAAAGAAGCCAATTTGAAAATGTTTATATTCGTGTCAGATTTAAAAATTACTTATGAAAACGCTATTTTTCCTTCTATTTTCGATACTGACTTTTTCACAACAAACGAAATCGGTTGATTTTTTGAAATGTGAGGCGAATGTAATGCCAGATTTTGATTCTAAATCACTTTCAGGTTCAATTACTTATGAATTTAAAGTCTTAAAAGATATTGATTCGATTCGAATTGATGCTAAGAATATGTTTATCTATAGCGATGTGAACATAAATGGGAAAAGAGTAGATTATCGATATAATGGAAAAGAAATTGTATTATTTCAAGGCTATAAAAAAGGAAAAAATAAAGTTGAATTTACTTATAGATGTACACCCAAACAAACTTTGTATTTTGTAGGTACTTCAGCCGACTTTCAAATTTGGACGCAAGGTCAAGGAAGATACACAAGTCATTGGTTACCAAGTTTTGACGATGTGAATGAAAAAGTAATATTTAATATTTCTTTTGAAATAGATTATAGATTAGGTTTTTATTTTGGATTTTCAAATGGGAATATGATTCCTGAAAAAATCAAAAGAAAAAGAATGAGGCCAACCTATGCATTTATTTACGAACCAACCAATTCGGTGTATAAGTTCAAAATGCAAAAACCGATGTCGTCTTACTTAGTGATGTTGGCCATTGGGAATTTTGAAAAACAAGAAACCAAAAGTAAATCGAGTACACCTTTAGAATTTTATGTTGATTATCGAGATAAGGATAAATTCGAACCAACTTATCGCTATTCCAAGCAAATTTTCGATTATTTAGAACAAGAAATTGGGGTGAAATATCCTTGGAAAATTTACCGACAAGTTCCTGTTCGAGATTTTTTATATGCAGGAATGGAGAATACAACATCAACTATTTTCTCACAAGATTTTGTAGTCGATTCGATTGGTTTTAATGATAAAAATTACATCAATGTGAACGCGCACGAATTAGCTCATCAATGGTTTGGTGATTTAATTACAGCGCAATCAGGAACACATCATTGGTTACAAGAAGGTTTTGCAACGTATTATGCTTTATTGGCTGAGAAAGAAGTTTTTGGCGACGATTATTTTTATAATGAATTATACGATTATGCTTTGCAATTGAGAAGCGCTGCGAAAACAGATACGATTCCGGTAATGAATGAAAAAGCGAGTTCGTTATCGTTTTACAAAAAAGGGGCTTGGGCATTGCATACGTTACGAGAAGATATTGGCGCAAAGAACTTTCAAAAAATCGTAAAAAAATATTTAAAGAAATACCAATACAAAAATGTAATTACGGATGAATTTTTAGCGGAAGTTAAAAAAGTTGTGAAAGATTTCGATACAGATAATTTCAAAAAAACGTGGTTGGAAACTGCTGGTTTTGATATGATTTTAGCCGAAAGTTATTTAGTAAAAAACAAATCGGTTGCGGCTTACATTCAGTTAACGAAAGAGAAAAAAGATTTAGACAATTACAAAGCGATTTTACAATCGGAAACCTATTTTCCAATCAAACAATATATTTTCTACAAATTAGCAAATACTCCTTTTGAAGACAAAAAGGAATTGATTGAAATCGGCATGCAACAAAATTTATATGTTCGTCAAGCGATTGCCGAAACGGTTACGAAAATTCCAGTCGAGTTTAAATCTCAGTACGAAACATTTTTAGATGATGCTTCATACAATACCAAAGAAATTGCGCTAATAAATTTATGTAAAAACTTTCCAGAAGATAAGCAAAAATATCTTAGAAAAACATATAAGATTTTTGGTAATAACGACAGAAGTTTACAAATTACATGGTTGAGTTTAGCGATTGATTCTGAAGAAGATGAATTTATTAAAGGCAATATGTATCATGAATTATTGGAATTTTCTTCAAATAAATACGAAAGTTCGGTCAGACAAAATGCGTTAGAAGTTTTACTGAAAATAAATCCAAATGATGTCAACGTAATTGCTTCTTTATTTAATGCAACCACACATCATAAATGGCAGTTTACGAAATTTTCAAGAGATAAAATCCGAGAATTATTGAAAAAACCAGAATTTAGAAGTAGAGTAGAAGAGTTAGCCAAAACCGCTGATGAAAAAACCGCTGCTTTATATATGAAGTTTTTAAAAGAGTAAAGTAATAAAACACAAATTTCACAGATTTACACAAAATAAAATCTGCGTTAATCTGTGAAATCTTTGTAAAATTTTAAAAAACTCTTTTCAATTCTTCTTTAATAAAACTAATGGCAACAGCACTTGCGCTTTCTGTTTGAGTAAGTTCTGTTAGTAAAAAAGTTCTCAATTCATCGCCAGTTTTCACTTCACCATTAATAGATGTTTGTCGAATTTGAGTGATGATACTATTTTTAGCTTTCATTACAATTTCCCAACAATCTTGAGTTAAGTAAATTTGTTGTGCAATATTGTGTTCGTATTCTGTTTGTATGTTATGAATTAAAAATGTTGCGTAATTTGGTGCATCTAAACCATTTGGCTCCACACGCATCATTAAGTTGATAGGATTAATTCGTTCTAAAAACAAAACAATTCGTTCATATGCTTGTAATCTAATAGGTAAACCTAGTTGTTGGTTTTCGCGTAATAATTCAAATTTGCGTTTGTTTTCTTCGTTTCTAAAGAATTTATGTAGTAATCCAAAAGCTACACCACCAGTAATAATAGCAGGTAAAGTGTAGGTTGCAATTTCTAGTAATTTATCTTCAATTGTCATATTTAGTTTTTTTACAAATCTAAAATATTTTTTTTAAAAATAAACTTAATATTAAATTTGTTATATTTGTTTGTATTTCAATACAATATGATGAAAAAAATACTTTTTTTTTATTTAATTTGCCTCCCCATTTTGTCATTTTCCCAGACAAAAGAGATAGTTTTAATCTTTAAAGATAAAGCTACAGGTAATTTAATTGAAAACGTTTTGGTAAATATTCTTCGTACTGATGAAAATTTCCAAAGTAATAAAGAAGGAAGCATTAAATTCAAGCTTTCTAAGCCTTCTCGAATTCTGATTTCCCATTTCGAATACAAACAAATCAACCTCAATTCGGCCACTTTAAAAGAACCTCAAATTATTATTACTTTAGAAAGTATTTCTCAAGAAATTGAAGATATTGTAATTACTAATAAACAATCGTTCAGTATATTAAAAACATTGATAAATAAATCGATGAAGCAATTAACGGCTCCTATAAATTTAAAAATCTATACAAGAGAATTCTTCAAATACAATAACGAATATACTTCTTATTCAGACGGTTTAGTCAACTTTTGTTTGAAAGAAAAACCAGATAAATTTTCTGCGGATATTTTAGTCGAACAAAATCGAACATACAATTTAGTGAATAACGAAAAGATTGAAAAGAAAACCTTGAGTTATAACATGTACGATATTATTCAGAATTATTACGATTTTAAATATATCACGCAATTAGCAGAATCAAAAGCCAAAAAGAAGTTCGATTTTGAAATCAAAACCGTGAAAGGAAAAGAAGATTTTTATCAAATGGTAATTGCACCAAAACCTGAAATTGAAGAATTTTTACCCACAGTTTCTATCATTTATAATTTTAAGAAAAATGTCATCTTAGAATTAGAATACTATGTAGAACCAAGCCGATTTGAATTTGCAGATGTGTCTAATTTAAAAGTCATTAAAGGGAAAGTTTTTAATTCAACTTTCAGAGCCTTGTACATTTTAGATGGTGAAGATTACTTTTTAGCGAGTACGAAAGAAGAAATCGGAGTAATGGTAAAAGACAAAAAAAACGTTGAAAATAAAATTGAGATTGCTAATTATTTAATGACTACGCGTCACAGCAGAAAATTTGTACCTTATGATAAAGAAGATGTTTTTAAAGAAAAATCACTAATCAATAAGAAAAACTCAATAATTACGGAGTATTGGGAAGTTAATTCGGGTTTATTATTGACTACTGATGAGAAAAAAATTGTTGATAATTTGCAACTAAATGATGAGTAAAAGCATTTAAAATCACTTCATAATCTGTATTTTTGCTATCATAAATATTCTTTTTTAAAATGCAACAATACATAGATCAATTAAATGAAGCACAACGTGCACCAGTTCTTCAAAAAGATGGTGCGATGATTGTTATTGCAGGCGCAGGTTCAGGAAAAACACGTGTACTTACAGTTCGAATTGCCAATTTGATGTATCAAGGCGTTGATGCTTTTAATATTTTATCTTTAACTTTTACCAATAAAGCCGCGCGTGAAATGAAAAAACGTATCGGTGAAATTGTCGGTGCCAGTGAAGCTAAAAATCTTTGGATGGGAACTTTTCACTCGGTTTTTGCTAAGATTTTACGAAGTGAAGCGGATAAATTAGGCTATCCTTCTAATTTTACGATTTATGATTCTCAAGATTCTTTACGTTGTTTGGGAAGTATCATCAAAGAAATGCAATTGGATAAAGATGTTTATAAGCCAAAACAAATTTTAGGAAGAATTTCGCAATATAAAAACTCATTAATTACAGTTCGAGCCTATTTCAATAATCCCGAATTACAAGAAGCAGATGCAATGAGCAAAAAGCCTCGAATGGGTGAAATTTATAATAATTACGTAGAGCGATGTTTTAAATCGGGTGCGATGGATTTTGATGATTTGTTATTGAAAACTAACGAATTATTAAATCGTTTTCCTGATGTTTTAGCGAAATACCAAGATCGTTTCAGATACATTTTGGTAGATGAGTACCAAGACACGAATCACTCGCAATATTTGATTGTAAAAGCACTTTCAGATAGATTTCAAAACATTTGCGTGGTAGGTGATGATGCACAAAGTATTTATGCCTTTCGAGGTGCGAATATCAATAACATTTTAAACTTTCAAAAAGATTATGAAGGTGTGAAGATGTATCGATTAGAACAAAATTATCGTTCTTCTAAAAATATCGTAGAAGCAGCTAATAATGTTATCGATAAGAATAAAACCAAACTTGATAAAATTGTTTGGACGGCTAATGATGATGGTCCAAAAATAAAAGTTCATAGAAGTATTACGGATGGAGAAGAAGGTCGTTTTGTAGCCGGAACCATTTTCGAACAAAAAATGCAAAATCAATTATCGAATTCGCATTTTGCTATTTTATATCGTACCAATGCGCAATCTCGTGCGATGGAAGATGCGCTAAGAAAAAGAGATATTCCGTACCGAATTTATGGTGGCTTATCATTTTATCAACGTAAAGAAATTAAAGATGTTTTAGCGTATTTACGATTGGTTATCAATCCGAAAGATGAAGAAGCTTTAGTGCGAGTGATTAATTATCCAGCTCGTGGTATTGGTGACACCACTATTGAAAAATTAACTGTTGCGGCTAATCATTACAAGCGTTCCATTTTTGAAGTCATGGAACATATTGATAAAATCGATTTGAAATTAAACTCGGGAACCAAAACGAAGTTGCAAGATTTTGTAACGATGATTAAGAGTTTCCAAGTTATTAATGAACAACAAGATGCGTTTACCTTAACGGATCATGTGACCAAGAAAACAGGTTTAGTTCAAGAATTGAAAAAAGACGGAACGCCTGAAGGTATTGCTCGAATCGAAAATATTGAAGAATTATTAAATGGTATCAAAGATTTTACGGAAGGTCAGAAAGAAGTGGACGGTGCTCGTGGTGCTTTAGCAGAATTCTTGGAAGATGTAGCTCTAGCAACCGATTTAGATAAAGATACAGGTGATGATGATAGAGTGGCGTTAATGACGATTCACTTGGCAAAAGGATTAGAGTTTCCTCACGTTTTTGTGGTTGGAATGGAAGAAGATTTGTTTCCAAGTGCGATGAGTATGAACACACGAAGCGAATTGGAAGAAGAACGTCGTTTGTTTTATGTAGCGTTAACGCGTGCCGAACATCAAGCATACTTGACTTATGCGCAATCACGTTACCGTTGGGGAAAATTAGTAGATAGTGAACCATCTCGTTTTATTGAAGAAATCAACGATGAGTATTTAGATTATATGAATCCGATTGATTCAGGATATAGATACAAACCAACGATGGATATTGATATTTTTGGTGATGTAGACAAATCGAAATTACGTTTAGCGAAACCAACTGCTGGTACGCCTCCAGAATATATTACGAAAAATGAACCTATTTCGTCAGTAAATATTAGAAGATTAAAACCTGTAAATAGTAGTTCAAGTCCATCAAAAGCAAACTTGTTTGACAATAATTTAGCAGTTGGAAATATCGTCATGCACGAACGCTTTGGTAAAGGTGAAATTGTAGGACTAGAAGGTGTTGGAGCCGACAAAAAAGCAGAAATTCGTTTTGATGTAGGTGGTTTAAAAAAGTTGTTGTTGCGATTTGCGAAGTTGAATGTGATTGGGTAGGGAAGAACCAAGTAAAAAGAATCAAATAAAAAGAGCCAACTAAAGATTTCATATCAATAGAGAAGTTATAAGTGAAGAGAAATAGATTTGAAACAAAAACAAAATTCAAAAATCGAATAAAGAATAGCAATAAGAGAAAAGTAAAGAAATTAAATACATACTTTTTTGGTATTCTAATTATCGGATTAATTCATTATATGTTTATAGAATCTAAATATATAGGTAGTGATTATAGATATGATTTGTTTGTTTTTTGGATACCAACAATTGTTGGAATGTTAATTACAATTCGTTTTGATTTTTTACAATTGAATTGGAAAGAAACTTTAGATGATTTAAAAAAAGACAAAAGCATTTTTTCAAAAATTTTTACACTTCCTTTTTTACTTGTAATCCATTTTATGATTGCTGTAATTATGTTTTGGATGCCCGCTAATATTATTTGGGATACATGGAATAAAATTGAAGCTAAGAATAGCAAAATTGAAGTTAGAGAATTTCAAATTGCTAAGTTTCAATTATCTAAAAGTAGTGATTCTGTAGGATTTTACTATAATGGGAAATGGGAAAGTATTCCAGCTCATTATGAAGATATAAAACCTTATTTAGATAAAAATCCAAAAAAATACAAGATAAAACTAGAAGTTAGAAAAGGAATTTGGAATTATTATATTGTTGATTCTTATGACATTTTATAATGTACATTTAGTTATTTTTTTAACTTGAAACAAAATAACCTGAAACAAAAATATCATGGCAGAATTTATTAAAATTTACGAAGACAAACCGAGCGAAGCTGCTATTAAAAAAGTAGTTGAGGTATTAAAAAATGGTGGTTTAGTGATTTATCCAACCGATACGGTTTATGGTTTAGGTTGTGATATTACCAATTCTCGTGCCTTAGAACGATTAGCCAAATTGAAAGGAATCAAGTTGGAAAAAGCTAATTTTTCCTTTGTTTGCAGTGGTTTGAGTAATATTTCCGATTATGTGAAACAAATTGATACTTCAACTTTTAAGATTTTAAAACGGGCTTTACCTGGACCATATACTTTTATTTTACCAGGAAATAACGATTTACCAAAAGACTTCCGTAAGAAAAAAACAGTCGGTATTAGAGTTCCAGATAATAGAATTGCCATCCAGATTGTGGAAATGTTAGGCAATCCAATTGTTTCTACATCTATACATGATGAAGATGAGGTAATTGAATATTCTACTGATCCAGAATTAATTTTCGAGAAATGGCAAAACCAAGTCGATTTAATTATTGATGGCGGTTACGGTGAAAACGTAGCTTCAACCATTATCGACTTAACCGGTCATGAACCAATTGTGGTAAGAGAAGGTAAAGGTGATGTGGATGTAATTTAATTTTACTTTGCCAAAGTTCAAAATTTCAACAGAGCCATTAATTTGGCTTAACAATTGATAAATAACGTTCTAAGCAGTCTTTTTCTGTTTGGGCGATAAATAATAAAAAATCTTCTTTATTTTGTGTTACTTGACATTTCTCAAGTGCATTATAATATTTTATTCTCGACTCGGAAGTTCCTTTAATATTGGCAATAACATAACCGTGTTGCAATAATATTAAATTCATTAATAATCTTGAAGTTTTTCCGTTGCCATCAATAAACGGATGAATAGTTACTAATCTTTCGTGCATTTCTGCAGCTAAAATTACTGGATGCATTTTTTTATAATTGGTTTTATACCAAATTATTAATTCTTCCATTTCTTGTTTTACTAAAAATGGTTGAGGTGGCATGTGTTCGCTACCTTTTATCATCACTTGAACAGTTCTGTATTTTCCTGCATCTTCAGGGAAAATTCCTCTTAAAATTAAATTATGAATGTTTAATAATTCTCTTTCATTAATAGAAAATTCTTTATCCATAAGTTCTTTAATATACACAATTGCCTCTTGATGATTTAATGCTTCTAAATGCTCACGCATACTTTTTCCAGAAATGGTTAAACCTTCATTGATAACTAAATCTGTTTCTTTTAAAGTAAGCGTATTTCCTTCAATTTTGTTACTTTCAAATGTATACTCTAATTCTAAAGCTTGCGCAATTCTAAAACTATCAAATTGGCGATATTTTGATAATTCATTTTTTAATACATCTATTTCGGTTAAAATATTTTGAAGTTCAATTGAAAGCGACGCTCTTTTAAATGAACCATAAAATTCTATTTCTTCAGCAACCATCATTATGGCTTTGTACGTGTATTCATCATTACCAACTTCCGCATAAATACGCTCTTTTATCCATAAAACCAATAAGTTTTCATACTCTAATTCAAGAATATTTGATAACTTAAGTATTTGTTCTTTAGTTGGAATTCTTTTGCCATTTTCAAACTTACTTATCAATGCTTGATCAATACCTAAAGCAGTAGCAATTTCTTTTGTTTTTAATTTTTTACTAATTCTTGTATTTCTTAAGATGTTTTGAAGTGTTTTCATTTTTGATGACATTAATTTTCAAGACAAATTTAGTCATAAATATTTATTAAAAAAAACAATTTCAAATATTCTCAAAAAAGAAGCTAAATATTTAAAATTGTTATTGAAATTGTAAAACTATTTTGGACTTACAATTTCTACATCGCTAAACGCAATCGCACCACGAACTACACCTTGAATAGTCGTTTTCAACGCATCAATAATATGAATTTTTAATTCGTTTTTAGAGAAAATTAAACTTACTTCTCTTGATGGTTTTGGGTTGGCGAACTGTCTTAGTTTCGCTTTGTTTTTGTCATTTAAATCCAATGTATGTAAGTAGGGAAGAAGTGTAGTTCCTAAACCTTCATCTGATAATTTTATTAACGTTTCGAAGCTTCCACTTTCTAATTGGAAATGGTTTTCACCAATGAAATTATTCGTTTTACATAAATTCAAAACGCTGTTTCTAAAACAATGTCCGTCTTGTAAAAGCAATATTTTTTCTACATCTAAATCGGCAACTTCAATTTCTTTTTTAGAAATATTCTGACTGCTTTCAGGAACATACGCTACGAAAGGCTCATAATATAATACAATTTCTTTTAATTTTTCTTCATCTAAAGGTGTGGCTGCAATGGCGCAATCTAAGTGACCATTTTTTAGTTTTAAAATAATATCAGCAGTGTTTAATTCTTCAACAATTAAGTTTATTTTCGGATATTTTTTAATGAAAGTATTTAAAAACATTGGTAATAAAGTTGGCATAATCGTTGGGATAATTCCAATTCGGAAATCGCCACCAATGAATCCTTTTTGTTGGTCAACAATATCTTTAATTCTGTTGGCTTCGTTAACGATATTTTTCGCTTGAGTTACAATTTGAGCCCCAACATCCGTTAAACCAATTGGTTTTTTAGTTCTATCGAAAATTTGAATACCTAATTCGTCTTCTAATTTTTGAATTTGCATGCTTAATGTAGGTTGCGTCACGAAACATTTTTCGGCAGCTAAGGTGAAATTTTTATTTTCAGCAACGGCTAAAACATAGTATAATTGGGTAATTGTCATAGTATCAATTTTTGTGATAAAAGTATATATTTCTATCGTGAAAAACTATTGTTTGTGAAAAGTTTATAAAAAAACTCTGAACATATCAGAGTTTTTTTATAATTCAATTCGTACTTCGTAAATAGTACTTCGTAAATTTAATATACTTCTGATTCTTTTAGTTTTTCTGTATTCGCAACTAATTGTAATTCATCAATAAACTTGTGAATTTTTCCAGACATTACTCCGTCCATATCAAAAACATCTACACCAATTCTGTGATCTGTTACACGACCTTGAGGATAGTTATAGGTTCTAATTTTTGCAGAACGGTCACCAGAACTTACTTGAGAAGTACGTGTTTTGGCATCTTCTTCTTGTTTTTTAGCTAATTCTTGTTCGTATAAACGAGAACGTAAAACTGTTAATGCTTTATCTTTATTTTTATGTTGTGATTTTTGATCTTGACATTGTGCTACTAATCCAGAAGGAATGTGTGTTAAACGAACCGCAGATTTTGTTGTATTTACAGATTGTCCACCTGGTCCTGAAGAACAAAAGAAATCTACACGAACGTCATTCATATCAATTTGTACATCAAATTCTTCTGCTTCTGGTAAAACCATAACTGTTGCAGCAGAGGTGTGCACACGACCTTGTGTTTCTGTTTGAGGTACACGTTGTACACGGTGTACACCAGCTTCGTATTTTAAAGCACCATAAACATCTTCACCGGTTACTTCAAAAATTACCTCTTTGAAACCACCAGAAGTTCCGTCACTCATATCAACAACTGAACATTTCCAACCACGACTTTCGCAATATTTCGTATACATTCGGTATAAATCTCCTGCAAAAATTGAAGCTTCATCTCCACCAGTACCTGCACGAATTTCCACCATCACATTTTTCGCATCTTCTGGATCTTTAGGAATCAACATAAATTTGATTTCTTCTTCCAATTCAGGTAAACGTTCTTTGGCTTCTTCTAATTGCATTTTAGCCATTTCTACCATTTCCGCATCTGAACCATCTGCAATTATTTCTTGTGCTTCTTTAATGTTGGCGTCAAGCGTAATATATTCTTCACGTTTTTGAACTAACGCATTTAAACTTTTGTATTCCTGATTTAATTGTACATAACGTTTTTGGTCGGCAATAACATCAGGTTGTATAATCAAATCTGAAATTTCGTCGAAGCGTTGTTTTACATATTGTAATCTGTCTAACATCATATTCTTTAATTTTCGGATGCAAAGGTACAATTTTAGTTTAAAGTTTAAAAATTTACTATTTAAAAGTTTTTCTTTTTGAAAATCAACGACTTATAAATATTATTTTTATTTATTCTAAATAAACTTGTTTTTTATGATTTTGCGTTTTACTTTTGCATCGTTATTTTAAATTATTCTAAATAAAAATGAAAAAATATATCTTACTAGTAGCATTAATCACTCAAGTAACTATTTCAAATGCACAAAATCAGGATACTTCAAATGATGTAACCTTAGAAATTGAAAATGATACAGTTAAGAAAAAAGTGAAAGCAATTGAAGAAGTTGTTATTATTAAAAAAATTAATAAAGGTGCCGTAAGTGCAGGGAAATCTTCTATTAAAGCCATGGATTTACCACAAGCTACCGCTATTATTGATAGAACTACAATTGATCAACAACAAATTTTAAGAATTTCAGATGCTTTAAAAAGCACAAATGGAGTTTATGTTTCTGGTGCAAGTAATGCTTCTGGAAATAATCAAGAAGAATATGGTTCTAGAGGATTTACATTCAGTGGTACCAATACTTTTAAAAACGGCGTAAGGTTTAATGGTTCTTTAATTCCCGAAACGGCTTCTCTAGAAAGTATTGAAATTTTGAAGGGAAGTTCAGCTTTATTATACGGTAATGTAGCTCCTGGAGGAATCTTAAATTTAGAAACTAAAAAGCCTAAATTTCAACAAGGTGGAGAAATAAGTTTTAGAGCTTCTGAATACGATTTTTACAAACCAACTATTGATATTTATGGCAGTTTAGATAAAAGTCAAACTTCAGCTTATCGTGTAGTTACAAGTTACGAAACGGCTAATAGTTTTAGAGACGTGGTAGGAAGTGAAAGATTTTATATTAATCCTTCTTTCTTATTTAATTTATCTAAAAAAACAACTTTATTGGTGGAAGCTGATTATTTAAAAGATAGCAGAACTCCAGATTTCGGATTGACAACAATTGATTATAAAGTAGTTGAATTACCAAGAAATACTTTCTTAAATTTTGATTGGGCTAAGTTTGACAGTAAACAAGAAAGTATTACTTCTACATTAACTCACGATTTAAATTCAGCATGGCAATTGAAGGGTATATTGTCTTACCAAGGTTATACTACTAATTTATTATCAAGTTTACGACCAAATTCAGGAAATACGACGCCAACTTCACCAAATAATAACTTAGTTCAAGCTAATGGAGATTGGGTGCGTGGTGTTCAAAAAGCAGACAATAAACAAGATTATGCTTTTGCAGAAATTGATTTAACAGGACATTTTAATACGGGAAATATCAAACATACAGTACTTTTAGGAGCTGATGCAGATAGATCTAATACAGGAACATTAAATTACTCGAATATTAATTATTTTGATAAGATTAATATTTATAATCCAAGTGTTGTGATTGGTAAAAATCCTACTTATTCTAATGCAAATATTCCAACATTAAATAAAAATACGCATGCAGATGCAGAAGTAAGACGTGCAGGATTTTATGCTCAAGATTTTATAGAATTAACTCAAAAATTAAAAGTTTTAGCAGGTTTACGTTATAGTTATTTAGAAAATACTACAAATACTTTAACTTATGCCACTAGTAATACTGTTGAAACAAAAACAAACGATAATATTATTTCATCTAAATTAGGAATTGTATTTCAACCGACTAAAACAAACTCAATTTTTGCCAGTTATTCTGATTCATTTGTTTTGAATACGGGAACGGATAGAAATTTTAAAGCTTTGCCAAGTTCAACAATTGACCAATATGAAGTAGGTGTGAAGAATGAATTTTTTAAAGGTCGTTTGACTGCAAATGTTACAGGTTATATTATTGATTTTGGAAATTTAGCACAAACGGATTTTACAAACGGAAATACAAATACCAATATCAAAGAATTAGCAGGATCATATACTAGTAAAGGTGTTGAAATTGATATTACAGGAAATTATAAAAATATTAGAGCTATGGCTGGATATAGTTTTAATGAAACAAAATATACAAAAAGTAATATTTATAATCCAGGAACGCAGTTAAGATTTGCGCCAAAAAACACAGCTAATGCCAGTTTATTTTATACTTTTGGAACCGCAAAATTAAAAGGATTAGAAGTCGGAGTGTTATCTTCTTATGTTGGAAAAATATTAGGTGGAAGATTAAGACCAAATAATGCAAGTACTCCTGCAGAATTAGCAAGAAAACCAATTCCAGTTGATGGGTTTTTACAATTCGACGCATCAGTTGGGTACACCATTAATTCATTTTCAATTAGAGTAAAATTATCTAATTTAGGTAATGTAACAAGTTATTATGTTTACGATGATAATACAGTTACACCAATTGCTCCAAGAATGATTTCAACTTCTGTATCTTATAAATTTTAAAAAGTTATTTCAGATCTAAAAGAATATGTTTTAAAGATGTTTCTGTTAGATTTTATTAAAAGAAAATTATATAAATTATGAAATTAAATAGAAGAAACATTCACCGCGATTTAGGATATTTTTATATCGGATTAATTATATCATTCGCTTTTTCTGGGATTTTAATGAATCACAGAGAGCACTGGCATCCTGAAAAATACACAATTGAAACTAAAAATATTCAAGTTAAATTACCTGAAGAAAGTCAAATTACTGAGGAATATGCTGAAAATTTAGGTAAAGAATTAGGTATCGATGATAAAATTCGTCGCCATAATGTTAAAAAAGGGACGTTTAAAATTTCTTTTGAAAAGCACGATGTAGAAATCGATATGGAAACAGGAAAAGGAGAAATCGTAGCATTTAATAAAACCCCGATTATTAGTCAAACTATGAAGTTACATAAGAGTACTTCAAACTGGTGGATTTACTATTCAGATATTTTTGGGATTTCGTTAATTACAATTGCAATTACGGGTGCAATTATGATTACACATGGTAAAAATACTTTTGCCAGACGTGGTTGGAAATTAGCCGTTGCTGGTATTGTTATCCCATTACTTGTTTTGATTTTAATTGGATAAGTTTTTAAAGTTAGTTATATAAAAAACTCCGTTTCTACTTAGGAACGGAGTTTTTGTTTATTTAAGATTAGTTAACTTACTTCGTTAATTCTTCTTTTTTAATTTATAAGCATGATGCCACAAAAAAACCTCGAAAAAACTAATTCTCGAGGTTTTTGTTATTAAGTATTTCGTAAATCCGAAATTGTAAAATCTTAATTCTTCACAGGAATATTCTCCAAAATCTCTAATACAAATTTCCAGTATTTTTGTGCTGAAGCGATATTCGCTCTTTCGTCTGGACTATGTGCTCCGTGAATGGTTGGACCGAAAGAAATCATATCCCAATTTGGATAGTTGGTAGCTAAAATTCCGCATTCTAATCCAGCATGACAAGCTACAACTTTTGGTTCTGAGTTATTTTGTTTCTTATAAATATCCACTAAAATATCTAAGATTTCCGATTTCGCATTGGGTGTCCAACCCGGATATGAACCTCCAAAAGTTACTTCACAACCCATTAATTCAAATGCAGAACGTAAAGCATTTGCTAAATCAAATTTTGAAGTTTCAACTGAAGAACGTGTTAAATTATCCACTTGTAATTTTCCGTTTCCAACTGTAACTTTTGCAATATTGTTTGAAGTTTCTACTAAGTTATCAAAATCAGCACTCATTCTGTAAACTCCATTGTGAGCAGCATAAATAGAGCGAACCAGATAAAATTGTGCCATTGGTGGCATTACTTTAGCAGGTGTAGTAGCTGATTTTTCAATTACGATTTCTAAATTAGGTTCGGTTGTTTTAAATTCTGCTTTAATTTCATTGATAATTTCTTGCATATCAAAAGTAAAAGCTTCGTCATAAATAGGAGCAATAGCTACTTGTGCTACACTTTCTCTAGGAATCGCATTACGTAAACTTCCTCCATTTATAGTCGAAATTTGTAAACCAAAATCTTCAAAACCATTAAATAATAAACGGTTCATAATTTTGTTGGCATTTCCTAAACCTTTATCAATGTCCATTCCGGAATGGCCACCATTTAAACCTTTTACAGTAATTGTGTAACCCACAGAATCAGCTGGAGTATCTTCTTCATCGTATTCTGCAACAGCTGTTACATCTACACCACCAGCACATCCGATATCAATTTCATCATCTTCTTCCGTATCTAAATTTAATAAAATTTCACCTTCTAATAAGCCACCTTTTAAACCCATGGCGCCAGTCATTCCTGTTTCTTCATCAATAGTAAATAACGCTTCAATAGCTGGATGAGGAATCGTAGAGCTTTCTAAAATCGCCATAATAGTGGCTACTCCTAAACCGTTATCAGCTCCTAAAGTGGTTCCTTTTGCACGAACCCAACCGTTATCTACATACATTTCAATTCCTTGTGTGTCAAAATCGAAATTCGTATCGTTATTTTTTTGGTGCACCATATCTAAATGCGATTGCATTACGATAGTTTTACGATTTTCCATTCCGGCAGTAGCAGGTTTCTTGATAATTACGTTTCCTACTTCGTCTTTTATGGTTTCTAAACCTAATTTCTGACCGAATTCCATCATAAAGGCAATTACACGCTCTTCTTTTTTAGAAGGACGAGGTACAGCATTTAAATCGGCAAACTTGTTCCAAAGTTCTTTTGGCTCTAAATTTCTTACTTCTTGACTCATTGAAATATTGTTTATTTGTTCTTTGTTTAAATTCTTTAATGAAAAGTGCAAAAGACAATCACTTGTATCTTTTTACTTTTTCCTTGGCTCTTTTTACAGATTGCCAAAGTTACAAAGTTTAATTTCTTTAGTAAATGAATTTCTAATTATATTTACATTTTAAAATTCATTTTGTGAAGAAAAAATATTTTTTGCCCGTTTTTTTATTGGTTCAAATTATTCTGATAAAAGTTTTAGCGCTTTTTCCAGAATTTGTGGAACAATTTTATAGTAACGGATTGTACTTTTATATTTCAAAATTTAGCCGAATTGCTTTAGGTTGGGTTCCTTTTTCAGTAGGGGACTTATGTTATACAGTGTTGATTTTCTTTGTTTTAAGATGGATTTATAAAAACGGAATTGGCTTTTTTACCAATTGGAAAAACAACGGATTAACGATTTTGAGTTTTGTTTCTGTTTTATATTTTCTATTTCATTTTTTATGGGGAATCAATTATTACCGAGTTCCTTTACATGAAAAAATGGGTGTCGAAAAAGAATATACTAAAGTGCAATTACAAACTTTAACAGAGAAATTGATAGCAAAAACGAATCAGTTGCAATTTCAAATTGAAAAAGATTCTACTAAGAAAGTAGTTTTCAACTATTCGGAACAAAAGATGTATGAAATGGCGCCCAATGCTTATGCTTCTTTGCCCAAACCTTTGTTGTTTATTAAATATCAAAATGAAAGTATCAAATCGTCTTTATACAGTTTATCCTTGAGTTATATGGGGTTTGGTGGTTATTTAAATCCGTTTACCAATGAAGCGCAAGTCAATTATTTGAAACCGAAATATACTTCTCCATTAACCATTTGTCATGAAATGGCGCATCAAACCGGAATTGGTTCGGAAAGTGATTGTAATTTCGTTGGATTTATGGCAGCATCGAGTCATAAAGATTTGTATTTCCAATATTCGGCATATGCTTTTGCTTTGAATTATTGCATATATAATTTAGAGGTAATGGAAGAAGGAAGTACTAAATCGTATCGAAAACTAATAAATAAAGGTGTTTTAGAAAACTTTAATGAAAATAAAACCTTTTGGAAACACTATCATTCGTGGATTGATACATTTTTTGAATACTTTTACGACAAGTTTTTGAAATTTAACCAACAAAAAGACGGTATGGAAAGTTACAGTAAATTTGTAGGTTTGTTAATTAATTACGATTTAAAACACCAAGAAATCCATGCAAATTAACCCATCTATAAACGGTTGGATTGAAAAATATTTGCATCAGTATGCGAATGATATTGCTCATTATGCAACTGATGATGAATTTTTTGTGGCTTGTCAGAAAAGTGGATTAATTTATGGTTATGTAATCAATTATCATTTAAATTCTGAAATTGATGATGCGAAATGGGATAATGAAGAAAAGATTAAAGTTGGTTTTTTATCTACTTTAATTGCTTTGTATAAATCGAAAAATGGGGGTAATGTAGAAGGTTTTATTGAAACAATAATTCAGTTTTATAATCAAATTTCTAGAGGGAAATTTAGTTTTTTGAAAATGGTTTTACCTGATGCTAGTTCATTTCAAAAATTAGAAAGTATTATCAATGAGCGTTTACAAACGAACGATAATATTGTGACCAAAAATTTCACGCATATGGTTACAAATGCCATGCTTTTTATTGATGTTTTAGCTTTTGAATTTTACCTAAAAAATAACCGCATAGACTTAGATTTTTTCAAAGATTTAGAACGCAAGTGTTTGGCTTTAATTATGCTTTCTTTGAATGTGAAAATTGGTAAGTCGGAATACGATTTGATGTTGTTGAAAATGTTTGAAAATTCGTTGCGCTATTCTAAAATTTCCAAGATCAATGAAGCAGAAATTTTTGAAGTAATTTTTGAAGGTAACAGAACTGTTTTAGAAAATTTATATTTGTATGAAGTGTCACACATGACGCTTTTAAGTGATGGTGTGGTGTACGAAAACGAACAACTTTTTCTAAATGAATTCGCTTTAAAATTAAATTTAAATAAAACAAATCAAAACACTGGTTACGAATTAGTTAACTTCGTGAATAAACACAAGAAGGAGTTACCTTTTTTTAACTTAAACCATCCAGTAAAACAGTTCTATAATAATACACAAGATAGTATTGGAAAATTAGTGAGTAGGAATAAAACTCGATTAATTAAGGAGCTTTCTGAAAGCAAAGAATTGGTAAAATTATTGCGAAAATCTACCCAAACAGATTTGAGTTTTGAGGAAAAAAAGAAAGTAAAAAAACAGCTATTAGATATCTGTAAAACGATACCTTCATTAACTATTTTTTTACTTCCAGGAGGAGGTTTGTTATTACCAATTTTGATAAAATTTATACCTCAATTATTGCCTTCTTCTTTCAATGAAAATTTAAACGATTAGAATTTTTTTCGCCACGAAATCGAAGATTCAGCGTAGCTAATTCACTAATTTTTTTACGTATTATTGTCGAAAATTTTATTCTAATTATTATCGATAAAGTCGATTTGAATTACTATTTAATTAGTTTTATAATTCGAGAATTCGTGGCAATTTTTTTAAAAGCTTAATTTAAACATCGAATCTAGATCATCATTGTTGCTAAAATTCACATTTAAATCGGTTACATAACCCGAATTTAATCCGTAAACCCAACCGTGTAAATGCAATTCTTGATTAATATTCCATGCATTTTGTACAATAGAAGTTTTGGCTAAATTAAAAACTTGTTCAATAACATTTAGCTCAACCATTCGATTGAATTTTTTGTCTTCATCTTCCATTTCATTCAGTTCGTCTTTATTTACACGATAAACGTCTTTAATGTTTCTAATCCAGTTATCAATAATTCCAATAGACTGATTGCCCATTGCAGCTTTTACACCACCACAACCATAGTGTCCACAAACGATAACATGTTTTACTTTTAGTGCATTTACAGCATAATCTAAAACGCTTAACATATTGATGTCAGTGTGGACAACTAAATTGGCAATATTTCTGTGAACAAAGACTTCTCCTGGTTTTGCTCCAATAATTTCGTTTGCTGGAACGCGACTATCAGAACAACCAATCCATAATAATGGTGGATTTTGTCCTTTGGATAAATCTTCAAAATAATTTTCGTCAACAGCTAACTGTTGTTCTACCCATTCTTTATTATTCTCTAATATTTTTTTATAAAAATCGCTCATTTTGTTAGGTGAAATCCTTTTTTTGGATTTTCAAATATATGAAATTTAGTTGGTTGTTAGTTTTAATGTTTCAATTCTTTAAGACTGAAATTTGAGTTCTGTTCATCGTTGATAAAAGTTACTTCTTCATAAAAACTTACTTCACCTGTTTCAATATTATGCATCGCTCCAACAATGCCAATTTCCCCATTTTCAATCATTTGCTCTAAAACAAAACTACGTTCGATAATGTTTTTTACGTTGCGTTTTACGTTAATTTGAGACACATTTTCTACAAATGTAGCATTGCTAGAATTTCTATTTTCCGAAGTTGTTTTTTCTTGGTAAACGGCTGGTTGAATTTTGGATAGTAATTCCGTTAAATTACCCATTTCTACATGGTCACAAGCGCCTTTTACTGCTCCACATTTGGTATGTCCAAGTACCACAATTAATTTTGAACCGGCAACTTTACAGGCAAATTCCATACTTCCTAAAATATCCGTATTTACAATATTTCCAGCAATTCTTACAGAGAAAACATCTCCTAAGCCTTGATCGAAAATTAATTCTGCTGAAGTTCTACTGTCAATACAACTTAAAATAGTGGCAAATGGCCATTGTCCGTCTCTGGTTTCGTTAACTTGTTCTAATAAATCTCTATGCGCTTTTAAATTATTAATAAAACGATTGTTTCCTTCTTTTAAAATTTCTAAAGCTTTTCTTGGTGTGATTGATGCTTGTAATTCTTTATTTAATGTTTTCATGTTGTTTGTTTTTTATTTATGTTCTACAAAAACGTGTTTTTCATCTTCTGAACTATCTTCTAGTTCGTACGCTTTTTTAAATCCAATTAATTTTACTTTAATATTTTCTTCTTTTGATCTAATTTTTTTAAATTCTTTAATCAAATCTAATACATCGTGAGCAATATATACTGTATCTGATGCATTTATAATGACTTTTGAATTTTCAGGGATGGAAGCAATTGTTTCTTTTATGGCTGCTTTGTTTAAAAATGATACTTCTTGCGCTAAATCAATATGAATGATGTCACCATCTTTGTATTCTTCTTTTCTAAAATTGTATGCTCTTTTCATGTTTCCTTTCAATACAAATATAATACTGATAATCATTCCAAGTGCCACTCCTTTTAATAAATCTGTAAAAACTACGGCGCCAAAAGTAGCTATGAAAGGGATAAATTGGTATTTTCCTTTTTCCCAAAAATGCTTAATTGTTGATGGATTGGCTAATTTATATCCTACCAATAATAAAACGGCTGCTAATGTTGCTAATGGAATTTTATTCAATATTGTTGGAATCGCTAAAACACTCACTAATAATAATACACCGTGGATAATTGCTGACATTTTAGATTTTGCTCCAGCTGCATTATTTGCTGATGTTCTTACCACAACCGAAGTCATTGGTAATCCGCCTAAAAGAGAACTGATAATATTACCAATTCCTTGTGCTTTTAATTCGATATTGGTATTTGTGTATCTTTTTAAAGCATCCATTCTATCTGCGGCTTCAATACACAATAAGGTTTCAATTGAGGCAACTACAGCAATAGTAACGGCAACAATCCAAACTTTTGAATTGGTAATAGCACTAAAATCAGGTGTAACTAAAATGTTTTTGAATTCTTCCAATGTTGTAGGAACAGGTAAACTTACCAAATGCTCTTTTGCAATAGCGAAATTACTACCTGTTTGTATAAAGAATTCGTTTAATAAAATACTCACAATTACAGCTACTAAAGCGGGTGGTATTAATTTTATTTTCTTTAATACTTCTACTTTATTCCAAAGAATTAAAATAAATAATGAAAGTAATGCAATGATAATTGAGCCTAACTGAATGTGATCAAATACTTGAAACAACTCAGAAAATGTATTTTGTCCGTCAGGTTGAAAAAAAGATTCGTCACCTTCAAAATCAGGATCGTAACCAAATGCGTGCGGGATTTGTTTTAGAATGATAATCACTCCAATTCCAGCTAACATTCCTTCAATCACATTGTTTGGGAAATAATTTGAAATGGTTCCTGCTTTTATAAAGCCAAGTAATAACTGAATTAATCCTGCAATTAAAATAGCTAAAAGAAAGGCATTGAACGAACCTAAATCGGTTATTGCGGTTAAAACAATTGCTGTTAATCCGGCAGCTGGACCAGATACACTTAAGTGCGACTGACTTAAATATCCAACAACAATTCCACCTACTACACCAGCAATAATACCTGAAAATAAAGGTGCTCCACTTGCTAGTGCAATACCAAGACATAATGGCAAAGCCACTAAGAAAACCACCAAACCTGAAGCAAAATCAGATTTAAGGTTTGAAAAAAGATTGATTTTTTTTGACATACCAATATATTAATTTAATACATAAACGATCGTTTCAAATAAATTGAACACGAAAAAATAACGAAATGCTTAAATTAATTCGGGTGGAGGGGAAAAATAGTCTAAAGCGTTTGAAATGTAGTTGGTAGGAATATGAGAATTGATTTTTTTCTTTTTCAATTCTAAAGTATTCACTGCATTTAAATTATAACATTTTGTAAATAAATTTAAATCATGAGATTTAATTTCTTCTTCAAAAAAGTTATTAATATTAACATCTGTGTATTTTTTAATATCTTCATTTATCATAATAAGACCAAATACTGGCGGTGTGAACAAGCAAGTCACAAACAAGAATATGATATTATATATGAAAAATTTCTTCACAAATGTTAAAATTATTTTTTGCAAAAGTAAACAAAATTCAATTTTAAAAATTTTAAAATTTGATAATTTTTTGTTAATACCATATTATGATTTGAATTTAGTGCTGAGAAGTAGGTATCGAATCAATAATGTTTTATAAATTTGCCCAACAACAAAAACAAAATGACTACACCACAACTTATTGAACAAATTCGTCTAAAAAAATCATTTTTATGCATTGGTTTAGATGTTGATTTAACTAAGATTCCATCCCATTTATTAGAAACCGAAGATCCTATTTTCGAATTCAATAAAGCGATTATTGATGCGACTCACGACTTATGTGTTTCATACAAGCCCAATACAGCTTTTTACGAAGCATACGGTTTAAAAGGCTGGCAATCTTTAGAAAAAACAATCAATTATATCAACGAAAAACATCCAGAAATTTTTACTATTGCCGATGCAAAACGTGGCGATATTGGAAATACTTCCACGATGTATGCTAAAGCGTTTTTAGAAGATTTAAATTTTGATTCGGTTACTGTTGCTCCTTACATGGGAAAAGATTCTGTTGAACCTTTTTTAGCTTTTGAAAACAAACATACGATTATGTTAGCTTTAACTTCAAATGAAGGCGCTTTCGATTTTCAAACGTTAGAGGTAAACGGAAAAGAATTATACAAAACGGTTTTAGAAACTTCAAAAAATTGGAAAAATAGCGAGAATTTAATGTATGTAGTTGGTGCTACAAAAGCAGAATATTTTACAGAAATTAGAAAAATTGTTCCAAATAGTTTTTTGTTAGTACCAGGTGTTGGCGCTCAAGGCGGAAGTTTGTCTGAAGTTTGTAAATACGGAATGAACGAGAATGTAGGTTTATTAATCAATTCTTCTCGTGGCATTATTTATGCTTCAAACGGAACTGATTTTGCTGAAAAGGCTAGAGAAGAAGCGTTGAAATTACAAACTGAGATGGAAGAGATTTTAAGAGCCAAGTAAAAAGTTAATTTAAATGAAACAGTTTACAGACCAATTGGGCAATATACACACTTTCGAAACTACACCAAAAAGAATAGTTTCATTGGTGCCTTCACAAACCGAGTTGTTATACGATTTAGGTTTGGAAGATGCTATTTTAGGAATTACTAAGTTTTGTGTGCATCCGTTTCATTTTAAGTCAACTAAAGAGATTATAGGTGGTACGAAAAATGTAAAATACGATAAGATAAAAGCTTTACAACCCGATATTATCATCGCTAATAAAGAAGAAAATACGCAAGAAATTGTGGAGCAATTGAAAGATATTTGTCCTGTTTGGGTCACCGATATTGTGACCATAGAAGACAACAATAAAATGATAGAAGATTTTGGAAATTTGTTTAATAAGCGTACAAATGCTCAAAAATGGATTGATAAAATTAACTTCGCATACGAGAAATTTCAAAAAGTTGTGGCTGCTAAGTTTGAAGAAAATGCAAAGCAAAAAGTAGCTTATTTTATTTGGGCGAATCCATACATGGTAGCGGCTGGAGATACATTTATCAACGAAATGCTAAAACTTAACGGCTTAGAAAATATCTACGATAATAATCCAAAATACGAAGGAAGATATCCAGAAGTGGTGGTGAATAAAATGCGCATTCAAGGTGATCCTGATTTTGTGTTTTTATCTTCTGAACCATACCCATTTAAAGACGAACACGCTTTTGAATTAGGCAGACATACGCATCATGCCAAAACTATTTTTGTAGATGGTGAAATGTTTTCATGGTATGGAAGTCGACTAGTTAAAGCGTTCGACTATTTTACTTTGTTGCAGGAAAAGCTATACGTTTACAAATAAAATGATAGCCTACATCACTTACGAAAACAAAAATACTAAGGAATGGGTTACATTCGTACATGGTGCTGGCGGAAGTTCGTCTATCTGGTTCAAACAAATTAAGGAATTTAAAAAGCATTTTAATGTTTTACTTCTAGATTTGCGTGGTCACGGAAATTCTAAAGAAAAAATCTCTAAAAAATATACGTTTAAAGCCATAGCTAATGATGTTTTAGAGGTTTTAAATCATTTAAATATAGAAAAATCTCACTTTGTTGGTATTTCATTAGGTACGATTGTGATTCGTCAATTTGCAGAAATGTACGAAGACCGAGTGCAAACTATGATTATGGGTGGTGCCATTTTAAAAATGAATTTTCGCTCGCAAGTCTTAATGCGATTGGGAAATATCTTCAAATATGTTTTGCCTTATTTAGTGTTGTACCGCTTTTTTGCTTTCGTAATTATGCCAAATAAAAACCACAAACAATCTCGATTATTATTTATCAATGAAGCGAAAAAACTCTACCAAAAAGAATTTATCAAATGGTTTAAATTAACCGCTGAAATTAATCCTGTTTTAAAATGGTTTCGTCAAGTAGAATTACAAGTGCCAACTTTATACGTAATGGGAAATGAAGATTATATGTTCTTACCTTCCGTTCGAAAAGTAGTGGAAAGTCATTATAAATCTTCAAAATTAATAGTAATTGAGAATTGCGGCCATGTAGTAAATGTGGAAAAATGGGAAGTTTTTAACTCCGAAGTTATTCAGTATTTACAAAGTCAGAAAATTTAAAGCATAAAAAAACAACTGAAACCTAAATCTCAGTTGTTCTTTAACTAAAAACTAACCTTAAACTAACCTATTTATTGTGATACAAATATCTGTATTTTAAATAGTTAATTTTGTTAAGGTTTTGTTATACTTATGTTATTCTTGTTAAAGTTATTTTTTATCCTGTAAAGCAAATACTCGTTTTAATAAATCAGAAGTTCTTGCTGAGAAATTAGTTCTAATGTCTTTTTCTTCCACTGCAATCATTTTAAAAACGCCTTCCATTGCTTTGTTTGTGGTATAATCGGTTAAATCAGGATTCACTTTATTTACTAACGGAATACTGTTGTATTTGGTGATGATTTGCGTCCAAATTTTATCAGCACCCACTTTTGCAAATGAGTTTTTAATTACTGGACTAAATTTTCCGTATAATGCTGTTGAAGTTGTAGTTTGTAAATAAGTAGTTGCTGAACTTTCATTACCAAATAAAATGTTTTTCGCATCTGTGAAAGTCATTTGTTTTACCGCATCAACAAAAATAGGTGTGGCTTCTTTTACGGCATCTTCTGCAGCTCTGTTTAAAATTCTTAAACCATCATCCGCTAATTTTGACAAGCCCAATTGACGTAATTTGGTATCCACTTTTTGTAATTCTGTAGGTAATAAAATTTTTACGGCTTCGTTTTTAAAAAAACCATCAGTTGCCGTTAATTTTGAAACTTGATTTGTGATTCCATTATTTAATGCTTCTTTTAAGCCATTACCCATTTCGGCTTGACTCAAAACACCTGTTTGTTGTGGTAATTGCTCTAAAACTTGTTGCATTTCTGCACATCCAACAAGAGAGAATAAAACTATCGATAAAACTATTTTTTTCATAAGTTTTTATTTTTTGTCTTGTAATGCGAATACTTTTTTTAATAATGCAGAAGTTCTAGCATCTAAACCACTTCTGATATTTTTTTCTTCTATCGTAATCATTTTAAAAACACCTTCTAAAGCTTTGTTTGTGGTATAATCTGTTAAATCCGGATTTACCTTAGTCACTAGCGGAATAGCGTTGTATTTGTCA
>JACCEA010141257.1_pt1 | contig 28680 bp, 26 predicted proteins | sample 7449851 | NCBI WGS metagenome assembly JACCEA01 (sample SAMN15323453, study PRJNA562643) | freshwater metagenome | isolation source: river surface water | place: USA:Blue River Watershed | collected 2017-08-18
ATCACCAGGTTGTCGCGGTGGATCATTTCGGGCTCGGCGATGAAGCCCAACAAGGTCTCGATCTCGGATGAGGGCTTGCCACACAGGCGTTTGGCCTCGGAGCTGGCGTAGTTGACCAGGCCACGACCCACCTCGTGGCCTTGCGGGTCAATGATGGCCACCACATCGCCCCGAAAGAACTCACCCTCCACGGCCACCATGCCCACGGGCAAGAGGCTCTTGCCTTCTTCAAGCAACTTGCGCACAGCGCCCGCGTCGATGCGGATGCTGCCGGGCAACTGCAGGTGATCCATCATCCACTGCTTGCGGGCTTGCTGCTTTTGTGTGGAGGCTTGCAAGAAGGTGCCCAGGTTTTCACCTGCCGCCAGCTTGAGCAGGACTTGCTCGCCCCGCCCCCATGCAATGACGGTGCTGGCACCTGAACCGGCTGCGCGTTTGGCAGCCAGGATTTTGGTGATCATCCCGCCTCGGCCAATGCTCGTGCCTGCGCCGCCTGCCATGCGCTCGAGAGCCGGATCGCCGGCTTGAGCATGATCGATGAAACGGGCTTGGGGATCTTGTCGGGGGTCGGCACTGAACAAGCCTTTTTGGTCGGTCAGGATGACCAGCAAATCGGCTTCCACCAGATTGGCCACCAATGCGCCCAGGGTGTCATTGTCGCCAAACTTGATTTCGTCGTTGACCACTGTGTCGCTTTCATTGATCACCGGAATGACGTGATGAGCCAACAAGGTCAGCAAGGTCGAGCGGGCATTGAGGTAACGCTCGCGGTCTGCCAGATCGGCATGCGTGAGCAGCACCTGCGCACTGCCCATGCCATGCAAACGCAACTGGGTCTCGTACATCTGGGCAAGCCCCATTTGCCCCACCGCTGCAGCAGCCTGCAACTCGTGCAATTCCTTGGGGCGCTGAGACCAGCCCAGGCGCTTCATGCCCTCGGCAATGGCCCCACTGGAGACCATGATGATTTCGCGTGGCGTCCCGTTGGGTTCGCCCTTGGCCAGTTTGGCAATCTGGTCGCACCAGGCCCCAATGGCCTGCTCGTCCAGACCTCGACCCTCATTGGTCACCAGACTGGAGCCAACTTTGATGACCCATCGTTGGGCGCGCTGCAAACGTTGAGTGACTTCGGACATGGTTCGAATTCGAAAAAAGCGATGGACGCTCAGCGGTCAAAACGGGGATCCAGATCGGCTGGATCCACCGGTTGTTCGGCCAGCATTTGCTTTTTGACCTGCTGGAAAACCGATTGCACCAGGTTCTCACATCCTTCTCTTGTGAGCGCCGAGATCTGGAACACTGGACCTTTGTAGCGAAAGCGTTTGACGAAATCGCTCACGCGCTCTTGGCGCTCCTCTGCACTGAGCATGTCAAGTTTGTTGAGCACCAGCCAGCGCGGCTTGGCATGCAGTTCGGGATCGTATTTCTTGAGCTCCTGAACAATGGCCTTGGCCTGTGCGACGGGGTCTGAATCGTCAAAGGGTGCCATGTCCACCAGATGCAGCAGCAAACGGGTGCGCTGCAAATGGCGCAGGAACTGATGCCCAAGGCCTGCACCTTCAGCCGCCCCTTCGATGAGACCGGGAACGTCGGCCACCACAAAGCTTTGCTCTGGACCCACCCTGACCACCCCCAGGTTGGGATGCAGGGTGGTGAAGGGGTAGTCGGCAATCTTGGGCCGGGCATTGGAGATGGCTGCGATCAATGTGGACTTGCCTGCGTTGGGCATGCCCAGCAAGCCCACATCGGCCAGTACCTTGAGCTCGAGCTTGAGGTTTTTGCGCTCACCAGGCCAGCCAGGTGTTTTTTGCCTAGGCGCACGGTTGATGGCACTCTTGAATCGCAGATTGCCATGACCGCCATCACCGCCCTTGGCAATGCGAACTGTTTCGCCTGGCGTGAGCAATTCATAGAGCAAGTCGCCCGTCTCGGCATCGAGGATGAGGGTGCCTACGGGCATTTTCAAAACGATGTCGTCGCCCGCCGCGCCAAACATGTCTGAGCCCATGCCGTGTTGTCCGCGCTTGGCCTCATGACGGCGGGAATAGCGATAGTCCACCAAGGTGTTGAGGTTGGGGTCTGCATAGGCAAACACGTGACCACCCCGCCCGCCATCACCGCCGTCAGGCCCGCCGAATTCCTTGTACTTTTCGTGCCGGAAGGAGACGCAACCGTTCCCACCATCGCCTGCGGCGATGTCGATGAAGGCTTCGTCGACGAATTTCATGGGGAAATCTTAAATAAAAAGCCCCGACCAGCGGGGCTTTGCAGGTGAGTCAAGCCGTTTGTTCAAACGGGCTTGATGGACACCACCTGTTTGCTCATGGGACCCGTGATGGCAAAGTCCACATGACCGTCCACCAGGGCAAAGAGGGTGTGGTCTTTGCCCACGCCCACGTTAGTGCCGGGGTGGAACTTGGTCCCACGCTGGCGAACGATGATGGAGCCGGCCGTGACTTGCTGGCCACCAAAGGCCTTCACACCGAGCATTTTGGGTTTGGAATCGCGTCCATTTCGCGTGGAGCCGCCGCCTTTTTTCTGTGCCATGAGTCGAACTCCTTAAGCTTGAATGGAGGCGATTTGCAGCTCGGTGAACAGCTGGCGATGCCCCTGGCGTTTTTGATAGTGCTTGCGACGACGCATCTTGAAGATGCGGATTTTGTCGTGCTTGCCGTGAGCCACTACAGTGGCTTTGACCGATGCGCCGGACACCAAGGGTGTGCCAACCTTGATGTCTGCACCGTTACCAACGGCCAACACCTGGTCGAGCACAATTTCCTGGCCAACGTCCGCAGCGATCTGTTCTACTTTGATTTTTTCGCCGGCAGCGACGCGATACTGCTTGCCACCGGTTTTTATGACTGCGTACATGAGAACCTCGAAAAGTGATTTCGCCCCAAAGGCGGATTCCTTCGGGAACCTAGAATTCTAGCAGTTTTGAAAGGAAGCCCCATGCGCGTCGCTGTGTTGGATGACTATGCAGACCAAGCCCGCCATTTTGCAGACTGGGACTCTCTTGGCTGCGAAGTCTTATTTTTCAATGATCACCTAGTTAGCGAAGACCAACTCGTTGAGCGTTTGGCCAGCTTTGAGATCGTGGCGCTCATGCGTGAACGCACCCCCTTCCCCCAAAGCCTCATTGCCAGATTGCCCCACTTGAAACTCATCATCACCACGGGGCGACAAAACGCCGCCATCGATGTCAAAGCCGCCCAGGCCAATGGCATCACCGTTTGTGGGACTCAATCGCCCGGGCATGCCACCGCTGAATTGGCCTTTTTGCTGATCCTGAGCTTGGCTCGACAACTCGTTGCCAACGTCAATGGTTTGCAACAAGGCCACTGGCAGGCGGCCATGGGCTTTGACTGCAGAGGCAAAACCTTGGGCATCCTGGGTCTGGGTCGCCTCGGCACCCAAGTCGCCCAACTGGGCAAAACCATTGGCATGAAGGTGCTGGCCTGGAGCCAGAACCTCACGCCCGAGACATGTGCCGCACAAGGGGTCGAATGGGTGAGCAAACAGGATTTGTTTGCCCGTTCGGATTTCGTTTCCATTCACGTGCGACTGTCGGATCGCACACGTGCTCTGGTTGGGCGTGACGAACTCGCGGCGCTCGGACCCCAGGGCTACCTCGTCAACACCTCGCGTGCAGAAATCGTGGACCAGGCGGCCTTGCTGGATGCCCTCAACGCCGGGACGCTGGGGGGCGTCGCCACCGATGTCTACGTGAACGAACCAACCACCCGCGAGCAAGAGGCATTGCTGGCTCACCCACGCGCGCTGTGTACACCTCACCTGGGCTATGTAACCCGTGAAACCTATTCTGTTTTTTATCAAGAGACGGTTGCAGGCATTCAAGCCTTTTTGAAAGGCCAGCCCGTTCAGGTCATTCAAGCCTGAAGGACTGATCTCCGGGGCGATTTCTATAATCAGCCCAAGCATTTTTTAGGTCTACCTTGTTTTGAACACCGCTCCCTCTCCCTCCTCCACGCCGTCTGCTTCGCCCTTATCGTTGGTTGCCGCTGACATGGAGGCTGTGGATCGTTTGATTGCTGATCGCTTGCACTCGACGGTCCCGCTGGTGGGCGATGTGGCCACGTACCTGATCAGCGCAGGCGGCAAACGACTCAGACCCGCCCTGTTGCTCCTGGTGGCGGGCGCCATTGGCTACACGCACACCCATCGGCATACGCTTGCAGCGGTGGTGGAGTTCATTCACACCGCCACCCTGCTTCACGATGATGTGGTGGATGAGTCCAGCCTTCGCCGGGGACGTCCCACCGCCAATGCCTCCTTTGGGAATGCAGCCAGCGTGCTGGTGGGCGACTTTCTGTACTCCCGCGCTTTTCAGATGATGGTGGCCTGCGGCAACATGAGGGTGCTGGACATCCTGGCCGATGCCACCAATGTGATTGCAGAGGGCGAAGTGCTGCAGTTGATGAACATGCGCGACCCGCACCTGAGCCAGGACGACTACCTGCGCGTCATCCGATCCAAAACCTCCAAACTGTTTGAGGCCAGCACTAGGCTGCCTTCGGTGCTCATGGGCGCGTCGCCTGAGCTCGAAAGCGCCTGCGCGGAATACGGCCAAGCCATTGGCACGGCTTTTCAGGTGGTGGACGACGTGCTGGACTACGAAGGCGATCACACCCGTCTGGGTAAAAACCTGGGCGACGACTTGCGCGAAGGCAAAACCACGTTGCCGCTCATCCTGGCCATGCAGCAAGGCTCAGCGGCACAAAAGCAGTTGATTCAGGAAGCCATTGAGCAAGGTCAGGTCGAAGCCTTGCCGCAAATCCTCGACATCCTCAACGAGACTGGGGCCATTGGACAGGCGCGCGAAGTGGCTTACGCGCAAGCACGCATTGCGATTGCAGCGGCTCGACAACTGCCCAACGGTCCCTATCAGCTGGCCTTGCAAGCCTTGGCAGAGCAATTGCTCAATCGCCAGACTTGAACGACCCCATGCGGGTGGTTTCTTCCTGATTGCGCATCCAGTCTGCCGTCTGAAAAAAAGACTCCGCCAAACGCGATTGCATTTGAGGCGCTATGCCCACCTCGGTCATGGCCTCTTGCATGCAGCTCAGCCATTCGTTGCGCGCCTGCACGCCAATGGGCACATGCATGTGGCGCATGCGAAGACGGGGATGGCCAAAACGGTCGGTGTAGTGCTGTGGGCCACCCAGCCAACCGCATAAAAACCAAAAGAGCCGGTCGCGAGAGGCCCCTAGATCAGGGCCATGCAACGAACGCAAATGGGCGTAACGGGGCTCGAGGTCCATGAGGTCGTAAAAGCCATCGACCAACTGACGCACCACGGCCTCGCCACCGACGAGCTCAAACGGGGGTGACTCTGGGGACTCGTCGCTCATGGTGGGTTTGTTCCAGTGGACTCGCCAACTGGTTGGGCAGGGGACGGCTTGACCAGACAGCTCTCGTCGGAAACGGGCAAGGTCACTGTGAATCGATCGGGCTGAACCCAGCGCAAACTGACCTGCACGCGGTTCATGCCAGGAACGTGAGGCAGGCGCTGGCACAAGCCTGCATCGCAGGCAGTGAGGTTGGATGGGACCCGATGGATTGCATCAGGGGTTTGGGTCTTGATGAGGATCCACTCGTCAATCCGATCCAAACCTTCGCCGTGGATCAGCCGCTCTTGCGTTTCGGGCACACAGCTGTGCGCCTTGAGCAAAGGCAGGAGCAGAACCGACTTGCCCAAAGGCTCCCAATTGGATTGCTCCCCCGTGGTGAGATTGACCACGCGGTATTCAATGGGGTTGATCACACCGGGCAGACGCGCGGCATCAAAGCGCAGTGGCGTGCGCGTTCGCAATTCGTTATGAGCCAGGTCAACGATCAATGGGGCTTTGAAAGGATTCTGATCTGACAAGGGGTCATCAGTGAATCGAGCCTGTAGTTCATGCACACCTTGTTTGAGTCGATAGGGAGCCACGGCTTGCAGAAGCAAATTCAAGCCCGAGTCGTCGCTCACCCAGTTGGCATCAAGGGTGAGGTTCCATTGCCGGAACTTGGGTGACGGCACGGCCAAAACGGCATGAGCCACCTGACGGGAGACCACCACACGTGGCAAAGCTGGCAACTGGATGAGGCGCTGCGCGGTGGAGCGCCACCGGGTATTGGCTTGTTCGGGTGTGGCCACATCTTGCGTCAGGTCACGCTCAGAGCCCGCTGGGCATTCAAAGCGCCATTGGCTTTCACTGGCTCGATCGCCCTTGGCGGGCAAGCACCGCACCTGCCCCACCAGGATGCTTTGCAGCTGATCGAGCCGCTGACCTTTGGCCAGGATCCATGACTCGCCTTTAGGGTGTTCAAGGCGTGTGACGCCAGCAGGTGCCGAATGCACCATCACATCCAGGCTCAGGGGCGGCATTCCCGATTGCGTGACCTCCAGCGTGACAGGACCGGCAGGTAAATTGTTCAGGTTCAGGTTCCAAGCCGAACGGAAAGGCCCTTCGCGGGACTCGAGCACCACACCAGCCCTTTGCAAATTCACCTTTTGCACACAGGCCGCCAAGGCATTGGACCGAAATTGCAAGGGCGCCTGCGTACCCGCCACAAGGTCGTCCAAGCCTTGCAGTTGCGCCTGGATTTGCTCGGCATTGGCAAAAGGCAAGTGCACCTCCACGCTGGGCAAACTCACCTCGTCAAAGCCAAACCGTGAGCGGATGCCCATGCGCAAGGGGCTTGTGCCTGCCAGTTTCGCAAGGTCTTCTTTTCTCCACTCGTGCGCAAAGCTTGACTCATCGACAAGAAAGCGCACCCGACTCGCGCGCGCCAATTCTGATTGCCCTTGGGCATCTTGCAATTGAAACACCCACTGGTGCCAATGATCGATCAAAGGCAAAGGGTCAAGCGCACGATATGAGAGTGTTCCATCATTCAGGCACAGGGGCCTCAAGGGGCTGAATTGATAGCGCGGTACAGCGCCACCAAACCAGGCCGGCACAAAGATGTAGGCCGTCTTGACCTTGCCGCTGCGCAATCGCGCTAAGGAATACAGGTGGATTTGATCGCTTGCAGGGTCGCGCTGGCCGTAGGTGGGAGCAAAGTCATAGGTGTCTCGGTATTTGCTGCCCAGGTACTCGCCCGCATCGGAGAAAAATTTGAGGTTGGCCGTCAAGAGGCTGTTGAGGTCCACGGATTTGTTCAGACCCACCAGCGACGACAAATCGTTGGTGCTGGGCAATGAGAATTGATTCCCTGAAACCATGGCGTGGGCCACGCACACGGCATTCACGCCGCCAGGCTGAAAGCATTGCGGATCGATGGGGTTAGGGCCATATTGACTCGCCCAGTCAAGTGTGGTCTCTTTGGCCTGTGCGGGCGTTTGCCCCTGGATGCGACGGTTCAAGCTTTGACCGATGAGGGTGATGGCCTGATTGATCTGATCGACGCGCTGGAGGTCAAAAAACCGCTGAGGATCTTTGGTCAGCACGTCCTTGAGGATGCTGGCCGACTCGGACAAGCTGGTGTTGAGCCCAAACAGATTGCGCAGCTGGGGCGCGAGCACCACCACCAGCGCAAGTCCATCGGCGGCCATGTCAAACCGCGCCGGACCTTGCAAGCCACGCACGTCATGGAACTGTGCTTGAACATGTGTACCCGTGGGCGAGGTGCTGGCCAGCATCAACACCCAGTCGCCCTGCGCGAGCTTGTCGACCACAGGCTCCACCCAAACGGTGTCGCCGGCCTTGAGCTGAGGCACCAGTCGCAAGGGCAACCGGTGCTCGCCGCGTTGCACGACCACGCGCAGGCTGGGGCCTTGGTGCAGTGCCGCCTGCTGAGCAAACGTCGCTGGCGCCCAGACACACCACAAACAGATCAGGAGACTGAAGAAGCGGATCAATCGCATACCTTGGGGCATGAGGAATGACTGGAATTGAATCACAAAAGGCGAGGAAGGCGGCTTTGATAAGATCTCTAGCCTTAATCGGGGTGTAGCTTAGCCTGGTAGAGCGCCACGTTCGGGACGTGGAGGCCGGAGGTTCGAATCCTCTCACCCCGACCACTTTGCCCAGTTTTGAGCTGCCTTCTGCAAGTTTGTAGCCACCCCCATCAGGCTTATTCATGTTTTCTGCACTGATCAAGCGCTTCGTGCGTCACCTGAAGAAGTTGGGCGCATCAAACAACGAAGCCGACATCAAGGCTGTGAGCTGGTCAGAGTTCATCGGCGAAACGCCACACAAACCCACTGCCGCACGGTCCATCAGCTCGCCTGCCCCTGCTGAGATCTACTTCAACCCCGTTTTGGCTTCCCTGTCGCCCGATGACAACGAGATCCTGATCCGGCGCTTGGATTCCAATCAACTCGATGAAATCAGGTTGATTCAGTTGTATCAGCGCTTGTTCAGCTGCGAGGTGAACATCGTGAGAAGCCATGTCCACCTCTACGAGGTGAGGGCTGAGCACCAAACCGAAACCTTGAAATTCACCGACCTCAAAAACAGGATACTGATTGATTTGAGGCAATATCAAAGCGCGATGTCTCAAGCCCAGGTTTGAGCCCCATGGGAGCCTGAGGTTCAGGTTAAGAACCTCTTCGTCCCAACGCCATCAAACCTGACGCATTTCTCGCAACTCCGCATTGGCGTGACGCAATCGGTCTGCAATCGCTAGCGCGACCGAGCGCATGACGCTCACACTCATCACCGGGTCACCCGCTGCCACCGTCGCAAAGGCCTTGCGGTCGATGGCCAGCAATTCGGTCTCGCGGCTGGCGTGAATGTCTGCCGAGTGCGGTCGACCATCCAAAAACGACATCTCGCCAAAAAACTGCCCCCGGCTGAAGGTGGTCAGATGAATGGACTTGCCATTGGCCAAGGGCAAACTCACCTTCACTTCACCGCGGCTGATCAACATCAACTCGTGGCCGCTGGAATCAGCGCTGAACACCAAATCTCCCTCTTGATACACATGCCGCCTCACACAGCGCTCGAGGGCTTGGATTTCTTGTTCACTCAGTCCATGAAAGATTTCGAACTTGGCCAGTGGCATGCTCTCTTGGGATTCGTGCGCATGACCTGCAAGCCTGAGCGTTTCATCCTCTATCCATTCAAGGGCTTCGTCGAGTTCGTCAAAGATGAGGGCGGTGCTGTCGGACAACAATCCGATGTGGTCGACGTAAGTGCGCAAATCACGTCCACTGGGCAGGCGCTCTGGCACACGCGTCAACACCAACTTGGCCTGCCGCTGCGACAACATGTTGCGGATGCGTTCAATCATGTGGCCTGCCGTCATGTCCATCGATTGCACCCGCAAGAAGTCCAGCACCACAAACTTTGCATGCTTCAACTCCGGCTCAATGGCGGTGTAGAGCTGATCGGTGGTGCCAAAAAACAAACTGCCTTGCAACTCGTAAATCACAGTCTGTGCGCCCGTCTCGGTCAGCACCTCGCGTTCACGTTGGCCGCGCACGCGCGAGGAGAACACCTTGTCGCCAAACGCCTTGCGGCGAATCGTGCTCGTATGAATCTGCTCCCGCAAAAACAGCATGATGGCCATGGCCACGCCCACGCCCGACGCCGCAATCAAGCTCACCGTGTTGGCCACCACCACAACGAACAGAATCACCACAAAGTCGAGCACTGTGTCTTTGGCCTTGAGCAGTTGCAGCGAATGCCAGTCGATCATCCTCACGCCAATCACAATCAACAAGGCTGCCAAGGCTGACACGGGGACCCAGGCGATGACCGAGGTGAGCAACACAATGGCCAACAGGGACCAAACCCCTTGAAACACCCCAGACAAATAGGTGGTCCCGCCACTGGCCTTGTTCACCAGGGTCGCGCCCATGGTCCCAGCACCCGGTGTGCCGCCGATCAAGGAAGACGCCAAATTGCCCAATCCCTGACCGATCAATTCCTTGTTGGAGTCATGGCGCGAGCCGGTCATGGCGTCCAGCACCACACAGGTTTTCAAGGTGTCGATGGACAGCAGCACCGCCAGCGTCAGCGCAGGAAAAGCAATCTGCGACACGGTGGGCATGCCTGATTCCATCAAGCTCTTCACCGGATCGAGCAGAGATTCAAAGAAGCCCTCGCCGCCGACCGCCAAGGGACCAATGATGAAGGGGTTGTTGTGCAATTGGCGCAACTCGGGCCACATCGCAAAAGCCAATACCCAGTAACAAGCCATGCCACCCAGCAATCCCACAATGACTGCTGGCACCCGCTTTGAAATGTGGGGCGCCCACACCATGCAGGCTGCTGTCGCCGCCCCCACGATCAAACTCGCGGGTTGCCACAACTCGATCGCCTGCATACCTTGCCACCAGTTCATGCCTTTGGGCAGGGCCATCCATTTGGGCAACTGGCTCATGACGATGATCAAGCCCACGCCACTCAAATAGCCGCTCACCACAGGGAAGGGCATGTATTTGATGAGCTCGCCAATGCGCAGCAGGCCAAACGCAATTTGAATCAGGCTGCTGATGAAGGCGACCAAAAACAAGGTGAGCACCACGGCACCCACGCCGGACCCCTGCTGCACCATCTGAATGGTCAAAGCCGACAGAACGGCCGCTGCAGGCGCACAAGGTGCCGAGATCAACCGCTGGGTGCCCCCAAAGGTTGCAGCAATGAGACCCAATGCCGTCACGCCCAGCATGCCCGCCAAGGCCCCCTTGGCGCCAAAGTCAGCACCCAGCGGAGAAAAAATTGTCACGCCAAATGCGATGGCAGAAGGTAGTGCCACCAGCATGGCGGCAAAGCCACCCCAGATATCGCCAGACAGGTTGGAAGGAGTGGGAGTTGTTGCAGTCGTCATGGTGATGAGCCTATCACTGCAAGTTGCGCTCTGCCTAGGGCGCACACGCCATCAGGATGTTGGCACTTTGTTCTGGCTTGGCTACCCACGCCCAATCGCAGCGTGGGATCGATGGCCTGTTGTTCGCTTATCCAGTTCACCGATTGACAGATTTATAGAATCAAGAGACATTCAGAACCATGTTTGATTCCCCATCGCGGGGATACCGGCTTGGATATCATGCTGGATCGCTGGAGTGTTTCGTGTTGTTTGATCACTGTGCTGTTTGTCGGTCATGTTGTCACATTGAAGCAGGCTATCCACCCTTGGAAGTGGTTTTGCCTCAAGCTGAGCAAAAGCGGTTTGGCCGCATCTGCATCGAAGACCAATGCGAACACCTTGGCCCCAAAGGTTGCAAACTGGGCGACGCCAAACCCATTGGCTGTCAGCTTTATCCTTTGACCTTCGACCCCCAATCCAGCAGTTTTTTCTTTGACTCCGAATGCCCTTTGTTGCCGGAATACCAGCGACAACTCGCGGACCCCAGCAGCGAGGCCTCTACACATCTGAAGCGAATGCGACAAGCCATCGACACCCTGTCGGTCAGCGACCCCACTTTTTTGCAATTGAATTTCGACGCCGATTCAGACTACTTTGACATCGTCCCCCTTGATCCTCAGGGTCCTCATGGCTCTGTAGACTCTCCTGGTTCCCGTCAGAAAGTTAAGCAATGAGCAGTAATGAGGTTCATGTCCTGGCTCATCAGAGTTGGACATCCGAGAATTTGTGTGTCGAGAGTTTTCATGAGCACATCCCCTACTTCACCAGTCGCTGGGATGCCTTGTGTCCCTACATCGATGTGAACGAAGATTTGCTGCGCATGGCCAAAAAGCCATTCATCGTGTATGCCGTGCCACCTGAGAGCCCTTATGGGGTACCCATCACCGATCATTACGGCTTGGTTGATGTGAGCTCGCAAGATTTCTGGAGCGACGAATACCGTCAACACAAGTTCAAGAAACTGGACAAGGCCTTCAAACGGTTTCAAGTCACTGAACGACTCATCCCTGGCCGCACCCTGACGATTGACGATGTGGCAAGCATGGGGCAGGAGCATTTCGACGCCTATGAAATCCACGAAAAGGAAATTGCTGGCTTTGTTGACTATGTGCGCAATCTGGACGTGCTGCTCATACAGGTGCACGCAGAAAACGGCGACTTGGTCCTGACCGATGTCTCCATCATCCTGCCCGAACGGGATCAGGTCTATGGCAGTTTTTGCCAATGGAATTTGGACTATAAAAACCGCTCACCCGGTATCTATGCCTGCTTGCTGGTCTCGCGCTGGGCAGCTAAACATGGCTACCGCTTTTACAACCTGGGGCCGATCGGCGACTACCCCTATAAATCCTTGTTCGTCACCGACCACGAGCCGATTTACGCCATTGCCCTAACCGACACCAAGCACCCCTTGGCGCAAGACCCCACTTCACCTTTGCACACCGACTTTGATCCCTCCACTTGGAACCAGGTGCTCAGGGAGCCAATGGAAGAGGAAGAGCCCCAGTGCCTGGCTCATTCAAACGAGTGAACCTCTTCGAAATTGATGTCGTAGTCCATCAGTAACTCTTCGCCTTTTTTGATCGCCCTGAGCGTTTTCAATTGGCCATTCTTCTGGTACTGGACATTGGGTGACTTGGAGTGGTTCAGATAAACCGCCATGCGCGCGGCATTGAGGCCGATGCGAGGGATCAATACGTGGTCCTCGTCGTAGTAACAAAACTTCTTGATTTCCTGCTGCACACTCTTGGGCAGGGCTTTGATCTCTTTGTGAGTGAACGAAATGTCTTTCTCGTCCACAAGCGAGCGCAGTGGTTCAACCCCTTTGGGGATGGCGCGCACGGCAAACACGCCTACGCCATTGACAGGCGATGCAGCGAGGTGGCAGTAAACCTGTTGACTCAGATGCTTCAAAAGCTTTTTTTTTGTGATGGGCATGGTCGTCTCTTTGCGTCCTTTGAGTGGCCACCAGGCTCACCCGTCATAGGCCTGATTATCATCAGCTTGCAGTGCTATTTTTATCATGAAGTCCGGGACCACTAAAAGCCGATCCAGACTTCCTCTGCCTGTGGTCCATTCCCGGTTCAATGCCGCATGGCTGATTCCCCAAGCACGCTTTCGTCGGGCCTTCATGGCGACCCCAGCACCCGGTGGTTGCAAGACCTCATGTCCTTTGCCCATGGGCATCAGGCTTCCGACATTCACTTTGAGCCCTCCGCCGCTGGGTTGGGGGTAAGGCTTCGCATCGACGGTCAACTGCAGGCCTATCCCGCACCCAATGGTCAATGGCGGGATCGCATCGTCTCCAAAATCAAGGTGCTTTCCCGATTGGACATCGCGGAAAAGCGCCTGCCTCAAGACGGCCGGCTGCAGTGGTCGTTGAGCGATGCCTCGCTGAGTCTGAGGGTGAGCACGCTGCCCACCGTTCACGGTGAAAAGCTGGTGTTGCGGCTGTTGCCCACCGAACAACGCCCTCGCGCAATCGACAGCCTGGGCTACACGCGCGATCAGCTGCACCAAGTCAGGCGGGCTTTGGCCTCGCCGCATGGCCTCATCCTGGTTACGGGGCCTACAGGCTCGGGCAAATCGGCCACACTCATGGCTTGCCTGCAAAGCCTGCTCCATCTGTCGCTCAACATCACCACCGTGGAGGACCCCGTCGAGCAAATGGTGTCCGGCATCAATCAGGTGAGCATCAACGAAAAGATCGGTTTTGACTTCCCTACGGCGCTGCGAGCCTTGCTGCGACAGGATCCCGATGTGCTGATGGTGGGCGAGATCCGCGATCTGCCAACCGCCATGGTCGCCGCTCAAGCTGCACAAACCGGCCACCTGGTGCTCTCAACCCTGCACACCAACACTGCTGCCAGCGCCGTGCTGCGCTTGCGGCACATGGGCGTGCCCTCTGACCATCTGGCCGCCAGCTTGCGACTGGTGTGTGCCCAGCGCCTCGTGAGGCTGCTGTGCCTGCATTGCCGCAGCCAAAATGCCCCTGGGCGATGGCAGGCGGTGGGTTGCCCACGGTGCCAGGGCGGCTATGCGGGACGACAAGCCGTGCACGAGGTGATCCCCATGACCAACGAACTCAACGAGCTGGTGCTTTCAGACACCGATGCGCTTGGTCTGGAGCAAGCCGCCAGAGAGCAAGGTGTCTTGAGCCTGGGCGATGCCGTGGCCAACATGGTGGCTGAAGGCCTCACCAGCCAGGCCGAGGCCGACAGGGTCAGTCAATCCGAAGCCTGAGTTCAAGTCCGATGAAAACGAACACTTATTTCTGGCGCGGCCTGGATGGTCAATCGCATCAGGTTCAAGGCGAGATCGAGGCCACCAGCCTGATCACAGTGCGGCACATGCTCGCCACCAGCGGCATTCAAATCACACACTGTGAGCGTCTGCGACCCAAACCCAAACTCAAGCCCGTCACTCGGGCACAGGTTCAATCCTTGACAGCCCAGCTGGCCAGCCTGCTGCAGTCGGGCATCCCCTTGGCACAGGCTTTGGACTTTGCCGCCCAGGGTGCGCACCAGCCTGCGTTGTCAGGACTGCTCAAACGCGTGCAGGGCCGCATTGAAGCGGGGCTGTCCCTGCACCTTGCCCTGTCCCAGGAGTCCTGTTTTGACCGCAGCGAGATTCAACTCATTCGCGCAGGCGAGCTGTCGGGCAACCTCGAACTGATGCTGCAGCGCTTGAGCGAACACGTGCAGGCCAAGCAAGCCTTGTTGCGCAGCCTGCGATCGGCCTTGAACTATCCGTTGGTGGTGGGCGGTGTGGCCTTGGCCGTGGTGATCCTGGTCCTGACCCAGGTGGTGCCGGTGTTCGAAGAGGTGTTTGCTCAGATGGGTGGCACCCTGCCGCTGGCTACCCAATGGCTCATTCAACTGAGCCGCCAACTGGTTGAGCAAGGGCCAATCTGGATCTCGGGATTGGCGCTGCTGGTCTGCACTTGGTTGATGGCCTGGCGTCACCTCGGCTTGCTCAGGGCATGGGTATTGCGCTGGTCCTTGGCCTTACCCTTGCTTGGCCCGCTGTGGTGGCTCACCTGCCAGCAGCGCTTTGCGGCCACCCTGGCCTTGATGATCCAAGCTGGCCTGCCCCTCACCGATGGCTTGGTCCTGGCTGGCGAAGCTTCTGGCCACCCCGTCTTTCGTCGCGCTGGCCAAACCCTTCAGCGGCGCATCCAGCAAGGCCATGCTCTGGCTGAATCCATGCGCGAATGCAGAACAACCATAGGCTGGCAACGCAAAGACATCTTCCCCCTACTCTTGATCCACATGGTGAGCCTGGGCGAGAACTCGGGTCAACTCGACACCATGCTGCATCGCTGGTCGGTCGATGCCCAGGAAAGGCTGCGCATGCGCCTCACCCGCATGACCGATTGGCTGGAACCCGCTCTCATTGTGTTCATGGGCGTGGTGATTGGGGGGCTGGTGATTGCCTTGTATTTGCCCATGTTCCAGATGGGACAGTCTTTCTAGATGGGCGCATTGGCGCGTGTGACTGGTCGCAGGGGGACTGGGCGGTGGCTTAGACTTGGGCCATGAAGCATCCGGGTGTCCTATTGATTGGCCTCACAGGTGGCATTGGCAGCGGCAAAACCACTGTGGCGACTCTGCTCGCCGAGCAAGGTCTGGCCGTGGTGGATGCCGATGCCGCCTCCCGCAGCCTGACTGCAGTGGGTGGGCTGGCCATGCCGCAAATCGAGGCTGCGTTTGGCCCCGAGATGATCATGACCGACGGCAGCCTCAACCGGCAGCGCATGCGCGAGACGGTTTTTTCCCAACCCCTGGAGCGCAAAAAGCTCGAATCCATCCTGCATCCCTTGGTGGGTCAAGCCTTGGACCAGGAAATTTCCCAGCATGTGCGTTCAGGTGCACGCTGCGTGGTGCTCGATGTGCCCCTGATCACGCCTGCGAGCCGCTGGCCGGCTTTGCTCAACCGCATCCTGGTGGTGGACTGCTTGGAGGCGACGCAAATTGCCCGTGTGGGTGAACGAAGCCAATTGGGCGCAGACGAAGTCAAGGCCATCATTCGGGGACAAATTAGCCGCCTGGATCGACTGCGCCTGGCCGACTGGGTGATCTTCAACGATGGACTGTCCCTGGCCGAGTTGAAAAAAGAAGTATTCGGCTTGCCCTTGCCTTGGCCTCAATCTGGCTCCAGATGAACCGCTTTTGGCCGCGTTTGAGTGGTTTTCCCAGCCTTGAATCGGTATGATGCCCGTTGTTTCGGCCTCCCACCACAAGTGATCCACTACGAACACCCACTCAGCGAGCGTGTTCGAACCTACCTTAGAGCAGAACACTTGCTCAAGCGGTTCGAGGAGTTGTTTCGCCGTGACACTCAAACAGATCACCACTTTGCCCTGCTCACCTTGTTTGAGGTGATTGAAGTGGGTAGCCGCTCCGACCTCAAGTCCGAGATGCTCAAGGAAATCGAGCGCTACAAAATGCAGCTCAATGCTTACCGGGACAATCCTTCGGTATCGCAAAACACCTTGCAATCCTTGCTCGGCGAGTTGGACCATGCTTTCCAATTGGTGAGCAACCAGAGCTCGCGTCTGGGTCAATCGCTGACCGACACCGAATGGGTGGGCTCTCTCAAGAACCGCGCAGGCATCCCAGGCGGCACCTGCTCATTTGATTTGCCGGCCTATCATGCCTGGCAACACCGCTCTGCTGATCAACGCCGAAGCGACATGATGGGGTGGACCAAACCCTTGGAAGCCCTGAGCGTTTGCACCACCTTGCTGCTGCGCCTGTTGCGCGAGAACGGAACCATGCAGCGCGTGATGGCCACCAAAGGCCAGTACCAACAAAACTTGCCCCAGGGTCGCTATCAGCTCATGCGCATCGCCATCTCCAACGACCTGAGCCTGGTGCCCGAAGTGAGCGGCAACCGCATGATGGCCTGGGTGAGGTTTCAGCGCCTCATGCCGGATGGTCGGCTGGAGTCCTGCCAGGACGACGTGTCCTTCGACATCGAGCTCTGCGGCTAATCCCTTGTCAGGGCTTGATGCCAGCCCTGGGCGCTGGCGAGGCTGTGCAACATCGGCCAGGCACCCGGTAAGACGGGCTTGACCCCCAAGGGCCACCGACACCACTGATGCTGCTGCCCCTCGCGCATGATGAGTTCACCCTGCCATTGGGTGATGCGACAGGTTTGAAGCTTCACATTGGCATGAGGATAGTCCACCTCAACCGTCATCCAGGCCTCGGACTCGGTCACCTCGATGCCCAACTCCTCCTGTAACTCCCTGTGCATGGCCTGAATCAAGGATTCACCAGCTTCCAATTTGCCGCCTGGGAATTCCCAATAGCCCGCATACACCTTGCCGGGTGGGCGCGTGGTGAGTAAAAACGACTGATCTGCTTGAAGCAAGATGCCCACCGCCACCTCAATGGCCTGGGCTGGCTTGTCAGCCAAGCGCGGCGTTTGCGGGTCAGCAATCCACGCGTTGGGCCATTGGGGATGAGCAATCAGCACAGCGCTCAAGCCGTTTGACGGCCTGCGTAATCCCGAGCGAACTGATAGGCAACGCGACCACTGCGCGAACCACGCTCCAGCGCCCAAAGCAAGGCCTCGGCACGGACCGCGTCCAGAGTGGTTGTCACCTTCAGATGCAAAAGCCACTGCATCACAATGGTGAGGTACTCGTCCTGGCTGAATGGATAAAAACTGATCCACAGGCCAAATCGCTCCGAGAGCGAAATTTTTTCCTCCACCACTTCGCCAGGGTGGACTTCGCCATCTTCGGTGTGGGTGTAGGTCAGGTTTTCCTTCATGTATTCGGGAAGCAGGTGACGCCGGTTGCTGGTCGCATACACCAGCACATTGGGCGTAGAGGCCACCACAGAGCCATCAAGCATGGATTTGAGGGCCTTGTAGCCAGGCTCACCGTCCTCAAAACTCAGGTCATCGCAATAAATCATGAACTTCTCTGGCCGATCGGCCACCAGTTCAATGATGTCGGGCAGACAGACCAAGTGGTCTTTGTCCACTTCAATGAGGCGCAAGCCCTGCGCCGAATAGGCATTGAGACAGGCACGGATGAGTGAAGATTTGCCCGTGCCCCTGGCACCGGTGAGCAACACATTGTTGGCGGGCAGGCCTTTGACAAACTGCTCGGTGTTGCGACGGATTTTTTCTTTTTGATCGTCGATTTCCCTCAGGTCGTCGAGCGCCAGTCGAGAGACCTGTCGAACGGGTTCGATGACGCCCATGCCATTGGCGCGCTGACGATAGCGAAACGCCGTGCTGGCAGACCAATCGGGGGCATGCAAGGGACGTGGCAACACAGCTTCGATGCGGTTGAGCAGGTGCTCTGCACGTTCAATGAGGCGTTCGAGTGAATTGCTCATGGTTCAGCTGCGGTAATCGGCGTTGATGGAGACATAGTCGTGGCTGAGGTCACAGGTCCAGACGGTAGCCTGGGCTGAACCGCGATGGAGCACCACACGAATACCAATGTTGGCTTGCTTCATGACACGCTGTCCGTCCTCTTCACGATAGTTGGGATGCCGACCGCCCTCTGTGGCCACATGGACATCGTCGAGGTACAGATCCAGGGCTTGGGCATCGAGATCGCTCACCCCCGCATATCCCACAGCCGCCAGGATGCGCCCCAGGTTGGGGTCACTGGCATAGAAAGCGGTTTTCACCAAAGGCGAATGTGCAATCGCATCGGCCACCTGGCGAGCCTCTTGCTCGGTCTTGGCCTGCTGGACCTCAATGGTCATGAACTTGGTGGCGCCTTCGCCGTCGCGCACGATGGCTTGCGCCAGCCAGCGCGACACGGCCTCGAGGGCCGCATAGAGCTGCTGGCCTTGCGGGCTTTCCAACGATTGAATGGGAGCATGGCCTGCCCGGCCAGTTGCCATGACGATGAAGGAGTCATTGGTCGAGGTGTCGCCATCCACCGTGATGCGATTGAAGCTCGCATCGGCCAGGCGACGGGTCAGCTCGGGCATCAGGGCCGGATCGATGTTCGCGTCGGTGGCCAAGTAGCCCAGCATGGTGGCCATGTTGGGATGAATCATGCCCGAGCCCTTGGAGATGCCGGTGATGGTGACCGTATGGCCATCCATCTTCAGTTGCGCACTCTGCGCTTTGGGCACGGTATCGGTGGTCATGATGCCCAACGCAGCGTCCGCCCAATTGGCCGGCTTCAAATTGGCAATGGCCTTGGGCAATCCCGCGATGATGCGATCGTGGGGCAAAGGCTCCAGGATCACGCCCGTTGAAAAGGGCAAGACCTGTTCACGCGCCACACCTAGCTGGCTGGCCAAGGCATCACACACGGCCAATGCCCGGTCATGCCCGTCTTGCCCCGTCCCTGCATTTGCGTTGCCGGTGTTGATGACCAAAGCACGAATGCCATGGCCTTGGCCCTTGGCCAAATGATCCTGGCAAATGCGGACCGGAGCGGCACAAAACCGGTTAGTGGTGAACACACCGCCTACAGCGCAATCGGCGTCCAGGGTCATGACCACCAGATCCTTGCGATGGGCCTTGCGAACGCCCGCCTCGGCGATACCCAGCTGGACACCCGGGACAGGCAAGAGTTGTTCAGCGGGCGTGGGTGTGAAATCTACGGGCATGGCAACCTCTGGTCAAAACAGGCCGAAATTGTAGGGGTGAGGAGCTGACAGTCTGTCAGCTGGCGCCATGCACCGCTGGGCATGAGGCTGTTTGGATCAATGGGCGCGCTTGAGCTGTGCGGGCGCCACTTTGAGGACCACGGGCTTGCTGAGCAATTCAATGAGCACCAGGGCGCGTTGCTCGCCATCGGTCATTTGGAACACACCCTCCAAACCGATGAATGGACCTTGGGTGATTTGCACCACCTGGCCAGGCGTGAACAAGGGCTGAACCCCTTGCTGGGCTTCCTGGCCTCTGAGCCACTCTACCGCCGAGTCGGCCATGAGGGCGGGCTCATGACCAAAAGAAACCAGACGCTGAACCCCACGGGTGTAGCGGATCGGACCCCAGGATTGAGAGCCGTCTTCGCAGGCGCGCACAAACAGGTAACGGGGAAAGAGCGGCAAGAGGCGTTCATCGTATTTCCCGCGACGCACCGACTCCACTTTCAGCAAGGGCAAGTAGGACTCATAGCCCTGGCGCTCAAGCTGAAGCAGCGCTTCGGACTCCTGACGGGGTTTGGTGTGAACAACAAGCCAGCTCATGGGATTTGAAGGTCTTGACCGATCTGACTACGGTAGAGGTGAAAGCAAGCGGATCGTAACAAGTTTTGATCAGGGTTGGGAAGGTCCATCGGACAAATTCACCCAAATTCGTCCGCCCTCAGGCTTCACAGGCCAAATCCGGATGGGCTCGGTGGCCGGTGCGCACGTCGCTTGGCCTGTTCGCAAGTCAAAGCGCCCCTGATGGAAGGGGCACTCCACCTCATGCCCCTCAACAAAGCCCTCACACAGGCGCGCATCCCCGTGTGAGCAGGTGTTGTCCACGGCGAAAAAAGCGCCATCGACTTGAAAGACCGCGATGTCGTGGCCAGCCACCTGAACAGCTAGGCCAGCTCCATCGAAAACATCGTCTTGCGCGGCCACGTCGTGCCATTGGGTCATGTGACCTCCTGTCAAATGGGGTAAATCAGGGAGTTGGGCACCATCTCTGAATCGAAGATGCACCAGCGCCTGCGAAATTTGAAACCGTCGGGGGTGGAGATCACCTGGTCCAGATAGCGCCCCACATTGAAGACCGTAGATTCACCGTCGTATTTGGTGCGAAAGACGGCGTAATTGGCCTCGCAATGGATCAGGCCACCCTGAACCTCCCGCACCAACGGGGCTGAGACCACATGCCGCTGATAGTAAGGGTCATGGAACAAAGTGTGACTGATGCCGTAGGCCCTATCCTTAAGCATGCCTTTGCTGGTCAGTGACAAGGTGGCCAGGGGCAGACCGCGCTCGAAATTCTCACGCGGCTGAATCTTGTAATCGGCATCGTCGGTGAAACAGGCCACCCAGTCGTCCCAACGTGCTGCATCGACATGGTCCGCATAGTCCAGATAGAGGCGCTGCAGAGATTGCCAGGCTTTGAAATCCAGTTCAATCATGGCTCAGGCCTCCATGACTTGACGCCAGTAGGCATACATGCCCCGGATCAGGGTTTCAGTGACCATGTGGTCTGTGTCCTCGACACTTCGTCCGCCCAGCTCAACCAGGGTGCGATGGTCGGGGCGGGTTTCAAACGACTGCTGGGAAAACTCGATGACCTCCCCATCATCGGCAGAGACAAAGCCAGCAGGCCCGAACAAGTTGGCCTGATTCAGACGGCGAGCATGCATCTCTGGCGTGTCGTCCTCAAAACCAAAATGCGTCCAGACGAAGTTGAAATGTCCATGGCCATCGGGCTGGATATGTCGCGTGGAGACGCTGTTGACCTGCTGCTGAAAGATGACGCTGGGAAACACAGTGGTCATGACAGCTGTTGGCCCACCCCACCAGGCTTCCGGAACGATGTCCAGGAAACTCGGATCGTTGAGTTGCATGCTGGATTTGAAGCTGCTCACCTGGGTAACCTGCGCGGTATCGCCTTGAGCCTGGCCAGCATTGCCACGTGTAGAGATCATGGCTGCATGACGGTGATGTGCATCCATTTTCAATTCAGACTGGTTATCTGCGCGCCACAGCCCAAAGGTCACGAACCAGGTGTGCAACAAACCAGGGTGATAGGGATCTTTGATGTTTTCCTGCATGAGCTTCCAGTTGCCCGGGATGCGCTGGCGGTTGTAGCCGAGGATCTTGAGCTGACGGCCATTGAAGAGGCGGTCAAAGTAATGCAGGATGCTGGGGCCTAAAAAGTCCTCCAACGACTCGACCTCGTGATCAAAGCTGGCAAACACCACGCCGCCCCGCGAGGCGACCTTGAGTTGCGTGAGCCCGTGGTCTTTGGGGTTGAAGTCTGAAGGCATGCCGCCATTGACCTTGCCACCTTGCCGCACACCACGGCGAAAGGGGACGCCTTGCAATTCACCAGACAGGGTGTATGACCACTGGTGATAGGGACACACAAATTCTTTGGTGTTGCCGTGACGCTCACGACAGAACCGCATGCCGCGATGGGCACAGATGTTTTCGAACACCCGGATGCCGCCGTCCTCGGTTCTTGCCATGATGACCGAACGCTCGCCCACCATGGTTCGTTTGAAGTCCCCCGGTTGAGGAATCTCGGCCTCGAGGCCGACATAGCACCAGTGTTTCTCGTAAAAGAATTTTTGCAACTCTTTGCTGTGCAGCGCAGCATCGGTGTAGACACCAAAAGGAATGCGGCTGGTATCGGCCAAAGGCCATGGGATGGCGGAGTGTGTCATGCGACCTCCTTTTGTGGAAATCCTAACCCGAAAAACAAAAAAGGCCGCTGGGTCAGAGCGGCCTTTGGGATCAGTGGGTTGGGTTCAGGTGCGGTAGTCGTCGACAAACCAGCGCGCAAACCGCTCAACGCCCTGCTCAATGGTGGTGCGGGGGCGGAAATCAAATTGAGCGGCCAAATCACTCACGTCGGCGAAGGTATCGGGCACATCGCCAGGTTGCAGGGGCTTCATCTCCATGATGGCCTTGACGCCCAAGGCCTTTTCAAGCGCAGCAATGAAGTCCAACAGCTCTACAGGTTGCTGGTTGCCAATGTTGTAGACGCGCCAGGGTGCTGAACTGGTGGCGGGGTCTGGGTGTTGTCCCGACCAGTGTGGATTGGCCAGAGCCGGGCGATCAAGCACGCGAAGAATGCCTTCAACAATATCGTCGATATAGGTGAAGTCGCGACGATGCTTGCCGAAGTTGAAGACCTCAATGGGCTTCTTCTGAAGAATGGACTTGGCGAAATGGATGGGCGCCATGTCGGGTCGCCCCCAAGGGCCATAGACCGTGAAAAAACGCAAACCAGTTGTGGGCAACCCATATAAGTGGCTGTAGGTATGCGCCATGAGCTCGTTGCTTTTTTTGCTGGCTGCATACAAGGACAAAGGGTGATCCACGTTGTGGTGGGTTGAAAACGGCATCTCGGTGTTGGCGCCATACACGCTTGAGCTGCTGGCATAGACCAAATGCTCCACCCCATGGTGGCGACACCCTTCCAGCACATGGGCAAATCCCACGATGTTGCTCTGGATGTAGGCCAAGGGATTCTCAATGGAATACCTCACCCCTGCCTGGGCAGCAAGGTGAACCACCCGCTGGGGTTTGTGCTGCGCAAAGAGATTGGCCATGACCTGCTGATCGGACAAGTCACCCCGCACATGTGTGTAGCGGGGATGATGCGCAAATTGCTGCAATCTCGCCTCTTTCAGAGCCGGGTCGTAGTAGTCGTTGTGGTTATCCAAGCCAATGACAGAGTCACCGCGCGCCAACAGGCGCTGAGCAACGTAAGAGCCGATGAAGCCGGCCGTTCCGGTGACGAGGATGTTCATGCCGTGGATGCGGCCAAGGCCTTGGCTTCAGCTTCGTTTTCTAAATGGATCCAGTCAACGATGTCGTCGCTGGGCGCGTAACCAGTGACCAGTTTTTGCATCATCAGTCGAATGACACCCACGTCATTGACGCTCAGGGCCATTTCCAGGGCTTGGAGCTTTGATTCCAGATCTGCCCAGGGGATGAATTCCTCATGGGCTTTCATGATGCGCGTGTGGGAAGTGGGCCTGGGGTTGTCACCGATGAGCAACTCTTCGTAAAGTTTTTCGCCCGGGCGCAAACCTGTGATGGCAATTTCAATGTCACCATCTGGATTTTCTTCATCTTTCACTGTCAAACCGGACAGCTCAATCATGCGGCGCGCCAAGTCCATGATCTTCACTGATTCACCCATGTCCAGCACAAACACGTCGCCACCCTTGGCCATCGCACCAGCCTGGATGACTAACTGCGATGCCTCGGGGATGGTCATGAAGTAGCGCGTGATTTCGGGGTGGGTCAGTGTGATGGGACCGCCATCACGGATTTGTTGTCTGAATTTGGGCACCACAGAGCCTGAGGAGCCAAGCACATTCCCAAAGCGAACCATGCTGAACTTGGTACCCGGGTTGGTCGATGCAATGGCTTGGAGTGCCAACTCGGCCAAACGCTTGCTCGCCCCCATGATGTTGGTGGGACGGACCGCCTTGTCGGTGCTGATCAGCACGAAATCAGCTACGCCATTGCGTGCAGCAGCCTGTGCAGTTCGCAAGGTGCCCAAGACATTATTTTTGATGCCTTCTGCAGGATTGTGTTCCACCAGAGGCACATGCTTATAAGCTGCTGCGTGATAGACCGTATCAGGGTGCCAGGTTGACATGATCTCTTGCATGCGATCGGTGTCCTGCACCGAGGCCAAGAGCGGAACCAGCGTGACCTCCAAGCCTGAGACTTTTTCTTCCAACTCTTGATGAATGGCGTACAGGGCAAACTCACTTTGCTCGATCAACAAAAGCTTTTGAGGGCGGACCGACAGAATTTGACGACAGAGTTCACTGCCGATTGAACCGCCGGCACCCGTCACCATGACCACCTTGCTGCGAATGTTCATGGCCAACAAGATGTGGTTGGGCATGACGGGCTCGCGTCCGAGCAGGTCATCGATGTCGAGTTCACGTAAGTCTGAAATGCTGACCTTGCCCTGGGCCAAGTCAGTCAGGCTGGGCAAGGTGCGCACAGCCACATGGGCGCTTCGCATTTGATCGAGGATTTCGTTACGCCGCTTTTGGTTGATCCCTGGCAGCGCCAAAAGTACATCACTGATGCCTAGTGTTTGCGCCAAGGTTTCAAGATCAGCTGGGTTGTAGATGGGTTGACCATTGAGCACATGCCCGTGCAGCCGATCGTCGTCGTCGAGGAATCCAACCACTTGCATTTCAGGGCTGTTGGCCATGGCTGCGACCAGCTGGCGGCCAGCACTCCCAGCACCATAAATTAGTACTTTGGTGCGATTGGCTTTTTTGAGGATGCTTTGATATTGATCACCCAGCCAAACGCGGGCGAGGGCTCTTGAGGCACCAACAAACAAAAGAAGCAGAATGGGTTGGATGATGCCAATGGTTCGAGGCACTCCGGCAACACCGATGGCCGTGAAGATGGAAGCGTAGAGCAGCCCGTAAATGCCCACTGCCCTGGCGACTGCCAGCAAAGCGGGCCAGCCGCTGTAGCGGAAGATGGCGCGGTAAAGGCCTGACAGTATAAATACAGGCAAGGCAAAAGAAATCGAGGCGATCAGACTCCAAAGCGCCATTCCTGCTAGAGGGATGAATTCACCAAGGCGCAAGTAATAAGCCACCCAAACCGAAATGACGCAAAGTGATACGTCAATCACCAAGACAAATAGTCGCTTTGCCCACCTGGGTAATGCCAACATGGGTAATGCGAAATTTTGCAAAAGCAATTTACTGATCATTCTTTATTTGCCTTTGCGTATCAAAGTAAAGCTGCACTCATTACTTTTCTCACTGCCTCTACGGTGTCGCTCATTTCTTGCTCGCCCAGGGTGGGATGCACCATGAACATCAAGGTTTGTTTTGATATTTTTTCTGCGTTGGGCAGGCGGATTTTTGGAGAAAGGCCGGAGTCAATGAACGCTTTTTCACGATAGATCTCTGAACAACTGCCTGACATACAAGGAATTCCCTCGGCATTGATTGCAACCATCACCTTCGTCTGATCCCATTCCTCCTTAAGCAACTTCAGATTTAAAAAAGCATAGAGCTTGTACCAAGCATGTGTCATGTTTTGTTCTGGCTGAGGAACGTATAACCCATGGATGGAACCGAGTCCCTGTGCCAGTTGCTGGGCATTCACACGCCGCTTCTCTAGCCATAAAGGCAATTTTTGTAGCTGCCGTCGACCGATAGCGGCTTGCATTTCAGTCATTCGCCAATTGGTGCCAAATGATTCATGTACCCAACGAAAACCTGGGGGATGTGTTCTCGTATGTACAGCATCCCAACTTTTTCCATGATCCTTGTATTCCCATGCACGACGCCAAATTGCCTCGTCATCAGTAAGAAGCATGCCGCCCTCTCCACCAGTGGTCAGAATTTTGTCCTGGCAGAATGAAAAAGCAGCACAGATGCCAAAATTTCCTGTAGGACGATTTTCGTAGGTTGCTCCCAATGACTGAGCACAATCTTCAATGAGGTGAATGCCATGTTGATTGGCCAGATCAATCAATGGCTGCATATCACATGGCCAACCAGCCACATGTACCACTACGATTGCACGAGTACGTTCATTGATTGCAGGTCTCACAGTTGCAGCAGACAGGTTGCCGCTGATTGGGTCTATGTCAACGACCACTGGTTTAGCGCCACGTACGACTACACAGCTTGCCGATGCGATGAATGTGCGACTGGGCACGATGACCTCATCTCCGTGTCCAATGTCTAACGCCTGAAGTGCCAATTCAAGGGCAAGAGTTCCGTTAGCAAGAGCAATGCCATAGCGCCTGCCGAATGCATTCGCAAATTCTTTCTCAAAAGTTTTGCATTCTTCACCAGTCCAGTAGTTGACCCTGCCTGATTGCAAGACTTGTTTGGTTGCATCAATTTCATCGGCTTCGAATACAGGCCAAGAGGGAAAAGGTGAAACTCGATGAGGTTTACCACCATTGATTGCTAAGTTTTGCATGTTCATCCTGTCGTGATTTCAGGCGCAATGCGCCCGTTGGTGAAGATTTTGTACTGAGCAACAAACACTAGGAATCCGACTGATATCACACCAGAAATAATCGGCAAGCTCTTGAAATGAATTGCAACCGCAAAGGCGCCAATGACTAGCCAACTGGAAATAATCGCTAATATTTCACCCAAACTCAGCGCAGACTGGGCACGTGTGGCAAACATGATGAACACAGCAAATACCAAAGTGGAAATACACCAAGCCGCAGCAATCCCCAAGATTCCCCACATTGGCAACCAAACGTAGCCTACTACCACGTTTGCCACAAGCCCAATAAGCGTTGCCGCAACTACTTTGGATGAAACCTGAGAAACCACTGATAACTTGAGCAACATGAGTCCAGAAGATAGTAATGGCAATTGCAGAGCGCCAATTTGGATCACGCCCGTGAGTTGAGCTATTCGAGCCTCATTCTGCAAAGACGGCATCGTTGCCATCACCATAGGACCAGCAAATGTGAAAACGACCAGTGCAGCAAGGCCCCCGCCCCAACTGCCGAAAAGTAGCGAGAGACAAACTTCGCTGCGAATACGAAGTTGTAAACCCGCGTTGAGCAATCTGCTGAAGTATGGCACCCATACGGCTGACATCATTGCCACGGTCAGTCCAACTACTGTTTGCACCAGTTTGCTCCCTATGGCCCATGTCGATACAGCCCCAGGGCCCAATAAGCTAGCCAACCAATAATTGAAAGGGACGGACAAACTCGATATGAATGCAGCACCAGCAAGCCAAGCGTAGTTAACGATGATCCCCTTCTCACCGCGCATCCTCATGATGGGAAAGGTTAAGAGTCGGTATCCATGCTTTTTTGCAAGTACTTGAAGTATCACAAGATTCAATAGCTGTCCAGCCACCATGCCAAGCATGGCTGTCGTGATCATGTGACCTGGCGGAGCAACAAGAATCGCGACAACTGTCGCAAAAGGAACGATCAACTGCGCCGCTGCTGCTTGTGCGGGCTTGCCCAACAAGTTCATGAGGCTGTTGCCTGTCACAACCACCCCAGAAAAAAATAACAGCATGAGTGCCAGGGGAAGCAATATAGATATCTGAGTTACATCTCGTCCAACAGCGAAGGTGTTGTAGATCATGTCACCTAGAACGAGTATGAAAAGGCATAACAAGCCCAAGATCGCCAATGAAAACGCGGAAGCCGTAGTGAGCAAGGATTGAATGCCGCGCTGATCTTTCATTCGGTGTAAGGCTGCTGTGAGCGCATCGCCCAAAGGCAAAGACAAAATGTTGACAAACAACATCGGCACCATCATGGAAAGATAAAAACCATCTAACGAAGCGCCGAAATCTACCCTGTGTATCAGTAGCAGATCGCGTATCAAAAAACCTAGTGCGCCCACCATCGATATCAGCAAGACAAATACACCAGCTCCCAAGGCGCGCTTGCCGCTAATTTTGTCAGATACCGCAACTTTGAGCTCGCCTTCACTATGGAGACTTTCTCCTTTCCAGATCTGCATCTCATGAATTGAGGCGGCCATCCGGTAACCCAGCTTACCTAACACCCAAACCCAGCCACTTGCACCCATCAGCATAAAAACAAACAGCGGTCCGTATCGAACTCTGTGTAATGTTCCAGCATTAGGGCTGGTGTATCCCAAAACAGTCAGCACCACAGCAGAAATGACAAGGCACATCCAAACAGGTAAGGAAGGTTTTCTCCAGATCAGAATGAGAATTCCTGGCGCCATCAAATAAAAAATCAACGTCTCGACTGAACCAATCAGGCGAGGCACTGATGGACGCTCCAGCCAACTATCTGGAAATGGAGCAAAAAGTGCCACCCAGAGTGCGCGAGGCATGTATTTAGCCATCTCGCTGGCATTGGCCGGCATCACATCGCCATTAAGCAGAGAATTTGCTCCAACTGCCCTATTGGAGAGAATGAAATGCGCCCTTACCAGTGATGCTTGCTCAAGTTTGCGATCTATGAACTCGGGCATCATTTCCGTTTTCGTCCAGTGCCAGCCACTTGAATTTACTTCTACCACATATGCTGACGGCGTCGTTGTCGAATTTGTGATGATCTCAGAGTCAATTGGCGCCATGAATGCTGCAGTCAGCAGTACACCCAAGGCCATTGAACCATTGCGAAAAGAAGGCCACCATGAACCATCAAGATTGACCAATTTCCAGATGCCAATTACGCAAAAAGCAAGAGAAAAAGCCAATGTATAAACCAACA
>JACCEA010710311.1_pt1 | contig 28629 bp, 9 predicted proteins | sample 7449851 | NCBI WGS metagenome assembly JACCEA01 (sample SAMN15323453, study PRJNA562643) | freshwater metagenome | isolation source: river surface water | place: USA:Blue River Watershed | collected 2017-08-18
CCGGATCGCCGCGCAGCGTGTAGAAATCCGTCGCGCGGGCGCGGCGCAGGTTCTCGGTCATCAGCGTTCCGTCCCGGTGCAACATTTCTCCGAAGCGCAGCCGCACCCGCGTGCCGGCCGCGCCCTGCACCTTCAGCCGCACGAGGCCCGCGATATTCTGCCCGAGATCGAACACGAAGACGCCGGGCTTCGGCTCCGTGACCCGTTTGGCCGGCAATTCCTGGGTCACCCGGATCGGCGGCGCCGCATAGGCCTGGAGGCGCGGCGGCCGCACGAAGCCGACCTCGACCTCGCGTTGCCCCGCGGCATCCGAATACACCGCGCGTCGGCTCGGGTTGGACTCGGCCCTCACCGCCGGCTCCCAATCCGTCGCCGCGTAGCCGCCCAAGCTCCAGCCCCCGAGATCCCGGCGGGCGTCGTGCGCCTCGCCCATGATCAAGTCCGCTTCCCGGGTCGGCCCGCGGTCGGTAACCCGCCACGAGGGATCGGAAATCACCGTCTCCCGTGTGCCATCGGCGTAGTCGATTTCCAGTTGCACGAGCAGCGCCGGGGTGCGGCCGTAAAAGTAGCGTCCCACTTTGTTCGGACCATAGCCGACCAGCAGGCCGTAGCCGACATAGCCGGAATACCACCCCTCGGCGACTTCGGCGCCGATCGCGTTGGCGCCGCTGCGGACGAGCGCCGTCACGTCGTGGGTGCGATAGTGCACCCGTTGGCGGTAGTCCGCCCACCCCGGCTGGAAGTAGGCGTCCCCCACCCGTTGGCCGTTGCAGTGCAGATCGTAGAGTCCGAGTGCCGCCGCATAGACGGTGGCGCGGCGCACGGGTTTCCCCGCGGAGAAGTCCCGGCGAAAGTGACGCGTCGGCGGCAGGTGCAACGTGTTCCGGTCCGTGTGGAGCGGCGTTTCGTCGCGGGGCGCAATCCACTCCGCCTGCCAATCCCCGGCTGCCAGCAGGCCCATGCTCCACCGGGCCGGCGGACTCCAGGCCGACACGGCGCCGCGTTCATCCCAGACGCGCACCTGCCAAAAGCACTCGTCGCGCGACCCCAGCGCGCGGCCGGCGTAGGCGATCTGGTTGGTCGCATCGCCCTCGACCCGCCCGCTGTCCCAGCGGTCCGCCTCGCCCTGCCTGAGCTTTTCGGCCGACGACGCGACGCGCACCTGCCAGGCGGATTGGGCCGCCCCGCGCCGCGCCGACTCGATCCGCCACGACAGGCGCGGGGCCACCACGTCGATGCCGTCGGGTGCGTCGAGGTATTCGCAGCGCAGGTGCACGGGGCGAAAGTCGGCCGCAGCCGGTTGCGCCACCAGCGCGGGCGCGGCGCCGAACGTGGCGACCAGCGCTGCGACGGAAAACATCGGGAGGCACATTGCGCGGGCAACGCAGGTGAGAATTCGCATGGCGTGGGGCTTGGATGGAATTGGCTGGGGCAAACGGCAATCGGCCGCCTGCCCGGCAACCCGGATGTCGCGGGGCCGTCGGGCAACCGCGGCTGGGCCTGAGGCCAAGGGAATTGGCCTTGAATACAACTGGAAACCCGGGACGTTGCCGGAGGCGGGCCCGCCCCTTTTCGCCCGCAGGCTCGGTCCCGGTCCATCTGATCGATCCGACCTGCCCCGCTGCTTCGCGCCTCCTTCCCCGTTTCATCCCCTGCTCGCGCCGTCCGTTTCGATCATGCCACCGTTGTCCCGTCGCTCCTTTCTGTCCGGTCTGGCTGCCGCCGGCATCGTGCCGCACCTGCCCGCCGCCGCTCCCGCACCCGCGCGCCGACCGGACCTGCTCACGCTCGAGAACGGCACGATCAAGGTGGGCATCGACCGCGCCCGCGGCGCCGCCATCACGTGGCTTTCCTCGCTGGCCTATCCCCAAAACCTGGTGAACTCGGCCGACCCCGGCCGCCTCATCCAGCAATCCTATTATGCGGGCAGGATCCTCGACCGTCGGACCGACGGCCAGAGCAAGGCGTGGAGCCCCTGGTCGTGGAACCCGATCCAAGGCGGCGGCGTTTCGTCGTGGGCCGAGGTGAACGCATTCGAGCGTCGCGGTGAACGCACGCTCTACGCGGAGACTATCCCCAACCTCTGGGACATGCCCGCGGAGCCGGCGGCCGCGTTGATGCGCCAGTGGACGGAGTTCGAGCCGGACATGCCCGACGTCCTTGTCGTGCGTTGCGAACTCGTCTGTCGACGCGACCCCGGCGACCGCTGGGGCCCCGCCGTGCCGCGCCCGCAGGAAGTCCCGGCGTGCTACTTCACGCGCAATTTCTCCGCGGTGAAATCCTACCTCGGCGAGGGCGCGTGGCGCGACGAATCCCAGCCGCCCGGTCCGCCCTGGGGCAAGACCACGCCCCCGCGCCGCGCGATGGCCTGCTTCGAGCCCGGCGGGCACGGTGTCGCCGTCTTCAGCCCGGCCAGCGACACGCACCACTGGAATTTCGGTCCGCACGGGGGCGGCGCCAGCACCGATCCGCTCGCCGGCCCCTGCATGCACGTCGCGCCGGTCGTGCGCGCCCCGCTGGGGCCGCGCTCGGTCTACCGTTACCGCTACTGGCTCGTGCTCGGGTCCGCGGCGCAGATCGCCCGCCGCCTCGACGCGCTCTGGGGCCTCTACGCCACGGAGCGAGCCACCTTGACGGATACGCCCTGACTTCCATGCGCCGCTTCGTTTTTTCCTCTGCCCGGCTTGTCGTCCTGCTTGCCGCCTGCGCGACCGCGGCCGGACCGGCGCGGGCTGCGACTTCGCCGCGTCCCGCGCGTGAGAAACCCAACGTCATTCTGATCTACAGCGACGACCACGGCTACGCCGACCTGGCGGCCAACGGCGCCGATCCCGATATCCGCACGCCGCACCTGGATGCCCTTGCGCGCGACGGGGTGCGTCTGGTCAACGGCTACGTCACCGCCCCGCAGTGCGTCCCCTCCCGCGCCGGCGTGCTCACCGGCCGCTACCAGCAACGCTTCGGCGTCGAGGACAATACCCTCGGGCCGCTCCCGATCGCCGAATGGACGATCGCCGAACGCCTGAAACCCGCCGGCTATGTTTCGGGGCAAGTGGGAAAATGGCACCTGGAGCCGCCGCCGCGGCGCGCGGGCACGGCCGCCGGAACCGACGCCGACGAGCGCGCCTTCCATCCCGGCGCCCAGGGATTCGACACCTACTACAACGGCCCGATGAACACCTTCCTCGCGTCGCACGACCTCCAGGGCAACCCGTTGCCCGGTGCGCCGCAGCGGCTGACCGACCCGCGGTTCCGGTGCGTCTGGCAGACCGACGCCGCGCTCTCGTTCATCGATCGCCACGCGCGCGCGCCGTTTTTCCTCTACCTCGCCTACTACACGCCGCACGTGCCGCTGCAGTCGCCGGAGCCGTGGTTCTCGCGCACGCCCGCCCATCTGCCGCTCGAACGCCGCCAGGCACTCGCGATGATCGCGGCCATGGACGAGGGCATCGGCCGCCTCCGCGCGCGACTGCGCGAGCAGGGCATCGAGCAGAACACCCTCGTCTTTTTCATCGGTGACAACGGCGCCCCGCTGAAGGACGGAGCCTGGAACGGCTCGCTCAACCTCCCGCTCACCGGCGAAAAAGGCATGCTCACCGACGGCGGCCTGCGCACGCCGTTCCTCGCTGCGTGGCCCGGCGTCTTGCCCGCCGGCCGCACGTTTGCCCCGCCCGTCATCGCCCTCGACGTCGCCGCCACGGCGGTGGCACTCGCCGGACCGACCGCGCACGCCGCCGATCTTGACGGCGTGAATCTCGTGCCGTTTCTCCGCGGCGAGCGCAGCGGGGCGCCGCATGACGCGCTTTATTGGCGCTGGCGGTCGCAGGCCGCCATCCGCGACGACCGCTGGAAGCTCATCTTGCTCGGTCCCGCCGCCAAATTCCTCTTCGACCTCTCCAGTCCCGAGGGGGAAGGGAAAAATCGACTGGCAGAAGCGCCCGCGGTCGCCGCGGCTCTCGAGCGCAAACTGCTCGCATGGGATCGCACGCTGCCGGCGCCCCCGCTGCCGCGGGCCGAGAACGCCCAGGACAACGCCTTCTTCGCCGCGCACGTGCTCAAGACCGCTCCGCCCCCGGCCAAGCGCGCGCGTGCCGCCAAGGGCACTGCCGCGGCGGCGTCCGCCGGCTTGACCCAAGGGTGGACGGCCCGGAATTGCACCGTCCTTTCCGGCGACGGAGCGCTCCGCGTCGCGTCCGATACCGCCGGCGCCAAATCCGCGCGCGGGTTTCTCACCCATGCCGGCCTCGACCTCGCGGGACCGGTGCGCGTCACCGTGCGCGTGCGCGCGCCCGCGGGCGGCCCGCTGGCGCTGGCGTGGCGCGCGGCGGGCGAGTCCGACTTCGTCGCCGCGCACACCGTGCGCACCGCCCTCGCGGCCGCACCGGATTTTCAGATCGTCACGCTCGAGCTGCCCGTCGCGGGCCGCCTGATCCACGTCCGCTTGCATCCCCCGCTCGAAGGGCCGGTCGACCTCGCCTCGATCGAGTTGGCACCATCGGCCGCAAGCGCCGCGCGTCGCTGGGACTTTACGAACGGCTTCTCCGCGTCGCCGCGTTGACCGCTGGCACGCCGCCGCCCCGCCGCCCTTCGACGATCCGTTCTCACCCCATCCTCTCTCTCTGCCCGCCATCCTCGCGCTCGTCCCATGCCTTCCTCCCGCCTTCCGCTTGCCGGTCTCTTCGTGCTGTTCATCGGCCTCGTCGGCAGAGTGGCCTCGCTCCACGCCGCGACTCCGGCCCGGCCCAACGTCGTGTTCATTCTCGCCGACGATCTCGGCTGGGCCGACACCACGCTCTACGGGCACACGAAATTCCACGAGACCCCCAACCTCCAGCGGCTCGCGCGCCGCGGCATGACTTTCACGCAGGCCTACTCCGCGAACCCGCTCTGTTCCCCCACCCGCGCCAGCATTCTCACCGGGCTGTATCCCGGCCGTATCGGCATTACCTCCCCGGCCGGACATCTCCCGGAGGTTAAACTCGAGGCCTCGCTCGCGCCGCGCGCCCCCGCCCATCAAAAAGCCCGCACACCCGTCAGTGCGACCCGCCTCGCCCCCGACCGACCGACGCTGCCGCGCAGCCTGAAAGCCGCGGGTTACGCGACGGGCCACTTCGGCAAGTGGCACCTCGGCACCGCGCCCTACAGTCCGCTCGAGCACGGCTTCGAGGTCGACGTCCCGCATCACAACGGTCCCGGCCCGGCCGGCAGCTTCGTGGCGCCTTGGAAATTTCCCGCCGCGCTGAATTTCACCGGACGCCCGGGCGAGCACATCGAAGATCGGATGGCCGACGAGGCGCTGCGGTTTATCGATACCCACCGCGACCGCCCGTTCTTTCTCAACTATTGGGCGTTCAGCGTGCATGCGCCGTTCGACGGCAAACCCGGGCTGATCGCCAAATACCGCGCCAAGGCCGATCCCGCCGACGCGCAACGCTGTCCCGTCTACGGCGCGATGGTGCAGAGTCTCGACGAAAACGTCGGCCGGCTCCTGGACCGCCTCGATGCCCTGCAGCTCTCCGAGCGCACCATCATCGTGTTCTTCTCCGACAACGGCGGAAACATGTATGATCGCATCGACGGCATTCCGCCCACGAGCAACCGGCCGCTGCGCGGCGGCAAGGCCACGCTGTTCGAGGGCGGCACCCGCGTCCCCTGCATCGTTGTGTGGCCGGGGCGTGTCGCGCCCGGCAGCACGAGCGACGCCCTGTTCAGCAGCGTCGACTTTTTGCCCACGCTGCTCGCGATGACCGGCGTCCCCGCCCCCGCGGGCGCGACGTTTGACGGCGTGAACCAAGTGCCCGCGCTGCTCGGCCAAGGCGCACCGCGCGACGCGGCGTTCTGCTACTTCCCGCACTATACGCCGGCCACCGGCAACATTCCCGGCGTGTGGGTCCGCCGCGGGCCGTGGAAACTGCTCCGCTTCTTTCACGACGGTCCGGCGCAGGACGATCGCCACGAGCTCTACCGCCTCGACACCGACCTCGGCGAAACCCGCGACCTCGCCGCCGCCGAACCGTCCCGGGTGCGCGAGCTCGGCGCGCTGATCGACGCGCACCTCCGTGCCATGGCTCCGGTGCTGCCGGTGCGAAATCCCGCCTACGATCCCGCCGCGCCTCCACCGGCACCCCGCGCCGAGAAAGGCCCGGGCAAGGCCAAGGCCGCAAAATAGCCCCGCCCGGAACCCGCCTCTTTTTCTACCCCACCCCATGCCCCCCTGCTCCCGCCTTGCGCCCTCTGCTCCGATCGCCGCGAGGGCGTCGCTGCTCGTTTCTGTGGCGTTGTCCCTTTCCGCACAGACCGTCGCGCCGCCGTCCCCGAGTCCGGCCAACGCGGACGCCGCGGTCGTGCTCTCGCCGTTCACCGTCGAAGCCGGGTCCGAAAAGGGCTATCTCGCTACCCAGACGCTGAGCGGCACGCGTCTCAAAACCGACCTGCAGGACATCGGTTCCGCGCTCACGATCTTCACCGAGCAGCTGATGGACGACCTCGGCGCCAACAGCATCTACGATCTCATGGCGTTCGCGCCGAACACCGATCCCTTCGTCATGGCGACGTCGGTTGTCGCCGGCAACGGCAACGACTTCATCAATATTCCCACCAAGTTCGTCAGGCGCGGCGGCGCCACGACGGTCGTCGGCCAGGATTTCTTCACCAACAACATCCCGAACGACCGCTTCAATTCCGAGGCGCTCACGTTCACCCGCGGCCCCAACGCCATCCTCTTCGGCCTCGGCAACGCCGCCGGCGCCTTCATCTCGTCGACCAAGCGCGCGAAGTTCCGCGACGCCCGCACCGTCGAGTATCAAGTCGACGACCGCGGCTCCTACCGCGGCACCGTCGACGTGAACCATGTCCTCCGGAAGAACCTGCTGGCCGTGCGCTACGCCGGTCTCACGGAGAATTTGAACTCGTTCCGTCCGCCGACCGAGAGTTTCCAGCGCCGCCACTTCGTCACCGCCACGCTCACGCCTTTTCGCACGACCACGGTCCGCTTCAGCTGGGAGCAAGGCCTGATCAACGCTCCCGCCGTCCGCCCGTGGCCCGACTACGACGCCGTCTCGCCGTGGCTCGCCGCCGGTTCCCCGATCGTCGAACGCTTCACCAACGTCGCCGCGGGCAAGCCCGCCGGCACGCAGAACTACGCGCTCCCGGGCCTCGTCTCGACCGAGCACTCCGTCGGCGGCACGTCCGTCGCCACGCAGCGCTTCACCAACACGGCCCAGTCCGTGCCGACCACGTTCGCCAACGGCTTCCCCGTGAACGGCGCCAATTTCCGCTCGCTCGTGAATCCCGCGATCTTCCCGACCTTCGCGAGCAACTTCGGCAACAGCGCCTTTCGCCTCACGGACTACCGCATCCGCTCCGTGTTTGTGGAGCAGCAGGTCACGCGCGACTTTTTCCTCGAGGCCGCCTGGAACCGCGTCGACAGCGACCTCAAGGCCGTGAACGGCTTCGTCGGCCAGCTCGCCTACATCTACGTCGATCCCAACCGCCAGCTGCCCACCGGCGAACCCAATCCCAACGTCGGCCTGCTCTACAGCGAGTCGCAAAGCACCCTGATCGACGCCCCCAACGCCGCGGAAAGTTTCCGCGTGATGGCGTCCTACAACCTCGACTTCACCCGCAGTCCGCGCGGCTGGGTCCGGCACTTCGGCCGGCATCAGACCGCGGTCTTCATGGAGGACAGCAACCCGTCGGGCTGGTCGAGCAACAACAGTCTCTTCAACAGCACGCCGCAGGCGACCACCGGCGCCGCCGCGGCGATCAACAATGCCAACAACGGCATCCGCTTCCGCTATTACTTCGAGCCCGCCAAAGGAAAGATCGGCACCAACATCGGCGACTACATCAAAAGCCTGCCCGTCCTTTACGCCGGCGAACCGTTGCCGCCGCGCCACCCGAGCGGCATCACGCCGGCGTTCTTCTCGTTCCAGGGGCCGACCATGACGGAATCGGTGGTCCGCACCTACGCGCTCGCGACCCAGAGCTTCTTCTGGAAAGACCGGATCGTTGTGACTCACGGTCTCCGCGAGGACGACCAGGTCTCCTGGCTCGCCGTGCCGAACGACTTCGGCGCGCTGCGCGATGCCAACGGCGTCGCGCCGCGGCCGAGCGGGATCGACGTGCGCCGCTTCCGCCCCGGCAGCCGCACCTCCCGCGGCGGCAAGACCTATTCCCGCGGACTCGTCGTCCACGCCCGACCGTGGCTGAGCCTGAGCTACAACACGTCGAACAATTTTCAGGTCAACGCCGGCACCCGCAACGTCTATGGCGAACTCCTGCCCAACCCCGAGGGCGAAGGCAGCGACTACGGCGTGAAATTCTCGCTCCTCAACCGCCGGGTGTTTCTCGAACTCACCCACTACACCAACCGCAGCAACCACAGCGCCGATTCGATCTCCAGCAACTCCGCCGGCAACTTCAAGCAGTTCGACCAACTCTGGATCGGCATCAGCGACCTCACCGGCGACGTGAAATACCTCACCTCGCCCTACTCCACCCTCAGCACCGTCTGGCAGGACGTGGTTTCGACGACGTCCAAGGGCTACGAGTTCTCGCTCACCGCCAACGCCACCGCGCGCTGGCGCCTGACCCTCAACGGCAGTCGTCGCGGCGACAACACGACCTCTGCGCGCGGCGTCTACATCAACCGCTACATGGCCGAATACATCCCGTTGATCAAAGCCGACCCCGCGTGGATGGCCGCGCCGACCGCCGGCAACCTCAGCGTCGCCCAGCGGGTCGCGGACCTCGAGACCACACTCGTCAACTTCAACGCCATCCGCAACAGCCCGTCCGCCAACTTCGCCTCGAAGTGGACGCTCAATTTGGTCCAGAGCTACGACTTTGCCGGCGAAGGCTTCCTGCGCGGGGTGTCCCTCGGCGGCAGCATGAACGCCCGCGGCAAGGCCATCAACGGCTTCGCCGTCGACGCCGCCAACGTCCTCGATCCGACCCGCCCCTACCACGCACCGGCCTACGCCACGTTCGGCACCTGGGTCACCTACCGGCGCAAACTCCTGCGCGAGCGCGTGGACTGGCGCCTCCAGGTCAACGTGCGCAACGTGTTCGACCGCCACACGATTTTCCCGCTCGTCAGCGTCGACTCCCGCGACGGCCGGCACACCCCGGACGTCGCGATCTACACCCTGCGCGAGCCGCGCACCTGGCAGTTCACCAGCAGTTTTCGATTCTGAGGCGCGCCGCAGCGGCCTTGCGGCGCCGCCCGATCCGACCGCCGGGCGCCGGAACCGGTCGCGGACGCGAGTGCGACCGGATCGTAGTATCCGCCCGGCGGAGGCGTTATTCCACGCTTTCCAAGCGCGCCCGCGTTTTGTGTGCTCGCGGCATGCTCACCGATCTCAAGCGCGAAGCCTACGAGGCCAATCTCGCCCTCGTCCGTCACGGGCTGGCGTGTCTGCCGCAATTTTCGAGCGCGTCCGCCCTCGACCGCAGTCTCGGGATCTTTGCCATCACCCCCCACGGCGTGGACTGCGCGGAGCTGCGGGCGCGCGACATGATTCTCGTCGACCTCGACGGCAAGGTGCTCGAAGGCCGGCTCCGGCCCTCCTCGGATACGCCGACCCATCGCCGGCTCTATATCGGGTTCAAGTCGGTCGCCGGAATCGCGCACGCGCACGCGCCGCACGCCACGTCTTTCGCGCAGGCCGGACGCGCCATTCCGGTGCTCGGCACGACGCACGCCGATTTTTTCCAGGGCGATATCCCGGTTACCCGCAAATTGACCGAATTCGAGGTGGGCGGCGCCTACGATTGGGAAACGGGCAACGTGATCGTCGAGCGCTTCCTCGCCGACGACCTCGATCCGCTCGATTTCCCCGGCGTGCTGGTCCACCGGCACGCGCCGTTCACCTGGGGCCCGACCGCCGCCCATGCCGTCGATGCCGCCGCCGCGCTCGAGCTGATTGCCCAGACCGCGACGCTGTCGCTGCAGCTCGCCCCGAAGCTGCGGCCGGTCGAACCGGAATTGCTCCCGAAATCCAGCCGACGCCGCGGGGCCGCCGTCGGCTCCTCCGCGCCGAAGTAAACGAGCGGCCCCGCCCCGGCCGGGCGTTCAGGTTTTTCGCACCATCCGCGCCATCGATTCCTCGGGATTGAGGCCGGGGACCGCGCCGACGTCGATCCACGCGAGGTCTTTCGATTCGTTCGTGATGCACAGCGGGATGGCCGGGTCGGCTTCGAAGAGGAAGCGCAGGTCGTAGTGGAAGTGCCCCGGCTCATCCTTGCGCTCCGGTATCCAATGCCGGTCGAGGTCGAAGATCGTTTCGCGCACGCTCCGCACCGCCGGCAGGCCCGACTCCTCGATCGCCTCGCGCCGCGCCACCGCGAGCAAGTCCGGATCTCCGTCCGCGTGCCCGCCGAGCTGCAGCCATTTGTCGAGCTTGCGGTGGTGCGTCAGCAAGGTGCGCGTCCGATCCGGGCTCACGACCCACGCCGAGCCGGTCAGGTGGCCCGGCACGCAGGTGCGCAGCAGGCAGTCGGCGTGCGCCTCCACAAACGCGAGGGTCGCCGCCGTCATCGCGGCTTCGTGGGCGTCGAGCGCCTGCGCGGCATGGGTGCGCAACAAACTGAGAACAGCGGTTCGGTGCATCGGCGAAAGCTCGGCGCGGCCAGCCGTCGGCGGCGATGCAAATCAACCGCCGCGCACGCCGCCCGGTCTTCGGTGGCAAGCCACCCGTCCCGAGATCTCGGAAATCGGCCGGCTGATCACCCCGCCCGTCGCGCGTCCTTGGGCCGGTGCCGCAGTGCACGCTTGCCCCCGGGGCCCGACGGGCGCTTCCCTCCCGCTCCCCCACCCATGAAGGCCCTCCTCCTCACCGCGCCGTCGAAACTGGACTACGTCGATTTCCCCGCCCCCACGCCCGCCGACGATGAAGTCGTCGTGCGCGTCCACGCCTGCGGCATCTGCGGCAGCGATATCCACGGCTGGGACGGCTCCACCGGCCGCCGTCGGCCGCCGCTGATCATGGGCCACGAAGCTTCCGGCGAAATCGTCGCCACCGGACCGCGCGTGACGGGATGGCGTGCGGGCGACCGCGTGACCTTCGATTCGACGATTTCCTGCGGCGCCTGCCGCTTCTGCGCCGAGGGCCAGGTCAATCTCTGCGACAACCGCCGCGTCGTCGGTGTCGCCCCCGTCGAGTATCGGCAACACGGCGCCTTCGCCGAGCAACTCGCAATCCCCGCCCGTATCCTCTACAAGCTCCCCGACACCCTGCCCTACGACCAGGCCGCGATGGTCGAGCCCGTCTCGATCGCGGTGCACGCCGTGCAGCGCACCAAAATCGCCGCCGGCTCCACCGCCGTGGTGATCGGCAGCGGCATGATCGGTCTGCTGGTCATCCAGGCCCTGCGTTGGGCGGGGGCGAAACAGGTCGTGGCGGTGGATCTGGCCGACAACCGCCTCGAATTGGCCCGCCGCCTGGGCGCGACCCACACGATCAACTCCGGGCGCGAGGACGCCGCCGCCATCGTCGCCAATCTGACCGGCGGACTGGGCGCCGACACGGCCTTCGAGGTGGTCGGCTTCACGCCGACTCTGAACCTGGCCCTCGCCACCCTGAAGCGCGGCGGCACCTGTGTGCTCGTCGGAAATCTATCGCCGAAGACCCAGGATTTTCCGCTGCAGGCCGTGGTCACGAAGGAAATCACCATCACCGGCTCGTGTGCGAGCGCAGGCGAGTATCCGCTTTGTCTGGACCTGATCGCCCGCGGCGTGATCGACGTGAAGCCGATGATCGAGGCCGTGGTCCCGCTCGCCGAGGGTGCCGGCTGGTTCGAAAAACTCAGCGCGAAGGACGGCGGCAAATACATGAAGGTCATCCTCGCGCCCTGAGGGCGGGATAGCGGCGGGGGGCCGGTCGCCGGCGTCCCCGCCTCCCTCCGTCCGGCTTTCAGGGCCCCGGCGCGAAACCGTCCTCGGTGTCCGCCGCGAGGCGGTATCCCCCGGTGCGGATATTCGCCGCCCGGTGATTGTAGAGTTCGATCACCCGCGTGAGTTCGACGAGGCTCAGACGGCCGTCGCGGTTGGAGTCGCCCGCGTGATACCGCACCAGCCCGACGTCGGATCCCGCCGGCCGCTCGGGGTCGGCGGTGAGGCCGTCCTCCGTCAGCGTGGTCGCCACGCGGTAGGCGCCGGTGCGGGTATTCGCGTTGCGCGTGTTGTAGAGCTGAATCACCCGCAGCAACTCCGCCAAATCGATCCGTTGGTCGCGGTCGATGTCGGCGGTGTGAATGCTGGAACGGGCCAACACCAGGGGGCCGGGAGCCGCGGGGGTCGTTTCGGATCCGGACGCGGTGACGCTGGTGAGGCCGGCGGAGATCGTGCGCGCGCCCGATTCGATCGCCGCCACCCGGGCCGTATAGGCGAAGCGGGCGGGGTTCGGCGGCAGCGTCGTCCATTTCCAGACGAGCGTCCCGGTGGCGCCGCGCGGCGGAACCTCGGATCCGAGATCGCCGGAGGTCTCCTCCAGGCTCCATCCCGCGGGCAAGGTCGCGCTCCATTCGACGCGCTGGGGCGTGCCCGCGTAGGCGAGGACCGCTTCGACCGTCACCGTCTTACCCGGTTCGTAGAAACCAGCCGTCTCCCGATGGCGGGCCAGCGGCGTGGGGGGCGCATTCACCACCACGCGGGCGGTTTGGCTAAACTGGGGCGGCCATATGTTCGTGATCAGCTGATACTCGCCCGCATCCGTCGGGCGCGCGACGTCGACCGAATAACTCGCGCGACTGGCGCCCGCGATCACGACGCCATCTTTGGTCCATGCAAACGAATTGGAGGTCGGTCGGCCCAAGGTCACGGCACCGAGCGAGAACGGCTGGCCAAACGTCACCGTCACGGGCTTGGGCTGGACCACAAACACCGGATCGAAACCGTCACCGAGCTGTGCCGGGTCGAAAATTTCCATGAGCGCCGTGCCGGTCGTGCCCCCCACGCCGTGCACGGAGAGGGCGAGCGTGGTGGCGCCGGACAAGGTGACGCGCGTCGCGGCATCCTTGCTGCCGGCCGGCAACATCATCGCGCCCAGGCCGATGGCGGACGGCACTACGCCGGATTCGTTTTGCCAGTTGTCGTTTTGCGCCAGGATGGAGCCGCCCTGTCGCACGGTCAGGTAGGGATCCGCCAGCGCATCGAGCGAACCCAGCGCCGGCCCGAGGGCCCGCACCAGGTAGCTGCCCGCGGGCAGCCGGATGTTCACATGCTGCGTCCAGGCATCGGCGCCGGTGCCCACGTGCGCCCGCGTGGCAAAATAGATCAGCCGCGGCGTCGCATCGGCCTCATACACCTCAAGCAGCGCCCGCCCGCCGGCGAAGCCGGTCGCCTCGGTCACGCGCACGTGATGCAAGCCGGGCGCCAAGTCGATGAGCACCGCGGCGTCTTTGCTGCCGACGGCGAGCGGGGTCGCGCCGAGACGCGCGGCCGCCGCGGCGATCTCGGTGGCGTTCGGCGCCGTGCTCCAATTGTCGTTACCCGCGACGACAGCCCCGTCGCTGCCGCGGAGAATCTCGATCCGTGGGTCGGGCACGGCCCCGGCGGCGTCCAGTCCCGTGAGCGTGGGGCCGAGCGCCCGCACCAGCATGGGCTTCCGGTCCGAAGCTCCGCCATAAACGTAGAAACTGGTGGTGAAGGAGCCGCTGGTGGCCGCGAGGGGCGCGAGGGTCGCCGACGCGGTGAGCCCCGAGGGGGGCACGACCCTGAGTTCCACCCCCGGCGTGACGACGAAGCCGAGTTCGCTGCTGACGCGGACGGAATACGTTCCCGCCTGGTCGCTGCTGTCCGCGGTGCGGGTCAGCACGGCGTTGGTTGCGCCGTTGATCGGCACACCGGCGCGCATCCATTGGTAGGAGACCGGCAGCGCACTCGTGGCCGAAACCGAAAGGGCATAGGCATCACCCAAGGCCACGACGGTCGCCTTCGGCGGGGCGGTGATCACCGGAACGAGCGCCGGTTCGGTCGCGCTGAGCCCGGTCGCGCCGTTGCTCTGCATCCAGATCTGTCCCGCATCGCCCATGACCGGCACCGTCGGCAGGTTGCTCGAACTGGTGAAGCCGCCGGCGGCAAACGCGCCATCCGTCGTGCCGTCGGGCTTGAAGCGGGCAAGATAGGCCGTGCCGGTCTGGCCGCCCACCGTGGCGAAGGATCCCCGCGCGATGACGTTGCCGTCCTCCTGCGCGATGACGCCGTAGACGCTCTGGACGTTGACCGGAGCAAAGCCGGGATCGAGCGCGCCGTCGGCGGACAGCACGGCGAGCCCCGGCCGATTGGAGCCGTGCATCGTGCCGAACGAGCCGCCCACGACGACCTGCTGATTGGGGCGCAACGCCACGGCCAGCACGGTGCCGTTGGCGCCGGCGGTGCCCGCGGCAAATCCGCCGTCAAGCGCGCCGGTCGTGGAGAGGCGGGCAATCCGATTCGCGGTGGTTCCGTTGTAGGACGTGAACGCGCCGCCGATCACCACCCGGCCGTCGGACTGCGCGACCGCAGCGTAGATCGCCGCCGATGCGCCCGAACCCGGATCCCACGCCGTATCCAGTGCGCCGTTGGCGAGCACGACGGCGGCGCGGTTGCGGGCAATGCCGTTGTAGGAGGTGAAGCCCCCGCCGACAAAGATCCGCCCGCCGGGCAACACTGCCAACGCGTAGCCGGAGGAGTTGGCCGTGAGGCCGATGCCCGGTCGGAACGAAGCGTCGACGGTGCCATCCGCGCCCAGCCGGGCGAGTCCCGGCACCGTGGTGCCATTGTAGGTGGTGAACGCGCCCGTGATCACGATGCGTCCGTCCGGCTGCAGCGCGGCGGCGAAGACATTCGAATTCGCGCCCGAGCCTCCCGCATTGAACGTGGTATCCACGGTGCCGTCCGGATTCAAACGCGCGACCGCGGTCGGCACGGTCGACCCGCGCAGCGTCGTGAAAAAACCGGTCACGAGCAGCTTGCCGCCCGGGAGCGCGAGCATGCCGTTGATCGTTCCCGGAGCACGGACCGCCGCGAACGCCCCGCCCGACGCCAGGGACCCGTCGGCATTGAGGCGGGCAAACCGCGGGCGCGCGGTGGCGAGACCGGAAAGGCTGAGCCAGTTGGAGAACCCGCCCGCGACCAAAATTGTCTGGGTGCCGCCGTTGCCCGTGACGGCCGCCAGTCCGTGGACGGTCGAGGTAAATCCCTGGGTCTGCAGCGAGGTGTCGCGGGCGCCCGTGGCGGTCAGCCGGGTGAAGCGGCTCGCGGTTGCCCCTCCGACCGCGGAAAAGTCGCCGCCGACGAGCACCCTATCCGAGGCATCGACGGCGAGGCTGCCGACCTGGAGGTTCGGGCCGCTGCCGAGGGCCGCCTGAAACCCCGGATCGGGCGCGCCGGCGGCGTCGAGCCGCGCCAGAAAAGGTGCCCCCACGGTCGTGTTGAGCAACGTGAACGCACCGCCGACCAGCAGCGCCCCCGTGGATTGGCGCGCCAAGGCAAAGACGGTGCCGTTGAACGCCGGAGCAAAGGCGGTATCGAGGGTGCCGTCGGAATTCAGGCGCGCCAAGCGGCTGCGCGCGGTGGCCACGCCGTTGGCGGCAATGAAGCCGGTGGTGAAGCCGCCGCCGACCACGAGCTTCCCGTCGGGCTGCACGAGCAGGGCCTGGACGGTCGACGACATGCCCAGGTTGGCGAAGCCCGCATCGACCGTCCCATTCGCTTCGACCCGGGCGAGGAAATTGCGGTTGGTGCCCGCAAACGCCGTGAAATTCCCGCCGAGATAGACGCGCCCGTCCGCCGCGAGCGCGAGGGCGTAAACCGTGCCGTTGACGTCGCCGGGAACCGCAAACGCGGTGTCGACGGAGCCGTCCGCATGCAGGCGGGCAACCCGATTGCGGAGCAGGCCGTTGATCCGCACGAAATCGCCGCCGATGATGACCTTTCCGTCGGGCTGCACCGCGATGGCCCGGATGGCGTTGTCGATTTCGGGCGGCACAAAGGTCGGATCGAGCGTGCCGTCCGCGGCCAGACGCGCGATGCCGGTGCGCCGCACCCCGTCGAGACTGACAAAGGTGCCGCCGATATACGCGCGGCCCTCGCTGGCCGGCGTCACCACATAGCCGAGGCCGCCGGAATACTCCGGCCGCAACTCCCAGTCCGGATCCGGCGCGACCAGCCCGGGATAGGAGGACGGCGCGACGGACAGCCGAACGGCGGGTGGCGTGACCGCCGAGAGGCCCGAGGCCACGACCACGTCGTAGAAGTCGGCGTCGGTGCGCGACACCGCGGTCCATGCCAGCGAAGCCGTGGTGGCCCCGGCCACCGGAAACCCGTTGCGCCGCCACTGGTAGGTGAGCGGTGCGGCGCCGGTGGCGGTCACGCTGAAACTGGCCGCCCCGCCGGCGACCGCCGCGACGGAAACGGGCGGCGTCGCGATCACCGGTGCCGCGGACGAACCCGACAACGTGACCGGAGCAGAGACCACGGTGCCGGCGAAGTTCGACACCGCCACAAAGTAGGATCCGGCGTCCGCACCGGAGAGGCCGCCGAGAACAAGGCTGGCGGCCGTGCCGCCGGCGAGCGGATGGCCGTTGCGAAACCACTGGTAAGTCAGGCCGCTGCCCGACGCGGCCACCGTGAAGGTCGCCGTGCCGCCGACCGTGCCCACCACGGCGGCCGGCGGGGTCGTGATCGCCGGCGGGCTCGAGGCGACATAGCGCAGGGCGATGTTGCCCCCGGTGCGGGCGGAACTGAAGTCGCCGACGGCGATGTGGTAGAGCGTGCCGGCCGTCACCGGAAACCGGAGACGACTCGTATTGAGGCCGCCGCTCTGGTCGTCCTCCCCGATCTTCGTCAGCGCGTTGACCGCCGAGCCGGTGTAGACGGCCAGGACGGTGTCGAAGGAGGAGCCGATGGTGTCGACCTCGGCCATGCCGGTGACCGAGGGAGTGAGGCGATACCACACCGAGGTGGCGGTGCCGTTGGCCACCACATGGGTCGGCTCGCCCGATTCCCCCGTCGCGCCGGCATTCGTGCCGACGACGGCGCCGCTGTTGCCGGCGAGCACCCAGCCGGCCGCGAAACCGTCGTTCGACGGCGGCGAACCGGCGGCATATACGGCCAGGGTGGCCGCCGCGCTCGTGACCGATCCGAGGGGGTTGGAGACGATCACGTCGTAGCCGGGCGTCGCGGCCGCATCGCCGGGCTGGACGGTCAGGAACGACAGGGTCGCGGCGGTCGCGCCGGAAATCGGGTCGCCGTCTTTGCGCCACTGGAACGTGGGCGCGGGCGCCCCGGAAACGGCGACGGTCAGGTTGACCGTGCGTCCCGCGGTGGCGGCCGTGTGCGCCGGCCCCGCGACGATCACCGGCGCGCTGTTGACGGCGAGGACGGCGGCGTTGGAAACCGCCGCGCCGACCGTGTTGCTGGCGCGCAGGGTGTAACTGCCGGCGGCGCCGGCCTGGGCGTTGGCGAACGCGAGCGAGAGTCCGGTGGCACCGGCGATGTCGACGCCGTTCTTGCGCCACTGGTAAGCCAGCGGAGCGGTGCCGTCGACGGCGGCGGTCAGCGTCACGGTGGCGCCGAGATCGTAGCCCTGGCTCTGCGGATGCAGCGAGAAGACCGGCAGGCCGTTCAGACCGAGCGTGACCTGGATGTCCGCATACTCGTCGGGCGCGGACCCGCCGTTGCCGGCGTGACGGATGGAGACGTTGCCGACGGTATCGACCAGCGAGGCCGAGGGGGCGAGCGCCGCATCGGCGACGGACGAGCCGGGCGTGTTCAAATCGAGCAGATGGCTCCCGGCTGCCGTCGAGTAACCCCAAACCAAATACGCCCCCGCCTGCATCGAGGCGTTGGTGGTGAAATTCCGCCGCACGCCGATCCACGTGCTCTTGGTGCCGTCGCGGGGAATGCGCAGCGCGGGCACGCCGGCGCCGGAGGCGTTGTCGAGCCGGTTGACGCGGTAGGTTCCGCTGGCGCTGATGGTGGCGACCTGCGCGTCGTTCACCCAACCGAGCAGGTTTTTGAACCAGGGATTGAAGTCGGTGCGCCGGTCGTTGGCGAAGTTGGCGCCCATGGTGTCGAAGTCGTCGCCGTATTCGCTGTTGGTGCCCGCGGCGCTGAGCGGATTTCCATCGGTGACCAGCCAGAGGTTGGCATGGCGCAGACCGTAGGTGTGGCCCAGTTCGTGCGCGACGACGCGGAAATCGTAGGCCCCGTTGATCCAGGAGTTTTTTCCGGAGACGCTCGCCAATCCTCCGTAGGTGATCTTCGAGCCGGAGATGGCACCGAGCGACGAAAACAGGACCAGAATGCGATCGAACGAATCGACATTGTAATGGGCGCCTGCCGCCGCCCGCGCGTCGTTGTGGAGTTCGGTGTTGAGTCCGGACGTGCCGCCGGTGGCGTAGGCCACCGCCGTCTGGGGCATGCGGTAGGTCAGCGTCGTGACCGTCGTCACCAGACCGGTCTTGCCGTAGGAGCTCTGCGCGTAAAACGGCGCCACCTGCGTATCGGTGAGGTTTTTGACGTAGTCCGCGGTGTAGGTGGTCGAACCGCGGCGCGGCTCGCCGGTGAGATCGGGGAAATCGACGCGGATCACGAGGATCTGCTTCGTCCCGGTGGTCCAGGCGGAGGCCGGGGCGGCGGCGATCCCGCCGGCCGGTTCGACGGGCATGGTCAGGGCGTCGGAGCCGGGCGTCGCGGGACTCCGGGCCCCGGCAAGCTCGGGCCCCAGGGTGGTTTCCGCCGCGCCGAGGCGGGCGGCGGCCGCGCGCACCTCGTCCTCCGACCCGAACGCCAGCATTCGTCCCGCCAGTTCCGCGATCACGGCCGTGGCGGGTGCGGAGGCGATGTCCGCGTGAAGCGGCTCTTCGGGATCAAGCACCCGGAGCGGGTGTTCGTGCACCGCCGCGATGCCGTCGAGCGCGATGCCATGCAGCGGCAAACCGACCTTGCTGCCCAGTTCGGCCCGACGTCCGTAAACGAATGCCCGCAACGTGCGTCCCTCCACTGTCACCGTATGCTCGAACGGCTCGGCGCGGAGTCCGAGCAGGCGGCGGCGGGCGATCTCTGCCGGCGCATAATCGACGGCGAAAACCTCGAAATTCCCCCGCCCGGAGAAACGCGTTTCCAGTTCCGCCTGGACGACCTCCGGCAGTGCCGCACGCACCGTCGCGGGCACGGTGAGACGAAGCGCCGCCTGCGGATCCCGCTCCATGAGCGTGCGGAAAAACGCCCGACGTTCGCGGGCGAGGCGAACGCCCTCCCCGACCAACGCGGCCCGCTCCGCGGCGCCGACGCCGGAATCAAGCGACACGATCCGATATCGGTCGGTCCACGCGCGGAACGCCGCCAACACCGGATTGGGCGTGGCGGCCCATTCCCGGGCATAGGCAAGGTCGCGCATCCCCCGGCCCGCGTCCGTCTCGCCGCGGTCCGGCGCGGGCCTCCCCGCCGGCCGGTTCTCCGCCAGGTCTGCCGGCGCACTCACGTCGGGCGCACGCGGGGGCGGGTCGATCGCGGGCCGGGGACCCGCGGAGCCTGATCCAGGCACGGACTGCCGGACAACGGAGGCGGCAAACCACAGCGCCGCTGCGGCCACGGGAGCGGACACGACGAGCCGGCGCACCGCGGGGTGCCGGAAACGGGCGAGGTAGCCTAGGGGCATTGGAGGAGGCGACGATCGGGTGGAATCGAGTCGGCGGGGGATCGGCCGGGGAACGTCCGGAGTAGAGCCCCGTCAATTTCCCGGGTCGAACCCATCTTCGGAGCCGGGCGCGACGCGGTATTGGCCCGTGCGCGTGGCGCCGGAGCGATAGTTGAACAACTGGATCACGCGGAGGAGTTCCGTGAGGTTCAAGCGGCCGTCGCGATCGGTGTCCGCCAGGTGATAGCGAGCCAGGGTCGCGGCAGTGTCGCTGCGGCCGGCATCCAGATCGAAGCCGTCCTCGGTGGTGCCGGCGGCGACGCGGTAGGCACCGGTGCGGACCGTGCCGAGCCGGACGTTGTAGAGTTCGATGACGCGGGTGAGTTCGGCGAGGTTGATGCGACCGTCGCCATCGGTGTCGGCCGTGTGCACGGCGGGCGCCGCGGCGATGACGAGCGGGCCCGGGCCCGCAGCGGCGGTCTGCGCCGCCCCCGTGCCGCGCAGTTCGGCCGTCGACACCAACGTGCGCACCGCCGTCTCGCCCGCCGGCACCGCGAGGTGGATCGTAAAGTTGACCGGACTCGGCGGCGGCGTCGTCCAGGCCCAAGCCAACGTGCCGGAGGCTCCGACCACCGGTTTCACGTCGCCCTCGGCGCCCCCGCCTCCGGCATAGCTCCAGCCTGCGGGCAGCGGCAGCTGCCAACCGAGGCCCGAGGCCGTGCCGGCATACGCGAAAGTGCACGCGATCGAAACGGTCGCACCGGCATGGTAGCCCGGACCGACCAGGCGGTGCGCGGGCATCAACTCCGCCACGGTGAGCGCGGCGCCCGCCGACACCACGGTGCCCGATGCATTCGTCACGGCGACCGAGTAGTCGGCCGCATCGCCGGCCTGCGCTGCCGCGATCGTGTAGACGGAGCGCGTGGCCCCCGGGATGACGTCGCCTCCGCGCCGCCACTGGAAGGTCGGTGTGGGGCGGCCGAGCGCGATCGCGGAGAACGCGGCGGCCTGCCCGGCTAGACTCTGCACCGGACGCGGCGGCAACACGATCGCGGGGGAAATGTTTTCCGCGCGCGACGCGTCCGCTTCGGCGATTTCCAGAAACGCGAGGCCGGGCGCGGCGCCGGCCGGAACCGACACCTGCACCGTGTAGGTGCCGGATGCCGCCGGCACAAACGCCAGGGCCGCGTCGCGGCTGTCGGCCGCAAGCGGCATCGCGCCGACCCGTTCGGCCAAGGTCGCCAGGTCCGTCGACCCCGCCCAGTCGTCATTGGCAGCGACGACGGAATTCGCGGCGTTGTAGATGGTCACCTGCGGGTCCGTCGCTGCGCCGGCAATCCCCAGCGTCGGGCCCAGGGCGCGCACCAAGTAGCGACGGCCGGACATCGGAGCGCCGAGCGCCAGGCCTTGGACAAACCCGTCGGAGCCGGGCCCCGTGCGACCCAGCGTGCCCAGATAGACAAGCCGCGGATGGGTGTCGGCATCGTGGATCTCGAGCAGCGCCAGCCCGTCGTTGCCGGAGGCCGCCGACACCCGCACGTGATAGGCGCCGGGCGAGAACGTCCGCAGCAACGCCGCATCCCGTCCGCCCTCCGGCAGGGCCATCGCGCCCGCGGCGGCGGTAGCCGATCGGAGCGCCCCGAGGTCGAGATTGTCGCCCCAGTTGTCGTTGGTCGCGATCAACGAGCCGGCGGCGTTGGTGATCGCGAGGCGGGGATCGGTCATCACGCCCTTGGCGCCGTAGGCGGCCAAGGCCGGACCGACGGCGCGGATAAGCATCAGCTTGGGGGAACTGCCTTCGATCACGAAGGTGCCGTGGAGGGTGCCGCCCGGCTCGGTTCGCGCGGTCGCGGCCAACAGACCGCGTGAACCCGCCGAGGGCGCAACCGCGACCACGATATCCGGTGAGGTCACGGCCCCGAGTTCGTTGGTCACGATCACCGCATATGTTCCGGCGTTGTAGGACTGGGCCGACGTGACCGTGAGCGTCGAGGACACGGCACCGGAAAGCGGCAGGCCGTTCCGATACCATTGGAAGGACGGAGCGGGCACACCGGTGACGGTGACCGACAGGGTCAGGGTCTGGCCGGTCAACACCGTCTGGGCGGGCGAGACGTTGACGATACTCGGAACCGTGTCGCCGGCCTTATCGCGCAGCGCGACGCAGTAATAGATTCCCAGGTCGAACTGGTGGAGCGGGGACCGCGCGGTCAGCCCGGCCAATACCAGATATGGGTCGGAGCCCGACAAGGAACGACTCAACACCACGCCGTTGGCGCCGAGGCCCGCCACGATGTCGTTGGCGCCCACGAGGGATTCGGCCCCCCTCAATTCCGGAATCGCGACCGGCGTGCTTACGAGCGCCGAGGCCGGCGTCCATGCCACCACGGATCCATCCTCCCGGATCCCGTAGTTCTGGTTGCCGGCCACCACCGCGGAAACGAAGGTGCCCAGACCTTCCGGCATCGGTGCGTAAGCGACGTCGTAGGACGAGCTGGAATTTTGCCACTGCACCGCCCGTCCGTCGGAACGGACGGCCACGGTCCGCCCCCCGTAGCCGGTGTCGATCGAGATCAAATTGCGCGCGGCGGCCGGCAGGTCGGTGCGCGGTCCGGCGACGCCCCACTGGACGACGGACCCGTCGGCGCGCAGCGCCGTCGCCCAGGTGGACCCGGAGTCGGCGGAGATCGCGATCACGTTGTCGGTGCCGGGCGGAACGAAATTGATCGAGCCCCAGCAGGCCACCGTGCCGTCGGCCCGCAACGCGAGGCTGAAGGAATCGCCGGCCGCGACGGCGACCACGTCGGCCAAGCCGGCGGGAACGGCGGTCTGGAAGGCCCCGTTGCTACCCCAGGCCGCGACGGTCCCGTCGCCACGGACGGCGAGCGCGTGGTTCAGGCCGACCGCGACGGCGGTGAGCGATCCCAGATTGCCGGGCACGGCGGTGATTCCTCCGCCCGATGTGCCCCAAGCCGACAGGCCGAGCGAATTGCCCACGACGACCCATACCGGAAAACTGACCGCCGGCCCCGCCGCATTGGCTGCAACCAACTCGTAGCGTCCGGACTGCGCCGAGGTCACCGACGGGATCGAAAGCGCGGCCTGGGTGGCGCCGGCGATCGGGCGGCCGTTGCGACGCCATTGGTAGCTGACCGGTCCGGCGAGGGCGCTCGTCCCCGTGAGCGACAGGGTCGCGCCTTGGGCCAGGGTCCGGCGTCCCGCCGGCGCCACGACCACGGCCTCCCGGGGATCGACGGTCAAGGGCACGCCGACACTGGTCGCGGAACCCAGGTAATTGACAATGGATACATCGATCAGGCCCGCGTCGGCCGGCGACACGCGCGAGAGCTGCAACACGGCTTCCGTCGCCCCGGGAATGGCGGTGCCCGCGCGGCGCCACTGGTAGCTCACGGGTGCGGTGCCGGAGCCGACCGTGACCCGGAAAGAAACATTTTGGCCCGCGCCGGCGGCCACCGCGGCGGGCTGCGCCGTGATCACGGGCGCGCGGTCCGCGCTCGAATCGCGCAGGACCCAGAAATCCCCGCTCCCCATGACCGCGGCGACCACGGCGCTCGCGGTCGCCGGCATCGGCGACGCGGCGCCGTAACCGTCGAGGGACCACGCCACCGCCGTGCCGTCCGCCCGGACCGCGATGAACCCGTAGTTACCCGCCTTGATCGCGACCACGTCGGTCAATCCCGCCGGCACCAGGGCCCCTCCGCCCCTCGCGAGCCCCCACCCCGTCACGGTGCCGTCGGAGCGCAGGGCATAGGCGGTGCTGCTCCCGGCCGCGATCGCGGTGACATTCGACAAGCCCGCCGGCGGAGTGCTGACGCCGTAGCTGTTGCCGCCCCAGCCGACCACGGTGCCATCGGCCCGCAACGCGAGACTGAACCCATCGCCGGCGGCCACGGCCACGACGTCGCGGAGTCCGGCCGGCACGGCAATCGCGCCATACGACGCACCGCCCACGGCCGCCACGGTGCCGTCGGACCGCAGTGCCAGCAGATGCCCGGTGCCGGCCGAGAGCGCGACGATATCGGACAGCGCGTCCACGCCCGCAAACGTGGACGAGTAGTATTGGTCGCTCCACGTCGCGACGGTTCCGTCGCTGCGAAGCGCATAGCCGGTCGTGTTGCCGAGCTCGATGCCGACAATCTGGCGCAACGCGGCCACGACGGGACCAGCGCCACCGTAAATGTCGGACCCATGGCGGCTGACGCCGCCGTCTTCGCGGAGCGCCAGCGTGGTGCCGCTGCGCTGGGCGAGCGCGAGCACGCGGGGGCCGAAATCGGCGGGAGCCGCCGCCGTCGTCCCGACGGAGGAAACCCGGATGGCCTGGGTCGATGCGGGAGCGACCAGCACGAAAAGTGCAGCCGTGGCCCGCGGCCCGGAGCCCGAATCGAAAACCACCCGATACCACCCGCCGTCCGCCGGGGAAGCCGAGCCGATCATCAACGTGCGGGCGTCGGCCCCCGGGACGACGCGGCCATTGCGTTCCCAGCGCACGGACGCCCCTGCCGGGACGCTCGCATCGAGGCCGAGCACGAGGCTTTGGCCGCGCGCCAGCACATAGCGTCCGCCGGCACCCACGCCGAGCAACGGCGAGGCGTTGAGGCTGAGCACCGCCGGCGCGCTGCTCGCCGCCCCGAGCGAATTGGTCGCGGTCACCGTGTAGGTGCCGACATCGGCGGCGGATACGCCGTCGATCCGGAGCGTCTCGCCGGTGGCGCCGGCGATCGCGGTGCCGTCGCGATACCACTGATACGCCAGGCTCGCCGTGCCGGCCGCAAAGGACGCCGCCAGCGTGATCCGCTGGCCGGGGTTCGCCGCGCGTGAAACCGGACTGGAAACCAGCGTGGGCAGCGTGTCGGCCGAGGCGTTGCGCAGGGCGAGACGGAAATAAGTGCTCGCCGCGATATCGACCACGGAGCGGATCACCGCGAGCACGGGGGGAGTATCCGTGGCGCCGGTGGACGGCGACCAGGTCACCGCGGTGCCGTCGCGGCGGAGACCGAGCACTTGGGAACTGGCGGCGGCCACTTTGTGCACGCCCGTCACACCCGCGGGGACGGTCGTCGAGCCGTAGGACGTGTTCCCCCACCCCACGACCGTGCCGTCGGGTTTTGCGGCGTAGCCGACCTGACCGCTCGTCGCGATGGCGACCGCCGGGGTGGCCGCGGCCGGGAGCGAGCGTAGGTAGTAGGTGTCTTCGCCCCACACGAGAACGGACCCGTCGTCGAGCAGCGCCATCGAGTTGACCCCGCCCGCCGCGACAGCCACCGCCCGGCCGATTGTCACGGGAGCCGGCGCGGAATAGGACCCGGCGGTCGCGATGGATCCCCACTCCACCACGGACCCATCCCCGCGCAGCGCCAAACTGTGGCGACTGCCGGCCGCGATCGCGACTACCCCGGAAAGACCCGCGGGCACGCTGGTTTGTCCGCTCGAATTGCTGCCCCATGCCACCACCGTGCCGTCGGAGCGCAGCGCCACGCAGTGGTAATCGCCGGCCGCGATCGCGACCACGTCGCTGACACCGGACGGCTGCGTCGCCACCGTCGAATCGCCCCAGGTGGTGACGCCGCCGTCGACGCGCACGGCCATGGCGAAGAAGTATCCGGCCGCGATGCCCACCGCATTGAGGCCGGCCGGCGGGCTGGCGCTGGAAGAGCCCCAGGAGATCAGCTCGGTGGCGCCGTAGGCCAGTTGGACAAAAACCGCCTGGCTGGTGACGGTCCCCGCCGGGTTGGAAACCACCAGCTGATAATAGCCGGCGTCGTCCCGGGTGGCGGTCGCGACCGTGTAGGCCGCGGTGGTCGCGCCGGCGATCGCCCGCCCGTTGCGTTTCCATTGGTAGGTCAACGGCGCGGTGCCCGACGCGGACGCCGCAAGGCTGATCATGCCGCCCGGAAATACCACGCTCCGGCGATTCCCGCCGATCACGGCCGTCGGCGCCGACAACGGCCCCTCCACAACCAATTGCACCGTCTGCACCGCAGCCCCGTGCGCATTGGTGGCCGTCACGGAAAACGTGGCGGACGCCGGCGTCGGGCTGGACGGGGTGCCCGTCAACATACCCGTGGCCGAATCGAGGTTCAGCCAGGCCGGCAGGGTGCCGGCGGTGACGGCATACGTGGCGAACGGATAACCGCCGCCGCCGATCGCCCAATTGACCGGCGTGCCCACATAGGCGGTCACCGCGCGGGTCGATGCCAAGGACGGAGCGGAATTCACCCACAAGACCGCGGCGGCCGACTGGGCGGAGCCGGCGGCATTCACCAGCACGCACCGAAACTGATCGCCCGACATCACGGCGGTGGCCGCCGTGATGGTGAGGGTCGCCGTGGTCGTCCCGGCATACGGCCCGCCATCGGTGAGATTCTCGAAACGATCGCCGCCCGCCGCAGCCCGCTGCCACCGATACTCGGGGGCCGCACTCCCGCTCGTCGCGACGACCGTGAACGTCGCGGGAGCGCCGAGGGCGACCGTCCGGTGCGGCGGCGACGTGGCCACGCCCGGGGCGACCACCCGCTCCACCAACCGGACGGTCGAGTTGCCTTGGTCGGACACGAACACCCGTCCGGAAGCATCGACCGCAAGCCCGGCCAAGTATCCGAACCTCGCCGCGGAACCGACTCCGTCGGCGGCGCCGTTGACGGCGGCGGTCCCGGCGATCGTGGTCACAGCGGCGGTCGGATCGACGCGCCGCACCACCCGGTTCGACGGCTCGGTCACAAAGATATCGCCGGAGGCCGCGGCGAAAATCTGCCCGATATATCCGAAGCGCGCGGCGGTGCCGACGCCGTCGGCCGAGGAATAGTAGTATCCGCTCGTCCCGGCCAGCGTGCTCACGGCGCCGTCGGCCGCCAACGCGCGCAGCACGTAGTTGCCGGCGTCCGCAACCACCACGCTCCCGTCCGGCTTGACGGCCACCGACAAGGGATTGGTGAAACGCGCCAACCCGGGCGCCCCGTCGACATGACCGCTGATGCCCGGGAGACCGGCCACCGTGGTCACATCGCCGCCGGTCCCGATCCGACGGATGGTGTGGTTGGCGTTGTCGGCCACCCAGAGTCGGCCGGCGGCATCGAAGGCCAGTCCCGCCGGATAGTTGAACCGCGCGGCGTCGCCCCGCCCGTCGGCGAAGCCCGGAACTCCCGGCTGCCCCGCGAACACCTCCGCCGTCCCGTCGCCCGCGAGGCGGCGGACCACGTGGGCGGAGCCCTCCGCCAGATAGATTGTGCCGTCGCCGGCCACCGCGAGTCCCGTGGTTCCCGCCGGGATCGGCGCCACGGTGGAAACCACCGCCGCCGGCGTGATGCGGCGGAGCACTCTCGTTCCGATATCGGCCACGAGCAGATTTCCCGCCGCGTCCTTCGCCATCAACGACGGGGACTCGAAACGGGCCGCGTTGCCCGGGCCGTCCTGGGCGCCGCGCTGGCCGGCGGCACCGGCAAACGTGGACACGGAGTAGATCTGCCCGCGCAGCGGGACGAGGAGGCCGACACACGAGGCGAGGGCCAGGAGGGACCGAAGTTTTCGCATGGAGAGGGGGTTGCAGCCTGACACCTCCGGCGGACGCCGGCGGGCGCGGCAGCGCTCAGGGACCGGGATCGAAGCCATCCTCCGAGCCGGGGGAGACGTGATACTGCCCGGTGCGCACGGCGCCGGTGCGGTGGTTGTAGAGTTGGATCACCCGCAGCAACTCGGCGAGGTCCAGCCGGCCGTCCCGATCGGTATCGGCATGGTGGTGACGGGAAAGGCCGGCCGCGACGTTGCCGCGCGCGGCGTCGAGCGCGAAGCCGTCTTCGGTGGCGGACGCCGCCACGGCATAGGCCCCGGTGCGCACATTGGCCGCGCGGACATTGTAGAGTTCGATGACGCGCGTGAGTTCGGCGAGGTTGATGCGAAGATCGCGATTGGTGTCGGCGTCGTGCGGCGCCAGGCGATCGATCGAAAGCGGAGGCGCCGTGACCGACACATTCGTCGCCGGGCCGCCGCGGACAATGAGTTCCGCTCGGAGCGTGCGCACACCGACATCTCCTTCCGGCACGGCGACCGTGTAGGTGAACGTGCAGGGTGAGGTCGGCACGGAGGTCCACGCCCAACCGAGGGTGGTCAAATCGCCCGCGCGCGGCACGACGCCGCCGGTCGCGGTCGTGGAAACGAAATGCCAGCCCGGGGGCAAGGTGACCGACCAGCCGAGGGACGGGACGTCGGCAGGGAAACCGAGGGTGTTGGAAATCGTGACCGTGCCGCCCGCGATGTAACCCGCCCCGACCAATGTCTGCTGCGCCGAGAAGCCCGAGGGCACCGCAACGACCCGGGCGGCGGCCGAAACCGCCGATCCGTGCACGGACGACACCGCGACGGTGTAGTCGCCGGGGACCGAGGCCGTGTGGGTCGCGTCGGTGGCGCCGGCGAGGTTGGCACCGTCACGCATCCACTGATACGCGAGCGGTCCGTCGCCGACGACCTGCACGCGGAGCGTGGCGCTGCCGCCGGGAGCAAGGGCCGTTCCGGACGGAGGCACGACAATCAGCGGCGCGACGGAGGCGCCGGCGCCGGCGTCGAGATCGTGGAATTCGAGCAGGACGTCGCCGCCAGCCGTGCCGGGCGCCGGCGTGACCTCGGCACCGTAGACCCCGCGGCCGATCCGCTGCGCCAGCAGAACGGCCGCATCCGAGGAGCCGGGAGCAAGCGGGAACGCCCGGGCAGTCCGCGCGGCGACGGCGAGCGCGTCGGCCCCGCCCCAATTGTCGTTCTGGGCCACGAGGAGGTTGCGGTCGAATATCCGCAGACGCGGATCCGCGAGGCCGAGCGCGCCGAGTTCGCCGCCCACCGCCCGGACGAGTAGTTGCTGGGCGGCGGGGGTGGTGGGGGAAAGCGCACCGACGAAGGGACCGACGTCGGCGCTGGCCCGTGCCTGCAGGGCGACATAATGGATCGACTCGAAGGGCTGACGGTCGAGGTCGTAGAGTTCGAGCAGGACGGTGCCTAC
>JACCEA010878221.1_pt1 | contig 28617 bp, 30 predicted proteins | sample 7449851 | NCBI WGS metagenome assembly JACCEA01 (sample SAMN15323453, study PRJNA562643) | freshwater metagenome | isolation source: river surface water | place: USA:Blue River Watershed | collected 2017-08-18
CGCTGATCGCTGACGGCGGCATCCGCTATTCGGGCGACATCGCCAAGGCCATCGCCGCAGGCGCATCGGCCGTGATGATGGGCGGCATGTTCGCGGGCACCGAAGAGGCCCCGGGCGAGATCGTGCTCTACCAGGGCCGCAGCTACAAGAGCTACCGCGGCATGGGCTCGATTGGCGCCATGCAGCAAGGCAGCGCGGACCGTTACTTCCAGGAAAGCAGCACCGGCAACCCCAATGCCGACAAACTGGTGCCCGAAGGCATCGAAGGCCGCGTGCCCTACAAGGGCTCGGTCGTGGCCATCATCTACCAGATGGCCGGTGGTCTGCGCGCATCCATGGGCTACTGCGGTTGCGCCAGCATTGCCGACATGCACGAGCGTGCCGAGTTTGTGGAGATCACCGCCGCCGGCATCCGCGAAAGCCATGTGCACGACGTGCAGATCACCAAGGAAGCCCCGAACTACCGGGCCGATTAAAATACCGGCATCCTGAACCAAGGCGTCTGGAACCCCAGACGCCTTTTCAATTTTGAGACCCCGCCTGCCATGCAGCATTCCAAGATCCTGATCCTCGATTTCGGCTCACAAGTCACCCAGCTGATCGCCCGCCGCGTGCGCGAAGCCCATGTGTTCTGCGAAGTGCATCCCTGTGATGTGAGCAGCGACTGGGTGCGCGAATACGCCGCCGATGGCAACCTCAAGGGCATCATCCTGTCCGGTTCGCACGCCAGCGTGTACGAGGTGGACGACCGTGCGCCCGATGCCGTGTTCGCGCTGGGGGTGCCGGTGCTGGGCATTTGCTACGGCATGCAGACCATGGCCACGCAGCTGGGTGGCAAGGTTGAAGGCTCCAACACCCGAGAATTCGGCTACGCCGAGGTCCGCGCTCATGGCCACACCGAACTCTTCAAAGGCATCGAGGACTTCTCCACGAGCGAAGGCCACGGCATGCTCAAGGTCTGGATGAGCCACGGCGACAAGGTCACTCAGTTGCCCGAAGGCTTCAAGGTCATGGCCAGCACGCCCAGCTGCCCCATCGCCGGCATGGCCGACGAGGCGCGCCGCTTCTATGCCGTGCAGTTCCACCCCGAAGTCACGCACACGGTGCAGGGCAGGGCGATCCTGGAGCGCTTCGTGCTGGGCATCTGTGGCGCCCGACCCGATTGGATCATGGGCAATTACATCGAAGAGGCCGTGGCCAAGATCCGCGAGCAGGTGGGCGACGAGGAAGTCATCCTCGGCCTGTCCGGCGGTGTCGATTCGTCTGTGGCCGCAGCCCTGATCCACCGCGCCATCGGCGACCAGCTGACCTGCGTCTTTGTGGACCACGGGCTGCTGCGCCTGCACGAGGGCGACATGGTCATGGAGATGTTCGAAGGCCGCCTGCATGCCAAGGTGATCCGTGTGGACGCGAGCGACCTGTTCCTGGGCAAGCTGGCCGGTGTGAGCGAGCCCGAGCAAAAGCGCAAGATCATCGGCGGCCTGTTCGTCGATGTCTTCAAGGCCGAGGCCGCCAAACTCAAAGCCGCTGGCAATGGAACAAAGGGCGCCACCTTCCTTGCCCAAGGCACCATCTACCCCGATGTGATCGAGAGCGGCGGCGCCAAGAGCAAGAAGGCCGTGACCATCAAGAGCCACCACAACGTGGGTGGCCTGCCCGAGCAGCTGGGCCTGAAACTGCTGGAGCCGCTGCGCGACCTGTTCAAGGACGAAGTGCGTGAACTGGGCGTGGCCCTGGGCCTGCCACGCGACATGGTTTACCGCCACCCCTTCCCGGGTCCAGGTCTGGGCGTGCGCATCCTGGGCGAAGTCAAAAAGGAATACGCCGACCTGCTGCGCCGTGCTGACGCCATCTTCATCGAAGAACTGCGCAACACCATCGACAGCCACAGCGGCAAGAGCTGGTACGACCTGACCAGCCAGGCCTTCACCGTGTTTTTGCCGGTGAAAAGCGTGGGAGTGATGGGTGACGGTCGCACCTACGACTATGTGGTGGCCCTGCGTGCCGTGCAGACCAGCGACTTCATGACCGCCGACTGGGCCGAGCTGCCGTATGCCCTGCTCAAGAAGGTGTCTGGGCGCATCATCAACGAGGTGCGCGGCATCAACCGCGTTACGTATGATGTGAGCTCGAAGCCGCCGGCCACCATCGAGTGGGAATAAACAAAGGCACCTTCGGGTGCCTTTTTCATGCATTGCGCCATGTACCTGCCCAAGCAATTCAACCAGCCCGAACATGCCGCCACCCTCATGCGCGAGCACCCGTTCGCCAGCCTGATCACGACTGACGACAGCGGCTTTCCGTTTGTGACCCATTTGCCGCTCAAGCTGGTGGAAGAGCGCGATCAGCCCGCCGTGCTGTTGGGGCATTGCGCCCGCGGTAACCCGCTGTGGGCTTATCTGCAGCAGCGCCCATTGGCCTTGGCCAGTTTCATGGGGCCGCAGGCCTACATGTCGCCCAAGGTCTATGCCGATCTGCAGCGGGTGCCGACCTGGCTGTATCTGGTGGTGCAGGCCCGTGTGGAGGCTCGCTTGCTCGAAGGCGATGAGGTCAAGGACGCGCTGCTCAAGCAGTTGATTGCCGACCACGAGCCAGGCTATGCCGCCCAGTGGCGCGCTTTGCCCGAGGACTACACCGGCCGCATGCTGCAGGGCATCGTGGCTTTCGAGCTGCGCATCGTCGATCTGCAATGCGCCGTCAAGCTCAACCAGCACCGCCCCGAGGCCCATGCGGCCATGCACGCAGCCTACGCAGCGGGCAATGCGCACGAGCGCGCGCTGGCCGGCTGGATGGAACGGCTCGGCATGGTCAAGCCCGCACAAGGCGCTGCCGATGTTTGAACATGTCAGCAAACCGCTGATCCCGGTGCATGCCTTTCGGCGGCGCATGGTCAGTGCGGGCCTGTTTGCGGCCCTTCTGGTGTCGCTGTCGCTGGCGGTGGGTATGGCCGGATACCACTGGCTGGAGGCGATGCCGTGGATCGATGCCTTCGTCAGCGCGTCCATGCTGCTGTCGGGCATGGGGCCCACCGGAGAGCTGCAGACCACCGGCGGCAAGCTGTTTGCCGGCCTGTATGCGCTCTACAGCGGGTTTGTGGCGCTGATTTCTGCGGCCGTGCTGGCGGCGCCTGTTCTGCACCGTTTTCTGCACCGCTTTCACATCGAAGAAGGCCCAGACACGTGAACGTCCCCAGCTCCACCAATCAAGCCGGCGATGCGCACTGGATGGCGCTGGCCATCGCGCAGGCGCGCGAGGCAGCGGCTGCAGGCGAGGTGCCGGTGGGGGCCGTGGTCGTCAAAGATGGCCAGCTGATCGCCAGTGGCCGCAACGCGCCGATCGCCGGGCACGACCCCACCGCCCACGCCGAAGTTCAGGCCCTGCGCGAAGCGGCGCGGGTGCTGGGCAACTACCGGCTCGATGGCTGCACGCTGTATGTCACGCTGGAGCCTTGCGCCATGTGCAGCGGCGCCATGCTGCACGCGCGGCTTGACCGGGTGGTGTTTGGCGCCGCTGACCTCCGCACCGGTGTGGCTGGCTCGGTGCTCAACCTGTTTGCCAACGCCCAGCTCAACCACCAGACGCGGGTCACCGGTGGTGTGCTCGCCGATGACTGTGGCCAGTTGCTCAAGGACTTTTTCAAACCACGCCGTGCCAATCTGGCGCCTTTGCGTGAAGACGCGCTGCGCACACCCGAGGCGGCATTTGCCGACTGGCCGGCCATACCGGGCAGCCAGCACACCGCCAGCGACTGGCTCGAACTGGCCGGTTTGCGCCTGTGCTGGCAGGACACCGGCCCCATCGGACAGTCCGAGGCCACGCTGTTTGTGCACGGTCCCGAGGGCGCGGCGCTGGTCTGGGCCGAGGCACTGGCACAGGCCGCGCAGGCGGGTCGGCGTGCGCTGGCGGTGGACTTGCCGGGCTTTGGCCGCAGCGACAAGCCCAAGAAAGAGGCGTTCCACAGCGTGGCCACGCATGCGGGCGTCTTGCATGCGCTGTGCACGCATGCAGCTCTTACGCATGTGCAACTCGTCGCCCCCGAGGACATGCAGATCCTACTGCTGGCCTTGCAAAGGCTGGCGCCCGAGCGTTACGCCATCGCGCCGGCGCAGCCGGGCGATGTGTCCATGCAGCAGTGGCTGGACACCGCATACCCGGACAAAGGTTACCGCGCCGGCCCCCGCGCCCTGGCACGCTGGCCCCGGTAGCGTTCGCGGCCCGTGCGACACTTGCGGCTGTTCAAGAAAGTTGCTTCATGGCCCACATTTATGTTTTTTCCCCCTCCAGCGCGGTGCGCGACAAGGCCGCGTTTCGCCGCGGCGTCAAGCGACTGCAGGCGCTGGGCCACGAGGTGGAGGTGGACGAGGCCGCACTGGCCAGCCACATGCGTTTTGCCGGTGATGACGCCACCCGCATCGCCGCCATTGGCCGCGCTGCCGCCAGCGGCGCCAACATCGCGCTGATCTCGCGCGGTGGCTATGGCCTCACACGCCTCCTGCCCGGCTTGCCCTACAAGCAGATCGCCAAGGCCATCGACGGCGGCACACAGTTTGTGGGCCTGAGCGACTTCACCGCGTTCAACCAGGCGGTACTGGCCAAAACAGGCCGCATCACCTGGCAAGGCCCGGCTCTGGGCGAAGACTTCGGCCCGGAGGGGGAGCCCGACGACATCCTGCTGGCCTGCTTTGATGATCTGGTGGCCGAGCAAGGGGAGGGCGCCGGCTGGCAGCGCCCCAAGACCGAGGCCACGGTACAGGCCCGCGTGAAAGACGGCGTGCTTTGGGGTGGCAACCTGTCGGTGCTGACCTCCATGCTGGGCACGCCTTACTTTCCGCAGGTCGACAAGGGCGTGCTCTTCCTTGAGGATGTGGGCGAGCACCCTTACCGCATCGAGCGCATGCTCACGCAGCTGCTGCATGCGGGCGTGCTGGCCAGGCAGAAGGCTGTCGTGCTGGGCCAGTTCACCAACTTCAAGCTGGTGCCCTCGCACGACAAGGGCTTCAAGCTCAACACCGTGGTGGACTGGCTTCGCACCCAGATCAAGACCCCGGTGCTCACAGGTCTGCCTTTTGGCCATGTGCCGACCAAGGTCTTGCTGCCGGTGGGCGCGAAGATCGATCTGCTCACCGAAGAGTGCGATGCGCTGATGGTCTGGGGCCACATCTGAATGTGTGACGGTGGGCGTCGACACCGCTCGATCGCTCACTTGGCCCCATGTGACCAGTCCCACAGACATGGGGTCACCTCACGCCTATCCTGAATCAGCTTGGGCGATTGCCTTGTTTTGAACATCGGCAAGCGCCTGGGTAGTCATCCACCCAGATCAGGAGCAGAGCGATGCAACACAGACACACCCTTCAACGGACCGTGGGCGCTGCTGCGCTTGCGATGGCCAGCCTTGCCCTGGCCGCATGTTCGGGCATGACACAGCAGGAGAAAAACACCGCCATCGGTGCTGGCGTGGGCGCCGTGGGCGGCTCGATCCTGACCGGTGGCAGCACCACGGGCACCCTTGGCGGCGCCGCAGTCGGCGGCGTGATCGGGCATGAAATCAACAAAAAGTGAGAAGCGGCCATGCTTGAAACCATTGTTGTCATCCTGCTCGTGCTGTGGGTCGTGGGTCTGGTGTCGTCCTACACCATGGGCGGACTGATCCACATCCTGCTGGTCGTTGCCGTGGTGGTGCTGCTCATTCGCATCATCCAGGGCAGACGACTCTGACTGGCTGTCGGCTGCGTCCCTGCAGCCGACGCCTTGCGCCAAAAAGCCTGCACCTTGCAAGACAAGGTGCAGGCTTTTGACCTTGTGCCGTCAGCGTTGCTGTTGGGAGCCAGAGACTTCCACTTCGACGCGCCGGTCCACGTTCAGGCAGGTGATCAGGGCCGGGGTCGCCCGGCTGCCTTTGCAGTCGCCGGGGTGGGTCTCGGGCTGGCTGGAACCCACGCCGGTGGCCGTGATCTTGGCGCTCGGGATGCCACCGACCTGCACCAGGTAGTTTTTCACAGCGTCGGCGCGCCGCATGGACAGTTTCTCGTTGTAGACCTTGCCGCCAAGCCGGTCGGTATGGCCAACGACCTGGATGCTGTCGGCATTGACCGACTGCAACTCCATGATCAGTTTGTCCAGTGCCTGCTTGCCATCGGCTTGCAGCTTGTCCTCGTCAAAACCGAACAGCGTATCGGCTTCCAGCTTGACCTTGACCCATGGCCTGGGGGCAGGTGGAGGAGGCGACTCGACAGGCGCGGCCACGGGTGCCTGTGCGATCACCGGCTCTGCGGCTGGCGCCACATAAGGGGTGTACGCCGTCTGCGTGCGCTGGGGTGATCCGCCAAAGCGGTACACCAGTCCCAGCGAGACCATGTCCACATTGTTGCGGTGGCTGACCGCGTCGTGGATGCGGTAGCGTTCGGCTTCCAGGCGCAAGGACAGCGCGGGTGTGAAGGCGTACTGGGTGCCAATGCCATATTTGTAGTTGGTGTCGCGTTTGCTCGGCGAAGGGTCGGTCACAGTGACCGCACCGGTGCCACTGAAGTTGTCCCGAGTCTGCGCATAAGCGGCACCCACACGACCCAACACAGACCAACGTTCGGTGATGGGCAGGCTGCCCACCAGATCCAGATTCAGGCCCCTGATCCGCGTGGAACCGTTCAGGGTGCCTGCCGGGGTGGTGTTGGCGGTGAAACCAAAATTGCCCAGATCGAAATAGCCGGCTTCCACTGCCCAGTTGGGGTGGAACGGAAAACCGATGAAAGCTTTGTAGCCGGTGTCTCGGCGGTCCTCGCTCAAGCTGTCGATCGTCGCGCCTGTACCGATGATGCCCTGAGTGATGCGGGTGTTGTCGATGCGGGACTTTGCTTCGCCGGCACTGATTCCCATGTACATGCCGGTATCGGCTCTGAAGCCTTGTGCCAGCAGCACGGGGCTCGCCACCATGGCCGCCAACAAAACCATCGGGCGGTGCTTGAACTTCCATCGTTTCATTTCTTTTCTCCAAAAAGGGGGAAATGCCTGTGTCAAAAAAAACTGCTCATGGCAGTGCGCAGCGTGGTGAGTCTGGAGGAGGGCGGCTGACAGTTCAGTACCCTGCTTAACGCATTCAGCGGCGCAATCCGTGCGCCGTGCCTGGATCACCGCCTTTGCGGTGGGGGTGGCGGCGACCGTGTTGCTGCTCTGGCGTGCAGCCAGCGCTCAAGCAGAATCAGCCAGGCAGGGTCACGCAAGGCATCTGCCAGCCGTGCCCGCGATACGGCCAGTCGCTGCTCGGGTGTCAGTTCGGCGCTCATGGCGTTTGCGCCTGTCGCAGTGTCTGCATGTCCAGCCGTATCTGCTCTTTGAGCTTGTCCAGACCTGGGTGTGCATGCAGACTTCTGGCCCAGAGCCAGAACAGCATGCTCACGGCCAGCAGGCTCAAGGGCAAAGCCATCAGGACCCAGGAGTGCGTTGCACCCGCGATGGGTAGAACGCTCCACAGCAACACAGCCACCCCTCCCAGCATCAGGGCCAGCAAGAAGCTCAACGCGCTGAGTGCGTAAACGAGCCAGCGTTTTCTCATCATGCGCCACTGATGCACGCAGACCTGGCCGACCAGATCCACATACCCGTGCGCGTGAACCTGCAGCAGCCCGGGGGGCAGCAGCAGGATCTTGAGCAACAGCTTGAGCATCAGTGGCTTCGCGAACGCATCAGCCAGGAGACTGCCAGTGCCGTGACTGCGCCCGTCCCGGCTGCAATCAGGATGGATTTGAACGGTGCATGCTGGATGTAATGCTCGGCACTGACACGAATGTGCCGGACTTTGCCCTCCAGCTGCCGCTCTGCTTCGTATGCTGCATCCCGACCTTCGCTGGCCAGCTCGTGCATGCTTTCGGTGACGCGATCCGCCATTCGGTTGAATGCAGGCCGGGCGTCTTGCAGCACCTCGTTGACGGTGCCGGAGATGCCAGCGCCAAGGGCGGATAGGGTTTCTTGAGGGGATTTCAGATCGGACATGGGGAACCTTTGCATTGATGAGACCTGTGGGGCATTCAATGTAGGAACTACACGTTTCACCTGTCAGCGGTGCACCGCACGTTTGTCCCCAAGCCGCTTCGCTCAACGCACAAACGTGGCGCGGCACACCGACGTCCGTGTCGGTGCAGGCTTATCGTGAAATTAGCTGTGGTCAGTGCTGAGTTGTCTCTGACCCATGCTTTCGTAGCGCGTCACATCGCTCAGATCAACATCCATTCCAGTCAGGACTTCACCATGATTCACAAAACATTCATCGCTGCTGCCGCTGCCTCTCTGATTGTCTTGGCCGCTTCCGGTTGTGCCGTTTCTCGGGGTCAGGAGACAGTGGGGTCGTACATTGACGACACAGGCATCACGACGCTGGTCAAATCCCGTTTCTTTGAGGACAAGGATGTGGCTGGCACATCCATCAGCGTGGAAACGCTCAATGGAACAGTCATGCTGTCTGGCTTTGCCAAAAGTGCACTGGAGCGCAACAAGGCCGAAACCATTGCACGAGGCGTCAAAGGTGTTGTGGCAGTCAAGAACGAGATTGCCATCCGCCCGTAAGCCTTGTCCCCATGTTCCGTGCGAAGCGCGCATTGCTCGGCGCCTAGCACGGATCACGCCAATTGGCATTCAGAAACTCACGCTCTGCATTTTACTTTACATAATATACATCGTATGAATCGAAAGGTGCGATTCAACGGTAAGCGGACCGCTTGTGATTCAGCGTTGCAGCACCTGGCGAATCAGACGCACCGAATCCTCACGTCCCGCTTTGGCCGCGAAATCTTCGGCACTCAGACCCTGGTCATTGCGTGGATAGGCTTCTGCACCCGATTCGAGCAGCAGTTTGACGGTCTGGCTGTTGCCGTACATGGCCGCCATCATCAGCGGCGTGGTGCCATTGGGCGATTCGGCGTTCACATCGGCATGCGCGCCGATGAGGAATGCGCACACGCGCGCATGCCCGCCGGTGGCGGCGTAATGCAGAGGCGTCCAGCCGGCCTTGTTGACCGAGGCGCCGCGCGAAACAAGCTTGACCACCAAAGCTTCCTGACCGCGCAAGGCGGACAGCATCAGCGCGGATTCATCGCGCTGGGTGCGCACCTCGACCCGGGTTTGAGGATCGTCTGCCAGAACATGGGCCACCTGATAAGACTGTTCCTGCAGGGCCTTAATGAGTGCCGGCATGCCTTCCGGGTTGGCCGTGTTCGGGTCAAAACCACGCTGCAGCAAAGCCTGCACGGTGCGCGGCTGGTCGAGCTGAATGGCTTTGAAGAAATCATCGTAGGCGCCGGCCCAGGCCAGGGGTAAGAAAACCAAAAATCCAATGCTGACAATGCACTTTTCAATTTTCTTCAAGCATTTCATGTGCTGCATGAAGAGTTGAAAAATATCTTTAAAAATCAACATTATTTGTGATCTTCTTCAAGTAAATTATGAATTTACAGCAGGCAGCGTCCGCGCAAACAATTGGTGGAAATTGGCGCTGGTCTGCAGGCCAATCTGCTCTGGCGTGCAGCCCCGCAGTTCCGCCAGCTGCTTCGCCACAAAGGGCACATAAGACGGGTTGTTGGTCTTGCCGCGGTAAGGCACGGGCGCCAGGTAGGGGCTGTCTGTTTCGATCAGGAAACGGTCGTCGGGCACAAATTTGGCCACCTCGCGCAAATCGGCTGCGCTCTTGAAAGTCAGGATGCCCGAAAACGAGATGTAAAAACCGAGGTCCAGCGCGGCGCGGGCCACTTCCATGCTTTCCGTGAAGCAGTGAAAAACCCCGCCCGCCGACCCTGGCCCACCCTGCTCGCCCTCTTCTTTCAGGATGGCGATCGTGTCGTCGGACGCCGAGCGGGTGTGGATCACCAGCGGCAACTGCACCTGCCGGGCGGCGCGGATGTGGGTGCGAAAGCGTTCGCGTTGCCAGTCCAGATCGGCCACGGTGCGGCCGCCCTTGCGCTCGTCCATCTGGTAGTAGTCCAGCCCGGTCTCGCCTATCGCAATCACCTTGGGGTTGGCCGCGCCATCCAGCAGCTCCTGCAGGCTGGGCTCGTGTACGCCTTCGTTGTCGGGGTGCACGCCCACTGTGGCCCACAGGTGCGGGTATTGCGCCGCCAGCCCCTGCACGGCGCCAAACTCTTCCATGGTGGTGCAAATCACCACCGCCTGGTGCACCTGTGCAGCCTGCATGGCGCTCAGGATTTCGGGCAGCTGGCTGGCCAGTTCGGGAAAATTCAGGTGGCAGTGAGAATCGATGTACATGAAAGATCAGGCCCGGGCGGTCAGGCTTTGCTGGGCGTCGTTGGCCAGGGCTTCGAGCATGAGCCCGGCATTGAATGGGTGTTCGGCAGTGCGTGCAGACTGCATCAGGCGTTTGAACCAGTCGGTCAGCGTCATGACCGAAGCTTGGCAGGCCGGCAGCTGGCTGGCCATGAAGAAGCGCGGCTCGGCGCCGCTGCTGCGCAGCATCAGGTCGTGGCAAAGCTTTTGCAGCGCGTCGATGGCCTGCGCGGGCGTCAGATCGGACAGATGCGCCGCATCACCCTGCTGCATGGCCTTGGGCAAGGCAGCCCACCAGGCGGGCGACAGGCCAGCGCCGCTCTGGCGCAGCACGTCGCTCGGGCGGCCGCCGGCGCTTCGCAGCAGGGCCAGGGCCACGGGTCCATCGACGCCCTGCCCGGCCAGCCAGTCCAGTGCCTCGGCGCCTTCGGGCCAGGCCAGCGTGTGCGTCTGGCAGCGGCTGCGGATGGTGGGCAGCAACTGGTGGGCAGCCTCGGTGGCCAGCACAAAACGCACGTCACCGGGCGGTTCTTCGAGTGTTTTGAGCAGGGCGTTGGCCGTGACGGCGTTCATGCGCTCGGCCGGAAACACCAGCACCGCCTTGCCGCGCCCGCGGGCGTCGGTGCGCTGGGCAAACTCCACCAGGTCGCGCATCGCCTCGACCCGGATTTCCTTGCTGGGCTTGCGTTTCTTGTCGTCGATGTCGGCCTGCGCCTTTTCCGACAGCGGCCAGCCGAGTTCCAGCATCTGGGTCTCGGGCATCAGCACCGCCAGGTCGGCATGGGTGCGCACCTCGATGGCATGGCAGCTCGGGCAGTGGCCGCAGGCGCCCTGCGCTATGGGCTGCTCGCACAGCCAGGCCGACACGAGCGCAAGCGCCAGTTCGTACTGCCCCAGACCCGACGGCCCCTGCAGCAGCCAGGCGTGGCCACGCTGGGCCAGCAATTGTTCGGTCTGACGGGCAATCCAGGGGGCAGTCATGTCATGCCTTTGTTCAACCACGGCGCCACCACGCGCTCGACATCGGCCCAGACCGCCTCGCGCGTCTGCGCAGCGTTGATGCGGGCAAAACGCCCGGGCATGTCGGCCTCGCGTCGCGCGTAGCCGGCCCGCACAGCGGCAAAAAAGTCGGCTGGCTGGGACTCGAACTTGTCCGGCACGCGGGCCGAAGCCAGCCGCTCGGCAGCAATCGCCGGGTCCAGGTCGAACCAGACGGTCAAATCGGGCTGGCGCAAACCGCCTTCGGGCTGGCGCTGGACCATGGCTTCGAGTTGCCCGAGCACAGCCCAGTCAAAGCCGCGGCCGCCGCCCTGATAGGCAAAGGTGGCGTCGGTGAACCGGTCGCACAGCACCACATCGCCACGCTCCAGTGCCGGCTCGATCACCTGCACCAAGTGCTCGCGCCTCGCCGCAAACATCAGCAGCGCCTCGGTCAACGCATCCATGGGCTCATGCAGCACCAGCTCCCGCAGCTTTTCAGACAGGGTCGTGCCGCCGGGCTCGCGGGTGAGCACCACCGCCCTGCCCGTCTGGCGAAAACGCGTCGCCACCCCTTCAATGTGGGTGGATTTGCCGGCACCGTCGATGCCCTCGAAGCTGATGAAAAGGCCGCGTGTCATGAAAGATGAACGAAAAAGCGATTGTCGCAGGCTTGGGGCGCGCTCAGTCCACCGCTTTTTGCCCGCGCTGGTAACGGTTAACGGCCCGGTTGTGTTCGTCCAGCGAAGCGCTGAAATGGCTGCTGCCGTCACCTTTGGCCACAAAGTACAGGGCCTGGCTGCTGGCCGGCTGCACGGCGGCCAGCAACGCTGCCTTGCCGGGCATGGCAATCGGGGTGGGCGGCAGGCCGGCGCGGGTGTAGGTATTCCAGGGGGTGTCGGCGCGCAGGTGCTTGCGGCGCAGGTTGCCGTCAAACGATTCGCCAAGGCCGTAGATCACTGTCGGGTCGGTCTGCAGCATCATGCCGATGCGCAGTCGGTTGTGAAAAACGCTTGAAATCATGGGCCGGTCGGTGCCTTTGCCGGTTTCCTTTTCGACAATGCTGGCCAGGATCAGCGCCTCGTCTACAGATTTGAGGGCCACACCGGGCGAACGTGCCGACCACGCCCTGGCCAGTTGCCGGTCCATGGCCTGGGCGGCGCGCGCAAGCACTTTGAGGTCGCTGCTGCTTTTGGCGTAGCTGTAGGTGTCAGGGTAGAAGCGGCCTTCGGGCGGCACGCCGGGGCGGCCCAGCTGGGCCATCAGGGCTTCATCGCTCAGGCCCTGGCTGTCGGGCTTGAGCAGTTCGGCTTTGGCCAGCGCCTGGCGCACCTGGCGCCAGTTCCAGCCCTCCACCAGGGTGACGGTGCGCAGGCTTTCTTCGCCGCGCACCAGCATGGCCAGCAGGCGGCGCGGCGTGGTGCCGGGTGCGATCTCATAGCTGCCGGCGCGGATCTGGCGGTCCTGCCCCGAAAGGCGAAACCAGGCGTAAAGGGCAGTTGCCGAGGTTTGAGCCCCCGCATCCACCACGGCCTGGGCCACCGCTTTGGGGGAGGTGCCGGGTTCGATCGACAAGTCCAGTGTGGGCTGACCATTGCCGGTGTCCATAGGTTGGTGCAGCCACCACAAACCTGCGAGACCGGTCAGCAGGCCGAGCATCAGCAAAGCGGCCAGTGTTTTCATCAGGCCTTTGAGCACAGCCAAACCCTCAAAAATGTCATGTTCACGGTGCTGGGATGATAATTCAGCCCTCTTTTCGCGTCAGACCACTGCCTCCATGACCCAAGCCCTCGCCGCTGAACTTGCCCCCCATCTGAATGGCACCTGCGCCCTGCCCCACCTGGGTGTGATCCAGGCGCAAGGTGAAGAGGCCGCGAATTTTCTGCACAACCAGCTGACCAACGACGTGCTGATGTTGCCTGTGGGCCAGGCGCGTCTGGCCGCCTTCTGCAACGCCAAGGGGCGCATGCAGGCCAGCATGGTGCTGCTCAAGACAGCGCCCGACACGGTGCTGCTGGTCATGCCGCTGGACTTGCTGGCCCAGACACTCAAGCGCCTGTCCATGTTTGTGCTGCGCGCCAAGGTCAAGCTGACGGATGCCAGCGGCCAGTGGCAACTGCGCGGCCTGCTGGGCGACAGCGCCCGCACAGCCGTGGGCGATGCCGAGCCGTGGCAAACCATGCTCTGGGGTGGCGGCCATGCGGTCACGCTTTACCCGGCCGTCGCCGGGGAGGTACGTCAGGCCCGCGCCCTCTGGGTCGGGGATAAGGATCCATCTGCCCCCGAAGGCTCCGAAAGTCCGGTCATCAGCGCCGAGGTCTGGGCTTGGGGCTCGGTGCTCAGCGGCGTGCCCTTTGTTACCCAGCCGCTGTTCGAGGCCTTTGTGCCGCAAATGCTCAATTACGAATCGGTGGGCGGTGTGAACTTCAAAAAGGGCTGCTACCCGGGCCAGGAAGTCGTGGCCCGCAGCCAGTTCCGCGGCACCCTCAAGCGCCGCATGGCGCGGGTGTTCAGCCCGGTGCCACTCAGCGCCGGGCAGGATGTCTTCACGCCGACCGACCCGGAGCAGCCTTGTGGCACCGTGGTGCAGTGCGCGGCGCGGCCAGATGGGCAAGGGTTTGACGCCCTGGTCAGCGGCACGCTGGAGAGCATGCCCATCGGCTGGCATGCCGGTAGCGCGCAAGGTGACAAGCTGGAACTGCTGCCCCTACCCTACGCCCTGCTCGAAGACATTTGAAGTTCACAGATCGCGCACCATCTCGATGTGCGCGATGCCGGCCTCCTCGAACACCGCCCCGTGCGGCGCAAAGCCTGAACGCCTGTAGAACCCCTCGGCGCTGCACTGGGCGTGCAGCAGCACCTGCTGGTCGCCCCGCTCGCGGGCGGCGTCCATCAGCGCTCCCAGCACACGCCGGCCCAGGTCGCTGCCGCGCATCTGTTTTTTGACGGCCATGCGGCCGATACGGCCCACGCCGGGTGCGTGTTGCAGCAGGCGGCCTGTGGCCAGCGGCATGCCCATGCGGTTGACGGCCACGCAGTGCAGCGCGGTCTTGTCGTCTTCGTCCCATTCCATCTCGGCCGGGACTTTTTGCTCATCCACAAACACCTCGGTGCGCAGCGGACTGGCCAGCTTTTGCAGGTCTTGCCACGTGCCCAGGTGCAGTTGCACCATGTCCTCGCCACGCTCGAAGGCTTCGAGCATGTCGCGCAAGGCAGGCGGCACCGGTTGCGACTTTTTGGCCACCGGGTCGGCGTACACATAAACCAGATCGCCGGTGATCAGCAGTTCATCACCGCGGAAGATGGCGCCGGCAAAGGTCATGGACGAGTTGCCGATGCGGTCGCAGCGCATGCAGACCTCCAGAAAATCGTCCATTTCGGCACTGGCGTGGTATTCGACACTGGCGCGCTTGACGTACATGTCCCCGCCCAGCTGCGCCATGGTGGCCGCGTACGGCATGGCCAGCTGGCGCCAGTAATCCGTCACCGCGGTGTCGAAATACATCAGGTAGTGGCCGTTGAAAACGATCTGCTGCATGTCCACCTCGACCCAGCGCACGCGAAGGCGGTGGGCAAAGCGAAAGTCCTGGCGTTTCATCGTTCAGCTCCCAAAAGCGTGTCTCAAGGCCCGACCGGCATCGGCATGCGCCGTCAGCGCATCGGGCAAGGCGCGGGCCATGGTGGCAAAGCCGTGCACCATGCCGCGGTAAATTTCCAGATCGACCGGCACGCCGGCCATGCGCAGGGCGTCGGCGTAGCGCATGCCGCCGTCGACCAGCGGGTCGCATTCGGCCAGACCGATCCAGGCCGGCGCCACGCCGCTGTGGTCGTCGGCATGGAGCGGCGCAAAGCGCCAGTCGTCGCGGTCGGCTTCGTCAATGTAGTGCTTGAAGAACCACTCGATGGTGCTCACGTCCAGCAAAAAGCCTTTGCCGTAAGCGTGGTGCGAAGGCAAATCGCAGCGGCCGCTGCAGCCAGGGTAGAACAGCAGTTGCAGCGCCAGTGGCAGGCCGGCGTCGCGCGCCATCAGCGCGCAAACCGCCGACAGGGTGCCACCCGCGCTGTCGCCACCGATGGCCAGTCGCCCCGTGTCCAGACCCAGCGCGGCCCCCTGCGCTTTGAGCCAGTTGAGTGCATCCCAGGCGTCGTGCAGTGCGGTTGGAAAGCGGTGCTCGGGCGCCAGCCGGTAGTCCAGCGACACCACCGCACAGTGGCCGTGGCGGCTGAGCTGGCGACAGAGCACGTCGTGTGTGGTCAGGCTGCCCACCGTGAAGCCGCCGCCGTGCAGGTACAGCAGCACCGGCAGCGGCGTGTCACTCTGCGGGGCGTACAGCCGTGCGGCGCAGGCGTGGCCGTCACGCACGGGTATCTGCAAGGCTTCCACCCGGTCCACCTTGGGCGGCGGCTGCAGGTCCAGAATGGGGCCGCCAATGTTGTAAAAGTCACGGGCCTGCGCCGGTGTCAGCGCCTCCATGGGTGGGCGGCCGGCGCGGTGGATGCGCTCGATAAGCAGCCGGGCGGCGGGGCTCAGGCGCGAATGGGGATGGGTGTGGTGAGAACTCATGCGCGTATCGCCAACGTGACCGGGCGGAACCGTCCGGCCGGGCGAGTTGGGTTCACAATGTGCGCGAATCCTACAACGCACGGGCATTTGTGCCTGTCACCCCACGGAGACCCCCGCATGTCCTTCATCAATTACGTCACCCAGATCCAGATCGACTTTGGCGCTCTGCAACTGCTCAAAGCCGAATGCGAGCGCGTGGGCATCACCCGCCCGTTGATCGTGACCGACGCGGGCGTGAAGGCCGTGGGCATTCTGGACAAGGCGCTGGCCGCCCTGCCCGGTTTCAAGGTCAGCGTGTTCGACCAGACCCCGTCCAACCCGACCGAAGCCGCCGTGCGCGCCGCCGCCGCCATCTACAAGCAGGACGGCTGCGACGGCCTGATCGCGCTGGGCGGTGGCTCGTCCATCGACTGCGCCAAGGGGGTGGCGATTGCCGCCACCCACGAAGGCCCGCTCAAGACCTACGCAACCATAGAAGGCGGCTCGCTCAAGATCACCGACCGCGTGGCGCCGCTGATCGCCATCCCGACCACCGCCGGCACCGGCTCCGAGGTGGCACGCGGCGCCATCCTGATCGTCGACGACGGACGCAAGCTGGGCTTTCACAGCTGGTTCATCGTGCCCAAGGCCGCCATTTGCGACCCCGAACTCACGCTGGGCCTGCCGCCCCTGCTGACGGCCGCCACCGGTATGGACGCGATCGCGCACTGCATGGAAACCTTCATGGCCGCGCCCTTCAACCCGCCGGCCGACGGCATCGCGCTTGACGGCCTGGCCCGAGGCTGGGCGCACATCGAACGTGCCACCAACCAGGGCCAGGACCGCGAAGCCCGTCTGAACATGATGAGCGCCAGCATGCAGGGCGCCATGGCCTTCCAAAAGGGCTTGGGCTGCGTGCATAGCCTTAGTCACAGCCTGGGCGGCGTGAACCCGCGCCTGCACCACGGCACGCTTAACGCCATGTTCCTGCCCGCCGTGGTCACGTTCAACGCAGTGGCCGAAACGGTGCAAAAAGAAAACCGCCTGAACCGCATGGCCCAGGCCATGGGCCTGAAAAGTGGCAGCGACATTCCGGACGCCATCAAGGACATGAACGCCCGTCTGAGCCTGCCCACGGGCCTCGCTGCCATGGGCGTGACCGAGGGTCTGTTCGATCAGGTCATCACCGGCGCACTGGCCGACCATTGCCACAAGACCAACCCCCGCATCGCTACTGCGGACGAGTACCGTCAGTTGTTGTCCAGCAGCATGTAAGCCCCGCTGGCTCAAGGCCAGCGCAGACGGGTCAGGGCTTCACTGGTGTGCATGGGGCGGCTAAACAGCGGCTCGCCCGTCACCACGATCTTGTAATCCGACACGGCGCGCACCACCTGAATCTGGGCTTTCGCGTCCCGCAGCAGGGTATCGTCGTTCGACTTGCTGACCCGTTGCAGCGCCACCGGCTGCGCCCTGCCGGGCAAAAACAACTCAGCTGCGGCCGTACCCTGGGCTCTGGCGTATGCCACCACAAAGGCCTGCTGGGTGGCCTTCGGGTTGCCCGATGTGGGCGCGAACGCGAGGCCCTCTTCAAAAGCCCGCAGACAGCGCGACTGCAGGGGTGACCACAAATACCCGGCAGAGGCGATGCACCCCTGAGGATCGCGGTCTCCCCCGCTCTGCGCCGGTGCAGACGGCGGGCTGGCACCTTCAGCCTGCCTGGGCTGACAGGCGTACAAACCGAACAACAAGGTGCCGATGCCTGCGGCAAACGGCCAGGTCAGGCGCAAGGTGCGGGCAAAAGTGGGCATGGTGCAGCTCCTCAAACGAGCGCGATTGTGAATTCGACAGCCGCTTCTACCGGCTTCACGCACCATCAAGTTGTAAGCAGGGTTTTCTGCGGCGCACGCTCAGAGCGGCTGAATGCGGCCCAGGTCAGGCCTGGCCAGCCAATCGGCCCATTCGTCAGCCAGCTGTTTGGCTGCGCTAGTCGCAGCATTCCAGACCTTCACCCTGGCCTGCAAATCCTGCCCATAAGTCGCAAAGTCCTTGCGGTCGGGCAGCTTGGCGTTGGGCAGCGTGCGCACCCACCCTGGGTTGGGCGCCAGCACCACCGTGTGGTCCAGAAAGCGCGTGGGGTGGTGGCGCCACTTGAGCGTCTTGTCCAGCCAGCCGGGCACCAGCTGGCGCTGGAAATGCGGGTACAGCACAATGCGCCCTTCGGGTTGGTCGGTGGGCGTTTGCCAGTCCAGGTGCAGGTGGTAATCGGTGATGCCGCCGTCCCAATAAGCGCCGGGCGCAGCGCCTGGAATGTCGTGCACCGCCTGCAGCACGAAGGGAATGGAGCAGCTGGCCTGCACGGCGGGCATGAAGTTGGCCTCGGTCAAACGGTGCTGGCGGGTGCGAAAGTCGGCCGTTCCAAACGGCAACGCACCGTGACTGGAAAACACCACCCTCTCCAGCCAGGCCCCCAGCGCGGGCCGTGCCACGGCGTTGCTCAGGTAAGCGCCCGCATAGCCCAGTGGCGTGGCCAGTGGGTGCTCGCGCCGCAACACATGGCGCCCGCGCGAGGTGACCACATGCAGGCGGTAACGCGGGTGCTGCAGCACCTCGGCCATGCGCCCGCCGTAAAACGCCTGCAGGCTGTTGCCAAACTCGCGGCTGACCTGTTCGGCTTTCACCCGCTTCTGGCCGGCGGGCAACTCGTAGTGCTGGTGAATGTAGTCATGCTCCAGCCGCTCAAATGCCTTAGCCGGATCGTCAAGGCAGGCCGTGGCCATGCGCCAGGCGCCGATCGACGCCCCCACCAGGTGCACCGGCTGACTCGACTGCGGCAGCCACTCTCCAAAGATGAAGCGGTCCAGAGGTCCAAGAACCAGCCCCTTGGGGCCGCCTGCTGCGGCCGGGATCACGCCAATGTGCTCGGGCCGCAGGCCGTGGTCACGGATGTGTGCCAGAGCCTTGGGGCCGGCATGGATGTGCAGCGCCTGCATGCCTCTCAGCGTTTGGTGCCCTGCAGCTTGGCAAAAGCCGAAGCCATGGCGCTTTGGGGCGCGGGGTCGTGACGCTGGGGCATGCGTTGGCCACGCCCTGCCCCTTCGAACTTGTTGTCGCGGGGGCCATCGCGGCGGACGGGGGCAGCGTCGGTGCGCATGCTAAGGCTGATGCGTTTGCGGGCGATGTCCACTTCGAGCACCTTGACCTTGACGATGTCGCCGGTCTTGACCACCTCGCGGGCGTCGTTCACAAACTTGTTGGCCAGCTGGCTGACATGGACCAGGCCGTCCTGGTGCACGCCCAGGTCCACAAAGGCGCCGAACTGGGCGACGTTGGAGACGGTGCCCTCCAGCACCATGCCTTCTTTCAGGTCCTTGATGTCTTCCACGCCTTCGTTGAAGCGCGCCACCTGGAAATCCGGGCGCGGGTCGCGGCCGGGTTTTTCAAGTTCGCCCAGGATGTCCTTGATGGTGATGGCGCCGAACCTGTGGTTGGCAAACTGCTCGGGCTTGAGGCTCTTGAGCACTTCGCTGCGGCCCATGACCTCCTGAATCGGCTTGGCCGTCTTGACCAGGATCTGCTCGACCACCGGGTAGGTTTCGGGGTGCACGCCGGTCATGTCCAAAGGGTTGTCGCCGCCACGGATGCGCAAGAAGCCAGCGCTTTGCTCAAAAGTCTTGGCGCCAAGGCCGGTCACCTTGAGCAGGTCCTGGCGGCTTTTGAAGGCACCGTTGCCCTCGCGCCAGCGCACCACGGCCTTGGCCACCGAACCGCTCAGGCCCGACACGCGGCTGAGCAGCGGCACGCTGGCCGTGTTCAGGTCCACGCCCACCGAGTTCACGCAGTCTTCGACCACCGCGTCGAGCTGGCGGGCCAGTTCGCTCTGGTTCACATCGTGCTGGTACTGGCCCACACCAATGGATTTGGGGTCGATCTTGACCAGCTCGGCCAGCGGGTCCTGCAGGGGGCGCGCGATGCTGGCGGCGCCGCGCAGGCTCACGTCCACGTCAGGCATCTCCTGGCTGGCGTATTCGCTGGCGCTGTACACCGAAGCGCCCGCCTCACTCACCACCACCTTGGTGATGGCGTGATCAGGGTGCAGCTTGGCCAGTTGCTTGATGAGGTCGCCGGCCAGTTTGTCGGTCTCGCGGCTGGCGGTGCCGTTGCCAATGGCGATGAGCTGAACGCCATGCTTTTCACACAGCTTGGCCAGGGTAAACAGCGCGCCGTCCCAGTCGCGGCGCGGCTCGTGCGGGAACACGGTGGCGGTGTCGACCAGTTTGCCGGTGGCGTCCACCACGGCCACTTTCACGCCGGTGCGGATGCCGGGGTCCAGACCCCTGACGGCCTTGGGGCCGGCGGGCGCGGCCAGAAGCAGGTCGCGCAGGTTGTCGCCAAACACCTTGATGGCGACTTTTTCGGCCTCTTCGCGCAGACGGGCGAACAGGTCGCGCTCGGTGGACAGGCTCAATTTCACACGCCAGGTCCATGCCACGCATTTGCGGATCAGGTCGTCGGCGGGCCTGGCGCTGTGGCTCCAGCCCAGGTGCAGCGCGATCTTGCCTTCGGCGATGCTCGGTTTGCCAGGCTCCGGCTCCACCGGCAAGATCAGCTTGGCGTCCAGCAGTTCAAGCGCCCTGCCCCGGAACACGGCCAGCGCACGGTGGCTGGGCACGCGGCCGATCGGCTCGTCGTAGTCAAAGTAGTCGCGGAACTTGGCCACATCAGGGTTGTTCTCGTCTTTGCCATCGGCCAGTTTGGAACGCAAAAGGCCTTCGTTCCACAGCCATTCGCGCAGGGACTGCACCAGCGCGGCGTCTTCGGCCCAACGCTCGCTCAGCAGGTCACGCACACCGTCCAGCACGGCCGGTACAGTCGAGAAATCGGCCCCTTCGATCTTGCCAGCCGGCACCAGAAACGCCTCGGCTTCAAGGGCGGGGTTGAGCGTTGGGTCGGCAAACAGCTTGTCGGCCAGCGGCTCCAGCCCGGCTTCGCGGGCGATCATGCCCTTGGTGCGGCGCTTGGGCTTGTAAGGCAGGTACAGGTCTTCGAGCTCCTGCTTGGTGGGCGCGGCCTGCAGTGCGGCCAACAGCTCGGGCGTGAGCTTGCCCTGCTCCTGGATGCTTTTGATGACGGCCTCGCGGCGGTCTTCGAGCTCGCGCAGGTAACCCAGGCGGTATTCCAGCTCGCGCAGCTGAATATCGTCCAGACCGCCGGTGACCTCCTTGCGGTAGCGGGCAATGAAGGGGACGGTGGCGCCGCCGTCCAGCAGTTCAACAGCGGATTTGACCTGCTCGGGACGGATCTGAATTTCGGTGGCCAGCTGGGCCAGGATTTTTTGCATGGGTACTGCGTGTGCCCTTTTGAGGCGATGAGTTCACAAAATGCGGCGAGTTTGCCACAGGGTTTTCTATGAACCTGCCATGCAGTGAAGGTGGGGCTCGCCTGTGAAGCTTCAAATAGTTAACAAATTTCTTCCTATTTTCATTTATGAATACTTTTAATTGATATTCTTCGTCTGTATTCGCAAGATTGTCATCGCGCATACCGCATGGACGGAACGCCTTCGTCGACACACCCCAAGGAGACATGAATGAGCTATTTCATTATTTCCCCGAAGATTTTTGAGTGTTCTGCGCCGCGGGGCGGAACGGTGGAATGTGCCGTCACCTATGACATGGAGGAGTACGGTATCCATAAGAGCCTGGCCTGTTGTCAGTTCAGCCTGGGCGTACCTTCAGACACGCAAGAGGCGCCAGCCATTCGGGTCAGGGACCCGGCCTTGTCCACACCGCTGTACGACGCATTCTGGCGCGGCTTTTACACGTACCTGACCAACACCCTGCGCCTGGATGTATTTTCCGAACCTGAAAGCAGTGGCGGCACCCGCAAGTTCTACCTGTCTGACGTTCATTTTGACCCGACCAAGAACGGCATCACATCGTCAGGAATCCAGGTTTACCGGCAATGATTGCGCTCAGGCGCTGCGCAGGGCCGCGCGCAGTTGCTGCCCCACTTCGGGACGAGCAGCAAACGGGTCGGGCGGGTTCTTGCCCATGACGATGGACTCCATGCGTTGCTGCACATTGCCCAGCGCCTGCGGGTGGCTGTAGATGTAGAACTGGCCTGCCTGCACCGCATCAAACACTTTTTGCGCCACGTCGGCAGCAGTCACCTTGCCGCTGCTGACGGCTTTTTCGCTCATGGCCTGACCGATCAGCTGGCTTTGCGTGGGCTTGGCAGCCGCCAGATCACTCGGCCGGTTGCGTTCGCTCTGGCTGATGCCGGTGGGCACAAAGTATGGGCACAGCACGCTGGCGCTGATCTGGTCGGTCACCAGCGACAGGTCCTGGTAGAGCGTTTCGGTGAGCGAGACCACGGCATGCTTGCTGACGTTGTAGACGCCCATGTTGGGCGGCGTGAGCAGGCCGGCCATGCTGGCGGTGTTGACGATATGGCCCTGGTAAGCCGGGTCTGCCTTGGCGGCTTCGAGCATCATGGGGGTGAACAGGCGCACGCCGTGGATGACGCCCCACAGGTTCACGCCCAGCACCCAGTTCCAGTCGGCGACGGTGTTCTCCCACAACAGCCCGCCGGCGGCCACGCCCGCGTTGTTGAAGACAAAATGCGGTGCGCCAAAACGGGCCTGGACCTGGCTCGCCAGCACCTCCATGGCGGCGGCGCTGCCCACATCAACCTTGTGGGCCATGACCTGCACGCCGTGGGCGCGCAGTTCTTCGGCAGCCTTGTCGAGCGCGTCCTGCTGCACGTCCACCAGCACCAGGTTCATGCCCAGGCGGGCTCCGATGCGTGCGCATTCGAGCCCGAAGCCGGAGCCAGCCCCGGTGAGGACGGCGGTTTTGCCCTGGAAGTTGCTGATCATGCGGAGGCCTTTTTCAGTGTGAACCCGACGCGCGGGAAATGGACATGCACGGTGCCCGCACGAGGGTCGCTGCGGCGCAAGGTGAAACGGGTGCGGGTGGCGGCAACCAGCTCGCCCTCGGTGGGTTCGGTGCCGAAATGGTCGGCTGCAACGGTCACGGTCGTGCCCAATGCAATGCCGTGTTCGTCCTGGAACAGCTCGTCTGTGAGTGCCGCTGGTGTGGCGGTGTGCGCCGCCTGCAAGGCTTGCTCGGCGCTGCATTTGCCAGGCGTGCCGTGGCCAATGGCTTTCATGCGCGCCATCCAGGCCTTCACGTCAGGCGTGGCATCCAGAATGCCGGCCACCGCCGGTGTGCGCTCCAGCGTGAACCACAGCGGTTGGTAAGCCGCAAAGTCGGCCAGGCAGGGCTGAGCGCCGAACAGGTAGCTTTGCCCGTGCAGCATGCTGGCCAGGCGGCGCAAATAGCTTTTGTAGGTGGCGGCGGCGTCACTGGAAGACATGCGGGCAGCGCCACCGCGCATGGCCGCGCGGTCGGCCACAAAGGCCTGCACCGCCTCGGCCGGTGCGCCGTCAAACACCTGCGCGACGCCTGCAGGCTGAAAATTCCAGGCCATGGCGGCGGTGAACAAGGCACTGTCGGCCCATTGCGCGACGATGCGGGCAGCTCCCTGCGCACCCTCCGGGTAAAGCGTGGGCACAGGGGCCAGGTGTTCCAGCACATCGGCAATCAGTGCCGTGTCGCAGTAAATGTCGGCACCGATCTGCAGCACGGGCGTGCGGCGGTAGCCGCCGGTGAGCGCCGTCAGGTCGGGCTTGGGCATGATCATCGGGATGAACACGCTCTTCCAGGCCAGCTGCTTGTGGCCCAGGATCAGGCGCACCTTTTCGGCAAACGGCGAGGTCGGGTAGTGGTGGAGGATCAGGTCGGCCATGTCACAACTCAGATCAGCTTGACCAGCTGCTTGCCGAAGTTCTTGCCCTTGAGCAGACCCAGAAAGGCCTCGGGTGCAGCCGCCAGCCCTTGGGCGACGGTCTCGCGCGGGCGCAGCTTGCCGGTGCCCACCAGAGTGCCCAGTTCCTGCAGTGCTTCGGGCCAGACTTCCATGTGTTCGCTGACGATGAAGCCTTCAATCTTCATGCGGTTGACCAGGATCAGCGCCGGGTTGGCCATGGGCAGCGGCGCGCCGTCGTAGCCCGCGATCATGCCGCACACCGCAATGCGGGCAAACGCGTTGGTGCGCAGCATGACGGCGTCGAGCACCATGCCGCCCACGTTTTCAAAGTGGCCGTCGATGCCATTCGGGCAGGCTTCGCGCAGGGCTTTGGACAGACTGATGTAGTCCTTGTGCTGTTTGTAGTCGATGCAGGCGTCAAAGCCCAGCTCGTTGACCACGTAATCGCATTTGTCCTTGCCGCCTGCGATGCCCACAACGCGGCAGCCCCGGGCCTTGGCCAGCGCGCCATAGGCGCTGCCCACGGCGCCGCTGGCGGCGCTCACGGTCACGGTTTCACCGGCCTTGGGTGCAATGATCTTGACCAGGCCGTACCAGGCCGTCACGCCGGGCATGCCCACCGCGCCCAGGTAGTGCGACAGCGGCACATGGGTGGTGTCCACCTTGCGCAAGGCGCCCACGGCGTTGCCGTCGACCACGCTGTATTCCTGCCAGCCGCCCATGCCCACGACCTGATCGCCGGCCTTGAACTTGGGATGGCGGCTGTCGACCACCTCGCCCACGGTGCCGCCGATCATGACCTCGCCCAGCGCTTGGGGCACGGCGTAGCTCTTGCTCTCGTTCATGCGCCCGCGCATGTAGGGGTCCAGGCTCAGGAAGTGGTGGCGCACCAGCACCTGGCCGTCCTGCAGCGCGGGTGTGGGCGTTTCGACCAGCTTGAAGTTGTTGACCGTGGCCTCGCCTTGCGGGCGGTTGTCGAGCAGGATTTGGTGGTTGATGGGCATGATGTGTCTCCAGTGGGGGTCAGTCGGTGGATGGACCTGCCGTTTCGCGGCGGGTCACGTATTTGAAGGTGCCGGTAGACACAGCGCACAGCTGGCCGTCGGCGTCGTACACACGGCCTTCGGTGAAGGCCATGCTGCGGGTGCGGTGCTGCAGTTCGCCGCGGGCGATCAGCTTTTGACCGGGCTCGACCTTGGCCGGGCGCATGAAGCTGGTTTTCATTTCGATGGTGACAACGCCCAGCTCCTGCGCGACGCTGCGCGCGGCGGTGGCCATGACGACGTCCAGCAAGGTCATGACGGCGCCACCGTGGGTCACGTCAAACGAATTGAGGTGCTCTGTGCGGGGGGCGTAGTGCAGCTCGGACTGCCCGCCCTCGAATTTCTCGAGGGTGAAGCCGAGGTGGTCGACAAAGGGGATGGTGGCGCCAAAAGGAATGCTCATGTTCTGCCCGCGTTCAGCCGCCAATGATGGCGCTGACGCCACCGTCCACCGCCAGCCACTGGCCGGTGATGTGCTTGCCCGCGTCCGAGGCGTAAAGCAGCGTCAGGCCCTTGAGGTCCTCGTCGTCGCCCAGGCGGCGCAGCGGCGCGTGCGCGGCCATGTTGTCGGCGCCCAGCTGTTCCAGCAGGCCATGCGTCATCTTGCTCGGGAAAAACCCCGGGCAGATCGCGTTGACCGTGATGCCGTGCTGGCCCCACTCGCCGGCCAGTGCCCGCGTGAAGTTGACCACCGCACCCTTGGAGGTGTTGTAGGCGATGGTGCGCATCTCGGCCGGGTTGCCGGCGAGCCCGGCAATCGAGGCGATGTTGACGATGCGGCCACGCCCGCGCGGAATCATGCTGCTCTTGGCCACCGCCTGCGACAGCAAGAAGTAGCCACGCACGTTCAGGTTCATCACCTTGTCCCAGGCCTCCAGGGGGTGGTCTTCGGCGGGGGCACCCCAGGTGGCGCCGGCGTTGTTGACGAGGATATCGATGGGGCCCATGCGCTCGACCGTTTCGGCAGCCAGGCGGGCGATGTCATCGGGCTTGCCGCAGTCGGCGGCGATCCAGCGGGCGTCGATGCCGGCATCCTGCAGTTCGGCGGCGGCTTCCTCCAGGTCAGCCGCCTTGCGCGAGCTGAGCATGATCTTCGCGCCGGCTTCGCCGAGCGCGTGAGCCATCTGCAGGCCCAGACCGCGCGAGCCGCCAGTCACCAGGGCCACCTGGCCGGTGAGGTCAAAAAGTTGTTGGATGGTGCGTGCCATGGGGAGTTCCTTGAGTGTCAGAAAGCGTCTTCGGGGACATCGGCGCAGGTGCTGTCGCGGCGGCTGACGACTTGCAGCCATGCGCCGATCTTGGGCAGTTCGTAGCGGAAGAAGTAGCGGGCTGCGGCCCGGCGCCCCACATGTGCCGACGCATCGCCCTGCGCGCTTTGCGCCACGTCCAGCCAGATCCAGGCCATCACCGTGTGGCCAAAGGCCTGCAGGTAAGGCACCGCATTGGCCAGCGCCTCGGCAGGCTGGGCGCCTTGCCAGGCAGCCTGGGTGGCGGCACCGACCTGTTGCAGGGCATCGGCCAGCTGGCGAGCTTCGGACTGCCATTCGCCCGAAGCCTTGGCGATGGTGGCCTGCATGCGCGCAGCCAGCAACTTCAGGCCCTGGCCTTCTTCCATCAGCACCTTGCGGCCCAGCAGGTCCATGGCCTGGATACCGTGGGTGCCTTCGTGGATCATGTTCAGGCGGTTGTCGCGCCAGTACTGCTCCACCGGGAAGTCGCGCGTGTAGCCGTAGCCGCCGTGGATCTGGATGGCCAGGCTGTTGGCCTCCAGGCACCATTCGCTGGGGAAACTCTTGGCAATGGGCGTGAGCACTTCAAGCAGCAGGCGCGCCTCGTTGGCGGCCTCGGGGGCGCCGGTGTGCTGCTCGTCCACCAGCCGGGCGCAAAACAGCGCCAGGGCCAGTGCGCCTTCGCTGTAGCTCTTTTGGGCCAGCAGCATGCGCTTGATGTCGGCGTGTTCGATGATGCGCACTTGCGGCGATGCGGCATTTTTGCCAGCGGTGGTCATCGCCCTGCCCTGCGGCCGGTTTTTGGCGTAGTCCAGGCTGGCGTAGTAGCCGGCCATGCCCAGCATGGTGGCCGCCATGCCCACGCCGATGCGGGCCTCGTTCATCATGTGGAACATGCACTTGAGGCCTTCGCCAGGTTGGCCGACCAGGTAGCCAACCGCCCCAGCCTCACCCCGCACCGGGTACTTGCCTTCGCCAAAGTTCAGCAGCGTGTTGGTGGTGCCGCGCCAGCCGCACTTGTGGTTGAGGCCAGCCAGGGCCACATCGTTGCGTTCACCGGTCAGCTGGCCGTTGGTGTCCACCAGTTTCTTGGGCACGATGAACAGCGAAATGCCCTTGACACCCGGCACCAGCTGACCGTTGGCGTCCGGAATCTTGGCCAGCACCAGATGGATGATGTTTTCGGTCAGCTCATGCTCGCCGGCCGAGATCCACATCTTGTTGCCGCGCAGGCGGTAGCGGGGGCCGAGCGGGTCACTTTCAAAGCCTTCGCCATCGGGCACGGCGCGGGTGGCCACATCGCTCAGGCTCGAACCCGCCTGCGGCTCGGACAGGCACATGGTGCCCGAGAAGCGACCGTTGAATTCGTTGAGGGCAAAGACCTGCTTTTGCAGATCGGTCCCGTGGGCCATCAGCAGGTTGGCGTTGCCGGTGGTCAGCATGCCTGAGCCGATGCTGACCGAGGCCATGGCAAAAAAAGCGTTGGCTGCGGCTTCCACCGTGTAGGGCAGTTGCATGCCGCCGATGTCATAGTCCTGCGCCGCGCTCAGCATGCCCGATTCTGCATAGGCCCTGCACGCATCGTGTGTGGCCTGCGGCAGGATGACTTTCTCGCCGTCGAATTTCGGCTCTTCAATGTCCACCGTGCGGTTGAACGGGGCGTATTTCTCGCGGGCGATGCGCTCGCAGGTGTCGAGCACGGCGTCAAAGGTTTCGCGGCTGTGGTCGGCGAAGCGTTCACGCGACTGCAGATCGGGCACATTCAGCCAGTCGTACAGCAAAAAATCGACGGTGGGACGCAGGCTCATTTTTGTTTGTTTCTTGCAAATGAAAAAGGGCAGGAAGCATCATGCCCCCTGCCCTCGTGTGGATCAGCCATCCACGCGACAGTGCATCACAGCACCTCGAAGATGCCGCATGCGCCCATGCCGCCGCCGATGCACATGGTCACCGCCACGCGCTTGGCGCCACGGCGTTTGCCTTCGATCAGGGCATGGCCGGTCAGGCGCTGGCCCGACACGCCGTAGGGGTGACCCACCGCAATCGCGCCGCCGTTGACGTTCAGGCGATCGGCCGGAATGCCCAGCTTGTCGCGGCAGTACAGCACCTGCACGGCAAAGGCTTCGTTGAGCTCCCACAGGTCAATGTCATTGACCGTCAGGCCCAGACGCGCCAGCGCCTTGGGCACGGCGAACACCGGGCCGATGCCCATTTCGTCAGGCTCGCAACCGGCCACGGCAAAGCCCAAAAAGCGGCCCAGGGGCTTGAGCCCCCGCTTTTCGGCCAGGGTTTCGTCCATGAGCACGCAGGCACCGGCACCGTCCGAGAACTGGCTGGCATTGCCCGCCGTCACCAGACCACCCGGCAGCGCAGAGCGCAGGCCGCTGATGGCTTCCACCGTGGTGCCTTCGCGCAGGCCTTCGTCACGGCTGACGGTCACCTGTTTGCTGATCAGGCCCATGGTCTTGTCGTACACACCCGCGGTGACGGTGATCGGGGCGATCTCGTCGTCGAACTTGCCGGCAGCGGCGGCGGCACAGGCCTTTTGCTGGCTGCCTGCACCGTACTCGTCCATGCGGTCACGGCCGATCTTGTAGCGCTTGGCCACCTGCTCGGCGGTCTGCAGCATGTTCCAGTAGATCTCTGGCTTTTGCTTGGCCAGTGACAGGTCCTGCAGCATGTGGGTGTTCATTTCCTGCTGCACACACGAAATGCTTTCCACACCACC
>JACCEA010874986.1_pt1 | contig 28604 bp, 30 predicted proteins | sample 7449851 | NCBI WGS metagenome assembly JACCEA01 (sample SAMN15323453, study PRJNA562643) | freshwater metagenome | isolation source: river surface water | place: USA:Blue River Watershed | collected 2017-08-18
ATATCCAGTGGAACAATTGATGGGCGGTGTTTCTTCCTTTTCCAAGAAGGTATTAGATGTTCATAAATTTTCGATGTATTTTGAAGGTTATGGCTTATATGAAGATGCCGAATTTACGATTAGAGTTTCTAAATTCGGACAATTATATTTAAATACAAACGCTACTTTGGAACATCATCATGATGCTTCTGGAAGACCCAATCAGTATTGTTACGGTAGAATGGTTGTTATCAATGGTTGGTATGTTTGGCGAACCAAGAATCCAAAACCTAAACTAATTCATTCAATAAAATGGCATGCTATTACTATTTTATTAACATTTATTAGAATAGCCAACATTCTGACTACAAAAAAACGCAAAGAAGCTTTTACTGAAAGTTTAGGGAGAACTGTAGGCTGGTTTTCTATTATTTTAAAAAAACCTATCTGATTTTGAATGAGGTTTTGGGTTTTGGGTTTTGAGTTTCTTAATTAGATAAAACATTTTTTCAAGTTGCGTAGTGTTTAAACCTTTTGAAAACTAGTTTTTAGGATTGAAAGTTTAGAGGTAAATAGCGTTATTACCGAGTTAAATAAATTTTGCTTTTAAAAATATTATTTAATTGGAAAGCAAGAGATATTATGCTATTTTTATGCCATAAAACTTCAGCATGAATTTCGTTATCATCACACATGTACAGCATATTAAAGAAAACTCAAAGTATTATGGGTATGCACCATATGTTAGGGAAATGAATATTTGGTTGAAATATGTAGATCAAGTTACAGTGGTAGCTCCAATTGAAACCACAAAACTAGATAATATTCATCTGAATTATCAGCACAATAACCTGAAATTTAAAGAAGTCCCGAATTTTAATACAACTAGTTTTTATCATTTTTTACGAACTTTTTTTAAATTACCATCTCTTTTATGGACTGTTTTTTTAGCCATGAAAAATGCGGATCATATTCACCTACGTTGTCCAGGAAATATGGGTTTATTAGGTTGTTTGGTTCAGGTTTTATTTCCTAAAATTCCTAAAACTGCTAAATATGCTGGAAATTGGGATCCAAAAGCCCAGCAACCCTTGAGTTATAAAATTCAAAAATGGATTTTAAACAATACGTTTTTAACCAAAAATATGCAAGTTTTAGTTTATGGTGAATGGGAAGGAAGTTCGAAAAATATCAAACCTTTTTTTACGGCGACTTATTCAGAGGCTAAAAAGGAACTAATTTCTCCAAGACCCTTACAATCTACCATTCATTTTGTTTTTGTGGGGACTTTATCTGTTGGAAAGCAACCCTTATATGCCATTCAATTAGTAGAGAATTTAAAAAAATTAGGAACAGATGTGCAATTAAGTTTGTTTGGAGACGGTGTTTTGAAAACGGAATTGAAAACTTATATTACCTCACATCAATTAGCAGATTACATTTTTTTAAAAGGGAACCAAAGTAAAGATGTAATCGAAGAAGCCTATAAAACAAGTCATTTTTTAATTTTAGCTTCAAAATCTGAAGGTTGGCCTAAAGTAGTGGCTGAGGCAATGTTTTGGGGATGTTTGCCGCTGACAACTAATGTTTCTTGTGTGAATTTTATGATTGGAAACGGAAGTAGAGGAAAATTACTAAATTTAAACCTAGAACACGATACGCAACTTATTTTGGATCTTCTAACTAATGAAAACCAATATGTTAATAGCTGTGTCAAAGCTAGAGATTGGTCGCAACATTATACCACTGAATATTTTGAATCTGAAATTGTAAAACTATTAGCAGCCTCATGAGAATAGTACAATTAATAGACAGTTTAGAAGCTGGTGGCGCGGAACGTATGGCGGTTCATTATGCCAATGCGTTATCTGAAAAGATTGCTTTTTCAGGACTTGTAGCTACACGTAAAGAAGGTGTTTTAAAACAAGATATCCAACCTATTGCTTCCTATGCTTTTTTAGGAAGAAAAAATAAATTTGACTTTAAGGCTATTGGTTTGATGTTGGACTATATCAAAAAAAATCAGATTGAAATTGTTCATGCTCATGGAAGTTCTTATTTTTTTGGGGTTTTGGTTAAAATATTTTGCCCTAAAATAAAACTGATTTGGCATGATCATTATGGGAATAGAGCGAAAGATCATAAACAAAAAATGGTTTTGAAAATTTGTTCTTTCTTTTTTTCTAAAATTTTAACCGTTAATGATGAGTTGAGAATTTGGGCTTTACGCTATTTAAATTGTAAACATGTTTTTTTTATTCCCAATTTTTCCGATTTGAAAGCTACGGAAACGCAAACTATTTTAAAAGGTGAAAACCATAAACGAATTGTTTGTTTAGCGAATTTAAAAAATCCCAAAAATCATATTACTCTGATTCAAGCCTTTATTTCTAGTGAAATATATAAAGAAAACTGGACTTTACATCTTATTGGGAAGGACTTTAACGATACTTATTCCCACGAAATAAAATCTCTTATAAAAGCTACTACTTTAGAAGATTCTATATTTATTTATGATGCTTGTCAGGATGTGAAGTTTATTTTAAGTCAGGCGACTATTGGGGTTTTGTCTTCTACTTATGAAGGATTTCCTGTGACTTTATTGGAATATGCACAAGCTCAACTAGCTGTTGTTTCTACGAATGCTGGTTTTTGTAAAAATATGGTACAAAACGGTATAAACGGTTTGTTATTTGAACCTCTAGATTCTGCCGCTTTGTCCAACCATTTGAAGTATCTTATTCATAATCCTGAAATTTGTGCTAATTTTGCGAGACAATTTCAAAAGGATATGAACATTCATTATTCCAAAGAAGCTGTTATCCATAACTATTTAAATCTTATTCCTTGAATTTTTTAAAATTAAATAAATTTACCTATTTAGCCTTTCATGTATTGTTAGGCTTGCTGGTGCATTTTATGGGGTCAATTGTGTTTATTTATTTTGCTCTTTTTTTAGCAGTGGGAACTTATTGGCTTGTAAAAAATAATGACAGAGATTTTCAAACACTTACTTTGGTGTTGTATGTAGTAGGATTAGAAATTTTATTTAGGATGCGATCCGACGGTTCTTTATATGATTTGGGAAAATATTCAGTCATCTATTTCTGTATTTTGAGCTTTGGTTTTATTCGAATTAATTTAAAAGCTTGGCCTTATTTTTTAATACTTCTGCTTTTTATTCCAGGAATTGTTTTAACGGTAAACACGTTCTTTTTTGAAATAGATGTTCGAAAAAAAATTATGTTCAATTTACTTGGACCATTTAGTTTAGTTATTGCTTCTTTATATACATATAATAAATCAATCACTTTAAAAAAGTTAAATGATTGTCTGTTTGTGGCAGCTGGTCCGTTGGTTAGTATTCTTACTTTAATTATCGTTTTTACACCGTCTAATAAAGAGGAGGTTTTTTCAAGCACTACTTCTAATTTTGTGACTTCTGGAGGGTTTGGTCCGAATCAAATGTCAGTTATTTTAGGCTTAGGTATATTTATTTTTTTCATTCAGTTTTTTTTCAATTCTAAAGATAAAGTGTTTTCTTATCTCTGTTTGTTTCTTGTTTTTGTTTTTGCTTATCGTGGCTTAATTACTTTTTCCAGAGGGGGAATGTTAACTGCTTTAGCCATGGTTTTAACCTTTTGTTACACGATTTTTAAATTATTAAACAAACAGGCACGTTCTAAATTTTTAGTTGTTTTCTCCATATTAATTGTGTTAGCAACATCGGCTTGGTTGTACAGTTCTTATCAGACTGGTGGATTGATTGACAAAAGGTATAACAATCAGGATGCTGCAGGTAGGGCGAAAGAATCTCAAATGTCAGGAAGAGAAGATATTATGGAAACTGATTTGAAATTTTTCTATGAGAATCCGGTTTTTGGCGTGGGTCCTGGTATCGGTGGAATGATGCGTGGTGAAGAAGGTTTACAAGGTGTACAAGCTCATAGTGAGCCTACACGTCTTTTAGCAGAGCATGGTTCGCTAGGTTTGATTATTTTATTGCTGTTAATTTTTGTGCCAATTGTAAAGTACTTCAGATTTAGACAATATCATCATGTTTATTTCTTTCCATTTTTAATATTTTGGGGATTAACAATCAATCATGCCGCCACTCGTATTGTTGCTCCAGGCGTATTATATGCTTTGACCTTGCTTAATGTTTCTATCAAAAATGATGAAGATGAAGATCCTGTACCTAGGCAATAAACTTTCTCAACATGGTATCAATGCCACTACGGTTGAAACTTTAGGCGCACATTTGTCTGATTCTGGTTTTCAGGTAGTTTCTTATTCATCCAAAAGAAATAGTTTTTTAAGACTTTTTGACATGCTTTTCGGAATCTTGAAACATAGAAATTCGGATTATATACTAATTGATACTTACAGTACTTCTGCTTTTTGGTTTGCTTTTTTAAGTAGTCAGTTGGCGAGATGGTTAGGTATTAAATATATTCCTATTTTACATGGTGGTAATTTACCTAACCGATTGCTTTCGAGTCCTAAGTTGTGCAAGTGGTTGTTCCTTCCTGCATATATAAATGTTTCTCCATCGGAATATTTGAAATTTCATTTTGAAAAATTCGGAATTTCTAATGTCATTTGTATTCCGAATGCTATTTCTGTTTCTGATTATACCTTCAAAGAAAGATCTGTTTTTTATCCGAAACTACTTTGGGTTCGTGCTTTTGCTACCATTTATAATCCTACTATGGCTATTGATGTGTTGCATTTGCTTCAAAAAAAATATCCAGAGGCAACTTTAACTATGGTTGGACCTGATAAAGATGGAAGTTTAGAAGAAACAAAAAAATACGCCAATCAATTGAAATTGAACGTAAATTTTACAGGGAAATTATCCAAAGCAGCTTGGACTGATTTAGCTCAACATCACGATATTTTTATTAATACTACTCATTTTGATAACATGCCTGTGAGTGTTTTAGAAGCTATGGCTTTAGGTTTGCCTGTTGTTTCTACTAATGTTGGTGGTTTACCTTTTTTAATTACTTCTACAGAAAATGGTTATTTGGTAGATGATAATGATGCGGTTGCAATGGCTGCTCAAATTGAAGCTATTATCGGTTTTCCTCAGCCAACTTTTGAAATTATTAGCCGTGCTAAATGTAAGGTTTCTCAGATGGATTGGGAAGTTGTTGAAAATCAATGGCTTAGTTTATTGCGATAATACTATGAAATATGTTTGCTTTTTAAGCATTTATCTGTATATTTCGATTTCAAAAGAATGCAATGACAAAACCATATAGAAAACATTTCGAAATTTCAGAACGCAAAATTCTCTTGCGCTTCTTTGATGTGCTTTTTGTTGTGGGATTTTTATTTTTATTACACGCATTTACCGATTTAAAATATTTCGCAGCGTTATATCAAAATTATTATTGGATTGCTGTTTTAGCTATTTATCTGAATTTATTGGGTACAGTTTTTGAAATGTATAATTTGGTTATTATCAGTTTTGCTAACAAAATTACTAAAGGATTATTGCTGACTTCCTTTTTTACCACCCTGTTTTTTATTTTCACACCTATAGTTACGCCTTCTTTTCCTGCAAAAAGAGTTGAGTTGTTTTTACTTTTTTTGGTAATTTTATTAGCCTTAACGGTTTGGAGGTTGTTGTATATTTATTTATTAGCCTCTAAACGTTTTTATAAACCTATAGTATTAGTTTGCCGAAGTAAAGATTTTCATAAATTGTCTAAGGAGCTTTCTGTTAATGACCCTCACATTAAAATTGTTAAATTTATTGCTGTAGATGTCAACCATTCCAACAGTTTGCTTTTAGATTATCAATTGAATTTAGAAGATACTCATAGTTTTTTAAGCTCAAATTTTATTTCAGAAATTGTAGTGGCTGATGATTCGAAAAACACTTCTATTGCTATATATAATAAACTATTAGAAGTTTCAGAGAATGGCATTCCTATAACGCAATATGAAGATGTTTATGAAGATTTAACTAACAGAATTCCTTTACATTTGAAGGATAAGTCGCTTTATAAATTTTTTCCATTTACCAAAAAACAAAACAGACTGTATTTGATATTAGTTCGAATTATTGATGTAGTGGTCTCAATTTTTGGCCTTTCCGTATTATTTGTGATTACACCGTTTATCTTACTATTTAATTTGATTTGGAATAAAGGACCGCTTTTGTTTCATCAAGAACGTATCGGAAGGAAAGAAGTGCCTTTTCAAATTTATAAATTACGTACCATGATTGTGAATGCAGAACAAAATGGAGCCGTTTTCGCAACTTCAAACGATTGTAGAATTACACCTTTTGGGAAATTACTCCGTAAAACTAGGATTGATGAATTCCCTCAATTTATTAACGTATTAAAAGGCGAAATGTCGATTATTGGTCCAAGACCGGAACGTAAAATATTTGTAGATCAAATTGCCAGTGAAATTCCGTTATATCATACCCGACATATTGTAAAACCTGGTTTAACAGGATGGGCACAAATTAATTATCCTTATGGTGAAACTTTGGAAGATAGTTTGATGAAATTGGAATATGATTTATACTACATCAAACATCGAAATATTTTCCTAGATATTAATATTGCAGTTAAAACTTTTGGAACTATCTTATACATGAAAGGTCAATAAAAATGTAATCTTTTTCTTCTTTTTATTAACTCGTTTTGAGTGTTTTTTATTTCATATTTAAAAAAAATTATCAACATTTTTCATTTTATAAAGACTTGTGAGTCAACGTGGTTATGCGTGTTTTTGGCTATTTTTAGGTTCTTAAAAATATGTTAACAAGTTGATTTTCAGAAAAATAATAAAAAAAATTGTATCTTTGCGCCAGTTAATTCAATTGGTGTTGTCTAATTTATGTCAATCAGACACGTTGTTAAAAACTTGTTTTTTGCCCAATTGAGAAATAAATTTACATGAGAAAAGACATTTTTTATTTTGGAGTTGCAATTGCATTTATTGCCATAATTAGTTCAGGTTTTAGTGCATTTAAAGATGAATCAGTAGACGGGTTTCATATTGAAGACACAGAAGTTTATGATTATCGAGTACCTTCAGAAGATGAATCGAAAAAGTTAGCGCACAGCATTCCTTACACTGGAAAAACTTTTATAGGATTCAAACAAGCATTAGCAGTAAAAGAATCTGCTGGAATATATGATTTAGTTAATGCTTACGGCTACATGGGTAAATATCAGTTCGGAAGAAGTACTTTACGAAATGTTGGTGTTTACGATTTTAAAAACTTCCTTAACAACCCAGCTTTACAAGAAAAAGCTATTGAAGCCTTACTAAGCATCAATAAATGGGAATTAAGAAAAGAAATTAGAAATTACTCTGGTAGAGTAATTAACGGAATCAAAATTACAGAATCGGGTTTATTAGCCGCTGCTCATTTAGCAGGTGCGAGTTCTGTAAAAACGTATCTTAGAAGTAATGGTAAAAATGGTTTTAGAGATGGTTTTGGTACCTCTTTAAAATCTTACATTAAACGATTTAATGGTTACGATACTTCAAATATCACACCAAATAGATTTGCTAAAGTTGTAATTTAACTTTTTTGGATAACAAAAATACAAGGTCGATTGTGTAAATCGACCTTTTGTTTTTTCCAGTCGTTTACCATTTTTGTTTTAATAAATTCTGTTGGTAAAGTTATATCACACGCTACACATAAATTGGTTTGTGGATGAAGTGTGGCTAAAATATCTTCTAAAAATTTATTATTTCTATAAGGTGTTTCCATAAAAATTTGCGCCTGATTTTTTTCTTGCGACCATTTTTCTAGGTTTCTTAAAGCTGTTTTCTTTTCGTTCTTATCAATTGGTAAATAGCCTGTAAAAGCAAAACTTTGTCCGTTCATACCGCTGGCCATCAATGCTAATAAAATAGAACTTGGTCCTACTAAAGGTACTACTTGAATCCCTTTTTCATGAGCTAATTTTACAATCACGGCGCCCGGATCTGCAATTCCAGGACAGCCTGCTTCGCTCATTAAGCCAACATCAATTCCGTTTAATAAGGGTTTGATCATTTCGTAATGTTCACTTACTTCGGTATGTTTGTTTAATTCGAAAAGTGTTAAGGAAGCTTGGACTTTTTCTGGAGCAATACTTTTAATAAATTTTCTAGCCGTTTTACCGTGCTCCACAATATAATAATCAATTTGATCCACACAATTTTTTACCTGTGATGGAATTACATCAAATGGGTTGATAGTAATTTCACCAGGATTGGATAAAGTACAAGGAATTAGATATAATTTACCAAGTTTTGCAGTTGTGCTCATTTTTTGATTTTATAATGAAAAGAAAATATGTTATGATTTTATTTTGGATGCAATCACTTCGCAAACCTCGTCTAACAGTTTGTAAACCTCTTCAAAGCCTTTTATGTCGCCATAGTAAGGATCTGGAACTTCTAAATCTTGATTGGGGTGTAATTCGTTTAAAATTACTTTTACTTTTTGTTTGGCCTTTTCGTTTGGGGCAATTGCTAGTACATTTTTATAGTTAGAATTGTCCATTACATAAATATAATCGAAAGTATCAAAATCAGATTTGGTAATTTGTCGGCATTTATGTTGACTGATGTCCACTCCAAATTTTTTGGCTGTAGCCACAGAACGCTTGTCTGGAGCTGAGCCAACATGATAATTGGCTGTTCCTGCACTATCTACTATGAAATTTTTTGGGAGTTTAGTTTGTAAAATACCTTCTGCTAATGGTGAGCGACAAATATTGCCTAAACACACCATTAAAACTTTCACAGACATGTTTAAATACTTAGCTTTTTGTTAATGTCTTCTACAAACTTTTTAAATTGTTTGTCAGTAGATACCAAGTTGTCAACTGTTTTTACAGCGTGTAAAACCGTGGCATGATCTCTATCTCCAATTTGCGCTCCAATATTAGCTAAAGACGCTTTGGTGAATTTTTTAGAAAAATACATAGCCAATTGACGTGCTTGAACGATATGGCGCTTTCTAGTTTTAGACTTTAAAGTTTCTGTATCTAATTGGAAATAATCTGAAACCACTTTTTGAATGTAATCGATAGAAATTTCGCGTTTGATATTTTTGACAAACTTTTCTACCACTTGTTTCGCCAATTCTAAATTAACTTCACGTTTGTTGAAAGAAGATTGTGCAATTAATGAAATAATAGCGCCTTCTAGCTCTCTAACATTCGATTTGATATGTTTGGCTACGTATTCTAAAATTTCTTCTGGCATTTCTACACCATCTCTGTATAAGATATTTCTTAGGATAGAAATTCTTGTTTCATAGTCTGGTTGGTGTAATTCTGCTGATAATCCCCATTTGAAACGAGATAACAAACGTTGTTCGATATCTTGCATGTCCACAGGAGCTTTATCAGAAGTTAAGATAACTTGCTTTCCGTTTTGGTGTAAGTAATTGAAAATATGGAAAAATACATCTTGTGTTCCGGCTTTACCAGATAAAAATTGTACATCGTCAATGATTAATACATCGATTAATTGATAGAAGTGAATAAAATCATTTCTTGTGTTTTTCTTAACCGATTCTATATATTGTTGCGTGAAAATTTCAGCAGAAATATATAAAACTGTTTTCTCAGGGAATTTATCTTTAATCTCTACTCCAATGGCGTGTGCTAAGTGTGTTTTTCCTAATCCAACACCACCAAAAATTAATAATGGATTGAATGATGTTCCGCCAGGTTTGTTAGCAACAGCCATACCAGCACTTCTCGATAATCTGTTAGAATCACCTTCTAAGAAATTATCAAAACTATAATTGGCATTTAATTGAGATTCGATTTTTACATTTCGGATACCTGGAATAATAAACGGATTTTTTAATTCCGGATTTTTGTTCACAATTGGTACGTCAATTTCTTGCGTTTTAACTGAACTACGGTGTGTACTAGGAATTTGTTCTGTAAATGGAAGTTTATTGCCATAAGTGTTTTCCATTTTAATTTTATACACTAGCTTTGCTTGGTTTCCAAGTTCTTTAGTTAAAGCCGTTTTTAAAATTATAACATAGTGCTCCTCAAGCCATTCGTAAAAGAATTTACTAGGTACTTGAATGTGTAAAGCATTGTCTTCTGTAAGGTTAATTGCCACAATAGGTTCAAACCAAGTTTTGTAGGCTTGTTCCTGAATGTTGTCCTTTATAAAGGACAGACAATTATTCCAAACAGATTTTGCTGCTTTAGTCATAGTTTATAATTTTTTTATAGTTTTTTTTTAGTTTTTGTAGTCTAATTCAGAATAAAAACCAATCAATTTTTACCTTGGTTGGCCTTTCATATTAGGAAGGCAAATATGTGAACAATTTTCTGTAAAAAAAAATGAATTGCTATTGTAAATTAAAAAATATTGTTGTAAACAGAATTAAGAGTTGTTTAATGATTTCTTAACATAAAATTTTTAAGAATTTAAATATAAAAAAATAGAATGAAAGATTACGAATTTACGGTACGAGTTAGGTACGCAGAAACAGATCAGATGGGTGTGGTTTATCACGGGAATTATGCGCAATACTTCGAAATGGGAAGGGTTGAGTGGTTAAGAAACCTTGGGATTTCATATAAATGGATGGAAGAAAATGGCGTGATGCTTCCTGTAGTTTCTTTAGAAATGAACTATAAAAAACCTGCGCGTTATGACGATTTATTACGAGTGAAAACGATCTTAAAAAGTCAGACTTCTGTAAAGATAGAATTTGATTATGAAATATATAATGAGGAAAATCACTTGTTAACAACTGGTTACTCTATGTTAGTTTTTGTAGATATGAAAACGGGAAGACCAATGGTTCCTCCTTCGTATGTAACAGATAAAATAAGTCAATTGATTTAGGATGGATTTAACCGAATTTGATCGTTTGTTAGATAAAGAAAATTATCGAAGACATCCTTGGGAAATTTCTCGTTGTAAAGTGTTGCTTCAATTGTTGAAAACTTCAGCAATTAAATTTCCAATAAAACGAATTGTAGATATTGGAGGTGGAGATGCTTTTGTAATTAATGAAATTTATAAACAAAATTTAGCGGAGTCTTATTTCACTATTGATACGGCTTATTCTCCAGAAATTATTTCGCAACTTAAAGCAAATTATGGAGAAAATCCAATTCAGTATGTTCAGAATCTTACTGATTATTTTGTTACTTTTCCTTCAGAAGAAAATACCTTGTTTTTATGTATGGATGTTTTGGAACATTTAGCCAACGAAGATGAAATTTTAAGTTATCTGACTCAAAAAAATAATTATTTTTTATTTGCAGTTCCAGCTTTTCAATCGGTTTTTTCAAATCATGATGTATTGCTTGGGCATTATCGAAGATATAGTTTAGAGGAATTACAAAATGTTTTAACAAAGCATCATTTCCTAATCACATCGAAAGGTTATTATTTTACCTCTTTATTGTTGGTAAGAGGATTAGAACGTATATTTAATAAAAACAAAAAAGCTTCTATTGACAATTGGACAGGAAGCAGATTCAAATCTAAATTAATAACTTCGGTTTTGCAACTCGATTTTGGTTTTACAAACTTGTTGCAAAAATTCGGAATTCGAGTTTACGGTTTGTCATGTTATTGTATTTGTAAGAAGTAAGAAGATGGAAGTAAGAAGTACGACGTAGGATGTTCCAACTCTTATTCTTCTATTTCTTCAATCTCAATTTCAAATAAAGTGGAAAAAATGTCAAACGTTTGTTGGGCATTTTTTTTTCTAGTGGCGATTTCAATTTCGCAATTTAATTCCATTTTCTGATTAACAATGTCAAGGTTTTTTTCTTTGATAATTCGCATGACTTTGTTCATGTTTTTGTAATCGAAAGTGATTTTAAAACGCTTGTCAATTGTTCTTTCTACAATATCTGCTTCTTCTAAAGTGAGTTGTGCGGTAGTTTTATATGCTGAAATTAAGCCGCCGACACCCAATTTTACTCCGCCAAAATATCTGACCACCACAAGTAATACATTTGTGATTTCAAATGATTGAATTTGTCCGTAAATGGGCATTCCAGCGGAATTACTAGGTTCGCCGTCATCATTGGCTCTGAATCTTAATGTTTCTGTGCCAATTTGATACGCATAGCACCAATGGCGAGCAGAAAAATGTTCTTTTTTTAAGTTTTCTATATGGGTTTTTACTTCATTTTCAGAAGTAATCGGATAAGCGTAACCTATAAATTTGCTGTTTTTTTCTTTGAATAAAATGTTTTCAACAGCGTTTTCAATGGTATTGTAGGTGTCTTTAATTTCGGAATCTTGCAATTTTATACTATTTTTTTGTCAAATAAATTGGTTACATCATCTTGTCCTACAAGTATTTGCCAAGTATTTATCCCTAATCCTTTTGCTACTTCTATATGTTCTAAAGTATCGTCTACAAAAAGGGTTTTGTTTGGTTTTAAATTGTTTTGTTTCAATATTAAATTGAAAACAGCTTCATCAGGTTTTCTAACTTTTGTTTCGTAAGAAAAATAGATTTTATTGAAATGTGCATAAAATTCTCTTGCAAATGTTAAACCTACACGATGTTCAAATTTATCAATGTGTGTAGGGTTGGTGTTACTTAACAAAAAGATACTGTATTTATTTTGAAGTTTTTCTAAAAACTCTAGTCTTTCCAATGGAAAATCGCCAATTATTGCATTCCAAGCGTCTCGGATTTCAATTAAATTTGCATTTGGAATATGTGTTTGAACGGCTTCTAGAAATTGTAATTCATCTATTTTCCCAGTTTCAAATAAAATAGTTTTGGCTTTTAAATCGTCATTCCAGTCCTTTAATCCCAATTTTTTAAACGCATCAACACTTGCTTGATGATTCAAGTTTAAAAATACATCTCCTAAATCAAAAATAATGGCTTCAATCATAATTTGTATATTTATTTAATTGGTTATTTTTGATTTTAATTTTTTGATTCGGTTTAAAATTAAAATCGGGTTTTTTTATGCCTTCAATGCTTTTGTTTTCAGAAATAAAAACTCGGGCTTCGTCCCATAAATTGCTATCAATAAATTGCTGTAAAGTAAATGTGCCACCTTCAATAATAACAGATTGAATATTTTTATCGTATAAATTATTTAAAATATTCGAGATTAAAAGGGTATCAAAGATACTAAATTCGTAAATACAATTTTCCGAATTTAAACAATTTTCTTCTTCTGTAAAAACTATTGTAGGATTTTCTTTGTTTTTTACATTAAAATCAGCTGGAATTTTATTTCTTCGGTCTAAAACAATTCGTGTTGGATGTTGTCCAAACCAATCTCTGGCATCTAAATTCGGATTGTCATTTAAAACCGTATTCGTACCCACCAAAATAGCTTGTTCTTCAGTACGATATTTATGGACTAATTGTCGAGAATACTGATTTGAAATCGCAATTGAAGATTTTGTATGATTCACCAAAGGCGCAATAAATCCATCAGCGGTTTCTGCCCATTTTAAAATGATATAAGGTCTTTTTTTGTTATGAAACGTAAAAAAGCGTTTGTTAATTTCTAAACATTCTTTTTCTAAAACATTTAAAGTCACCTTGCAACCGGCTTGGGTTAATTTTTCAATGCCTTTTCCAGCTACTTCCGAATAACTATCAATACAACCAATTACCACTTTTGGGATTTTATGTTCGATAATCAAATTGGCGCACGGCGGTGTTTTTCCAAAATGACTACAAGGTTCTAAATTCACATAAATAGTACTTTCAGAAAGTAATTCTTTGTTTTTAACCGAATTTATGGCGTTCACTTCTGCATGAGGTTCGCCTGCTTTTTTATGCCAACCTTCACCAATAATTTTTCCGTTGTGTACAATCACACTTCCTACTAATGGATTCGGATAGGTAGTACCCAAACCATTTTTGGCCAATTGCAAACAACGTTTCATGTAAATTTCATGCTCAATCATCTTACAAATTTAGTACTTTTACATTTTATATTTACAAATGAAATCGCAATTAACTAAAAGTTTGCGTAAGTAAACACAAATGATTAAAAAAGCGATACATATGTTACCTATAAAAAAATAAAATTTAAACATATGAATTATACAATACGAAAAATTGCACCAAAAGATAATCTGAAAATTGCTTCCGTTATCCGAAATATATTTGAAGAATTAGATGCACCAAAAGTCGGAACTGCTTATGCCGATCCACATTTAAATACCTTGTCAGAAGTCTACGAAGCGGAAAATGAAATTTATTTTGTGGTAGAACAAGACGGAATTATTTTAGGCGGTTGTGGAATAGGAAATTTGATGGATTCGGAATTTAAAATTTGCGAATTGCAAAAAATGTATTTAGCAAAAGAAGCCCGAGGTAAAGGCATTGCACAAGAATTAATGCGCAACTGTTTAGAATTTGCGAAACAAGCAGGCTATAATAAATGTTATATTGAAACCTTACCGTTTATGAAAGACGCTCAAAAGTTATATGTAAAATCTGGTTTTACTTATATTGATGCGCCAATGGGTTCGACTGGACATAATGCTTGTGATGTGTTTATGATAAAAGATTTGTGATGAATATTATAACTTTAAAGACATATTTTTTTAATGAGCTGAAAGGTATTCAAGAAGATTCAGAAATAGAATCTTTCTTTTTTATTCTTACCGAATATTTGCACCATTTAAAACGAATTGATATTTCATTAAACCCTGATTTTGAAGTTTCTGATGAAGATTTAGAAAAATGGAATAGTATTATTTCTGAATTAAAAACCGAAAAACCTATTCAATATATAACTGGTGAAACCTGGTTTTATGGCTATCGATTTGAAGTGAATGAAAATACGTTGATTCCTCGTCCAGAAACAGAAGAATTAGTAGAATGGATAATAGAAAGTAAAAAGTCAAAAGTAAAAAGTCAAAAGATTTCGATTTTAGATATTGGAACGGGTTCGGGTTGTATCCCAATTTCACTTAAAAAAGAAATTCCAACAGCGGAAGTTTTTACGATGGATGTTTCTGAGAAAGCTTTAGAAATGGCGGATAAAAATGCCATGGATAATGAAGTGGTAGTTAATTTTATTCATCAAAGTGTTTTAGAGATTGATGATTTGAAAAGTATTCCAATTTCCAATTTCCAATTTCCAACTTCTTTCGATGTCATCGTTTCCAATCCGCCTTATGTTCGTAATTTTGAAAAACAAGAAATTAAAAAAAATGTTTTAGACTACGAACCGCATTTGGCTTTGTTTGTGGAAGACACAGATGCGTTATTATTTTATAGAAAAATTGCGCAATTAGCATTAACAGGTTTAACACCAAACGGTAAATTATTCTTCGAAATCAATCAATATTTAGGGAAAGAAACCGTTGAATTATTAGAAAACTTAGGTTTCAAAAATATCGAATTACGAAAAGATTTTGTGGGAAATGATAGAATGATTTGTTGTGGATTATAATTTCAACATTCAACATTGAAAATTCGTTGTTCAAAATTATAATCCATCACGTTTGATAGAATATTCGATGTATTTTTCATCAAATTCTAATTCCAAAGCTAATCGAAGTAAAGCTGAATAAGAAAACCAAAATTTATTTTTGATTCTTTCGTTTACAAATTCTTCGCCAAATTCTTCTTTGTAGGAGTTAATTTCGGATTCCTCCAATTCCTCTGAATCTATTTCTAAAAGACTTTCTTTGTGTTTTTTGATTAAATTTTCTAAAGCAATCTTTGTGTCAATTCCAAAATCTAACAACTCTTGTAGTTCTTCTGAATAATCAGTTTCATAAAAGTCATTTTGTTTCGGTAAAGTTTGCGATAGAACGGAATAAATATCGTTTTGATTTAATTTTTCCAAAATTTAAATATTTTAATGATGATTAACGAACTTGGAACAACGGATGTTGAATTTTACTCATAACGCAACGCTTCAACAGGGTCTAATTTCGAAGCTTTTATCGCTGGATATAATCCCGATATAATTGTTACCACGAAAGTAGTGGCAAAGGCAATCATAATGGCTAGCCAAGGGATTACGAATTCAAATCCTGCTAAAGAAGCAATCAACGAACCTAGTAATAATCCTAATATGATTCCAATAATTCCACCCATTTGACTGATGATAAAAGTCTCTGTGAAAAACTGCCAAGCAATGGTACCTCTTTTTGCACCTAGTGCTTTTCGGATGCCAATTTCACGTGTTCTTTCTGAAACGGAAACCAACATAATGTTCATTAAGGCAATTGTAGAACCAAAAATCGTAATTGCTCCAATAGCAATAGCCGCAATGTTAATTACAGCAATATTTTCTCCCAATCTTTGAATTAAATCATCGCTTCTGCTAATTCCAAAATTGTCTTTTTCAACTGGATTTTGTTTTCTAACTCTTCGCATCGCTAAAGTAGCATTGTCCACAGCTTCGTCTAACAATTGTTTGTTGCTAACTTTCACATCAATGTCATAATTGATATTAGGTTGCGAAAAAATTGAACGTCCAATTTGTATTGGAATAATCACTCTTAAATCTTGATTGTTTCCGAAAGTAGCTCCTTTTTCTTTTAATAAACCAATGACTTTAAATTTAGCTCCTCTAACAGATATTGTTTTATCAATTGGGTTGATGCCTTCAAATAATCCGTTTTTAAAATTAGCACCTAAAACGCAAACGTAATTGTTGTTGTCTACATCAAAAGAATTGAAATTTCTACCCGATTCTAATTCGAAACCATTGTTGGGAATAAAATTTTCATCGGCGCCTAAAATGGTAATTTCTGGATCTGTTTTTTTATTGTCGAATTTTACTTCTGCAGTTGCTGAAGCTGTAAAAGATAAAGAAGTAGCGGCAAACGGGAATTCAAATTTTTCTTTGAAACCTTTGGCTTGTGGGTAACTAATAATTGGATTGACTTTTTGTTCGCCATCATTTTGGTTAATTTGTTCCGAAAAATCATATTGACTAATCGAAAAGGTATTTGCCCCCATAGAAGCAAAATTTCCAAATAAATTATTTTCTAACGCTTTGGTTAAGGTTAAAATTCCAACCAAAAAAGTAATTCCAATAACAATAATAAATACTGTTAAAAACGTACGTAAAGCCTGACTTCTAATGGAGTCAATTGCAATTTTTGTATTTTCTTTAAATAATCCAACCATGTCTATTTGACTATATTTTGTTTTAAATGTTACAGGTTTTTTTAAAAAAGAGCCAAGGCAAAAGTAAAAAGGTAAAAGTTTTCCTTGATTCTTTTAACTTTTTACTTGGCTCTTTTTCCAATTGTCATTTAAAAGTAAGATATTTGCACCGTTTTCAATATATATTATACAATATTCAATATACAATCATTAAAATGGCATCAAAACCAAGTATCCCTAAAGGAACCCGCGATTTTTCGGCTACAGAAGTAGCAAAAAGAAACTACATTTTTTCTATCATAAAATCTAATTTCGAAAAATTTGGCTTTCAACCGATTGAAACACCATCTTTTGAAAATTCCGATACTTTAATGGGGAAATATGGGGAAGAAGGAGACCGATTGATTTTTAAGATATTGAACTCGGGTGATTATTTAGATAAAGTTTCTGATGAAGATTTAAGTACTAAAAATAGTAAAAAAATAACTTCTTCTATCTCTGAAAAGGCTTTACGTTATGACTTAACCGTACCTTTTGCACGTTACGTTGTACAACACCAAAATGAATTAGAATTTCCGTTTAAACGTTACCAAATTCAGCCTGTTTGGCGTGCAGATAGACCACAAAAAGGGCGTTTTAGAGAATTTTTTCAATGTGATGCGGATGTTGTAGGAAGTAATTCGCTTTGGCAAGAAGTGGAATTTGTACAATTATACGATACGATTTTCACTGCTTTAGGTTTAAAAGGTGTCAATATTAAAATTAACAACCGTAAGATATTATCAGGAATTGCTGAAGTGATTGGTGCTTCCGATAAATTAATAGATTTTACGGTTGCCTTAGATAAATTAGATAAAATTGGTGAAGACGGCGTGAAGAAAGAAATGCTTGAAAAAGGAATTTCGGAATCTGCCATAGAAAAAGTACAACCACTTTTCAATTTCACTGGAACAATTAATGAAAAAATTGAAAAATTAGCGACACTTTTAGCTGCTTCAACAGAAGGTTTAAAAGGAGTAGCAGAATTGAAGTTTATTTGTGATGCGATTCACGAACTAGGTTTGCAATCCGCTAATTTAGATTTAGATGTAACTTTAGCGCGTGGTTTAAATTATTATACGGGAGCCATTTATGAAGTAGGTGCGCCAAAAGGTGTAGCTATGGGTTCGATTGGTGGTGGTGGTCGTTACGACGATTTAACTGGGATTTTCGGATTGAAAAACATGAGTGGTGTAGGAATTTCTTTCGGATTAGATCGAATTTATTTGGTTTTGGAAGAATTAGGATTGTTTCCAGAAACGGTATCCACAACTTCAAAAGCATTATTCATTAATTTCGGAGAAACAGAAACCTTATTTTCATTAAAAACCATTTCGCAATTAAGACAAAGTGGAATCAAAGTAGAAATGTATCCTGATGCAACCAAAATGGGAAAACAATTTCAGTTTGCTGAGAAAAAAGGGATTCAATTTGCCGTTTTAGTCGGTGAAGAAGAAATCAAACAAAATCAATTCAAACTAAAAGATTTAGTTTCTGGAGAGCAAGTTACAGTTTCGTTACAGGAATTAGTAGAAAAATTAAAATAGCTATAACGCAAAGATTCACAGCGAACAAAAACACAAAGATTCACAAAATTATTTTTTTGAACTTTGCTTAGCTCTGCGAAATCTCTGCGAAACTCTGTGTAATAATCATGAAGAAATACTTCCAAGAATTCAAATACAACTTCAACTTAGCTATGCCTGTAATTTTAGGTATGGTCGGACATACGTTGGTTGGAGTAGTAGATAATATCTTTGTGGGACAATTAGGTTCTACAGAATTAGCAGCAGTTTCTTTAGGAAATAGTTTCATTTTTATCGGAATGTCCATCGGAATTGGATTTTCTACAGCTATTACTCCAATTATTGCTGAATTTGATAGTACAAAAGACAGAGAAGGTGGAAGAAGTGCGTTTCAAAACGGACTAATTTTGTGTACTATTTTAGGTTTCGGATTGTTCTTTTTGTTGTTTTTGGCCAAGCCAATTTTACAATACATGAATCAACCTAAAGAAGTAGTAGAATTAGCCATGCCTTTTTTAGATATTGTTGGATTTTCATTGGTTCCATTGGTTGTTTTTCAGGCTTATAAACAGTTTGCTGATGGAATGAGTGAAACGAAATATTCTATGTACGCTACAATTTATGGAAATGTTATCAACGTAGTAATCAATGCGCTATTGGTTTTTGGATTGTTTATGTTTCCTAAAATGGGAATTGTTGGTTCGGCAATCGGAACCTTAGTAGCTCGTGTTTTTATGGTGATTTATATGCACTTTATTTTGGCAAAAAACGAAAAATTTAAGTCGTTTTTTAAGCATTTTGGTTGGCAATCTTTCCAGAAAAGTATGTCAGATAAAATTATAAAATTAGGAATTCCTTCTTCCATGCAAATGTTTTTTGAAGTAGCGCTTTTCACTGGCGCTATTTGGTTGTGTGGAATGATTGGAACTACTAGCCAAGCTGCCAATCAAATTGCGTTGAGTTTGGCTTCGTTAACGTTTATGTTTGCCATGGGTTTGAGTGTTACTGCCATGATTCGTGTGGCCAATCATAAAGGATTAGACGATTATAAAAAATTAAACACGGTAGCACATTCTATTTTTTTAATGGCCATTATGGTAGAAATTGTTTTTGCCATTGTTTTTATGTTAGGTTGTCAGTTTTTCCCCGTTTTTTTCGTGAACGAAGAAATGACTTTAAATCCAGCTGAAATCAAAGAAGTACTTTCAATTTCTTCTAAATTGTTAATTGTTGCTGCTTTTTTTCAAATTTCAGATGGTATTCAAGTAGTGGTTTTAGGCGCTTTACGTGGTTTGCAAGATGTGAAAGTCCCTATGTATTTTACTTTTATAGCCTATTGGATCATTGGTTTTCCAATTTCAATTTATTTAGGATTATATACAGATTTAAAAGCAGAAGGTGTTTGGATTGGTTTATTAGCCGGATTAACAGCCGCAGCAATTATGTTGTATTTCCGATTCAGATTTTTACTAAAACATCACAGATAATTTTATTGTTTAATAAAATTCGTACATTTACGCAACAATTTAGCATTTACGATAAAATTTAACTCAAAATAAACTATGGAATTACCAAAATTTGTAATTGGAGATAATACCGATTTTCCAGACGATATTTTTATCATTCACTTAGAATTCCCAAGATTTTTAATCAATTTGAAAGACGATTCAGTAGAATTTTTAGAAGATATTGAAGAAGAAGATCAAACCGAATTAGAAGCAGAGATGGAATATTTAATTACGCTAGCTGGCGAATTTTATGATCGTGAAATGGAACGCTACGAAAATTCATAATTACTTAATTTTTAAACCAACAACTAAATACTATCTCATCTATGAAAATGAAATTTTTTGTAACTGTTTTTGCAGGAATCGCCCTTTTGCTTACCTCGTGTAGTGGAAATAATAATAAGGAAATTTTAAAACTTACTAATGAAAAAACTTTAGCAATAGTTAAATTTAACATTGATGATGTTATTAAAAAACTTCCAAAAGAAAAAATTTTAGCTGATACGGTTCATAAATTTTCAAATGCTGATAAAGAATTTAGATTGTTTGTTAGAGCAGATGAATTAGGTATTGATACCGATAATCCTTTTTATGTGACAACTGAATCTGAAAAAGATAAATTTATTACTTCTTGTATTTTTTGGCTAGATGATGAGGTTTTGTTTTTGAAAAAATTCAAAGAAATTTATTCTAAAGAGTTGACTATTGATTATGAAAAAAACTTAGTTTTTGCTGAGAAAGAAGTAGTTGGCGCTTTTAAAGATGGCATTTTTGTATTGTCAAACAAATCATACGATCCTTATACTAGTAGAACTAGGCAATATGATTATTATTACAACGAATACGAACAAGAAGATATGTCGGTAAGTAAAGAGTTTTATGCGAACTTTTTCACCAGAAAAGCCATAGAAGATGAAAATATCATTGATAATATTGATACCGCTTTAAAAGATGATGCGGATGCTAGTATTTGGGTAAATTTACACGGAATTGTTTCCAATGTGTCCAAAGGTTATATTGAAACTTTAGCAATCAACAGGTTGTTAATTGGTGCAGGTTTTGGATTTAATTTGACTTTCGGAGAAGGATCTATTCAAGCTAAAGGAGAATCTTTCTTTAATGATGACATGAAAAAAATTGTTGAAAAATATTACGACAATAAAGATATCAATTATGACATTGTTAAAAATGTAGAATTGGATAATGCTCACTTATATAGTATAGGTTTTTTTAGTACAGATTTTATTAAATATTTTATTAAAGAAGCTGGTTTCGAAGCCACTGCAAATAAATTTTTAGAAACTAAAGATCTTACTGTGGAAGAAATTTTATCTACATTTAATGGACAATTTGTTATGGCAAATTATGGAGAAACTACATCGAAAATTGAATCTTACGATGGTAGTTTTTATGATTATAAACAACCTAATACCTTAATTCTTTTCGGATTAAATTCTAAAAAATCAGATAAGGTAATGAATTTGTTTAATGATCCTAATTTAAAATTAGATGATAAGTTTTTTAGAAATGATAAGTACATTGCGTTTTCAACTGATCAGAAGAATTTTAATTTAATGAAATCGAACAAACCAGCAAAGAATTCTAAATTAAATAAAGTGACAGGTGTTACTAGCTATGGTTATGGAAGCGGAAAAGAATTGAATGAAGCAATGAAGTCAAATGTGAAGAATCCTATTGAAGAAATGATTTCTACTTCAAAAATTAGTGATGGAAAAGCAGTTTCAGATATAACTGTTACTTTTGAAAAGAAAGACAAAAATATCCTACACTACATTTTGGGTTATGAATAGTATTTCAATACATAATGTTATTCCCAAGTTTTTTATTCCCAAAACGTTAGAACAAAACGAAACGATTTGGAAAAAAAACACGACTTTTAAGAAAGGCGAAAATTATGTCATTATTGCACCTTCTGGAAGTGGGAAATCAACTTTAGCAAATGCTGTTTTAGGAAATCATTTTGAATATGATGGTCAGATTTTATACGATGATTTAGATTTAAAATCGATGTCAATTGAAGCGATTGTAAATTATCGAAGAAAAAATCTGCAATTGCTATTTCAAGACATACGATTGATTCCTGATTTATCTATTCGAGAAAATATATTGTTACGTATTTTTAATAAAAAAGACCTTCAATTTGAAGAAAAACTTTTAGAATATGCCCAAATTTTAGGTATTACTTCTTTGTTAGATAAAAAAGCCAAAAATTGCTCTTATGGAGAAAGACAACGTTCGGCCATTCTTAGAAGTTTAATCAATCCTGCCGAGTTTTTAATTTATGATGAATGTTTTAGTCATTTAGATGTTGAAAATAAAGAAAAAGCGTTTCAATTAATCCATAAAGTTGCCAAAGAAGTAGGAAGCGCCGTGATTTTTTTTGAACTGAATGATTTTCCTTTTAACCACAATTATAATAAACTAAACTTATAATGAAACATTTTGTTAAATCTGCATTTTTGTATGTAGGACTGCTTTTGTCGTTCATTTTAGTTTTAAGTTGTATGCAACTTTATAGCAATGCCAACGCTTTATTAGGTAAAAAAAGTTCCGATTCTAATTACTGGATTACCTTGTCTAAAACGATTAATCCTGATAATATTGGAAGAAAAGAATTAATCGGATTCAATAAAAAAGATATTTCAGAAATAAAAAATTGGAAAGAGGTTAAAGATATTTATCCGGTTGTTTCCAATGATTTTAAGGTTTCTGCAGACGGTGGTAGTTTTATTCCTTTTTATACCGATATGTATTTAGAAGCAGTTGATAATGAAGCTATTGATGTTAAAGACTTGTCTGAATTTGTTGTAAAAGACAATACTATTCCCATCATCATTTCTAGAGAATATTTAAATTTATACAATTACGGATTTGCTTTAAATCAAGGTTTACCTCAAATCACAGAAGAATTTGCTAAAAAAATTGAAGTCAATATTAATATTACTTTAAAAGATAAAAATTTAAAATATAAAGGAAGATTAATAGGTTTGTCTGACAGAATTCATTCAGTATTAGTTCCTAAAAAGTTTTTAGATTCTATTAATGCTACTCAGGCTTACACTCAAGCAAATAAAGATATTAATACGAGAATTTTAGTAAAAGTTAATGACGTTTCGGATCAAGATTTAATTGCCAAAATGACTAAAAAAGGCTACGAATCGAATCAGGAATCATTACGTTCTGCCAAAATTAAAGGCAAATTATTCTTAGTGTTGAGAGCTATCGCATTCATTGGAGTTTTTATATTTATTCTTTGTCTTTTTATGATTGTCAATTTTATAAAAATGCAGTTTTTAGAAAAACAGGAAGAAGTTTCGATAAAATATGCTTTAGGTTATTCACCAAAGAAAATGGTAAGTTCTATTAGTAGATTTTTCAGTTTAAATGTTGCCCTAGTTTTAATGTTGAGTTTGATTTTGCTTTCTATTGGTCAGTATTTTTTCGCAACTTCAGAAATTTCAAATGGATTATTGCAAAAAAATATAGATTATTATTTATGGAGCTTTATTATAATTATTCCGGTAGTCATCTATTTAATTGTAAATCAATTAATTTATCATTGGTTGCTAAAATCTTGGAAATTTTAAGCTTAATTTTTGTATTTTCTTTATTCAAATTAATTTTAAATTACTCTATTGTGAATATCTATTGCTTGTAATTTTGCCTTGCTTTTTTTTGAAAACTTATATTTGCTTCTTAAAATTAATTAGAAAAAAATATGAGTGCAATTTGGTTTGAATGTAAAGTGAAATATAGAAAAATAGATGATTCTGGTGTACAAAAAGTAGTCACTGAACCATATTTAGTAGATGCTTTATCTTATACGGAAGCGGAAACAAGAATTAATGAAGAAATGGCTGCTTATGTTAGCGAGGAATTTAAAGTTACTTCAATCAAATTCGCCAACTATTCAGAAATTCATCCTTTTGAAAATGCAGATCGTTGGTTCAAATCGAAAGTTTCACTTTTAGCTTATGATGAAGAAAGCGGAAAAGAAAGAAAATCGAATATCAATATTTTATTGCAAGCCAATGATATTAAAGAAGCTTTTGATAATACCGTAACAGTTATGAATGGTACGATGGGTGAGTACACGATTCCTATGATTTCCGAATCGCCAATTATGGATGTTTTTCCTTATTTTAATGGTGAAGAAGAAAATTTAGAACAATTTGAAAAGTTTAATTTATTAAAATTATCAAAGCCTGAGATTTCAGAAGAAATTATAGACCATATGGAATTTGATGAAGCATTACTTCAAGAAAGAGACTAAAAAAAATCCCAATTTGTATCATCAAATTGGGATTTTTTTTAATTGATTACTGCACTAATTTTTTCCCAAAGGGTTTCGTCAAAATCAGATAAAGCAAAGTTGACACCATCGGCAACATCTCCCATTCGGATAATGACTAATTTCTTACTTGGAACTACATATATTTTTTGGTCGTTTTTACCTAATGCACAATACATATCTGCTGGTGCACTTGGAATTAATGTCCCACTAAATTGAAATTGAGTTTGTGGTAAATGGTAAGAGGTTTTTCCATTTAGCCACCACAAATAGCCATAAGCCTGATTGATAGATTGTGAAGTGGTAGTGGCACTATTTAAATAAGCAGCATTAACAATTTGCGTACCATTCCAATTTCCTTTTGCTAATGCTAACAAACCAAAACGAGCCATACTTCTAGGTGTACTCCAATATACACTTAAATCGCCATCTTGAATCCACGTGCCTGTCATGCCTATTTTATCTCTTAATTTTGTATTGAAGTAAGTATTCCAAGTTTGTCCAGTTGCTTGTGCTACTACATCTTGTAATTTAACATATACATTATGATACGCCCAACGTGTTCCTGCATCGGCCACATATTGTAAATTTGCTGGTGAAACATCGTCTCCTAATGTATCGTCTAAACCAGAATTCATTGATAATAAATTTTTGCAAGTAATTAGATTTTCTTTGGCTAATGGAGCACTTGTCCAGCCTGTACCTAAATAATCAGAAACTTTATTATTTATATTTAAAAAACCTTCTTGTTCCGCAATTCCAGTTACAGTAGATGTTAATGTTTTTCCAGCACTTGCCCAATACCAAGGTGTTGTAGCCGTGTGCCCATTATAATATTGCTCCATTACAATTTTACCATTATGTAAAATGATAAAGCCTTTAGAGTGTTTGTCAGTCAAATACGTATTTAAAGCTGCAATATTAGCGGTGTTCCAACCTAAACTTTCTGGCGTTTTAGTTTCCCAAGTTGTACCCGTATTTGGTGGGAAGTACATAGCTTCTTCAGTTGTAGTGGGAGCTGGAGTGTCATCACTACCACATGAAATGAAAATAGATAATAAGCTAATTAGTAGTATGTTGATTTTCATAGTATGGTGTTTTCAATTGCTAAATATAGTTAATTTAAAATTTAGACAGTTTACCTTTAAAAAGGTTTAATGATGAACTACATTTTTTTTGCTTCTTCCCAAAAGACATCCATTTCTGCTAAAGTCATATCAGATAAAGATTTTCCTAATTGGGAAGCTTTACTTTCTAAATACATAAAACGTTTGATGAATTTTTTATTAGTACGTTCTAAAGCATCTTCTGGATTTACTTTTAAAAATCGGGCATAATTTATCATAGAAAATAAAACATCACCAAATTCTGCTTCCATTTTATCTTGATTGTTTGCGGCAATTTCCACTTGTAATTCGGCAATTTCTTCTTCTACTTTTTCCCAAACTTGATAGGATTCTTCCCAATCAAACCCAACACCTTTAACTTTATCCTGAATTCTACTGGCTTTGACTAAGGCGGGTAAACTTTTTGGAACGCCTTCTAAAACTGATTTTCGTCCTTCTTTTAATTTTAGTTTTTCCCAGTTTTGTTTAACTTGTTCTTCATTTTCCACTACTACATCACCATAAATATGTGGATGACGATCAATTAATTTATCACAAATACTATTCGCTACATCTGCAATATCAAAAGAATTAGTTTCCGAACCAATTTTGGCGTAAAAGACGATATGTAATAATAAATCACCTAATTCTTTTTTAATTTCAGGTAAATCGTTGTCTAAAATGGCATCGCCTAATTCATAGGTTTCTTCTATCGTTAAATGGCGTAAACTTTCTAAGGTTTGTTTTTTATCCCACGGACATTTTTCACGTAAATCGTCCATGATGTCCAATAATCTTTCAAAGGCTTGTAATTGTTGTTGACGTGTGTTCATTTTGTGAGATAAAAAGTTTTGTTTTGATAAAAATACGTATAAATTATGATTTGAAAAAATACACGTGTAATCTAGCCGTGGTTGTAGCGGTATCCTTTTATTAATTGTTTTTTTCAATTAATATAAGATTTAGCGTAAGACACGTCTAAATGTGTTTGAAGTTAAATTTACGTGCTACAAAAAAAAATCCCAATCTAAATAAGAATGGGATTTAATATATAATTTTTGAACAAGTAATAAATTACTCAGCTGTAGTTTCTTCTTCTTTTGCTTCTGTGTTTAAAGCTTCTACTGATACATAACCTTTTGGTTGTAAAATGTTGTACCAATTGAAGATTTTTTTGATGTCTGAAGTGTACACTCTGTCTTCGTCAAATTCAGGTAAAATTTCTCTGAAATAGCTTCTTAATTTGTCGTCGCTTTCTTTATGAGAAATAGTTGGTTCCCCATTTTCTTTTGCAGCGATAGTTTTGAAGATTTCGATTAATTTCACTTCTTCGTTGTATGTATAAACTGCAATTTCAGACAATAAACTTACATTGCTTCTTAATCCTACAGTAATTTTTTTACCGTCTAATAAAGCTTCAGCCACAAATCCAGAACGTGTTTGTACTTTTAATTCATATAATCCTGGTTTCCCAGAAATGGCTAATATTTTTTGAAAACTCATAGTTTTATAATTTTAAAGGATGGCAAATATATATTTTAATATTTCAAAAACAAACTTGAAGTTCTTAATTTTTACTTAATTTTTAAATTGGCAAATTTCATGCGGTAATCTGGTCTGGCTTTGCCTTCCATGATGTTTTGCAATTTTTTACCGACTAATTTTTTCTTTAACATGGAAAGGTGATCAGTAAATAGAATTCCTTCGATATGATCGTATTCGTGCTGAATAACTCTGGCAATCAATCCGTTATAAGTTTCTGTTTTTTTTACAAAATTTTCATCAACGTACTCAATAGTAATTGTATCATGACGAAATACGTCTTCACGAACATCAGGGATACTTAAACAACCTTCGTTAAAACCCCAAATTTCACCTTCTTCTTTTATAATTTTGGCATTGATAAAAGTTTGTTTGAAGTCTTTTAATTGTAGAGCTTCTTCTTTTGAAACTTCATCGCTATCAGCAAATGGAGTTGTATCTATAACAAATAAGCGAATAGCTAAACCTACTTGAGGAGCAGCCAAACCTACACCATAAGCATTGTACATGGTTTCATACATGTTGCTTAAAATTTCTGTTAAGTTTGGATAATCTTGTGGAATGTCAACGCAAACCTTTCTTAAAACTGCTTCGCCGTATCCGTATATTGGTAAAATCATGGTTCAAATTTTTTGCAAAATTAGTAAATTTTCTTCTATTGTTAGAGTATAAAAGGCTAATTTGTAACAACGACTTCATTATTTAACCATTTTTTGATTAAAACATCGTTGTGTGTGATGTTACAAAAATGGTAAACACTACTTTTCATCACTTTAGAATCGTCTATTTTTTCTTTTGTTGGTCCAGAATTATTTAGGTAATTTGAGTGAATAAAATATACGTTTTGACCTTCTTTCAAAATAAAACCCACATGAAAATCTAAACCGATAAAATACAATCCGTCTTTTTTATGGTCAATGAAATAGCTTTTTAATTCTTCTTTTGTTTTGTTTTGAAGTGTTTCAATTGTTGTGCCACAGGCAATTACTTCGGCTTCGTGATAAGGCGCTTTTTGGGCGAGTTTGTATCTGTTAATATTGAAACCTACATCGCGTAAAGTAGTAGAAACAAAATAACCACAAGCAATACTTCCCGATTTAGGAATTTCAGAATAGCCATCAAAAGACCATTTCGTACCATACCATTGTGGTATAATTTCTTCTGCTAAATGCTTTGTGAATTTATTTCGAATCTGATTTAAAGTTTCTGATTTATTTGAAGAATTTTTATACGATTGCAATAGTTGTTTTCTATTCGTATTAATTGAACTTTTTATCGAAGCATAACTAATGAACAGAATGGAAAATATAGTGAAAGTTGATTTTAATACCATTAGTTTTTTAAAGAAAAACGTAAAATGGTGTTGAAATATTGTTTTTTAAATTTTCAAAATAAATTAAATTGTAAATTCTACTTATTCATTCGCACCACCAACTTCACTATTGTCTAATTTTATGGGGTATTTGGAATTAAATAATGCAATAAACTTTTTAGTTTGAT
>JACCEA010519780.1_pt1 | contig 28603 bp, 18 predicted proteins | sample 7449851 | NCBI WGS metagenome assembly JACCEA01 (sample SAMN15323453, study PRJNA562643) | freshwater metagenome | isolation source: river surface water | place: USA:Blue River Watershed | collected 2017-08-18
TACCATCCTATCGATTATGACCCTGCCGATTATGACCCTGCCGATTATGACCCTGCCGATTACGAATCCGGTGATGAAATAGATTCTTATGATTTATGGGATGTTATTGATGAAGATCCAGCAGATGTCGAATTAAAACAGAAAATGTTTGAAGAAGAATTGGCCAAACACCCACACAATCAAATTTGTCCATCTATTTTAGAATTAGAAAAAATAGCGGACGATGATACAAATTACAAATGCGACAAAGACGAATTTGATTATATAGAAGTAGAAAATATCAAGATTTATACAGGAACAACGCCGTTTTTGCGAAAAGTCTACAACCAAAATATAGATTTCCTCAAACAAAAAATCCAACACGCAAAAAAGTATCTTTCATCTTATGCGTCGAAATATATCAACAATTCGACACCAGAGTTGCTAACATATTATTCACCTTCGACTTTTACAGTTACTGGCGCACTCACGAATGTGTCCTTTAATGAACAAGATCTAATACAACATTTACCTGCTCCAACTGGATTTATTCGTCGCATAGATTGTAATTTTGGCAGTAAATTAAATCCTAATTTCAAAGAGCCCCCGCCGCAAATAAAATCAAATCGCGGAAGAAAACCAAAAAATAGAGAACAGTCAAATCGAAAAACACAGGGTTCCGGCAAATGTATGAATTCGCAAATTACGTTTTCAGTAATACATCCTGAAACGAAGACTCAATATAAAATAAAAGTGCTACGCAATGGAAGTTTACATATCCCTGGCGCATTAAATCGACATATGCTAGATCTGATTAAACCTATCAAAATTTTGTGCAAATACCTCAATGAAAACAAAGACAAATTTCGAGCATCCCTCGATTCTACTCCAACGCAACAGACTACAAAACAACCACTTATCGATAAAACTGACGATAGTATAAGAGCAGTTTATCTAATGACTGTGATGCGGGATTATAAATGTTCATTAGTAAACGAAAGACTGAATGTTAATATTGGTATGTTCAATCGCCTTTTGGAGAGAGAAAAATACTCTCCGTATTATCAGTATTATTTGCCATCGATTCTCGATGATAAAAAAACCGTCGAAATGATCAATTCATATTTGGACAAGAAAAACGACATTAATCTTGCAGAGCGTTCATATAACGCCGATAAAGCACCACCATTTAGTATAAAATTACAGCGTCCAGGCATAAAAAACGAAGACAAAAAAACGACAGTTAAATTACTAAAAAGCGGCAAGTTAAATTTTGATGGTGCTAATTCTGATTTGGAAGTATGTGAGATATTCTATTGGACATACTACATATATCTCAAATATTTCGACAAAGTGATTGTTGATAGAAATAACATTAAAAATGAATTCATCAAGGAAGAAATGGAAGCAGTTAATCTCGAAGACATAATTTTCAGTTAAAAAGTAATCCACGCAAAAGTATAACGTAGCCAGCGAAAGTATATGTTTTTTGTTCTATTTGCTTTTATTTTTGCTCCACTGATTCTATTGTTGAGTTTGTTATTCAAATACTTTCTTTCTATGGAAGGTTTCGGTATCTTTTTCGTCTTTATTATAAGTAATATTTTAACGGCATTCTTGTCTGTCATTTATGCTCGTTCATTTCAGACAAGATCGCAAAAAGACATAATTGATATTACCAGAGTAGAAGATGAAATTCGATATTGGGTTAATTTACGTAATGAAATAAATCAATTAGCCACACAACCTACCAAAATAGACCCCATGCCCTCGTCAACTGCTTCCATATCGACAACTTCCGCTCCGAACACAACAGAAGAAAAATTGCCCCCACAAACACCAGAGCAAGACATTCGGCAAATCGAAGACATTCGGCAAATCGAATACATTCGGCAAGATATCGAAACAAACCTAACGGCCAAAGACGAAAAAATAACAAATTCAGAATTGCCAGAGCAACCAAGACGAAGATCGCGTAAAGATGATTAGATTATCTTATATTTGTGCAAGACGTCACTTAAAACATAAATTCCAATTAGGGAAGCAAGCTGTATAATCGTGCCTTTAGTTGTGGGGCAATCTCCCTGAACTGCGTCGGGAACTTTAACTAAAATTTCTTCAACAAATGTCGTGCTAAAAATAATAAGACCAACAACAAATAAGATAAATACTATAATCCATTCAACTTTACCTATTATTTCTGTAAAAAGTTTAAGAAAATCGCTCTTTTCAGATTGTTCTGTCTTCTCCAGATCATTCAAAGCTTCTTGAGATTCCTTACTCATTTTAGCTTTGTCTTAATTCTGTTTTAAAATTAAGAAACTCGTATATACCATAAAAAATAAAGTTTTTAAATCTTTGTTTTTTTACGAATCTATTCTATCATTTCTACTGTTATGCTTTCGTTTTCCCGCGCGATAAATTTAAAGAATGACACCGACTTTTGAATGAAAACACTATTGAAAAGCCACGCAATCTTAACTGGATTTGTGATATCATGCGCCAAAATATCGATCACAGATTCTAAAACATCCTTCTTCACTATCAGTTTTGTGCCCTGGCAATACTCATTAGTTTGCTTACAAACAGCAAATAAGTTTGGAAATTCAGCAGTTTTCCGCTTTATTTTGCCGAAAATAACAAAATTCTTCGCGATATTCATTAATTCTTTCTTTATTTTTTCTTCAGGAAGAGTCTTTAAACGCTCCAATTCAACCTTATCGAAATCGAAATATGCCTGATCAATATCATCTAGAAGTTGTTTTTTATCATGGTGCGAAACAATATAACGTCTGAAAATCGCCTTCAATTTTAGAACGTCTTCGTCATTAGTGATTTCGTCAATGAATTCTTTAATTTTCGGCAAAGCATCTTTCATTTCTATTTTAGCCACCAATTTAACCAGCTTGGCACGTATATGCCGATTGCGTTGCTTATTGAAATGAGAAATGAAATGTAGTAAAATCAATTGAAAATTGTAATATTCATATACATCTTGTGCTGTATCCGCGATGATTTCTGGCTGCTCGCCCACCTTAAGTTTGCCTGTTTTTACTTTTTCGATAAGACTGTTTGTGTAGAATGGATCATATAAAAGTGTTATGTGCGGCAGTTTTGATATACGCATAGCTTCTTCCGAATTAATGGGGTTGATATAAAAATACAATCCATAGGCAATGAACCCTATGATTTTTTTGCCAAATTTCAGCCAATTTACAATACGTGCCTTTTCGCCCATGATTTTTTCTATTAACGAAAGAACCGTAGTTATATTGCCATTGTGATTGCCTGTATAACTTGTATAAATGAGTTGAGTCTGTGCTGAATTAAGTTTGTAATTTGACTCACTTAAAGGTATATAAACTTTATTGCCTTTATATTCGACTATAGCACCATAGCATAAATTCGAATAATTTATGTAGTAGGATATATGTTTAACAGCCGCTTTCGACAGCGTAGACATGTCAAATCCACGATAAGATTCTTCGAAATTCTCCAAACTTTTCGAAACTACTGCCTTAACAATGGCAATCAAACCACTATCGTTAGTGAAAATTTTTGTGTCGATTATGCCAGTCCGTTTAAAAATTTCCGTGTTAAAAAGATAAATCGGGTAAATTTTCCTTCCATGTTTAAGCACAACTAAACATTTATGCGAATCTGGAAACATTTCGTCCGCCGTTTTTATGTTTTTGGGCAACACTAAATCGATCATTTCCTTTTGAGAATCTTCAAAATAGATAACATTGACACCGTAAAATTGGAAAGCGACAGACATGAAAAATGTTGTCCAGTCGAATTTTTCATATTTGAGTTCCAAAACAAAATTTTCATCGGTTAAATTTCTCACAGTTTGTGCCAATTCTTCTACAGTTTCAAATGAAATACCTACCGAACCATTGTTCAAAATACGGAATTTATCGGTATTTTTCTTGATCTTCTCGGCGCAATCTGCCAAAAATTCTTCGACTTGTTGGTCTAACGCATGGGAAAGGGCGAAAAGCATTCCTAAATTAGCCAAATTTGGAGCGTTTTGCTGCACCCCGAAAAGATAATATCCATCATTTGTTACGCATTCCTGATCGATAGACCCTGTTGGAGAATAAGTATCGAAAAAGAGCGGCTCCAAGGTATTCTCCGGCAGGCGAGAAATTCGTCCCAAGTCGATCGTTTTTCCATAGCTCGCTATATAATGACTACCCTTAGTAATCTTAATTTTTTCACCTTCGTAAATATGTTTCGTCAAACATTGAGAATGAATTTGTTGCTTTTTTACATTGACATTTTCATTCATTTCTATCTTTTTGCAACACGGAATGCAAAAATCTCTCGGGTGAATCTTGACTAAAAACTTAATATGTGGATATTTGGCATTCGGGCAACTATACCAAACTGGCTGATTTTTAGTGAAATTCCAATATCGAACCGCCTTTTGTTTTTTGTCTTTCGGTAGGGTTTTATATTCTTCGTCGGAAAGAATCAATGGTTGATATGGTTTCTGGCAAATTTTCGAATAAACGATATTAGATTTGTAAATTTTCTTAAAATCATACAGAATTGGATCCTGCGTTTTTAAGTTTTTCAGTGTCTTTTTTGATTTGATTCTGATTGTCTCGTCGAGAAGAACTTTAATTTTCGCAGCACTATCCGAATAAATCTTGAATAGTGCAATCAAATACATGTTGAAGAATGTCAATTCCGTGTCATCGCTGACACCAGTTATAGTGACTCGAATTTTGGAAGAAATATGAGCAATGCCAAAAATTCGCGTTTTTACAAAAAGAGTTTCCCATTTTTGTTTGACTGTTGGATTTGCCAGATAGTCATAATAGTTGCTTAGATAAATGTTTTTCTCTATGCGGCTAGATGCGAATTTATACATACCTTTTCGAAAGAAAAATTCCTGCGAATTTGAAAGATTGCTAAGTGTATCCTTTTGAATCAAAATTTCGGCATGAACATAGTCCTCGAGAATTGTCTTAAAAATGTTAAAACGTGACTCCGTTACATCATCGTTGTAATAAAACACTAGAGACGTATCAGTGAAACTAACATTGAACTTAGATACAGATACCAATGCATTATTGAAATGTTTGACTTTCGAAAGTGGACCATTGATAAGTTTAATGATGGGATTTACATGTTCGGCGACAACTGCAACGATTTTACCGAAAGTCATATGGGTTTCTTCTCGCCAATCGGTCCGAACATTATAACCGCCATTTTTGAAGAAAACTAAACGTATATTTTCATTTGTTTCTAAGTTTGTCCGTATCTTGAGTAGGATTGAATTTAGGGGGATAATATCTTTAGGATCAACTTCATTCAAATAAGCCTTTCTCAAAATCACGTTTTTTCCTTCGTGGAGGATGTTTGCACGACAATAACATAACGTCGGGCTGAGTTCCAATAAATCAAAAAGGTCCCGTAGTGAAAGTAAAGTTTCGATATCATGGCTAGAATTAGTAATATTTAAAACCGTGCTGGTAATGGAACTATACAAATTAGAACTAATATTACGTAATGTTTTATATTGGTAAGCTATGTTCGATATTTTTTCTTCATAACTCAAAGTAGTTCTTATATAAGCCGGTGGTTTGGCTAAGTCGGGATATATATCTACAAGGCGCTTTTCATTTCTAATAAAATCGAAGAAAAATTGATATGTAATCATCGGGAAATATAGAACGACAAAGCCATAATAAATGAGATCTAGTTGATATTCGTTTTTCTTTGTTTTGGAATAGAGTTCTTGTGTGTCCAAAATGTCGCTGAGGTCGGCCAACAAATATTCCGAAGTCCCATATCGTTCGTAGTTGGTGCCGAGGAGATTAAAAGTATCCTCGGCATGAATTTGCAAAAAGTCTTTGTTTTCAAAATAATATGTTTCGACTGGAATACCTTCAACAAGTTTTGATTCTTCTTGTCCATTAGTGAATGCTTTCGAAACTTTGGTTATATCTATCTGTTCTACATGTTTATCGATCACAACAGAGTAAGAGCACGGATAGCTTTTATTTTTAAATTTGAACCACAAATGTTGTCTATAAATTGGTATACCCGTCACTAAAAACAACTTCCACTTAAATTCAAGAATTTTATCGGCAGAATATGCCATTGGATTAGTCACGAATCGAATGGAACCACTATGTTTGAATTTTTGCTGTATATTGTTTTCTTCTTTAAAAATATCATGTTGACGCACATCGGCTACGATTTTTTCTTCTTCCAGAGATTCTTTAATTTCACCGATTAGGTTTTCATCAAATAGAGCTTCTATTTCTTCTTGTTTTACACCTACTACATTTTCTACCGTGGTATCATCGACTACTGTTGTATCATCGACTTTTTCTTCCGTTTCGACCGGTGTTTCATTTAAATTTTCATCTGGCGTTTCATTTAAATTTTCATCAGCACCACCGCCGTTGTAAATATTTAGTCCTAAAATGGATTGCCAATTTGGCCCGTAAAATTTCCGCAAAAGTGATTTGTTATATTTTGCGTTTTTCTCTATCTTTGCTAACTCTTTTTCGATATAATCAGGAACATCACCAACGAAAACCAACGTTTTTTTCCAAACTCCTGACTTCAAATCAACATATCTAACCTTGATAATGTTATTACCAAAACCATAAGACATGGCTATTTATATTTCAGTTTAGGTTAAAACGTTAAATAGTATATTTTATTAGATAAGTTTTTTGGCGCAAAAATGGCCACCAAAACACAAACACAAAAAATAACCTTTAAAAATCCGTATGAAACGCTGGAACGTTTGGTAAATGGCCTTACAGAAAAGGAATTTAAATTCGAAGAAATTCTTTTCTCTTTTTACAAAAACTACAAAAAAAATGCAGAAGAAACTAAATCCGACGAAAGTTTTCTGAGTGCTTTTTTAGCAAAAATCGATAAAACCAAGATGCGCGATGCAATTTGCCAAGAAATTCTCGACCTTATAGTCGACAGAAGCAATGATACTGCAGATTCAAATATTGCCGAACGTGAAGAAGCGATAAGGATCAAAATGGGCATTGGTGCTAAAAAAACGGAGGGCACCAAAATCAAACGCGAACGAGTTTTGGCTGTTTTGGCAGATTTTATCGAGAAATCTAATTCAGAAATAGCTATTGACCTTTCCAACGTAGAAAGCAAAGAAACCGATGAAAATTTTGAAAACACAAAAATGGAAACACTTTTGAGTGAAATGAAAACGGAAGATAATCGCGAAATTATCATGAATAATGTTGAAGACGAAGAGTTTAAAGGTAAGACAGATCGTATTGATCAATTCAATAAAGTGAGGCAATATATTACGGAATTATTCAGTAATGCAAATTTCAAGGAAGCAAAGAAACTATTATTGTATGACTTTACAATCGCTGAACTTACACAAAATATAAACGCTATAGTGGCGGAGATCAATCCAACAGAACAAGATTTAAACGTAAATACAACTCCATTACCAATAAATAACAAATATACAAAAAAATCATACCAGACCAAAATTTCCATCAATTCCAACGACATTTTCGGCGTTTACGAAAGCCCCAATGGGTCACCTAAAATCATGCATTTATGCTGCAGTTCGCAGTTTTTGGGCGGTATGGACAATGGTGTATTAAGTAATGATACAGTGCTAAATCTCAGGACTACAATTTCGGGCACAATAGATGCAAATAGTTTGTTTTATCCTTTAAGATATGGCGTTCTACTATATGCTCCATCTGTATTGTTGTTCGCAGATAAAAATGGCAAACATTTAAAGATAGATGACATTGTCCGTTTGCGTGTTTTACTTTTTACCAATATCCGACAACCAGTCACAAATGTCAAGAATCAAATTACGACTAGATTCGACTCGCGTCTATTAGAACCAACTTCTACTATAGAATCCCAAAATGTCATCAATAAAATGAAAACGACTTTCTCCCAAATTTTGGAATTTGCCTTGTTTTTCGGTTGCGACGATGTTGTGTTGGATGACTTGGGTTGTTATGACAACATGATTCCTCCTAGGCAAACATTCGCGATTTTTCGAGAAGTTGTTCAAACTTTTATGGGAAGATTCGCTTCTATCACTATTAACTGCGGAAGAAGAGAAATTGCCAAATGCGCCAAAGAAGTTTTCACGCAGTAACAAAAGTTATAATTTGTTCATATTTTATTCTACTAAATATAACTTTCGAAAGGTGCAATGCACCAGTCTTTTTTGTTAGCGCTTTTAATTTTAACTGTTATTTTGCTTATTTATTACGATTGTAATAGGGGTGGTTTAATGAGGACCGGCATGACAAATAAGGAACGCTGGGCAAATTTCAAACATGTCGTAGGCAGAGAAGCAGCAGATAAGGTGCCAGTTTGCAATACAATCGATGGCCATTGTTACCCAGTCGTTAAAGATTTCAAAAATACAGACGAAGCAAGCAAACGACTAGCTGCATTAAACAAATTTTGCGTTCGTGTCTTGCGTTACCTCCGCCATAAGTATATTTTCAATGCGGAAAAAACGCACGATATGCAAAAGAAAATCTTTGTTCAACGAATGATTCGTAATTTTAATCCTGATAATTTTGTAGAAAACAATCCACCAAATCACATAAACACCAGTTATGTCGACGATAAAGGTAAAGTTTTTGCCATGTGTTTACGCGAAAAGCAAACAGGCGAAGGCAATTTTCATTCCATGCATGAACTTGAATTCGTTGCCCTTCATGAAATGACGCATTTAGGAACACAATCCTTCGACCATGATGCAGAGTTTTGGCATAATTTTCGGTTTCTTTTACAAGAAACAAAAGATGCAAATTTACATATACCTGTTGATTATAAGACAAAACCTATCAATTATTGCGGTTTACATGTAAATTACAACCCTTATTTTGACGGATAGTGCATAAAATTGTTTTTTTAAATTTGAAATATAATGTTTGTAATATTAACGGCAATATGGAAAAAATTGTTTATCAAACGGAAGAAGGTGCTCCTGAAGTCACCTATGTGACGCAAAAGCATGATCCGAATTTATATCCCCCCATAAAAAGAAATGTCACATTTGACAATCTTCCGCCTTTAGTAGGTAGCGCATTCGAACAAAAGGTAGTCCCGACCGATTCTATGACCGATTTGTTAAATCTGCATCCGTTATATCTTAAATTTAAACAACAAAAACGGAACCCCACTGCTCTCGTTACCTATGAAAAAGAACAAAATGTTACTATAGAAGAAATAATATACAATCAAAATCAGGACCTTAAAAGAGCATTATCACAAAAGCAAGACATTGCACTAAGTGCCGAAGACCTAAAAGAGATAAAAGAGATTATCAGTTTAAAATCAATACCTTTCGAACGCGAACCGAACGTTTGTTACGACGAAATTGCAGAAAATGCAGAAAATTTAATCAAAGAAGTAAAGCAAAAACCATGGACAGAGCCATCCAAAATACACAACCCCGAAGGGACTAAACCCGAAGGCATAAAGCATGAGCAAGTTGAAGGGGCTAAACCCGAAGGGGCTAAACCCGAAGGGACTAAACCCGAAGGGACTAAACCCGAAGGAGCTAACTATACGACAGATCCTTCCGTCATTTTTGCGTCAATAGATGATTACAAAACAGATTTTAACACTTCTAGGCAAAAATATATACAGGATGCGCGCCATGAAGAGGGAGCGCATATACCAACGCCCATTAATCCAGTTGTAATGCCCAACACGAGATGGATAGGAAATATTAATGATATTGTATCAAATGCAAGAAATCAATCTGTTCCTGAATTACATCCTTATGAAGAAAAAGAAGATAGCGATCTGGCAAGAGCCATTCAAGAATCATTGCGTGATCCCAATGATTTCACCACAAGGCCGGCCATAAGGAAAATGGACCCTTCTTTTATTCAAACACCAAATAGACAAGAAGGAAGTATGACATTTATTCGCGATATCATAGAAAGCGCCGAAAATAAACGAAGTAGGCACGAAGAAGATAACCCGCCGAAAAAAATAGATTCAGATATTAACTATGCTATGTTCACTAACAAACAATTTATCGATTTGTGCAAAAAATACGCTGTAGATTATGAAAAATATGCCAAATCTTTAAAAGACTAAAACATAAAGTAATCCATATCTAAATCCACAAAATCGTCCATTATAGAAACTTCACCACCCTTAAATTCGTAAGCTCCTGCTTGGGGATTGTAACGCAACATAGTGCCACAAACTATGATTCTTTGAGGTCTTACTTCTGTCTCCACTGTCGTTAATTTATTTTTTTCCAAACTGACCGGGATATGTCTATAGTGAGAAACATATTGTTTGAGTGCTTGATTATATGTGAAAAGTTCAAATCTATACCCTTCATAAATACACTTCTTAATTTTAACGAACTCTTCTATTCCGTCTTCTATATTCTGACGCACAATATCAGATAATTTATATGTTCCTGGGCTCATATCCAGCCCATTGTAAAACGGATTTAATCCGATCGTAAATAAATCCATTATAACTTCATCACGGGCTTCCAAAATTTTGGCCAAATGATAATAGGAAATCTTTTTGTCTTCGCACCAATCCTTAATAACATTCGGATTTTTTTCCCCTACAAGACTAACTTTGTTTTGTATTTCATCGAGCATAAAAACATATTCTATCAATTCATCGCCTAATACTCTACGAAAATAAAACTCCAATTTGTCCGAAGAAACACCGTATGGATTGCACGGTTTATACTTTTGCTTATTGATTCCTAATTTTGCACTACCTTGTATAAAACACGCGATCGTAATAAGATCCAAAATATTTGCACCGTGTTGATAACCAGCAAGTATCATTCTTGTATTTTCGATAGAAAGTTTTCTGAATTTTGACCCATACCAACCCAACAAAGTTGGCTGAAATTTGTGATCAATAAATCCAAGACCATGCAATTTTTCTATCGAATAACTAAGACTATCGGCAGAAGGAAATTGTATTAACTTTAGATTTTCACATACAAAAGGCACGTTGGAACTAATTTTGTAATAGAAATTATCGAAGTTATTTTTTTGGAAATAAAAATTTTGGTCCTTTTCGTGCCCTCTTGTAGCGTCTTCTTCATTGATCTGTTCTTCTTTTGTTTCGGTATCAACCATAATAACATCCAACAGTAAATTGGTAGTATCGTTTTTTATGATTTCGGGATATGGATTTTTCGGAAAACTGTCGAAAACTTCTTTGGAATAACATGCATAAAATTCACCAGGCGATTTTCTTCCCACACGTCCTCGTCTTTGTCTAGCGTTGGCTTGTGAAATATTCTTATTGAGCAACATCGGCACACCTAAATTCGGATTAAATTGTCCTTCTTGGACATAACCACTATCTATGCAATATTTCAATGTATCAATCGTAAGACCTGTTTCAGCAGCATTCGTTGACAAAATTACACGTCTTGTAGCTTTTACGGCTTTTTGCTTTACTGTCTTTGGCAGTTTTTCTAACATATCAATTTCCTCCGCCGAATTTTCTGCAAATTTTTCCTCTTCGCTGTCACTGTCGTTTTCAGCCTTCTTTTTTGCCCCACCCCGCACATCAAAATCATAAATCGGAGTAGTCACTAATTCTGTCGGGGCAAACAAATTTTGATAATCTTCGCCAGCCCTATCAATATTTTCGGACATTAGATGTATAACAGATATATAAATCGGCTCGGGCTTTCCACCACCTTTGACATATTTTTGGAAACGTCTTTCCGCAAATTGTTGTGATTCTGTCAAGCCTTTACTAAAAACATTTGTATTTAACCAATGCAATCGTGTGGCAACCGCATTCATTTGCGCCGAGCCTTGCATGAAAACCATAATGTCTCGCATAGGACTGACCATATCTACTTCATAATTTTCGGTATGTATTTTTGCAATTAGATCAGTAATGTATGTTATATAATTGGAAATTTGGTAATCGGGGAAATGCTCCACAATCGGAAAACTATTGCCTTTAATATCCAAAAATGAATGTGGCGGGCAGTCGAAATATTCCATGAGAGCCGTAGGATCGAATGTGCCCGATGTCAAAATGAGATATGGACAATCGACATTTTTGTAATTTCGCAGCAAGAAATTTTTGAGGTAGCAAAGAGTCGCATCTACGTCTGTCGTTCTGTTATGGATTTCATCGATGATGATAAATTGATATTTGTTCATAAATTCTTTATCCGTGAGAGTTTTGAGATGCTGTAATAAAATACCAACGGTGCTAAAAATAACACCCCTGACGGGTTTGCGTATTAATGTGCCTGTTTGATATCCTATGTTTTTGTCAAAAACAAGATTTTTGTTATAAAGAACAATTTGATTGGGTATTTCGACTGTCGTAACAATAGTAGGTTGGGTGCAAATAATCGAACGGCGACTATCTTCCGATTCGATAAATGCTTTATAAATTTCCGGAGGAAAAACAGTGCTTTTGCCTGTTCCTGTTCCGGACCGAAACACACCTACACGCCAGCCAATCGTTTTTGGGACCAACTTCGGAGCATTCGATTTTGTCCCAACGCGATCTTTTAGATATTCTATAATCCACTGTATGGCCGGCATCGTTGCTAATTTTTGCTTTTGTTCATGTGACATCCATGCGGCTGGTTCTATGCTACCAGGCTTTAATAAAGTTGGCAGAGACATCGTGTGCTCTTTTTACGCTTATTGTAAAGCTTTATCTTTTAAGATTTTACTTAATATATAATAGAGTAGATAAAATAAAACACAATTTGCGATGTCCACAATAGAGATAAAAAAAACTACTTTGCTGGCCTTTGCCATTTTCATTGTGCTGTTCATTGTGTTCATTTATTGGTATCATGTAAGAAGGATAGAGACAGACAAAATCTTTTTAGATGAATGTGTATTTAGAACAGGCGATCTAATATTGTTCAGGACAACGCAAAACTTTAATTCCTTAAAAATGGTAAATTATTTTACACACTGCGGTATCGTAATTTTGATTGACGACGTGCCGTTTTTGTTCGAAGCTAATGGTGTTGAACACATGAATTTGTTAGGCCATCATAATCCAAAAGGTATTTTCTTATCACCTTTAAGAGAAAGAATACAAAAATACAAAGGTTATTGTTTCTTAAAGCCATTGGAAACACCTGTGACTCAGGAGCAAATTGGGCAACTAAGCGACTTCATAATACATGCCATTGAAAATTTCTATTACGACAAAAACATAGCAACAGTTATTTTGAAGAACGTCATTGGTCTAAGAAAATGTTCTTCGAACACAAATTGCGCAGAATTATGCTTTTTGGCACTTCTTAATATGGGTCTGATTGATAAATCGGAATATGATAAAAAACGTTTGCATTATCTTAAATTCATTTGCGAACTAGAAAATTTAAAAAATAACAGATATCTTCCTATTATTCAATTGGTTGACCATCCTTTTGCTTATTGATGCGGCCGATAATTTTAAATTCCGGCATAATGTAGTCGAAATCGTCAAAAGGATTCCTCTGAATGACAGAATTATCTGGTTCAAATGGTTTGAATCCTTCTTTGACATAAATTACAGTCTTTGATGGATCTTGTTTATTGGGGATATTTATATACCAAATGATAAGTATTATAATTAAAACGATCAAAATATCAGTCAGCATTCGTAGTTTGAGTTAAAACAACCAAGAGAAATATTATATAGAAACGTATACTCTAACAATTAAAAACTGAATTTTAGTAAAATAAAATTATGATTCGCAGACGATCTCGTAAAGTCAGAACGGATATAAATGAAATTCTCAACTCATTGACAAGCGATCAAACGTTACCTTGCGCCGAAGAAGTCACAAAAGTCGAAGAAAAAAGGCAAGAAACCGGGCCGCCGAGCCCGAAAAATTCATCCGAACGGGCAAATTTCAACTTAGGCGACAATAAAATCCAAAGAGAAAATACCGCGATCGTGCGACTTTATCCTCCGAAGACATGGAGCGAAGGAAAATATGTAAAATTCAAGACGGAAAACAGCCCAGAATATAAAATTTCGTTGGATTGTCTCAATCTTCTGCAAACTTTAAAAGTTTATTATCAACCAAACAACGATGCTCCTCTATTGCTGAAGCCCTTGGACGTAAACAACAGAGCTGCAAATTCTCCTAAATTTGAGCTAAATAACGACTACATATTACAATTCATCGAGCAATATTTCTATGAATGGATGCCGGAACTGAAGAAAATTGAGCATTTCAGGGATGCAAAAGTGCAAACGGGCAATCCAACAGCCCATCTTATGGCACGAGATGTTCAACTTTTTGATGATTTTAAACAAAAAATGTGGCAAATCTACGCAACAGAAATGATGGACAAATCAGACACGACAGAATTGGTAGAACAAAAAAGACTTGCAATTTACATTTTCGGAACTCTCATTTATTATTTTCGTGAATATCTCGACTGCACTATGCTTGCCAAAAAAATGGCAATCTATATTGCATGCATGTTGCACGATTCAAGTTTGGAAGAAATCGAAGCAGTATGTCAACGGCCATTATTTACTCAATTTGTAAAGCGAGAGGAAGAACAATTTTATGGTGAAGATCTAGCCGACAATGAAGGGTCTATAGTATCTTTCAGAACAAGCCAATGAAGAATCCTTTTTTCTTCCAAATTGAGCTTTGTTTCAAATTTAGCTTTGTTCCAAATTTAGTTTAAAATATGAAATTTATTTTTTTATATAATGAGTTCCGTTGTTCAGTCTCTGCGAGTTCAGCAGCTTACAAAGGCACAAGCCTTAAAAATTTTAGTCGAAGGTGTAAGTAGTCAATGGCAATCGCTTTTGGTGAATCCAAAACTTGATAAAATTCTTGATGTGCTTGTGCAAGAAGAATCCATAATAGTGCCTAAATTCCCACAGATTTTTGAATTCGCTCGATTAACTCAGCTCAAGGACATTTCTGTAGTTATTATCGGTCAAGATCCATATCCGACAAAAGGTCACGCGCATGGTCTTGCATTTAGTTGTAAGATGGGCATACCAGAAAGTTTAAAGAATATTTACAAATGTTTGGTAAAAAAGAAAATTATCAAAGCTGTCCCAATGCACGGCGATTTAACTTCTTGGGCTTCGCAAGGAGTTTTGATGATAAATAGAGCTTTGACAACACATGAAGGCAAGCCAAAAGCACATCAGACTTTATGGAACTCATATACGGAAGATTTGGTCAGAACTATTTCAGAGAAACCTATTGTCTTTTTGTTATGGGGTGCCAATGCACAACAACTCAAAACTGTCATAGGAAAGAAAAGTTTCGTTCTTATGTGGGGACATCCGAGTCCATTAAATACATCCCAAGATTTTAGCGAATGCCCTCATTTTACAGAAGCAAATAATATTTTAGAGCGTCTGGGACGAACCCCCATCAATTGGGCATCCATAGAAGTCACAGAAACCAAAGAAGCGACTGAACAAGAAAAAGACCACAAAGTAATTATGATGGAAATTGTTGATGGTAAGCATAAGAAAGATTGTATTATTTTCACCGATGGTGCCTGTGTCGGGAACGGCCAAGTCCAAGCACGAGGTTCATACGCAGCTTTGATCCGTTTCGGCGGGTTCGATGATCAAGTGATTTATGAGCGTATCAACAGAAGAGCAACAAACATTGTCGCAGAAGGTCTGGCAATTTCTGCCGCATTTGAACACCTACAAGCAAATCCGACAAAATGGCAAACTGCATATATTAACTCAGATTCCGAGTTTTGGGTGAAAATGTTCAATTCTTACATGCCAAATTGGGAAAAAAAGAATATGGATTTTAACGAAAAAGAAAATCCCGATTTAACTATTCCTTTATGGAAAACATTCAAAACACTTAACAAAACACACAAAGTTATACTTCGCTGGGTTCCAGCACATGATAAACTCGGATGGAAAAATAAACCGGCAGACACTTATGAAGGATTCTGTTATAACCATAATGATTATGTTGATAAAATGGCAACATATGCCTTAAATGCAGTTGAAGTTCAACCCGGTAAAAAATACGTCGAAAATGTCGACTTTACATAACAACACAACAACTGGAATTTTTAGAACTACTAATAGATTTTGATTGCATTTCGTTGGATGGTGGTTGAGTTAAATCAATTTTGCCCTTATGAACATCAGCAACAGTATCAATATAAGAACTAATAGTTAAATCAACAAATTCACATAGCACAATTTTATCGTCTTCAGCCCAATCAGTTCCATTGATATATGCTTTAACACCAGCAATGACCACTATTTTTTTGTTTTTATTGTCTATTTTCAATTTAGCGGCGACACTCATACCGTGTGCAATTACTCTAATTACCTCTGTCGAAGTGATGCGTTTGCCGCCAACGAACTCTCGAATAGAATCCACAATGATCGCAGTTTGTCGTTCCAAAAATTCTTGTTTCTTTTCCTCTTCTGTTTTTTCTCGTGGTTTTTCCTCCGGATGATCTGTCGCCGTTTGTTCTGCATTTTTTTTGTCTTCGGTTGGTTGTGACTCAGTTTTTGTTTTTTCTTCATCTAAATTTGGAGTTTGTTCGGCAGATTCTTTTACTTCTGCTGATGGAGCGGCCAAAGGCTCTGTTTTTTCTTCTGTTGTTGCCATTTATGACCGTTTATAAAATCGAAATTATTAGTTATTGGCGAATATGGATATCTTTATACCTTACGAGAAATATTAAAATTTGAAAATAAAATATCGTTTCAGAGTAATCGCATAATGCTTGCACGGCGCGCAAAAGCAAAAGTAGCAGCTTCTAAAGCAGATGTGACAACTGTCTGGGACGTTGCCGACAGCAACGCCGCAAATGGCAATCAAGCAAACGGCAATCAAGCAAATGGCGATCAAGCAAATGGCAATCAAGCAAATGGCAATCATACAGAAGCTGTAAGTGCCAAAGGAAAACCGCGCGGCAGAAAAGCGAAAAAGGAAGAACCGGCTTATGCATTGACAAATTTAAATGATAAAATGACTAAATTGACCAAGCTAGTTTCAAACATGAATATAAATGAAATTGAGGAAGTTATCGAGCATTTTACTAAAGTGCCAGAAAAAGAAGTATCGATTTTTAAAGATATTCCAAACTTCGCGATTCCAAACAAATATGTCATAGAAGGGACAACTTTCATGGAAGGTCTTAAAGACGCATTATTGGCAACTCTTGACAGATATGTGCCAAATGTTATTCGCAAACGAAATACATGGAAATATAAAAAATCTAGTTACGAAAAGAATTTGGTTGGTCCGATATGTGAAATAGACGAAAAATATGCACAAATCGATTCTATTCCAACATTAAAGAATTCTCTTTATCGCCATCAAAAAGCGGTCTGTCATGCGATGTATTCGTTAGAACAAGCACGTTGTATTACAATTAGCCATCCCGGCAACAATAAAATTCCAAAAGGAGAATATCGTTTTAATTGTTCTGCGGCAGTTCTTTCAGACATTCCTGGTTCCGGCAAAACAATTGAATTGCTCGCACTTATTATAATGTCCAAAATTCCGCGTTTGGTAGCGAATATTATGCAGGTTCCGTATATAAATAATCCTATTGAAGGGTATGTAAAATGCCGTATCAAAACGAATTTACTCAAACCTACGATCATTTTTGTTGGTAGGAGTGTTTTAATGCAATGGTTAAATCAAATCAAAATATTCACAGACATAAAAAACGTTTTCCTTGTTGGAAATGTTTATGACTTGGAAAAATTATTGCGAAGCATGTCTAATGGTTCGATTAATGAATATGACATTGTTTTGGTCAAAAACGGCGATATTTCGACTGATATTGATTTTGATTTCGAAGACAATTTGCAAAAAACGCCTCGTTCTATTTATAATAATATTGCAAGAATGACAAATTATATGTGGGCCAGATTAATTATTGATGATTTTGATACTATTGGACTTAAACGTGATGCCCCGACAGTTCAGGCCGTTTTCTCTTGGTATGTATCTTCGACAACACGAAAGATTCCGCCTTATCGAAAGGACTACGATACCGATCTTAGTATTATTCAAAACATAAGAATGGGGACGTATGGATGTTCCCAGATTATGAACAACAAACTACTATTCGAAGTTTTTAATATTCGTTGTTCGCCCAAATTTCGCAACAGTGTCATTGAAATTCCACATCCAAAGTTTATGATTGTTAAAATCAAGAATCCACAAAATAACGTTATCAATATGATCGCACAGTTTGAAGATGAAAAAGTAGCGAGAATTGTTGAGGCACTTAATGGAGATGCTATTGAAGAGGCCGCAAGAATTGCTAATATCCAAACCAACTTTGTTGCTGATGTGTTTGACAATCTGCTGAAAAATAACAAAAAACAATACTTGCATGCGTGTGCAGTTCTTGAGTATATCGCATTTTTGGAAGAAAACAAAGAGAATTTGACTGATTATAAGTTTCTGGGTCCGAATGATCCTAAAACTTATACAATGACAGATCTCAGCAAATGCCTGCCGGTCAAATTTTTATATCCAGGATTCGATAGATTTCTTAAAGAGGCTGCGGATGTATACAAAAGTATTTGTGCTAAAACTGGTGCAATAATAGAAAAAATCAAAGAAACTATTCGTAATGGAACTTGTGAAATTTGTATGGATCCTTTTCATGAAAAGAAATCAGTAATGTTGGAGAAAAACTGTGGTGCTATTTATTGTAAAGTTTGTGGTATTCGTGCCAATAATCTGCTGTCACATGGTAAATTACAGAACGGAACATGTGCAACTTGTCGTCGCGGTGTTACTCTATTAGACTTTTTAGTCATCGATATTGAAAATCTCGACCGTATCGCAAATGTAGATATCGAAGATCAGGACGAGATAGAAGAGAAAAAAGCGGCCTTAGAGCAAAAACAAAAAGAACAAGAAAAAACATCACAAAAACGGCGTGCAATTTTCGAAGGAACTAAGTATGAAGTATTGGTTAAAATTATCAGAGGCGAACCAGTCGATGGTTCAATGCGGGTTGATATGGTTATTCCAACGATGGTAAAGGGAACGGCATATATGAAAGACAGCCCTGTTAAGAAAGTGCTGATTTTTGCTAACTTTGAGGAAACATTGGCAAAAGTTATGGAAACGATGAAAACGGAAAAAATTAAGCACTGGCGACTCATGGGAACTTCGACAGAATTAACGAAAACTGTTACGGAGTTTACCAACTACAATGGCACATGTGCCTTAATTATCAATTCAATGAAAAACTGCAGTGGTATGAATTTACAAGCTGCAACAGATTTGGTTTTCACCCATACAATTAATGACATTAATATTGAAGGTCAAGCAGCTGGTCGCGCAGCTAGAATTTCACGAAAGTCTGCATTAACTATCTGGTATCTTCAGTTTACTAATGAACTGGATAATCTATTTGTATCGCATAATGTTCGCGAATTATCAGAAGAAGAACTGAAGTATGAAGCAGAAAGTGAAGAAAAATGGGCCAATGGCCAAAAGATTAAAATGGGTCCTGATGCTGCTAGTCCTGGAGCCGAAGGACTTGACGATACAGAAGATAAACCGAAAAAGGCTGCTCGTAAAAAAACTAAAAACTCTGGAGAATCAGATGAGGAATTAGAAGATGAATTGGAAAATGAATTGGAAAATGAATTGGAAAATGAATTGGAAAATGAAGCGAACAATAATTTAGAGCCAGAAGATTCCAATACGGAAGAAGTTAAAAAACCAATCAAAAAAGTCGTGCGTGCTAAACGCAGTTCCGACGACGAAGACGACGAAGATGGCGAAGACGACGAAGACGACGAAGATGGCGAAGACGAAGAACAAGAAGATGATGAGGCAGAAGATCAGGATGAGGATTTGCCAAGTGATTATGGAGATGACTAAACACTATTATCAACTAAAACTATTTTTTTGTTTGAAATATGTAATATATCCCGACGTGAATTTTTAGGCATTATGTCTTACTATTATGCAATAACAAACATTAAAAAACAAATTCTCAAAAAGAAATTTCTTTTGGAAGAATTATGCAATTCGATGAAGACGAAAGACAAATGGATTAGCGTAGGTCTATATTTACTTTCTTTATTGACTGGAGCAGTTTCGGGTATTGATTATGCATTTCCTGACTCGCAACTTCAGCTAATTTCGTCTGTATTTTCCGTTTGCACCATCGTTTTGCTCAAACTAAAATCGTATCTTAATTATGACTATATTAAAGAATTATGCAAAAAACAGTTAGTGAAGTATGATTTGCTATTCCAAAAGATAGAAAGAGGCATTACAAAACATAGTTACGATCAAACAGATGAAGAAGAATTTGTGTTGTGTTTGTATAGAGAACTAAATGTTTTAGAAAATAACGATCCCGAAATCAGCAACTCTATCTATGATAAATTTATAGAAGTATGTAAAAAAATGAACATTCCGTTCAATGATACAATTAACCAACTTGCCGAACTTTATCATAACACAGAAAAAACACACAAACCAAATAAATCATTCGGTTCGGATCATGCCAAAATTGACTTACAAAAACTATCTGCACAACCACCAGTCGAACTACAAGAGATAAAAATCGACAAAAATCTACCAAAGAGTGAACCACAAGTCGTCGAAACTCATCAGGAACCCACAGAACATGAACCGATAAGCCATGTCGACGATTATCCTCCCAGTGATACTAGTATGAGAACAAGACGCGTCGCCGACGTTTTCGGCGATTTAGATTATGGCCAAAAAGCGGTTTTTTCACCGGGTTCCAAAAGCAAAAACTGGACTCTCGGACGATTAAAAGACCTCCAAGATTAAAATGAAAAGCAATTTTCAATTTGAATTTGAGCATGTCTAATATTTGAGCATGTCTAATATTTGAGCATGTCTAATATTTGAGCATGTCCAAAACTTGGACTTTGTCGCGATATTGGTCAATAGGCAAATGTTTAGCCACATTACTGTTCCAAAATTTAGCGATATAAAGATCGAAAATTATGTCAGAGTATAAAATATTCGCTTCTAAAGTAGTAGAAGCATAAGTATATTTTATTTTGTGATCTTGCAAAACTTCTTTTATGGCCACTATTTTTTCAGGATCGCAGTCATCAGCAATAAGTAAAACTTGTTTATGTTGAGCAATTCGCAACGTGTTGTAGCGCACATCATATAGTTTATCAACGCAAAGTATTAGCTCTATGATAATACTCGTGCCGCCCGAATATTCTCGGAAAATTAAATTTCCTCCCATTAAGTCTATCAATTTTGCACTCAAGTTGAGATTGAGGTTTTGCGAAAACGAAGATTTTAACATTTCCTTTGAGCGAAAATCATTTATTTCGAACGAAATTAAGTAGTATTGCGAATCAACAGAACCAGATACTATGCCTTCCGCTTTAGGGTCAATCAAAATTGCACTAACTTCAACACACAAACCTCCTCTTTTTTTGTTTATGTTGGGTCGTGTGTCTGCTTCTAAATTGGCAATACAGTTGGTCCAAATACTCAAAAGTATTTGTTTTATTCTTTTTTCATCGCCGATAAGACAGGAAGGAACAGTTGTATCTATATTGGGGATTATTGAAGCCTTTGTATGCTTGTCTTTTATTATGCTAATTACTTCATGTATTAACTCTTCCATTTGAATTTCCACTTCTACTAATTTTGCCTTTCCTAAGTCAATTTTTGCCATATCTATGATATCAGCGAGATTGTCAGCGATGTCCAATGTTGCCTCGACATTACGTTTAATTTTCTGCTCTACTTTTAACTTTTGTTCATTTTTAATCGCAGAATCAGTGCGTGTCCGATTTTGATCTTGTCCCAGACCGATTAAAATACTACTTTGCGGCATTTGATATATCGGTTGTGCTGTTTCATCCAACTTATCGAAAAGTTCGATTAGGGGTGCTTTAACATATCGTGTAATTCGATAAATCATTTGCTCTTGTTGTGCCATCAAACTCTCAGCAAGAGACATATTAATAAGGAGCTTAATAAACATATTGATCATTTGGCGACAATCTTGTAAACATGTTAGCGGTTTATCGGAGAAAATGATCGCTTGATCGAATTCTTCGACGTATGTTTCTACTTTAGATATGCGCATATATTCAGCCAAATCTTCAGCATCTGGTTTCAGTCTTAATTTGCGTTTTTCTAATGGCAATATCCATGTCTGTCCATCACGCCATGCCAGGCCCAATTTATTTGCTGATTTCGTGAAGAATTGTAAAACTCTCAAAAATGATTTTAAAGAAGGATTATTATTATAAACATCCCCAAGTATAACATTTAAAGTATTCATCGGGTTTTCTGTTCCTTTTATATTTTCTTTCATAAGAAGTTTTAAGACATATTATTTATGACGACAAAAAAACGAGACTATTCTGACTTTGAAAAGTTCCCCGGGAAATATAACGAAGGAACGCAACGTCATGAGTTTCCTATTTTATGGCAAATAGATCAAAGTGGAAGACTGAGACAATGGCAAATTATTGTCCGACTTATCAAAGAGTCTAAAGGATTTCATGCGATTGACTGGAATGTTCTAACAGAAGCACATCTGCCACTAAATAAAAAGTATTATGTGGAGAATATTCCTATCATTTGTGTTGCTCAAATTTGGGCGGAAGGCGGAATACATGGTGGCAAAATTACGAGACATTCGCCTACATACATCGATAAAGTGACAAATGAAGGTAAGGCCAATGAACGTAATGTATTCCAAGCGGCATTGATAAAGGCACGATCTTTATGGAACAAATATAAAGACAAAGGATTTACAGAAAATAAAGAATCATTAGAAAATCGAGCCAAAGAAGAGAAAAAAATAAAAATCGTAACAAAAAACAATGCAAAAGTCGCAAAATCTCCTGCCGATATTAATGTTTCTTATTTTCCAATGCTTGCCACAAAATATGAAGAATCTCGAGATTGTTTTCAATTTCCCATGTTTGCACAACCTAAACTTGATGGAGTTCGTTGTGTCATTTATATTAAAAACCAGAACGGAACATTGGAAGACATCGTGGCATATTCTAGGGCCAAAAATGATATCCTAGTCCCCCGTATAAAGAAAATTTTATTACCTTATCTAAAAGGATTTTATGACGAAGATGCTGGTAGTATTTACTTCGACGGAGAAATTTATCGGCATGGCGCAAAATTACAAACGATAACAGGAGCAGTAAGAACGGAAATAAATAGCGAACAGTATGATAATTTTCAACAATTCCATATATTTGATTGTTTTTATCCAACTGAAGTTGGTCGTAAAGTAGGTAGGGGAGATAAATGCCAAGAACTTCCCAAAGGTAACGTCACGGCGGACTTTGCAACCAGACATACACAGCTTTTGGAAGTCTTTAAAGAATTAGAAAAAGATCCGCTCAACAAAGACGGCACCATTCAAAAAGTGCCAACTGTTATGGTAGAAAATGAAAATCAAGCTTCCGAATGGTATACAAAATGGAAAAAACAGGGGTATGAAGGCGCCATGTTACGTAATTCATGCGGCCTCTATCTCGCAGATGAAAATTCGACTGGCCAACGTCTGCGTAGCAAAAATTTAGTAAAATTAAAACCCACTTTTACAGATGAGTATAAAGTCGTCGGCTATACTTCTGGCACAAAAGGTAAAGATCAAAAAGCGATAATTTGGATTTGTGAAACTTCGAACGGCAAACAATTCAACGCAACTCCAAAAAATATTGACTACGAGGAGCGTTACAAACTTTTTGCGGAATGCGAAAAGGAGTTCAAGACCAAGTATGAAGGCCGCATGATGACTTGCGAATATCAAGATCTGTCTATAGATGAAGTCCCTCAACGTGCCAAAGCCGTAGGGTTTCGAGATTATGAGTGACCCATCAACAGTTAAATTGTTGATGGATAGAAATATCACTTTAGTTGTGCCTAGTTAGGTTATATAAACAAAATTCAACAATGAAATAATTGTAATTCATATTAGTAATTATTTTTTATTTTTTTTATCTTATTATATATAATCGTTGTCGTGAAAGGTAAACGTTCTATCTTTTCTGAACTTTAGATGTCGAATCTTAACGAAGTTGGCAAAAATAACATCGGCAATCTGCTCGTTGCCATTTTGCTCATCTGTGTTCTAATTTTGATGATTGTCTATTACCGTCTGCCGGCTCCTCAATATCGTGCTGGATATACTTTGTCTGATGGTGAGGGACATGCATTGAGATTTACACAAGACACAGCAACCAACCGTGCGGGTATGTCTATTGGTGGTAACGAACTGCCTGTTGTTAGCAACCCGGTAGACAATTATGAGCGTATGGCTGAATTGGGTAATGAGGAATACGTTGAAATGTCGCAAGCTGACTTCGTCAAGCAAAATAGTGGTGAAAGCTTGTCTTCGCGATCTGGATACAATCCTTACCGTAGTGGCATGGACCCCCTCGTTGGTGCTCTCCATGGTGCTGCTAACATTAAGATGCAATAAACATGTCAAACATGTGTTTCAAACTCACAAATGCCATTCAACATTTGAAAAACGTTATAAAAAGAAATTAAAATTATATTCTTTTTTTGTCTTTCAGAACTGAATCTTTAAATCTTTAACTAAACTTAATTTAGTTATATAATATAACTCAGCATTAAGATTAAAAATGACGTCTGTCGAAGTAGAAACGCCAACTACACAAGGGCCTCCAGAAACGCCAGATATCGCGGTAAAATCAGAAACAAAACCGGAAATTTCGAATGAAAGCACTCCGGCCAAACCATCTTCTGTTGATACTTCCATATCCAAAGACAAATTATTAAACGTTTTGTTGATAATTTTAGTCATTATTCTTATCTATTTTGCTGTAAAACGCTATCGCAAACAACGTGCAGGATATAATAAAGGCAATGAATCAGAAAGAGACGATCCTGGCGCAGATATAAATATACAAGAAATCATCAAAACTATCAAGCAAAAGCAAGAACAAATCATGAAAAGTTTGTAATTGAGCTTTGTTCCGATTCTAAATTTGAATTTTTTTAATTGTTGAAATCCATCTAAAGATAATTCATATTGAAAAATTACCATAATGGTGAAACGTGCAGCAAAGGCTATTAAGATGGCCGTCACGGACGATACACCGAACGACGAAACCAAGGCCACAGCCAAGCCAAAAGCCAGTGCAAAACCAAAAGCCAGTGCAAAACCAAAAGCCAGTGCCAAGCCAAAAGCCGCGAAAAAAATAGAGAAAATGGAGTCAATTGAGAAACCAGAGGATACAACGAAAGAGACGCAAAAAAAGCGTGTTATTATACAAGTCAGTCAGAAAGATCACGTTAAAATGCGATCGATGTGGGCGGGAAGCAAAGAAATGCAGACATTGGAAACTTATGTGTTGTCTAAAGACTCCGAAGATTGTTTGATTTTTGAACCAAAAGAGCTTTTCTATCCGCCTGCTTTATTAAAAATCATCGACGAAATTATCGTCAATGCGATTGATCATGCTGTGTTTTATCCGCGTTCAGTGAAAGTCATCAATATTAGTCTGACTGAAGATGGCGAAATTACTATATGGAACGACGGTCCCGGAATAGAAATTAAAAAAACTAAGACAGAAAAAGGCGAAGAAATGTGGACGCCTCAAATGATTTTCACACAATTTTTAGCCGGCTCGAACTTCCAAAATGAAGAAAGTGTTGTCGGCGGACAAAACGGAATTGGTGCAAAACTTACAGTTATTTATTCAAAAGTGTTCACTGTCGAAACCGTCGATGCTGAAAGTAAAAAACTTTATCGTCAAAGCTATCGTAATGGTATGGACATAATCGAAGAACCCCATATTGAAGAATCAAAAGCAAAGCCATATACGAGCATTAAATTTTTGCCTGATTATGAATTTTTGAAGATAGATATCAAAAAGTTCTATGATACGCTTTATCAATTGGTTGAAGCACGGGCATGGCAAGCAGCCGCATTTACTACAGCAGCAGTTCGATTTAATGATGTAACAATTCCTCTCAAAGATTTCGAACAATTTTGTGGTATGTTTCCTACAAATGGCATCACGATGTATAAATTCGAAAGCGAAAAATTCCCTAAATATCCGTGGCAAGTTGGTCTCGGTATTTCAAATGGTAAAGAGTTCACTGTTTCATTAATAAATGGCATATTCGTATCCAAAGGCGGAACACATATCCAACATATACAAAATAAAATTGTGTCGAATGTAAAGACACAAATTGAACAACTTTTAAAGCAAACGAAACAAAAGTTCAACAAAAACATTCTTTTAAATAACATTTCTATCTTTGTGAAAGGTTCAATCGTAAATCCCGAATTCCATGGGCAAGTAAAAGAATCAGTAGCAAATTCTATTGAAACTTTTGCTGATTATGACATGTCTAAATCAAACTGGTCATCATTTTGGCATTCGGTTTCCGAATTTATTCAAGATGAATTTATGAAACGAATGATCGGAGACGACTCGCAAAGAACAAAAAAGAAAGTTAATGTTTCGAAGTATGTTGAAGCAAAGCACTGTGCGTCAAAAAAATATGCTCAACAATGTGGTTTGATCATCGTCGAAGGTAGTTCTGCGCAAGGAACAGTTCTTAATGGTTTACTATGCAAAATTCCTACCTCTCCAAATTTTAATTTAGATTGGTTTGGAATATTTGAATCTGGTGGTGTTATTACTAATGGTCTCAAAAACGGAATACAACCGCCAGCAAAAAAAGCAATAAAACTGAAACTCGACGACGCAGGTCAAATGATCATCGAAGAAAAACAAGATGCATTGAGTATTGACGGCAGTATTGACGATAGTGCCGATGACGTCGGCCCAACTGAAAATAATCACGATTTGGAAATTAAAAAGGCAGAAACAAAATATCCGGAGCAAGAACCAGACGCAAATCTGATAACTTCAGCAGTTGATGAAGTCGGCGATGACATTTGGGGTGAAGAAAAAGGATCAAAATTTGCAATTGATCTTGTAAATAATCCAAATGTGCGGCCTATTCCGAAAGAATTCCTTAAGAAAAACGCGCGTATTAATGCTCTGATGGAAGTTTTAGGTTTAAAATTCGCGAAAACATATGAGTCAGAAGATGACTACAAGACACTTAGATATGGTTTTATTGTTGGTGTTCTTGATCAGGATTTAGACGGCTTCAATATTTTTGGCCTAATTGCCACTTTTATTATCACTTATTGGCCTGCGCTGGCAAAGAGAAATTTCATCCGGCGCATCAACACACCTTTAATTCGTGCCCGTATGGGTAAGAAAACGATCGAATTTTATTCGGAAAATCACTTCGACAATTGGTTCAAATCGTTACCAGAAAATGTTCAGAAGACAATAAAGCCTAAATATTACAAAGGTTTAGCCACTCATGAAGACTCAAATGGTGAAATCAAAGCGATGTTTAGCAATATTGACAATAAGATTTGCACATATCGTATGGATGAGAAAACCATAAAGTATATGCAGATTTACTATGGTATGAAAACAAAACCACGCAAAATTATGCTACGTTTGCCTCCACCACCACGGCCCAAAGTAGCAAAGAGTGCAACGTTTACACAACATTTTAATATCGATGTCAGAGAATTCCAACGAGATACGATTACACGACGCATCAAACGCATTACTGACGGGTTAATTGACTCGTGGGGTAAAATCATGCATGTTGTGCTGAAACGTGGAGGTGAGTATGATAAAATCAATAAAATTGCGGCAGATGTTATTAAAGAAACTGCTTATGCCCATGGTGATGCGTCTCTTTGTGATTCTATTTCTCGTTTGGCGCAAAGTGGACCAATGGCCAGAAGTTTACCGTTGCTAAAACAGTGGGGTAATTTCGGCAGCAGACGCAAAAAATATCGCGATGTTGGTCAAGCACGATACATTTCGGCGGCAAACAATTATAAATTAAATCAAAAACTATTCCCCGATGCCGATCTTTACGTCCTCGATTATACTTTTAGTGAAGGCAAAATGCAGGAGCCAGTATCATATTGTCCCATTATTCCATTTGCCCTAGTTGAATCTTTCGAAATTCCCGGCACTGGATGGAATATGATAGTGCACGCGAGACACATAGATGACATATTTTCAAACACACGGGCTATGATCCGCGGAGAAATTACTCATTGCAGGCCTTTACGTTATTGGCTGAAAGACTTCAAAGGTAAATTAGACTCACCTTACGCTCGTATAGGAGAACCTGGCTTTGTCTTACCGCCTCTAAATGAAGTAAAAGAGTATTATGTCGGCACATATGAATTTGATGCAGATACAAATATATTACGTATTACTGAATTGCCAATTGGTATTTGCAGTGATGATTATGTGAATGGGTCAGAAAAACAACGCAAATCCGAAAGTTCTATGGGAATTATTAATGATCCTTGGGTTGAATCAGTCATTGATCAGTCAACGAATGATCAAATTAATATCGAAATACAATTAAAGCCAGGAGCAGAAAAAGCCATTTGCGAACAAAAAACAAAGGGCGGCCAATATAAATTCGCCGGCAAGGACCCATTCGTGGAGTATTTCAAGCTCAAAAAGGGAATCAATCATAAGTTAAATTTCGTCAATGAGCATGGTGTTTTGATGGAGTTCAAAACCTACGAAGATGCTTTTGATTATTGGTTTCATTATCGAA
>JACCEA011891855.1_pt1 | contig 28591 bp, 28 predicted proteins | sample 7449851 | NCBI WGS metagenome assembly JACCEA01 (sample SAMN15323453, study PRJNA562643) | freshwater metagenome | isolation source: river surface water | place: USA:Blue River Watershed | collected 2017-08-18
ACCGATTTTAATATTCCTACCGGTGTTCCGTTGGTATATGAACTGGATCAAAACTTGAAGCCTGTTCCTCATAAGGATGCTATCGCACCACTCACTGCTAGATATATTGGAAATCAAGATGACATCCGCAAAAGAATTTTGGGAGTGAAGGTCAGCAAAAACTAATGTACATTGTTGCATTCCACTAATTCAACCCTTATTTTCCTTAGAATCAAACCAAGTAACAGATTTCACTTTTTGTATAACATTACAAACACATAATTTTAAATAGAAGTAGCACCGCCCATAGAAGCTTGCGGTTGCAGATGGTGAACATGGAATAAATAATCTTAAGAGTTAGTTAATATGATGCTAAATTAACTTATTCACTGTAATTTTTATTATAAAGAATTGCCTGTTACGAACAACATAGTTGACTGCGATATCATTATCTTCGCTTAGAACACAAGACACGTGCAAAATTATTTTTCAGCTTTTCTTCTGCATCAAACTTACTGCAATCCACATAAGAAAGTGAAGGAGATCAACTCCATATCAAAAACTAATAATAACATGATTGCTACTAATCGATCGATAACAAAGCAAATAAAAACAAGACAAGTAGCAGTTATCCATCCGTCCTTTAACACCAATGAAATATTATCAACAGAGATTCTATCTCCTTTATCACGACACATCATCCACGGAATTTGGCATCCATGCAATGAGTAATTTTGAAATCCAAGGTTCACGCCACACACAACGATCAATATAAAGACACAAAATACAGGACGCTTACGTCAAAACTTGGAAAGGCACACACAATTAACCAGTACGGAAATTCTAGAGTTTGGATGTAGTAAACGGAAATGTATTCTGTCGAATGTTGCTAGACAGCCTTTACCATTTTCTAACAACCAAAGAATTCTGTTAGCATGGAGAATATTTAGTTGATAATTATGTTCAATGCATTAGTTTGAAAAGAAAGAATACCATCCACAAAATGCGTTAGCATCCATAAATGTATTACGGAAAATGGTGTCATCACGAGTAGAAAACTTCCACAATGCTACATATCCGTAATTAAAATACTGTACGACTCAGAAAGCACAACCTATACAGATAGCCAACAATTAGCCAACAAAAGCGCCCTTGATCAATCATGAATCAGAGTGAATTGCCACGATGAAGTCAAAACAATCAATTCATGTCCAAAACATAAAACTTTCATAGAGTGGAGATAAATATAATCAGTGAACACATACACCACAAAAACTTACACAACATGGAAATATTAGCATTTTTAACGCAGATACAGAATAGAAGTATATTAAAAATATAACAACGACAATTTAGAATGTGAGAGCACACAAACATCACATATTTATGTAATTGATGATGGCACCATTTTTCATTCTCCGTATAACGGACCATTCAATCGGATACTACTTTGGTAACAGGGTTCATATTTGGATGCACAACAAGACAGCAAAGGCCCGGCATACTTTGAATACCGCCAAACGACAAACAATATCTTGTTGCCGCAAACAGAAAGGACAGTTTTATTTGCTCAATAGCCGATACACACTCTCAGCACTGCGATTACCCGAAAAGTCATATGTTACAATATACAAAATAGAGTACACATAAATGACACAACAAACATACAGTGGATAGGATGTTATGATGGGAGGTGAGGTGACGACAAGAATGCGGTGAGGTGAGATGATGATGAGCAATATACATTACATATGAATATATACAGTAAAACAGGTGGGTATTGTATTACTTTCTACACAACAATTTCTAACCATCTAACACACGGGGGAAGAAGAATAAAGCAACCCAATTAGCGACGTGACGACCTTCGCGATGAACGACCGAGCGAATTCCCCTCCCCAGTAGCATCTGCAGATGGCATCACATCGGAGGTTTCAACATGATTGAGTACGCTAACATCATTGCTGCTAATATTGTCAATCGAAGTCAATGGCAAACCAGAGCTACGTGAAGTCTGTACTGCAGGTATGCGCTGATCATTGGACAACATATTCATTCTACTTTCCCGACTTGATCCGTTCTCACCATTCGACGAAGCACTTTTTGTAGAAAAATCTTGTAGGAACTCGCTAAAATAGCTTTCAACATCTTCTGGTACGTTGGTATTCGTTACATTGGAAGATTGATGACTAGTAGTGAGAGCTTGTCGTTGTTGCTTTTCTTGTTGTGCTAATTGTTCTTGTTGCTCCTGCTGGAGCTTTTGCTGCTTTTGCAACATTGCTCTACGATAAGCGTGGGATATGGAAGATGTACCACTTGCATTGCTTGTATTTCCTGATAATGATGATGCGATTGAATTGCCACTAATGTTAGTAGAATGTGAAGCATCTCGCAATGGCGGAGCAGCTGGTGTCCGATGTGCTTCCCCAGCATTGGAGGATGTCGGCATGTAAGGCCGCTGGTATGCAACATCTAAGGTCCCATTCAATGAAGGAAATGTTAATTCCTTTCGGGACTTTGTTTCAACAACTTCCTGTCTTGATGGTCCACTAGAGGAGGTCAACATTGACAGCGGCCCCATAGAGAGTGACGCATTGTGGATAACTTGACCATTCGGTTGATTGAGAGTGGAAAGTGTAGACGTTGAAGACGTCGTGGAAGAATTCAAAGAGGAGCCCAACAAAGTCTTCACGCTTACACTATTTGATGGAGGAGCCATGCTACTAGACGCCACGAAAGTGCTGGTGCTGTTATGTGACGAAGTAGAGGATGAATAATAGGACGGACCGGGCATCGAAGCCATGTGAGTCGAAGGAGGAAGTGCTTCCATAACACAAAGAAACTGGCTGGGCATTGCTTTAGAATAGAGAGGAAACAACTTGAGCCACACTCGCAACATCATGTTCTCATTAGTGTACATAGTTACAATGGTGGAGTAGGGGAGAAAATGCTGCAATAAGAGAGATTCAGAGCATTACACCTCATTCATGATAAAAATTGAAAAATCAGCCTTACCATCAAGAATTCGTTCATTTCTGAAACTTTCCCGCGTTCTACAATACGGCTTTGTATGGTCGATACCAAAGGGTTCCCAACCAAATCAGGAAATGGGAATTGTTGTTGAAATTCCTTTGAAGAAGAAATAACATTCGAAAATGAAATATCAGTATTTTTTACGTACATTGTTGGTGAATAGAATTTTGTATGGATGCATTCCTTCACAAATAAGTCTAGCTTCACGACAAACTTCAACTGCTAATGGAGGTGTATTGGGAATAACTTGAAAATCACTTCTATTGCCAGCACGCCGTATTTGTTGCATGACACTCATCACATCAAATGACAATTCCGCGTAAATTATTTTATTGTAGGTAGAAAATGTCACTTTCAACATGCCGTGAACTGACAATTCACAACGAGAGCCAAATATTATGGCATTGGTTGTCGAAAGATCCCATGAAAGCATTAGTGAGTCTTCATTGATCAGCGCATCCTGGAAATTGCATGCAAAAACAGTCTCAATCTTTAATGTAAAATATTAGCATGGTTTATTGTGGCTTATGAACATATATACTTACTCTTGATGTCTCATCATCACCCACAACAGGGACAATCGTTTGAAGAAATAGGTTTAAACTGGCCGTATCCAGCATAATTGCTTCAATCCCTTTTACGTACCGTTGACCTTCGTATACTTCAATGGGTGGAAACGAGCGATAAGGTGTAATCGGCAATATCATCATTGCATTCTCTTCTAATAGAGTTGTCCACAAACTACGATCAAGAATACATTTCGTGCGAAAGTTTAAAAAGTCTTGCAAAACTCTTTTCCTCACAGTGTTCTGAAAAAGAAAAAAATTATATTTTTATGCACGCTACATATAAATCCCCACCTGTTCCATAGTACGATTCAATGAAATGCGTTTTTCTCTCTCTCCTTTTTCTTTTTCATCAGTCAAAACCTTAATACTATCCTTCAAAGCTTCAATAAATTTTTTCTTACGCATGCGGGTATTTTTTGCATGTTCACGATTTTTCTCCTTTGCCGTCAACTTTGCACTCAATTTAGCAGCTTGAACTTGCGACGCTGTTCCAGGTGTGAGATCCAGCAACATGTCTTCTTCAGATAAAGTATTGGCCCCAGATGATGATCTCTTGGTTGGCCTCTTTGTTTTGGAAACAAGGCCAGCATTAACCGCAGTTGAAATCTCATGCTCCGCTTTTTCTCGTCGAGCAATTGATTCAACGCCATCACTTGTTGTTTGTGTCGAATCGTCACCAAATGAAGATGATCTTGATCGTAGGAACATTTCTTCTGCATCGGGACCGTCAAATTCACCACCGGACGCCATCATCGCCATGTCCATAAAACTATCTTTATTCTTTGCACTGCTTGAGGATGGAAACTGTTCTGTCGCCAGATCGCCATGTACACCTTCCGCTGTACAAGCATCTGGCACCAGGAAGTCTTGTAAAACACTTCCAGGAAGATGAGGAAAGTGATCTACTTCTTTAGGTCCGATTGATGGTGTGGATTTCTTTGCCCTACTGGACCCTGCTGGTCGCTTTGCGACCTCTGACGATGAACCTGCAGATATATTGACTGCAGACCGCTTCTTTGTAGGTTTAATGTTTGTCAGCGACGTATTCGCATCGCTGTTTCCCTTTGTTGCTAATGCTTGCTGATTGTCCTCCATCTTCACGGGGATGAGAGACGTCGACATAACACACGCAGCTGAAACAAGATTTCAATCAAAACGCTTGAGATAACAAATTTCAGGTTGGTTCAGATATAATTCAGATTCTAAGATTCAAGATACTATATCTCCTTGAAAAAAATTGAACGGCTTGAATCGAAAGGTCAACACCTATAATTGACCTTAGTTTTCAATTCTAACAACTTTCAGGAGAATTAGATAAAGAGTTGGCTGCGAATATTCACTACCAGAACAATTAAGAAAAATTAATACTCTTTCTCTGCAGGGCCAGTTCATAGTCAGATGTGTTCTGAGAATCTAGGTAAATGAAGATATCCCAAATCCCAGATTTCCTTGTGCAGGCGAACTCCAAACAGCAAAACAAACTTGATTTTGTAACAGATGATTCAATGATTTCGCCGAACAGTAGGCTGTGAGTTGATTCATCGCAATCTCCGATCATTCATTTTGGTAAATCTTTCTATCATTTGGAGATTCTAATGCAAAATGGAGTCTCTCTCAAAAGGGAGCGCAGAAAGTCGCTCCGTGGAGACTGGCAACAGAATCGCAGTCAACATTAAATCTAGTCTGTTCGAAACTCTCGCATCGATGGTTGCCCATCAACAATTATCACTTGAAGAAGTGGTTCAAATGTCCTACAAGTTTGGTATGGAGCATGGTGAAATCTTGAGGAAGAAATCCATTTCCAATGGGACTGAAGTGCCTCCAAGCGGGACTTCATCTGCAAATGTGCGGGGAAAGAAACCATTTAACAACAGAGCACCCCGAGTTTCAAAGCTCCCTTCTAATCGGGATTCACAGACTCCGATTGGTTTCTCACTTTCTCCGGCGTCACAGCAGTTGCAATCGGCATTGACTGGAGACGGAAGTAGAGCCTCCCCAACTCATCATAATCCAACCTCAAGTAGCGGCAGCGGTGGGAGGGTCAATCATGATGCTGAGGGTAACAAACTCAATTCCATTACATATTCGATATTTCCTGATGGGGTTCCTGATTCAACGGCTGGAAATGACGGTCTACTTATGGGTAGTTCGATTGGCAAATTTCAAGGAGTAGAACCCACTCCATCGGGATTCCAGGCTTTTGTAACATTATTTGGCTCGCAAGTCAATCTTGGAACTTTCCCAACAGAAGAAGCAGCAGCTCGCGTACACGATCGCGTTGTAATTCGGACATCTGGTCCTAAAGATTGTCAATCTGATAGGACATTGTTAAATTTCCCTATTGAATCATATGCAAAAGATCCATTGGACAATTTTACAATGTATGATACAACACTTCGGAAGTCTATGTTTGGAACGGCTTGGTCAGGTTTCAAGGAAATTGATTTTAGTTTTCTGGTGATGAGAACATCTAATAAGCAGACCGGTGAGCCCATAGCAACTAATAAAAAGAGAACGGCGTCAATGATTGTTGGGGCAAGTTCAGAGGCCTTTCCCGATGAGAGTAATTCAGGGAAAATCTTTGCGAAGCGTAATGTCAAGGCAGTAAAGAAGCCGCATAATGCGTCCGAACAATTTTATCGAATGGCTTTGTTCGTTGCTGGAGAAAAAGATAAGTACAAGAACACTGTGGATGATGGAAAACATGTATACATCATAGAAAGAGTGGTAAATGGTGGTTGGTGTCACGCTATTTTCCCTACAACACAGCTACAGGTACAGCAACTACAAAATCCAATAAGTGGAGCGGTCAAAGTTGGTACTGGCGGTATTGGTGATGATGATATGAGGATAATCATGCTGCGAGCGGACGTTATGAATGAGTTCGATTCTGAAAATATCAAGTCCCAAATGATCCTGCTCAAGGATTCCGAGCTTTCAAATGAAGATATAGCTTTTCGCGATAAGGTTGCTAGAGTTTTAGCAAGTCGCAATGTGTTTCAGCCACTTTTTGACAATGAAGTTTCATCTGCTGGTAATGGTGAATTGGCAATGTATTCATCTGTAAACATAGCAAACCTATATAAATCATCCAGTAATAGTGGAAATACCAGTAACGGTATTGAAAATTCAGTAAGGAGAGTTATTACTGATGGATTGGAGGAAGAAATTGAAGGAAGCAGTGCAACGGAAGATGCATCTAATGAGGAAAAGGATGAATCCCAGGTGCATCCAGAACCTCGAGAGGATTTCTCAACAGAAAGTAAACGTAATAGGCCTGACAACGGACAGGATCCAATTGAGGTTGAGGAAGGTGCTTCTTTTTCTACAGAATACGCGGATCATAATATTGGTGGAATGCCAGTTGTGAATGATATATTGTCAAGTATATTAGAGGGATCCCTCTCTGTGGAAGAAGTCAGTACCTTGGAGTTGGTCACTCTGGAAAAAGTTGTAAATATTATTCTAAGAGATTCCTCTGACGATGCTCGGCACGAGCTACTGAAGGAATCATTGACAGATCTAGTAGATGATGGCTCAATTATCTCGGACGGAAGGAAGTATAAAGTTAGTAAAGTGGAATCACTCAAATGCTGTTTGATCAACTACATAGCAGAGCTGGATTTCTAATTTTTGAATGTACTTGGTATATTTTGTTCTTGATTTGCTGTCGTTCTTATTGGAAATTGGATAGCATGAAGTTAGGGTTATCATAGGCTGTATGTTTAAAGATTTCGGTGACTCCATATACTGAGACTGTAATACTGGCTAGCTGGCAGCAGTGTGATGAATGATGAAGCATTTAACAGATTAATATTTTGATTCTTTTCGTGATTTATTGAAAACGCGTTTTTGCCGCAGTACATTTTTAACGGTCGCTTTTTATTTTTTCCGCATAGAAATGAATTTATCCCATTGAATGCTCCACTCAAAACAGAAAAATCCCATAATGGCGGTCAATTTCAAATTTTTTTGAATTGGCTGAATGAAATGAACGCTTGGTTGCATTGTGATAATATACAATATAAGGCCTTATGCATGTTTTGTTCTGCTTCAATAATGAACTGAATTGGCGACAAGTGTGTTTTTTCAAAGCAGACAAGGACAACAATTAGACCCTTATAATAGAATCCAATAGATAGAACAACGTTACCACATTATGGGTTGGAAGGGATATTGGAAGCTGCTGTGCACAGTAGTAGTTGTTTGTCTGGCATCATTGCCACTCACTTCGACTAGCAAACCCAACCACTTCTCATCTGTCTCCACGAGCGGATTTAGTGGAGCAGGCTTATGGGAGACCATCTTTGGTGCTGGTCGAGGTGGCCGCACCGACGGTGATGAGCAGCGAGATGAAGCCAGCAATCAATCTATATCTCCAGTTCCCCGAGCCAAATTATCACAGAAACTAGGTGGTAGTAGTGTTGGCAAGAAGTTATCTGTGAGCAAGAAGAACACAGCGCCTCGCAAGAAGAAGGCTAGTGAGACGGTACCTCCTGTCACCAATTCAGACAACAATAGCGATCATTTAAAAGATGGAACACCTCAAACTGGAAGCGAATCCAGTGAAGTTTCTCAAGAGAGCGAAAGAGAAGCACTCTACGAGGCGTACAATCAGTTGCACACTCTCGCTCAGGTCAGCAGTCCCAATAAATATTCTCGTGACTCGTTTCTTTACTTTATCTTAAACTTCTGATAGGATTTTCAGAAGCCCTTTGATGCACCAGCAGTCATTGTAGTAGGTCATCAGACTTCAGGCAAGAGTGCACTCATTGAAGCGCTGATGGGTTTCCAGTTTAACCAAGTTGGTGGTGGGACTAAGACTCGCAGACCAATTGCATTGAGAATGCAGTACAACCCTAATTGCCTTACACCACTTTGCTTCCTTACTTTGGAGAATGGAAAAGAAGAGCAGCGATCATTAGCTGATATTCAGGCCTATATAGAAGATGAGAATAAGCGATTGGAGCGTGATCCATCACGATCGTTCGATCCTCGTGAAATAAATATCAGGATGGAATACCGATATTGTCCAAATATGATCGTTATTGATACACCAGGATTGATTCATCCGCCTAAAGGTAGGCAACTGACGGTGCAACAAAGAGCAATCGCTCAAGCTGCTCGAGAGGCAGAGTCGCTGGTGTTATCCAAGATCCGCTGCCAGGATTATATTATTCTTTGTGTGGAGGATACTACAGACTGGAAACATGCCACCACTCGTAATGTGGTTATGCAGGCAGACCCACAACTTAGTCGTACAGTGCTTGTAACTACGAAACTTGACACAAAGTTACCACAATTCTCAGAATCAGATGATTTAGAGGATTTTCTGAGCGCTCCATTGATCAAAGCCCTCTTTTCGCAAATGCTTGGAGGACCGTACTTTACAACTGTTCCATCGGGAAGAGTAGGTTCAACTCGAGATTTAGACACGAATGAAGCATTTGTACAGTCATTGCGTAGAGCGGAACGTTTTGATCGCGCCTTCATTCATACTAAGATGGGCCCATTACGTGCTCGCAATCCATTACAACAAGTTGGAGTTTCTCGTTTGCGTGCGTTCCTTGAGGCTCGCGTTGAGGATTGTTATCGTCGTAATGTGGCAAAGATCGTACCGCTCTTGCAAAATGAGTTACGTCACACTCAAGAGAAATTATCAGTTACTGAAGATGAGTTGAAGTCGCTTTCGATAGAAAGACTCAAACAAAGTGCGAACAATTTCCGTGATCGCTTTGCGAAGGAGTTGGGCCATGTTATTCAAGGTACTGTGCGAGTTTCGCCGGAAGAGTTTGGTGAAACTCTTGAGACTGAACAGATGAAAGGTGGACACTTCCTTACCAATGAGCAACTCATACCCAGTGCTAAATTGCGCAGAGATACTGATAGACAGAGAGAACCTAGCCGAAGTAATTCAAATAGATTTCCCACTACGAGTAGCTCAACTTCATCAAGTCCCACTGGTTCTTCATCCATTGACCAATGGCATGAAATCATCGAACGAGAAGTTGGAAATAATCATCACAAACTTTTTGGTGGTGCACAGATCTTACGTGCTTTCCGTGAGTTCACCATTGCTGTCCGTCATATGCAGAGTCCAATGGTGAGTGAAGATGAAATTGCTAACGCTGCTGGTATCGGTGAAGCTCATAATGGTGTGAACTTTATGCGTGCTGCTTGTGTGATCGCAATGGACAAGGCTCAACAATCCTTTGATCCATTGTTGGAAGCATTACATCATCGCATGGAGCATGTGATGAAGAGGACATTTCCAATCATTCAACACTTAATTCGTGCATCTCCAGTATTCCAACAGACTTCGATCTTCTCTTCTTCATCATCATCTTCTGCTGCAAATAGTGCTGCCTTTGTTCTTGATCCTAATCACCGTCAGTTCCAAGAAACAGTGCGTCGCATCTATGACACCTTTATTGAGATGAAATTACAAGAAGCGATGAAATTGTGTCGCGCTGATCTCTACGGCATGACAAAGTTTGTTTCATGGGATATTGAAGATCGCTCTGGATCATCGACGTTATTCCGTCTTTTACCTACCCCGAAGCGTATGGTAGAGATTTACAAATTGGCATTGGCCAAGAGAGATCGTGAAAGACGTGCTACCGCAGCATCTAACCACCATCCTTCAGAAGAGAAAGATTCATATCATGACAATGAAGAGAATTACGATGACGTATTCTTGAGCCCTGAACATGTAGAGCAAGAATTCGACGACGAGGAAGAGATTGTGAGCACTAGAAAATCCAAGAAGTTATCTGTTTCAGATCGAGTCATGGATGAATGGCGCGCTGCAAATTCAAAGACTGATTCCAAACAAACTGGTTCTCGTATTGATCCAAAGAAGCCATCAGTCTTTTCTATGAAGAACAAAGTGGGTCAATTTGGAGTGAAGAAGAACTCTGATATCCATAAACAGCATCAACAGCAAGCACCACCACAGCACCAACATATGGCGGTCACTACAATGCCTGAAGACGACCCTGAGGTAAGACTATCAGCGAAATTCATTGGCAAAGGAGCTAACTCATGCAAATTTTGTTATACAGATGAATGATTATTACAAAGTAGTCCAACTCACTGAGGAAATGGTGTGTGGTAGCAATAGTAGTCGCACATCAATGTTGATTACTTCATTGGTGCAATATATTATCAGCTCATGGAGAAATTACTTTGCCAGATCAACTGCCATGAAATTCAACTCGTATTTTATTGTGCCGTTCACGGAAGAATTTCCAAACTTCTTGGTAAGTTGAAGTGCTATTCAACTTATTTATTATTCTAACATTTGGTTTTGATAGCGTGATGAGTTGGAGAAGTATTACGACTCTTCGATGTCCGAACTATTTGATATTGCTGAGACACGTCGTGGTTTAATGGCCAGACGAGATGAGTTGCTTTTAGAATGTGATGCAAATAACAAGCTGCAACGTCAATTCGATCGGATTTCATCTCAACTCTCTGCTTCCAGTAAGGAACAAAAGTCTAATGGATCGCCATCATTTGCTTCTCAAGAGAAAGCCCTGAACGACCTATTGTCTGACACAGATTACTTATTATCTAATCCATCTTCTCAGGATATACAACATGGTTTCAATCCGGATACCATTAATGGAGATAATAACGATGATATGCCATAGGACGGAGAGTTTGGTATGATGATTCATGGCGTTGTTTTATGTTTTGTAATTATTTCTTTCTATGATGTGGCGTATTGTATATAGTGTGTATATTATATAATTTATGTGAATCGTATATAGTAAATAGACAGATTACATGAGACATTTTTTCTTTTTTAAATCATCGCCAATTATTGCGGAACATTATAAAATAAACGAATAAACAATTGTACGAACGTTGGTATAATTTTTTTTGTTAATAATTACATCCACCAGAATCTAACACCCTACTGCACGTATCAATCACACTCAATGGCTATTGCGGTGCAATGAAAAAGTGATCTAGCACAATTGCTGAAAATAGAAAAAAATGGAAATACAACACTAGTAGTGGCATACTGATACTCTTAAACACAGCTCACACAAGAGAAGTATTATCTGACAGCAAATTATCTACAGCAAAATATAAATTAATAAGTTTGTTCATAGCATAATGTTTCAAAAACACAATGAAACTATAAATGTAATGAAAAAGCAGAAAGTTGTATACAAAGAAAGAGTTGACTAAGCCAAAATTAAATAGTATAACATTGAGTCCTATGATTGACAATACTATATGCAAGAAAGAACCTTCCGTAATGCAACACCGTTCATACTCACTATACTGTCACCCTATATATCTACAGTTAATATCGGTGAATATATACCTACACATGTTAGAGGGAGATTATAGCAATTAGCTTGGTATATAATTCGACCAAAGATGGTTGGAAAGAATTTCAATCGTACAGAGAGATGAAGAGGGATGCGGTAGAATATGCCATTATTGATCGGGTTCAAAGGTCAAAGTGATACCATTCAAATTATGGGGTTTGGCCGATCCTCCAAGAGATATTGCTGACGATTCATCACAAAATGTTACGATAGCTTGACCAGTTTGAACATTGGTAATCTGTCAACAATAATATATGGTATATGGTAAAGTTGGGGTACCCTTGTAGCATCTGTGCCACATCTTACCTCATTGTGGTTGTACCGTACCACAGCGATATCCAAAATAGCACCGAATTGTAGAAAATATTTTCTTAACTTTGTTTCATGTGGAAGAATGAGCTCGTTTGTCTGTTGAAGTATATTATATACTTAACATCTAGTAGATCAACATGACGTTTAGTCGTCTTACCTTGAATGAAGATGATATTTCCATGCACACTGGAAATCCTGCAGTACGATGTGACTCATGATAATCAACGCTATCATCATCACCAGTAATAAGGCTTTGGTGATGCTCAAGATTATATCTTTCTAAACTAATCAAGTCAAATAAATCAAAACTTTCCAAGACATTACACGCAGATCCACACTTACCGAAGATGCCTGCCCATAAGGAACTGTCCATTGAATAGACGAACCATTTCATCTGCGCCATGTGGTGAGGACATTGTAATGAGTGCGATGACATAGTAGCACTCTCTTTCCATTCTATCGAAACATTTACAATTATGATCTTTGGACTTCATCATCTGAACATCTATCACTTCGCCATATTCCGCGAACCAATCCCTCAACTCATCTACTTGACAAAAGTATGAAAGATTCCTCACCAAGAAGGAACAACTTTGCTCAAATGTTAACATTTATTATTTTACTGAGACTTTCTTAGTAGCAAGAAGCAAACAAACAAGATGTTCCCTTCCAATTACCAATTGAAAGTCGAATTTGGAACTGTGGGCAAACAACACTTCCCAAACTACCATTGGAAGTGATCCCAAACCTCAATCTGGAATCTTTCAGTAGGATGATGGGTCCATCCCATCAGAAATCCAAAATACTTCTAAAACACGATGGTCAATTTGCAAATGAAAGGGGTGCTTTTGTGAGCAGAGTAGTTACACGATTAGATTCTTTTAGAAGTTTAGGGAAAGTGAAGAAGCAATTGGTTGGTAGATGCTTGGTGACCCTTTTAAACTTTTTATTACACTGGATAGATGGAAATCATTATGTTTATACATGGCACCGCAAATGACATTTAGGTCTCCTAGTACCTCATCAGCAATCTCACATTGTAGTGCTTGATTGAGTACCTTATCATATGACAACAAATGCCCCTGAGGTTATCAACTCACGAACGAACAAACAATCGCTATAGAACATACTATTCTTTTGTATACTCTCGAAGACGTGATTTTCATTTCGTAAACGTCGCCTTTCTACATATTAACAATTACAAGGAACACATTTATTTAATAGTAACGAGAGTCATGCAAGCACTATCAAGCAACTTCATTGATTACCTTAACATGATGACGACCAACGAAACAAAAGAATAGCACGCAACAACAGAAATAGTCAATCACCCAAAGCATATGACATCCAGGAAAACAATTTATAATGCTAACATGCAATATGGGGACCCAAGGATCATTAATTTATACATATTCAGACTCGGAGATACTTGCCTTTCATTTTGACAACACTTCACTCAAATGATTTTGGCTTCTTCTCATTTATAAATAGCCGCTATCAGATCAAATCCTTGATTCACTTGGCAATATCCATGATATAACATAGGATATAGAGCAAATGCAATTCGTGATTTCACAGTATAGAGTGTCGGTGTATGTTATTGGTTTGCCAGTGAAAGGCAATAGAAAAGAAGGAACAAATGAAACCAATCGTAATGAGCAAATGCCATGAGAGAGTTACAGTAACAAATAATAACTGTATCTTGTCAATGTTATTACAATCATTCAACATGACACAGCTCAGCAATATACGCACGAAACTACTCTTAGGAATTGCACTCTCATCAGCAACACAATGTATAGCGACACAATCACTATTAGAAAACAAGGAGCAGTACAAATACACACTGCAAAGTAGAATTCATTAGTAGGGGTGTAGATATGTTCAATAGTGATCACAAGAGTGTCACCTAACACCGATAATAACAGTAAGAGAGACAGAGAGAGAGAGAGAGTGTGTGTGTGTGAGAGAGAGAGGGAAATGCAAAGGAAAAGTAGAACATGCAAAATTTGAACCGATACAATGCATATTCACAATGTGTGTGCACCATGTAGTACTATCTACATAATAACAGAAAACTAATTAAAATGCAAACAAAATGCGATACAAATAGAAACATCTACATACACGCAGATACCATTTATCACATTATCAGACCTTAATCGCTCTCACACCGCATACAAAATCACACGAATAATATCTTCAATTGATACACAGAGTAAATGAGTTCAAACACAAAATGTCACAATACACAATAGAAGTAGACAGTACAAGGCAAAGAAGAAGGATTGTATAACGACAACAACATTGGGATTATTGTTGCAAACACTACAAACAGTGACAGACAAAGGGTGGGGGAAGCAATTGATGGTTGTGCTTTGAGCAATTTGAGACGTCGAAATGTGGGGGATTGCATATGAATATAGCCTAGATGTAGGAATGAAGTAAAGTGGCATAGTTTGTTACAGAATTATGATAGCTGCAACATATCTGTCATGTATACGTATCATCGATTGTTACTCCTCTCTCTCTGATTATGGTAGTAATGTTCCGTGCTATGCTAGGTTTCCTAGAGTCAGTCACACACACCATATGAAGTAAATTTAGTGAGTGAAGTCACGAATATGTCATGCATACTATTATCATCTTTGGTTTTGTTCAGTATATAGAAGTATGTATATTATTGATTGAGAGTATAACGGTTATCTCTCTATCACTTTAGATGCAAAAGAATTGCTAATTAAAAGAGCGATAACAGTACAAGTTACGGTAAATATATATAAAAAGCAACATTTAGTTGGTAATGATTGAATACACTAGTATTAAGAGTAGTTTTTGGTAAATATATAATTAACAGAATAAAGAGGGAGAGAGAAAATTTAAAAACAGAGTATTGTATGAGCGATAAATGAAGAGTGTGAAGAAAAGAGCGTGAGCCAAATAGACGGCGATCATATTCCATCAACGTGGATTAAAATTGTTGATAGTTTTGACCACGTTGATTGTGGTGGTTGTTTCGCAGATAGCGCTTGTTACTATCTTGATGGCGGAGTTGATCATAGCCTTGTTGTTGTATCTGTGGACCAGCACCAAAACCTCCCGCATAACCCATCGCCTGATGTGGAATATTGGGACGAGAATACATTGCAGTTACGTCACCAATAGTAAGGGCAGACGGTGGAGGGGAAGGTGCAACCAGTGAAGCATATGGGTAGGGAATGATCTCAGGGATTGGGAAACTTGTAATCGGGACAGGAACAGGTACAGGTACAGGGGCATGGGAGTATGATGGAGCAATTGGATAAACAGGAACATTATCCGACTTTCCACTGACAGAGGATTCTTCTTTATCCGAGGAAGCCGTAGTATTCCCACCAGACGGTGGTGAGATCGTTCTGGGTACTTTGTTATTGTGCTTCTTGTGATTGGTTGGATTGTGCTTATGAGTGAGAGTGCAATTCAATGTGATTCCAAGTGAAACTACCTGCTTGAAGGAGTTGGTTAATTCCACTGCTTCATCGATGGATGGTAGAGTGATGAAACCGTATCCCTCCTGGAGATTCTACAAATCCAATGCGATTATAACCACACATTAAGGAATACAATCAACACCATGACTTACTTCATGAATTTGGTACTCTTTGATGGTAACGTCCATAAAGTTTCCTTGATCAACCAATGCTCTGCGAATGAATGATTCAGTTGGGCGGGGCATATCCTTCCGTTGTTCCTCATTTTGAGCTTCAAAGAAGGAACAGAAGCTGACATGAACTTGAATCCCAGGACTGTTTTGGTCATTCCAAGGGCGCGTATTCTCTCGTTTGTCACTCAAAGCCACTCTAATGACATTTAATCGAAGGTAGAACACAATTCAACCATGACAGTCACAGCATCATACCTCAATTTTCTGCCCATAAACATGTGACCGTTGAAAATTCGTTCCATCTCTTTGGCTTGATTCACACTCGACATCGTCACAAACCCAAACATAAGCGATCTAGTGTTGTCATCACTGCGCATCACTCTTGCATTATTAACTTCACCATATTCGTTAAATAGATCGTGGAGATGACGATCTTCGCAGAAATAGGACAAGTTCCCAACAAAGACAATTTTAGTCTGCGGCTGTGGTGGTGGAGCCTGTTGTTGGGGAATTGTATGTCTAAAAGACCCCTGTTGAGAAGCATAGCTAAGGTGACGATTATCTTGATACATGCTTGACAAGCGGATGATGCCGAATGATGAAATCAATTGTACGAGGCAAGACACTTGAAAACGATGGTGTGGTGGTTGACACGCAAACAACTCGTTGGTCAGTCACAAGGAATGAGGTACCGACCAAAGGTATTGCAACGAATACACTTGAAGGAGAGTGTGAGATGCGGATATGAATTGTCTCTCACTTGATGAACATTGGTGAGCCCTTATGTACAATACTAGTTGGAACACATCTTCGAAAGGTAATGTTGTTTGGTTGGAACGAAGTCGCAGTAGTGATGAGGAGTGCACAGCACTTCGTTGCTTCTACTGTAATCCAGGAGTTACAGTGCAACATCTCCGGTGTGATGCGCAGTCGACTGATGAGGATGTATGGGCGTGTAGTGCCGCTGATGATATAATCATGTGACGTGGATGGTGAAAAAAAAGAAAAAGAAGGGATTTGGGATTGCAATCCTTAATCGATCGAATACACGTTCGTAATATCGCGATATAAAATATGTGATAACTTTGAAATGCTGATATGGAACTTCAAAGTGACGACTAAACGGCTTCTGCTCTGCTGATGACATCTCAATTAATTAGAGATTTTGATTGATTTTGCGAGAACCATTGATTTGGAGTGTTACAAAGTCATTATATAAACATTCATCTAACGCAACATGTATCTCAGAAGCAACCAATAATATAATATATTATTGGTTGCTTCTGAGATAGATGTCACACTTTACAATGTCAGTATGAAGGTTTCATCCCTACATGTCCCACCCAATTAGCAACGAATTGGAAGGAGAATCTAGCTATGAAACACTAAATCAAGCTAATTACCATCCTCATTATCAATTGGATATCCAAAGTCTTCAACAAACTGCTGAGCCCATGCTGGCTGGCGAATCCGGATGCCTCTCGGATTTCCCGTGATAACATCAATCACATGATGACGAATGATGACTTTCTTAGCCCTCGCTCCACCATTGGCATAGTATTTACCCGATCCTTCCAATTGAGACGCTAAAAATACATAACAGCCTCTATTTCTCCTACCTGGCAACCCAACAACTTTACTCGCCACTAATACTGCGCGAATAAAGCGAGGTATGAGTTGAGTATCTTCTGGTGGATCAGTTGGTCCATTCATATAGGCTGAAATCGTACGATCATTAGAAATGATCTCATCAGCCATGATTCTTTTGAGGCAAAGATCGTCTCGCCGCCAAGAAGAAAACATCAATTGCATGGCTCTCTTGACAGCAACATAAAACAAGTATTGGATCACTAATGGAATCTTCATATCAGGTTTCATCTTCCCATGCTTGAACTTCTTTGATATCATTCCCTTCACTCTTTTATATGTTAAAAGCGACAATGCGTTGATTCCAATAATTTTATGTAATATCATGATGGCATCATTGTAAACTGTTTCGATCAACCCCAGATGACGAAAGTCTGGATACGGATTTTTTAGAATGGTTTCTAATGCATTCTCGGAGACGAACTTATCAACTGTGTTATCTGCTACTTCCTCTACATCATCTTCATTAGATGAATGTGTAGAAATGTGTTGTGGTGTCTCCAGTGTTATTTTTGGTGATAAGTGATAAGATACTATATTTGTTGGATAATCAATGGCTGGAGCATTTATGCTCGCATCTGCAGAAGCAACTGCCGTTGAGAAGGAAGGATAATTAAACATTGCAATGCTTGTATCAAAGCAATGGTATGGCTGCATTCATGAATAAATTCATTCGAAGTGGTGAATGATGCCTGCTCGCCGATTTTTAGGAGAGTCACGTTTTTAGGAGAACCGCAAAACAAGTTCCGCACAACCGCGTACATTCAAATAAGATATTATGTTATGATAGATGATAGGATGACAACTAATTATTTTAATAAACAATTAATATTTATAAAGAACCCCCTCGCAAAAATTATCGATTTCGTTCTATGATACATACAAGAGATATTCCAAAATTTAGATTACTTAAACATAAAGCAAAAATGAAGACATATGATATAGCATAGAGATTTAACAGAAACAATTCCAATAACTAAAAGACATTAACAGTTCGAAGAACCAAAGATTAATATATGCCAAAATATTTCTTAATGTAAAAACGAGATTGCAGACTTTTCCATCGATTCACTTCGGCTAGTTTGCAACAATTGACGTGGTAGAAAATCATCATTGCACCTGATTTCATCCGCTGCTTTAACCATAATCTTACTGTCAACAAACCACTTACCAAGACTAGGACGAGCTGCTTCTAAATCTAATTCCATTTTTAAACCTTTGACTTCAAATAATTTTCCTATTAGAATGCGTCTGCTGGACATCCAAGTGAAGTTAATGTAATGCATCACAGATAAATCAGAAAGATCTGTCTTGTACGGTTGTGACATCAATCGACCAATTTCCAGAATGCCAATTGCAATCATACTGAAGATTGAGACAACGATAACACCAACAATATCTCGCAAGTGATGATTATCGACACTTAATGATGTTGCAACAAAGTAGGCGAACAGCAACAAATACAATAAAGTGATTGAATAGATCAAGTGTACATACACATACGGGATAGGCTGATCTTCGTAGTCGTAGAGGGCACCAATTGCACCACGCAGTTGCAGAGTCTCTGTTGCCAAATTGGAATATACCATCATATCCAAGAAGCCTTTTTTGGCTTGAAATAATAAGTTCATGGCCCACCCCAATACTTCTCGATAGCATGCACCACCTGTGTCCATATCGATTTCATCTAGACGTTGCACTTCATCATCAGTAAGAAATCGATGTTTCTCATTAAAAGGCGAGAATAAATTTCTTCTTTTGTACTCCGTAGATAGACCAATATAGCACAAAATATGGGCCCCATTTAAGTAGCGGACAAACTGCCAAGCCATATCAGTAGGTAAATTGTCTCTTGCCAAGTATGCAGCATTAAAAATACGACCTTCCATTCGCATGGATTCCTCATATTGAGCTGTATAGCGACTATATCCTTGATTATTGTAGAATACCAACAAGAAGGAGATAAAGCTTCCAATGGCAGATATGTAGCTAGATTCCAACTTTAACAGGGTATTTTGCGCAATGTCATAGTGGAGAAGAACTCGTGCCATCAAATATATACTGGCAGTAAGCCACCATTCCCAGGATTTACATATGGTTGGAATTACGGTTCCCCATAGTTGGAAATATGTATAGCGGCGATAGCGCAGTTTGCTATGTCGAAGCAGTTCCCTTCTATCTCTCTCAATGTGAGGTAGTTATGTTCAGCAACTTGCCAAACGTAGAAATTGTGATCCATATTGTTGAGTTTTGATTGAATATAGATATATAGATGAAGTGCAAAAATGAGTCTATCGAGAATGAATACCAAATCAGCAGTTGACGTAAAAGTGCAAGACCACCTTCAAACTTCAATGCATGTTGTCACCCGTTACTTTCAAACTTCCCGTCACCATGCATTTGTGACAAGTGACATGACTGCATGACTGTCATGAAGCTTGTCAACCAAAATGTTTGTTTGATGAAGTGGGAATGATGGGGTGAGCAAAACCATTATAAAATAATAGAAGTAGTAAATTATGCAAATTGGGTTAATTTCAAAGCGGTTTTTCAAGCAAATAGCACAACAAAAAACAAAAAACCAATTAAGACAACAAGAACAAAAAATAAATTCAGCGGTGCTCTTCATTTCTTTTCCGAAATGGGTAGTGGAGCCTCATCTCCTCAAGCCGATGACGAAGAAAAGGAAGATCTCCACATCTTTCCAAAGTATGGAGTCAGGCTATCATTTTGTAATCAGTTTATCGAGAGCTGCGGAGGACGAGAAGCATTAAGAAAGTTGACAACTCATGAAGTGTGTCGCCAATTTATTAAACCAGCTACGAAAGCCATAAAAACCCAAAGTAAAGATGGAATGCATAAGGCTTTCTCATATTGTGAAATGTTGCTTCGTAGTTCTAGTAAGGAGTTCAGTGCTGCAGTGGGTATAGCGAATGTATTCATTTGCCACACTTGGTCCACATATTTCCTTGATACGGTTGATGCAATGATCTCACATTTCAATGATAGGCTTGATGAAACAGTAGTGTGGATGGATATATTTTCAATAAATCAGCACCATCGACGTGGAACAAAGACTCACAAGAGAGATGAGAAGGTGACACAAGGATCAATTGAAATTGTTGATTCCAATCTTAGCGAGGAATGGTGGTTCAAGACTTTTCCTGATGCAATAGCTCATATAGGATATTCAGTTATTGTTTTCTCTCCTTGGTCAGAAGCTCAGCCATTGAGTCGCCTTTGGTGTCTTTGGGAAATGTATCTCTCAGTTTTGAAGCAGTGCAGATTTGAAATCGCAATTTCTTCATCCGCTTTGTATATATCCAACGACGATCCATCTTCAATATCTGGATTTTGGGAAGATATTACTGCTTTAGACAAAGAAAATCTAGATGAAGATGATATGAATACTATTAGTGGAGGAAGTCGAGTCCCTAAGGGAGTAAAAGCCTGCCATCGCCGTTTGCAGAGTTTAATTCACTTCCAACACAGTGAATGCTCCCACGAAAGTGACCGAGATCATATCTTCCACGCACTACAGCATTCTACTAACGCCAACACTTCAAGTATGAAGAATTTGAATAGCTCAGTTTGGAAAGAAGTGAATCATATGGTTCTTGACCGAATTGGCCATTGGATGATTTCAGTGGTAGAAGAGGAAGTGCAAATTCAAATCTACAGTCCGCGATCAGGAAAAGTACGTATCTCCCGTGTCCACTTTGCATTAGCAAGACTTTACGAAGTTCAAGGAAATCATAAGAAAGCTGTTAATTTGTATCGGGAGTGTTTGGATTCTTTGCGGAACGATATTGAGAATACTTCCGCGGGAACTCCTAACTATGCTGACTTTAGACTGGAACTGTCTCGAGCGAAGACGGCTCTTGCTGACAGTCTTGTCCAACTTTACATTACATCAAAGAAAGATTCAAAACTTATTAAGCAACATTCAGCGAGTGACACAGACAAGAAAACTCACATGGAGATAGAGGAATTGTATCTCGATAGTCTCACGATTCGACAAGCTGAGCTTCCTGATATAAAGCAATACCACGCCAACATATTGTCAGTTTTAAATCGCATCATTTATTTCTATGATGCTATTATCTCATCTCCTTCGAAAGCAAAAGTATGGATGATAGAAAAACTTCGAATTTTGGAGAGTCAATCAATGGAAGGAGATTCGCAGTCTCAACATGAGGTTGTTAAAGCGATGAATTCTCTTGCATCCTTGGCGATTAGCATGGAGGATTATATTGAGAGTGCAGGTTATTATGAAAATATACTTGAAACACAGAAGGCTCTATTTGGTGAGAATCATCTCGAGACTTTACAGACCATGAACAATCTTGGTATCACATATTTTCAATGTTGCGAGATGAATGGCAAAATTACGCTAGAAACAGAAAATGAACAATTTTCTAAAGCCAGGAAGTTGCTGGAAGATTGTTTGCAAATGAGAAAAGAGAAAATCGATCAAGGAAGTGCAAAGCAAAAGAAAGTAATTGTAAAGTCTAAACGTGGATTAGAGAGCTGTGATGCGACGAGAGATATGCTAGCAACTATGAGGAATCTAGTAACTGTCTATCGGGCTGAAGCCAATCAAACCGAAGATATATGTTTGTGGGAAAAAGCGATTTCACTTCAGGAAGAATGTTTATCCGTGTCTGATAGCTTATTGGGTGGTGCCCATAGTGAAACTTTATCCGCCATGATGACTCTTGGTGAGCTATATTGCCAATGTCCTTCAAGTTCGTCAGATTTGAAAGAGAAAGGTAGAGGGCTAATCGAAGATTGTCTGACTGTTCAGCGGCAAACTTTGGGTGATCAGAATATTGGTACCATATTATCAATCCATGCTTTGGCTTGTTGCTATCATCGGCAGTACTCGGAATCAAATTTGTTTTCAGATCAAGCACAGTCCAGCCGCAATAAAAGTATCAGTAAAAGATGTTATGAAGAGGCACGTGCTCTATATGAAGAATGTTTGAATCTACAAGTTATGATTCTTGGAGACGATCATCGTGATACTTTGAGGACTAGGAAAAATCTAGACGCTTTGATGAATTGTTGATAGTTGGAAGTTGTAATGAAACATTGTGTTGAAATTTCTGCCATCGAGTAGAAAATGGGACAATTTGGTAGATGTATTGATCGTTTCTTGTACTTTAGATATTGTATTTTCTGTTCTATTCTTCCTTTACGAAAAAATATAATCACCCCCTATCATGTAGAAGTAATTTATCTATCTGTATGATTATCATATAAAACACGTGTTCCGTATTATTGTAGAATATTTAATTAAACATGCAATATTTCAACACTACGATTTTAGTGGAAAACAAAAAAATTCTTTCTCAAGTCATCATTAGCCTCAAAGTGCTGTCCATTGATCAGGTACCGTTCATCCGCCAAGAAATGTGGGTTTCAACTACTACATCCACAGATTTACTGACAGACGAAAGAATGGATTCATGAGAAAGAAAGAAAGAAAGGGAGAGAGGAGAAGGGTAATTACCAACCATATACTAACCGGAAAAAGCGGACACGATAGATAATTGGTACGAAAAATATCGCTCGCAGTATATTTTTATAATGTCGCAATCAAACACGAATGATGTACTTACGACCTATTGATTGACTGATGAATGGTCATCGCTTTCAGCGGTATGAACCAGAGATAGACAGAGAGACAGGAGAGGCGAATATATAAAACTGGACAAACTCAAGTAATCGCAGGGTATGCGAGATAGGTGGACATTTTGATAATCATCAACAATCAGAGACAGACCATTAGGATACACAAACAAATCACACATGGAAATTATACGCAATAAAGTAATCGTTCAAACACTACAATAACGGATGACATGAAGGTAGACAAATAACGTGGTCAATGTAAGGTGATGGATTATCATTGATGTTGTAGATCGTTATTATCGTGGTACTGGAATTCGTTATTGGATTTACACCACATACAGTCACAGAATAACACAAATAGAAGCAATGAGACAAATACCCAGGGGAACCAATTAAACCAACATCCAATAATTAATTACTTACCAGAGAGAATTCGGTCAATGAAGCTGAATCGACGGGGTCGCTTCTGCCAGTGACTGGTACTGTCGAATGTAATCGTTGCTTTTGCAGCACCAACACCGATCGAAACTTCGCTCAAATCACTGTTGTCACCTGTTCGAGCCACAGCCTGCTCACTATTATTGGCATCTTCAGCGGTGGTTTTATTATTGCGATCAACTCCATCTTCTTGCTCTTCGACTATCGAAAGAGGTAAGGTTCCGTCTTCTTCCGTAAAGAATGGGGATAAAAGACGAAGGCGTTCCGGAGAAGCCAGTTGCAGTTCTTCCTTTGTGAAGTGCAACAGATTGCGAGGCAACCCAGATCCATTTGGTAGACAAACCCCCGGCAACTTTAATTCATTGAAATACGGATGTGTACATGCATCAATTGCCTTGACGCGCATCTCAGGGTGATACTCGAGTAGAGCAGAGATTAGAGCAATTGCCTGGGGCTGAGGATTTGCACATGAAAAGACTTTGTACATGCATTTGGCAGGAATATGCATAGGGACTTTAACTCTTTCCTTACCTCGTTTACCAGCGAGAGAACTGCCATCCTCCTCACTGTCAGTGTCCGAGGCATGCAGACTGTAGGTGATACCATGCAGCTGTTCTTCAGTAGGGCTCCCCAAAACCTTCACTATCTCGATGAGCTGATCCGCCGCAGACATACCAGGGAAAACCGGTGTTCCAAGCATCATCTCTGCAAATACACATCCTGCGGACCAAACATCAATAGAGGTGGAATACACGACATTTCCAAGGATTAGTTCCGGTGCACGATAGTATCTAGAACCGATATAGGCGACGTTGACCTCACCGTGCACCAAAGGTTTCGCAGAACCGAAGTCAGCAAGTTTGAGGACACCTTTTGCAGGATCAACTAACAAATTTTGGGGCTTGACATCCCTGTGGACTAATCCCAAACCGTGAAGATGAGCTAAAGCCCGTAGCAGTTGAAACAGATAATTCTTGGCCAGGACAACTGGCATCACATCTTGGCGCTTGGTATACGAACGAATGACAGAGTATAGCGTCTCAGGCATATATTCAAGGACAAGGTTGAGGTATTCCTCTGGGTGCGCTTTGATATTGAGAGAAGTGCCCTTGCTGGTATAGTGAAACTTCAGCTGCAAAACAAAAGGATGTGGCAATCGATGCAACTGTTTCATGATCTGTAACTCACGATGTTTGCATACTTTATCTTGTAAAACCTTCTTAATCGCAACAACTTCGCCGGTTTCGTTGATTTTAGCAAGAAACACAGTGCCAAATGTACCTTGTCCGATAATCTTCTGCACTGAGAATGTAATGGCAGGACCATTGACTGAGACAGCAGAGGAAGTATTATTTGCAGTGCCAGTCGTATGAGTGGGGGATTCGGTTGCCAACATTGCACCGGTATTAATGTTTGTATTGGCGGTGGTATTAAAGGCGTTTTTGGGGGAGCGTGGATCAGACGACAAAGTGGAAGCACGACCCCTGCTACTGTACATCGACGCACCATGGGAACCAGTGGTATTACCTGAGCGGCGCCCTCCTCCACCGTAAAGAGAGACTGTACGAGATGAGTTCTCATCATTGGAGGAAGCTTGCTGCACCATATTGTTGGCAACGGAGGCAGTGGTAGAGGCAGCCGGTTGATATTGTTGGTGGTAGCGAGAGTAAGAAGTAAACATGTTCGATTTCACAATGGAGAAAATTAACTACGAAGAATTTGATAAGATATTCAATGAGGCAATGAAAGGATTACAAGTGGCGGGAGAATGTGGGTGTGAAGACAATAAGAGACAGACGAATTATAGTAGATGATAATACTCACAAGGAACAATGTACGTTTTAAATAAATGAAGGATGTTATAGTGACGGATAATAAAGGTAATTGAAACCTGCCAAGCTGTTTCACATTCGCTAGAATGCGTTATTCTCTGTTATTCATATACCGTGGTAGGAGTTTCTACGTATGGTAATAAGTTGCTAAACGCTCAACTGGTTCGACAGCAAGAAAGGAAATTTAAAAACCAAAGAATAATGTCAAGGAATTTTGAGCAAGTGGAACGGGAATAAATATGATGCAACTTTTCTTGAGTAGATTGGAAGTTTCTCGTGCAGTTTCGTAAGAATATCATTAATTGATTAATTTTATGCTTGCTGTTCTCTTGGCACAGAGAATTTCAGAACTACGAAACCGCGTTTATATTTTGAAAAAGTCGTTTTTCCTTCTTTGTTCAACGCATAATTTATCCACAAGACAAGAGGAATTCGGAAGTATACAGTATCTACTATGTTTTGTACAGTTATGTTGTTTGACATTGTTCGTTTAACGCCGTTGAATTAGGATATGAGACAACAATACAATCGCTTGTAGACGATATAATCATGATTGAGTCGTGAGAACATGCGGTGCATAATTGAATTTGTTGGTTCAGTTTGTGCACTAAGAATAGTAAATCACCATAGTTCGACAGGGGTAAGATAACAGACTGTGATAGATTATCTTGTGTAGTTGATGTAGATTCTATGAATAGCTATAGATTGTATTAAATTTATTGGAACATAGTTGTATATTGGGAATATCTATTCCTCTTGATTCCAAATTCTGCATACGTTATATATTAAGCCTATAAGCGCCATTACTACTTTACATCACGTCGCATTTTGTAGGGGGCATGCATCGGTGAGTTCTATACAAGTTCAACAAAACTCATAACCAATTGTGCGCAATTAACTGTGAACTTCTTAGGCGCAAATACGGGATGCGCGATTACATAGATTCGAGCACCGGTGAATGGACCCAACACTCTTCACCTTCATCATCGACGGGGTTAGGACAACGGATTTCCACAGCCATCTTGCATTTCCCAAGAGAGACATCAATCTCTACCATAGATATAGGATCCTTTGATTTATAAGAAGCTTCCAAGCAGGCCTGACATAGATCATGACCCTGAATTACTGGTTGTAGACAAGGAGAGTATGACATTATCTTCGAGCATCGATTTTTGAGGAACCCATCGGCATCGTCTCTACTCATGGCAACTTTACCTTTTTGTTTCTTTCCTAACTTTTCCGCTGACTTGACTTTATTGTGGGTTGCAGTGGATTGACTTCCTTTACCCTTTCTGGCAACATTCTTTGTTCGTGTCATTTTAGTTCATAGTACAAGACTAGAATATAGATTTATCAACAATGATCAAGTGGACTAAGTTCCACAAAATCCGTCATTGGATTTTTATGGTGATTTACCTTGTATAGTATTCATGTTGTAGGTGGATTAATCGAACTATATTGGTCAACTCAAACCATACTGGTCAACATATAAGGGATAAACAAATGCACATGCACATTGCTTCCACATAATAAATTACTGTTTGTTGAATGGCGAATGTTGGCTTTTTCGCCGGTGGTGTGAAAAATTCAAATATGTACATACAAGAGATAGGGGTACACAAGTGTAATCAATCCTCGAAACACTCCAACCTGCTGTAAGTATTGTTCCGCAGTGGTCGTTTTGGAGACGTTGCACCAAATGGTTTCGTTGGATGAGGTGCGTTGTCAAGTACTTTTTTGGGGTCTTCGCTTCGATGTTCGCTCATGCTTAGGTATTATACTTCTATTAATTTTTATCTTCCTTCAACATCCCTGTTCACGTGGTCTAGCAGTACCAGCAATACGTTGAACATCACATTTTGTCTGACGCGAAAAGAAGTTGCAATTGATTCTCTTTTTCCAATCAAACTCTTGGCTGTTGGTTGAACGCCTGTCAATTCAAGCACCTCCCGACATTTGCTTTAATTTTCCAAAGTTTTCCAAGCACACTCTCCGTCACATTTTATCCCATCCTGATTCATCCTTGATAATTTATACACTTTCCTTTTTTCTGTTATTTTCCTCCTCCTTTGTGTTTTGCCTCCCATCCGTATAACTAAATAGGTTGCATTCTTTTAGTGTATTTCATTAGAACTTTCTACAATAACTTTCGTTAATTTTTGCGAAAGCATTCAAAGACATTGGTAACACGTCAAAATCTAAATTGTGTTTACTTTTCTTCAGTTTATTTAACTGCAACTACCTTCTCGCGGGGATTTAATTCTACGGTGATTTGTGTTCCTCTTCCCTTAACGTTACTGTTTCCTTTCCTTTGACTTTGGCCAACGCATCTCAGACTCCCTGTACACTACAGATTTGATAATTCTCAATTTGCAACCATTTATTATCTGTCAGTGAATTTCGCTGTGTCCTTGTATTTCAAATAATTAATACCTTAATTGCTATTGAATTTCAAAGGCACTCTCTCTCTTTCAACATCCTTTAGAGTTGCATATCCGCTGCAGCTATTGTTTATAGTGTTCGTTAGTATTTTTAATATTTGGATATTTGCTTGCTGAATACTCACTGCTTTGGAGACTATTATAATCCTACTACCTACTATTTGGTGACGTGTTTGTTGCGATTTATTTTTCTGAGTTTCAGCACATCTAATCATAGACTACATATATACCCGTACTATTCAGCATTTGTTGCATATTTGCTTGCTTCTTTTGTCAAATATCTATCGCATTGGATAATTTCCTGATTGATATATTTGATGTATCAGATATTGATTGACTGAATATTTATTATTATTATTATTATTTGTCATTCTCGCGAACCAAGCTGTAACTACAACTAACGCCCTGACTACCTTCATTCTTCAAATTCACATTCTAACATACTAATTGATTGTGCAATATTAATTTTCTTGTAATAATAAATAAGTTTCGATTTGCATTTGTTAATTTAAAAGGACATTTAAGTTTTCTTTTCTTTCATTTTGTCTTTCTAAAGTTTTTGCTTAATTTTGTGATAAACGATCACAATCACTTCTCCGAAGTTTGCAGAATCCGAATATTTAAATATTTGACATTCATAGTTACCTCCTTCCCTGCTCTTCATACTATTCATCGTCTTTCTAACGACTTTTATACCATAATTAAGTTGAAA
>JACCEA012254137.1_pt1 | contig 28584 bp, 29 predicted proteins | sample 7449851 | NCBI WGS metagenome assembly JACCEA01 (sample SAMN15323453, study PRJNA562643) | freshwater metagenome | isolation source: river surface water | place: USA:Blue River Watershed | collected 2017-08-18
CCCTGAATCGGGGCCTGCTCGATGGTCGAGGCGATCAGTTCTGGGGTGAGCAAAGCGGTCATAGTGTGGCCCCTCGTGCGACGTAAAAGGTTCGCTCAGGCCGTGCCCTGATGGCTGTTTTCAAGGTAGACCGCGACATATTCACGAATTTCCTGGATGCTGCCGCTCGCAAACAATTCCCGAGGAATCTCAACCCGCACCAGCTTGGCAGGGTCGACGCCCCGGTCGATGGCATATTCTTCGTCGATATACAGAGTCACGGAACCGTCAGGAAAGCGGATGGCATAGACCGCGCTGTTTTCGGCCATGGAGGCTGCTCCGTCTGATGTTGTGGAACGGTATGGCTATTACAGGTAACACAGCCCCAGCCCGAGTGTCAAAACGCGTCGGGGGCTCGAATGGGAGTGCTCAGAGTCGGAAGACCCGTCTCCGCGCGATCACGTAACTCGTAAAGACGAGGAGGGCAATGAGGAGTGTGTTCCGGATCCGGCCGGGACCAAAACAGGCCAGATTGACGAGGGCATTGGTGGTGCCGTAGGCGGCATAGACCAGATAGATCAGGAGGGACCATTTCTTGACTCGTAAGAAGCCATACCCGGCCAGGGTATGGAGAAACGGTGACAGCGCTTTGGTGATGAACCCGGCCGAGCCGTCCAGCCTGGTACAAAAAAACGGCAGCAGGTAATCGGGATTTCTTGCGATCAAGAGGGCATCGTTCCCAGCACTGACCAGAAAGAGCAGTCCGAGAAACCGGACATCGTGTCCCTGCGCCCAGGCGGTGCGGGTGCTGCGGGCAAGGTCCGAACCGCTCTCGGACGGCCCGAGTGCGGCGTCGTAGCTCTGCAGGGCCCACCAGGGAAGGGCCAACAACATAAAGAAAAAGACTTCGGCGGCTCGACCGGAGACCCGCCCGAGCGCCAGGCTCAGGAGGATCAGGAGAATGGTGACCAGGCCGTAGAAGAGTCCTGCCCCATATCGTCCCCGAATGAGTTGTCCGAGCCCGGGGAGTAGGGCTGAGTAGATCGCCGCGCGGCGATCCGGGATAGCGTAAGAAGGGGCGTGGGTGGACATTGGTCGAGAACGCGTGAGATCAGACGGCGTGTCGGGATAGAAACGGCACGGCCTTCGATCAAGGGATCGAAGGCCGTGTCCACAGACTGCTGCGCAACCGTTATTAGCCGCCCAGGGTGTCCAAGGCTTCTTTCAGGCTCTTGCGGATGCAGGTGAAAATCGGGGTGTCGCGCAGGGTGTACCGGCTACCTTCGGTTTCCCGGAGCGCCATGACGAGGTCCAGGAAGTCTTCCGGCTTGTCGCTCTCGAAGGCCACGACCCATTCCTGATCGTCGAGACCGAAGGAATAGGTGGTGTTGAGCTTGACCGAGGGGAAGCGATGGCCGACTTCAATGTGCTCGTCCATCATGCCCTGCCGCGCCGCCTTGGTGAGGAGGAACCATTCGCGGGTTTTCACGAACGGATAGACGAAAATGTACTTGGCTTTGCCGGGGACCACGGTGAGCCGCTTGCTTTCCTGGTTCTCATGCGTGTGGTGGTCGACATAAATTGAACGTTTGGTGATCGCGAGGTACGAATAGGGATTGTACAGATACTTGCCCAATCCGGATGCCATGATCTTCGTGCTCATTTCCTGGAACAGTTCAAGCTCGTAGCTGATGCGCCAGAGCATCAGATCACAGTCGCCTCGAATACCCACCGTGGTGTAAGCGATGACGAGCACTTTTCCCTGATACTCTTCGACGGCACGGAGAAACTCCTGCTTTCCGCGTGTGCGTTCATCTTCAGGAAGCCGACGCCATGCGGGATCGATCTTGTAGAAGGTAAAATTGACGTATTGACGGCGGGGTGCTTGTTCGGGGCTGGACATGACGAACCCTCCAGGCAACTTCTTGATAATGTAAAAGAATAAGAGTTAGCTCTTTAGCATTTCGTCTCTGGGGCTGTCAACAGAGTCCGGGGTGCGCGGGGCTCGAATTGACAGGCCCACATCGATCTGATACTGCCTGCATACGATGCGCGGCGTTCGAAGATTGCCGGTCGGATTCTGGCTCGTGGGAAGCCTCTTCGTGGTCCTGTGGGGGAGCACCGGCTCCTCGTATGCCATCGAGGTGCAGCCGACCACCGAACAGATTCAGGCGCAGGTGGAGCGTGGAAAGCTGGCTGCCGGCCAAGGTGTCTCTCCGGATCAGCTGCACGCCTGGTTCGGTGCGACCGAAGACCTTGCCCCGCGCGGTTTCATCATGACGAAGCTGGGAAGCCTGCTGGTGATGGCCAATCACCTTGCCCTGCGCGCGTTGTCGCCGACCGAACAGGATATTGCCCAGGTGCTGGCAAACGAGCATGTGCTGGTCAATGTGGTGTTGTACGGAGACCGTGTCAATTTTGCCGCCGACAGTTACATTGTGCTGGAGCAGGCCGGTCGGACGGTGAAGCCCTCCACCGTTCGATTTGACGCCAGGGGCGATCGCACGACGGCGTGGCCGCAGCAGCCTGCCTACCGTGCGAAGGTGATCGCGCAATTCGCCTACGCGGAACTCGACCCACGTGCGAAGACGACGCTCACGGTATTTCCTTCACGCGGAGGCCAGGTCAGCTTCGAACTGGACTTCTCGCGGATCGAATAGTATCAGTCCCTCTCCATCGCTCTGCCCATCGCAAAGGTGTATCCCGCATGAGTAAGACCAAAACCTGGACGGCTGAAACCATCGCCGTCGGATCGGAGTTGCTGCTCGGCGGCCGCCTCGACACGAATTCGCTCTTCATTGCCGATCGCCTGGCCGCCTGTGGAATTGAGCTTCGATATAAGACCACGGTCGGCGACGACCTGTCCGACATCGTGGCTGTGTTGAAGACCGCGTTACGGCGCGCCCGCGTGGTGATTCTCACCGGTGGGTTGGGGCCGACGATCGACGACCTCACGCGGGAAGCCGTGGCGCAAGCGACGGGCCACCGCTTGAGCCGGCGCAAGGCTGCCCTGGATGGGATGATTGCACGGCTGGTCGAATGGGGGCGAACTCCGACCACCACGCAGTTTCGCCAGGCCATGATTCCCGCCCGTGCGGAGATTCTCTTCAATCCGGTCGGAACGGCGCCGGGGTTTTCGCTTGTCTGGAAGGGCACGTTTCTCGCCGCCTTGCCCGGGGTGCCGCGTGAGATGGAACCGATGGTGCGTGATTGCGTGTTGCCGCAGTTGCAGGCGTGGATGCGCACACAGAAGAGGCTCAGCGCGTCGCCCATGATCCGGCGGGTGCTCCACACGTCCGGTGTGCCGGAATCAATCGTGGACCAGGCCCTGGTCGGGCTTGTTCCCAAAGGTTGCACGATTCAACTCGGCATCTATGCGTCCCCAATGGAAGTCATGGTGTCGCTGACGGGACCGGCTGGAGCGGAGGGGGCTGTCACCATCGAGCAGTTGTTGAAGGAAGCCAAGACGCGGCTCGGTGACATCGTTTATGGAGAAGAAGATGAGACCATGGAATCGGTGGTCGGTCGATTGCTCAACGAGCAGCAGTTGACGCTTGCCGTGGCCGAATCCTGTACCGGTGGACTGATCGGCCATCGGCTGACGCAGGTGCCGGGCGCATCGACATATGTTGATCGAGTGGCTGTCACCTATAGCAATCGTGCCAAGGTTGAGATGTTGGGTGTGCCGTCAGGACTGCTCAAACGGCATGGGGCGGTCAGCGCAGACGTGGCCGCCGCGATGGCGCGGGGCATTCGTGAGCGGAGCGGCGCCTCCGTCGGCGTGAGCGTGACCGGCATCGCCGGGCCCGGTGGCGCGACCGAGAGCAAGCCGGTGGGCCTGGTCTATGTGGGGCTTGACGGCGGGCCGGGCGAGGCGATGACGAAAGAGTTTCGTTTTCACGGCGGTGACCGTACCGTGATCAAGCAACGGTCCTCGCAGGCGGCGCTTGATTTGCTTCGTCGCTGGTTGATCAAGAAGGGGTGCTAATGGTCCGGGCATTCCTGGCCATCGAGTTGCCACAGGAATTGCGCACGACGCTTGCCACCATTGAGCAGGACATGAAGCGACAACTCGAGCGAACGGTCGATCGCCATGTGAGAATCAGCTGGGTTCGACCGGATTCGATGCACCTCACCCTCAGATTTCTCGGCGACACAGCCGACGAATCGATTGAGCCGCTTCGGGTAGCCATCGAAGAGTCCGTGTCAGCGCATCAGGCGATTCCTATTCCTCTCGAACGACTGGGTACGTTCCCGCGCCGGCAGGCACCACGGGTGCTGTGGGCGGGACCCTCAGTGAGTTGGGAGCAGGGCCTTGAGGCGCAACGGCTCACAAGCCTCCATCGTGCGGTGGAGGCTTGTTGCCGGGCAGCGAACTTCGCGCCGGAAGAGCGGCCATTCAGTCCGCATTTGACGCTCGCGCGGATCAAGGAAGGGGAGCGGCAGGTCGGACAGGCGCTGGCTCAGAACGGGTTGTTGGAGCGGCCGGTGGCGATCGGCATGTTGCCGGTCGAGGCAATCGTCCTCATGAAAAGTGAACTGCGTCCCACCGGCTCGGTCTATACGAAACTCTGGGAATGTTCACTAGCCCCTTCTGCGACGTAAGAACCGTAACGCCCTCCAAACTTTGCCGGAAGTGGCATCATGCTGGGGTCGCCCCGCCACTATTGCTAGGCCCGCCGTCAGCAGGAACGGTCGAGTGCGTCGTTTCTGATTCATGGACAGTCTGGGTATGGAAGTTTTCCGACGCCCAAGGCCCGGAATGGTATGATGATCGGTGATAAACTACGAGCCCATACGCAACGCAATCTACTACCGGTCCGGCGGGAGTCCAGCAAGCCGCCTCAAGCACTACAGCATGCAGATCTAGAAAGCTGATCTATTCAATATGCCTCCGTTCAAGCTCGAAGCTCCATTCAAACCCTGTGGTGATCAGGGGCAAGCCATTGAGAAGCTGACATCCGGAATCCTGGCCGGGAAGCAGCATCAGGCGTTGCTCGGGGTCACCGGCTCCGGCAAGACCTTCACGATGGCCAATGTCGTCGAACGCGTCCAGAAGCCGACCCTCGTCCTCGTGCATAACAAAACTCTGGCCGGCCAGCTGTATCAGGAATTCAAGCAGTTCTTCCCTCACAATGCCGTCGAGTACTTCATCAGTTATTACGATTATTACCAACCCGAAGCCTACATCCCGCAGAGCGACACCTACATTGCCAAGGATGCCTCGATCAACGATGCGATCGATCAGATGCGCCATGCGGCGACGACATCCTTGCTGCAGCGCAACGATGTGCTGATCGTGTCCTCGGTCTCCTGCATCTACGGCCTCGGATCGCCGGAGGTGTACCACGACATGTTGGTCTACCTGGAAGAGGGGATGGAGACGCGGCGTGAAAAGATTCTAGCGAAGCTGGTCGACATTCAGTATGCGCGCAACGACGTGGATTTTCACCGCGGCACCTTTCGCGCACGCGGCGATGTCATCGAGATTTTTCCAGCCTCGTCGGAAGCGAAATCGGTGCGTATTGAATTGTTCGGCGATGTGGTGGACGCCATTCATGAGATCGATCCGTTGACCGGTAAATCGCTGGGCAAATTACCGAAGATTGCCATTTACCCGAATACTCACTATCTCATTGCGCCGGACCGGTATGAACGGGCGATCACGGGCATCGAAGAAGAATTGGACGCCCGCGTGGCGGCATTCAAGAAGAACGGTCAGTTGTTGGAAGCGCAACGGATCGAGCAGCGCACCAAGTTCGATCTCGAAATGATCCGTGCCATGGGGTATTGCCACGGAATCGAGAACTATTCGCGCCACTTGAGTGGTCGCGCGCCGGGCGATCCGCCCCCGACCCTGTTGGATTATTTTCCCAAAGACTTCCTGTTGATCATCGACGAATCGCACGCGTCGGTGCCGCAGGTCGGCGGCATGTACGAAGGCGACTTTTCGCGCAAACGGACGCTCGTGGATTATGGATTCCGGCTGCCGTCCGCCGTCGATAATCGGCCGCTGAAGTTTGCCGAGTTCGAGCGGATGCTGAAGCAAGTGATCTACGTCTCGGCGACGCCGGGTCCCTATGAGCTGGAGCATGCTAAGGGTGAGGTCATCGAGCAGATCATTCGCCCGACGGGACTGATGGATCCCCTGATCGATGTGCGATCGGCAAAGGGGCAGGTCGACAATCTGCTGGCCGAAGTGCGGACGGAGGCGGCGAAGGGAAATCGGGTGCTGGTGACGACCCTCACCAAGCGAATGGCCGAAGACCTCACGGAGTATTATCACGACCTCGGCGTGAAGGTGCGTTATCTTCACTCCGACATTAAGACGCTGGAACGCGCGGAGATTATTCGCGATCTCCGGCGCGGGGTGTTCGATGTGTTGGTCGGGATCAACCTGTTACGGGAAGGGCTCGACCTTCCCGAGGTCAGTTTAGTGGCGATCTTGGACGCGGATAAGGAGGGCTACCTCCGGTCGCATCGGTCGCTGATTCAGACGGCGGGCCGCGCCGCTAGAAATCTGGATGGGCGCGTGATTTTCTACGGTGATACGATCACGGATTCCATGCGGCGCGCCATGGACGAGACGGCGCGCCGGCGTCATATCCAGGAAGCCTATAATGAGGCCCATGGCATCACCCCCGAGAGCATCAAGAAGCAGATTCCCCTGCTGGACTATGCAACGGGTGGCGGGAATGCGGGGCAACTCGAACTGGCGGCGGAGTCAGTAGGCGATTATGCAACGACGGGCGACACGGAGCAGTTGATTCGCCGTCTTGAGGTTGAGATGAAGGCGGCAGCCAAGAAATTGGAGTTTGAGCGGGCGGCGGAGTTACGGAATCGGATTCGAACGTTGAGGTTGAAGGCGTTGGAATTGGCGCAATAGTGAAGGCGGCTACTGTCCCTCCTGCGCCGGAAATTCTGTTACATCTGTTTGTAGAGATAGGCCCCGAGAAACATCCCCAACACGCTGAGCAGGCTCACCTTGATGCTGAAGCCGAACGTCAGTTTGAGGAGGACCAGATCGACGGTGAGTGGCGGGTTGATTCCGGGAGAGAAATTGCTGGCAAAGATGTTTTGAATGGCGCCATTCGGGGCCATGACGCGAAGTATTTCCCCGAAAATCCCGCCCAGCATTCCGCCGATCAGGATAAAGATCAGCAGCACGCCGATCGATTTTCTCATCCGATATCTCTCCTGGTTCCCGCTGGTCGGGGTGCATGTGCCGACTTGAGGCACCATATCGGAAGCGGAAAATGATGTCAACAAAATGCATGCCAGAAGCCTCTGTGGATGCATGTGGCTGATTGCAAAGCACCTCTTCTGGCGATCGGTGGGATCATAGAGGGCACCCTCGGCGCTCGAGGGTGAAGCAGGAGAACGCCCGACAGTATTTCTGGTGCAACTAAGTCTGGCGCCGTGTGTCACGTGTATCAACAGGGGTGCATTGGAACGGTCCGAGGGCATCGCTTGAATCCCTGCCGAATATCTTGACTTCACGCACACCCCTTCTATAGACTGCCCGATGCTATTTTTTGTGATGTTTTTCGAGGCGATCGGAGCTCTGGCTCGACCCCGGCTTCGATGGCCTTTTTGTTTGGTGATTCGTGCTTGATGCGTTGAGTGAAAAGTTCGAACGAATCCTCAAGAAGCTTCGTGGGCAGGGTGTGCTCACCGAAGACAATATTGCTGAGGCGTTGAAGGAAGTCCGCCTCGCGTTGCTTGAGGCGGACGTCAACTTTAAGGTCGTCAAGGATTTCCTTGACCGCGTTCGCGAGAAGGCGGTCGGGCAGGAAGTCCTGAAAAGCCTGACCCCCGGGCACCAGGTCGTCAAAGTTGTCTGGGACGAGCTCCGCGGCATGATGGGCGGTGAGCGGTCCGGTATCAGTCTCGCCTCCAGGCCCCCGACCATTATTATGATGGTTGGGTTGCAGGGAGCCGGGAAAACGACCACGTCCGGCAAACTCGCCCGCTTGTTTAAGAGCCAGGGCAAGCGCGTGTTGCTCGTGGCGGCCGACCCGCGTCGTCCTGCCGCAGGTGACCAGTTGGCCAGCCTCGGGCATGATCTAGGAATCGATGTGCATCGATTCGATCAGATCGACGCCTCACGCGCCGATGTGGTGCGTATCTGCCAGCGCGGGGTGGAACGCGGTCAAGAGCAGGGCTACGATCTGATTGTGCTCGATACCGGCGGCCGGTTGCATGTCGATGATGAGTTGATGGCCGAACTCGTGGCGGTCAAGCAGGCTGTGAACCCCCACGAAGTGCTGCTGGTTGCCGATGCCATGACCGGCCAGGATGCGGTGAATATGGCCGGTCAGTTCGATCAGCAGGTCGGCCTCACCGGTGTCATCCTGACGAAAGTCGAGGGCGATGCGCGTGGTGGCGCCGTGCTGTCGATCCGGGCCGTGACCGGCAAGCCGATTAAGTTTCTCGGCATGGGGGAAAAGCTCGACGCCCTGGAGCCGTTCCATCCGGACCGGATGGCATCACGGATTCTCGGGATGGGCGATGTGCTTTCGTTGATCGAGAAGGCGCAGGAGACGTTTTCACGGGAAGAGGCCGAAGCGGCACAAAAGAAGCTGACCAGCAGCACCTTTACGCTGGAGGATTTCCGGTCACAACTCGGGCAGATGAATCGGTTGGGGTCGTTCGAGCAGATTCTGGGAATGCTGCCCGGCGGCCAAAAATTGAAAGATCTTGCGAACAGCGGATTGCCCGAAAAAGAAATGAAGCGGGTTGCGGCCATGATCGACTCCATGACCACGCGTGAGCGGCGCGACCATACGCTGATCAACGGGAGCCGGAAGAAACGGATTGCGCGTGGAAGCGGAACGAGTGTGCAGGAGGTCAACCGCCTGATCAAGCAATTCCTGCAGGCCAGGAAAATTGCCAAGGTCATGTCGGGTGGCGCGGGAGGCCGGCGTCAGTTGGCCCAAATGCTTCGAGGCATGTAGCAGGCCACGAGTGTTTCGAGTGTGCATCGATTCGAGGTGAAGAAGAGAGTCCTAACCGAGCGGACACAGTCTAGGGCTGAACGCTCATTACTCTGAGGAGGTTCTAGTGGCGGTTCATTTACGATTGGCACGGACAGGGCGACATAAGCGGCCGATGTATCGGGTTATTGCGGCCGATTCACGGAAACCGCGCGACGGGCGCTTTTTGGAGATTCTCGGGATTTTCGATCCGCTCAAGAACCCGGCGGTGCCGGTGTTGAAGTCGGAACGGGTGCTGTCATGGCTGCGGCATGGCGCCCAGCCCACTGTGACCGTTCGGACTCTGCTGAAGCGGCATGGGGTCTGGAAAGAGTTCGAGACCGAGAAGTCCGCAAAGGCGGAGAAGACCGAAAAGACCGAGAAGAGCGCAAAGAGCAAGAAGTAGCCGGCATCACATGGCGACGCTCGATCAAGCAGAGCTGGTGACCATTGGAAGGATCGAGCGATCGTTCGGGGTTCGAGGCGAGGCGCGCGTGCGTTCCCTCACAGATGTGCCTGGACGGTTCGAGTCCCTTGGGCAGGTCACGATTGTCGGGCCTGCCGGGAAGACGCTCGACACCCGTGTGACCCACGTGCGGCCAGGCGGGCCGACGTGGATTATGGGGTTCGAGGCGTTTGCGACCCCTGAGCAGGTCGCCGAGTTTCGTGGAGCCTTCATTCAAGTTCCCCGCGGAGACACGCCGGCGCTGCCGGCCGATCAATACTATCAATGTGATTTGATCGGGATGGTCGTGCAGGATGAAGCCGGAACCGTACTGGGCTGCTTGGAAGAGGTCGTGTCTATGTCCGGCAACCAGAACTTTCTGGTGCGTCACGACGGGAAAGAAATGCTGATTCCTGCGGCGAAACAAGTCGTGGTTGCGGTCGACGTAGTGGGGCGGGTCATGAGGGTGCGGCTGCCGGAAGGGTTTGGAGATCTGTAAGATGCGGTGTGCCGTTCTGACATTGTTTCCGGATATGGTGGCTCCGGTGCTTGGCCAGAGTATCCTCAAGCGCGCCCAGGAAAAGGGGTTGCTGGAGGTCTCTGTGCAGAACCTGCGTGACCATACCTTCGACCGGCATAAGACCGCGGATGATGTGCCGTATGGCGGGGGAGCCGGAATGGTCATGAAGGCCGAACCGGTGCTTCAGGCTGTCGATGCGCTGCGGGCCCATTATCAGGCTTCTCATCCGGAGACGACGTTGCGGGTGATTATTCCGTCTCCGCAAGGGCGGCCCTTTACGCAGGAACTCGCACAGTCCCTGGCGCAGGATGAACGGGTAGTGGTGTTTGTGTGTGGGCACTATGAGGGGATGGATGAGCGCGTCAGGCTGGCGCTGCACCCCGAAGAAATCTCCGTCGGCGATTATGTGTTGACCGGAGGGGAGCTGCCGGCGTTGGTGATGATCGATGCGGCGGCGCGCCTGGTCCCTGGCGTGTTGGGCGATGCGGCGTCGGCGGCCGAGGAATCGTTTACCGAGGGATTGTTGGAGTATCCGCACTACACCAGACCGGCGGAGGTGCGCGGGATGGCGGTTCCGGAGGTACTGGTATCGGGTCACCATGAGGCGATCCGGTTGTGGCGCCGGAAGGAAGCGTTGCGGAACACCTATCTGAAGCGGCCGGATCTCCTGCGGGATCGCGAGCTTGGATCGGAAGATCGACGGTTGTTAAGCGAAGTGATGCAAGAGAGTCTTGTACAGGTACCTGTTCGTTGAGAGGAGGAGAAGGACTATGAATCGGCTAGAACGGATCCAACGATCCTTAACCAAGAAGACGACGCCCAAGTTCGAGATCGGGGATACTGTTCGTGTCCACGTGAAGGTGGTCGAGGGTGAAAAAGAGCGTATCCAGGTGTATGAGGGGACGGTCATCGCCAGGAAAGGCACGCTCAATAGCGAAACCTTCACTGTGCGCAAGCTGTCCTACAACGTCGGCGTTGAGCGGACGTTTCCCATCCACTCGCCCAATGTGGCCAAGGTTGATGTCGTCCGTCAGGGTCGTGTTCGCCGGGCCAAGCTCTATTATTTGCGCACCAAGAAGGGCAAGTTTGCCAAGGTGGAAGATCGCGAGTTTAAGGTCGAGAGCAAGGCGCAAACCGCGGCCAAGCGTGAGGCGGCAGCAGCAGTCACGGCTGCTAAGGCCTGATCGATCGGTTGTGCTGTGTTCCGCTTGAGACCAGGACAGAGGCGCACGTTTGGCTGGTTCTTCGAACCCGACGACAGGGGGCCCCACCGAGGAGTTTGAGGTGGAGGCTCGGTGTCGCGGGTACCGGCATATAGCCGGGCTCGATGAGGCCGGACGTGGGCCTCTCGCCGGTCCTGTCGTAGCGGCTGCCGTGCTGTTGCCGCGTCGATGCCGCCTGCCCGGACTCAACGATTCGAAGCAGGTCGGCGAGTCAGACCGAGTTCGATTGTTCGCCGAAATCGTTCGCCGGGCAACCGGCGTCGGCATCGGAGCTGCGACGGAGGCGGAGATCGATCGGTTGAATATCCTTCAAGCAACCCGGTTGGCGATGCGGCGTGCTCTGCAGGCATTACCGCTTCAACCGGACTTTTTGTTGTTGGATGCGGTCACTCTTTCCGGGCTCTCAGTTCCTCAACGTTCTATCATCAAGGGCGATGGCCTCTCCTGCTCCATTGCGGCCGCCTCGATCATCGCCAAGGTGACGCGCGACCGTTTGATGGTTGAGTACCACCGTTGGTATCCCCAATATAATTTTGCCGAGCATAAAGGGTACGGGACTCCGGAGCATCTCCGTCTGCTCCGGGAGCACGGGCCCTGTGCGATTCATCGCCGGAGTTTTGCGCCTGTGCAGCAGCACTGTGTCGGCGATGCTCGAAAATTGTGTTCCTCTGTCGACCAGTCTGAGAGCCCGCTGGACCGATGCGCGACCGACGCCGATTGGTAGGGGATGAAGGAGAGGGGCGAGCCGAAGCCTATCTGCGCCGACAGGGGTTTCGAATCCTTGGACGGAATGTGCGCTCTCCATTGGGTGAACTCGACCTGGTTGCCGATGACCAGGGGGTGCTGGTGTTCATCGAGGTGAAACGGCGACGGTCTGGGACCTACGGTGGTGCGATTGAAGCGGTGGATGCGCGCAAGCGAGCCAAATTGATTCAGCTTGCGGCGCAGTATCTGGCGCAACACCGGATTCATGATCGTGCGTGCCGATTTGATGTCGTCTTGATACAGGATGATTCCGGGACGACTGAACCCGTGCAGCATATTGCGAATGCATTCGACGTCGCGGGGGATGATCTGCGATGGTAGGATGGGAATCGCGCTCCTGATTCATCCGGTCACTGTGTGTCGTGCCGGGCGGCGGGGGCCCGAGAGGTCACTCCGGTCCGGCGGCTGCTCTTGTCACCATCCATGATTCAACTTTTTCACGTCTCAAAATATTACGACCGCCGTTTGGCGCTGTCCGATGTGACCCTTGAAATCGAGAAGGGCGAGTTCGTGCTCTTGATGGGACCGAGCGGCGCCGGAAAATCGACCTTGTTGAAATTGCTGATCGGCGCAGAGCGCCCTGAGGAAGGACAGATCCTGGTGCAGGGCCGCAGTTTGTCGAAATTGCGATCGTCTGAAATTCCCTTACTGCGTCGAAAGATCGGTGTGGTGCTGCAGGATTTCCGCCTGCTGCCAAAGAAAACCGTATTCGACAATGTGTCGTTGCCCTTGTTGGTGCAGGGGGCCTCGACTGTCGAAATCAGGCGGAAAGTGACGGACGCATTACGGTCGGTTGGGCTGGATCACAAGAAGGATCTCTTTCCCCCCGGCCTCTCTACCGGTGAGCAGCAGCGGATTTGCATCGCTCGCGCGATCGTCAACGGGCCGATCATGCTGTTGGCCGATGAACCGACGGGGAATCTGGATCCGGAGCTGACCAGCGAAATCATCGAACTGTTCAAGTCGATCAACGCCCGGGGCACGACCATCATCGTGGCGACGCACGATCCCAATGTCTTGGCCCAGGTCAATCGCCGGGTGATCACATTGGACCAGGGCAAGGTGGTCTCGCAGGAACAGGTGTGCTCGTGAGGCGTGTGTTGTACCTGCTGCGGGAAGCGGTCGCCAATGTGTTGACCAATCGAACGACCACGGTGGTCGCGGTGGCCACCACGGCCTTCACGTTTGCCTGCGTCGGCGTGTTTTTGTTGTTGTATGTCAATTTGAGGACCATGGCCTCGTCGCTTGAGCAGGACATCCAGGTTATGGTGTACCTGCAGGACGACCTGACGGAGCAGACGAGAAGCGAAATCGAACTGCAACTGAAGGCCGATCGTGCCGTCGGGTCGTTGACCTTCGTGTCCAAGGAACGGGCGTTGGCTGATTTCCAGAGTCAGTTTCCGGCCGAGTCCCATCTGCTGCAGGGGCTCGGGCAGAACCCGCTGCCGGCCTCATTTGTCGTGACGCTTGCGGTGGAGTCCCGTTCATCGGATGCGATGCGGCGGTGGGCCAATCGCACCCAGTCGATCCCGGGAGTTGCGCAGGTGCAATACAATCAGGAATGGGTCGAGGCCTTGGCCGGCATTGTCCGGTATATCGAGGTGGCTGCCATCATTGTCGGCCTCATTTTATCGGCGGCGTCGGTCACGATCATCGCGAACACAATCCGCCTGGCGCTGTATTCACGCCGGGAGGAAATTGAAATTCTGGGGTTGATCGGGGCGAGTACGACCTTTATCCGTGTGCCCTATTTGCTCGAAGGTGCGGCGCTCGGGTTGCTCGGCAGTGCTCTCTCGCTGGTAATCCTCAAAGCCGGGTTTGAGTTGTTCCGCCATGAAATCCGGTCTGCCAGCCGGTTTCTGGGCGTGGACGCGCTGCTGACATTTTTCCCCTTCCAAATGTGTGTGGTGCTTGTCTGTGTGGGGCTCTTTCTCGGTTGTGCCGGCAGTTTTCTCTCGCTGCTCCGATTCGGAGAGGGACGGGCATGAAGTGGGCGCGATGGGGATGTGTTGTGGTGGCTGCTCATCTGGTCTTGTGGACTGTCCCTGCCTGGGCGGAGCGCAAGGACTCGTACGCGGACAAGATCGAACAAGAAAAGAAAACGCTGGAAAAGTTGCGCGGCACGATTGTCGAGAAACGTAAGAAGGCGGACGAGGCGGAAAAGAAACGCGAGTCGGTCCTGCAGGGATTGCAGTCCTTGGACGAACGTCTGGTTCGTTACCGGCAGGAACACCAGGACGTCGTGAAGAAGCTCAAAAAGAAGGATGTGGAAATCGAGCAGATGAGCGTGCAGCTGAGCCGGCTGTCTGAACGCATCGATGAACGGCAGGATGCGATCGCTGCTCGCTTGCGGGTTCAATATGTCGAGGGGCGGTTTTGGCACCTGAGAACGCTCTTGGCGGCCAGTTCTTCCCGAGACTTTCAGCGGCGGTTTCGATATCTCTCGGCCGTGACGCAGCGAGAGTATGAGATCATGGAAACCTACCGGAAAGATGCCGAGCGGATCGCCGAGGTCGAGCGGAGTCGAGAAGAGGCGCGCCAGGGGATCCTGGCCTACAAAGCCAGCACCGAGGAAAAGCTGGCTCAGATCCAGGGGCTGAAAAAACAGAAACGGGTATATCTCGCTAAAATCACTCAAGAAAAGGAATCGCATGATCGGGCTGTAGAGGAACTGGAGCGGTCTGCCAACCGGGTCGACAGCTTGCTGAAGGAACTGGAAACCAGACGTCGGGCAGCGCTGGCGACTCGTCCGCCCTCCGTGACAGGAGGCCTTCGCGCATTACGTGGGACGCTCCTCTGGCCGACCGAAGGGCAAGTGGTGTCCTACTTCGGACGGCAGAAGCATCCGACCTTCAATACCTACATCCAGCGAAAAGGGATTGAGATTCGCGCTGCGGAAGGGAGTAATATACGGTCGGTGCTTGCCGGCCAGGTTGTCTACGCGGACTGGTTGAAAGGCTACGGACTCGTTATAATCATGGATCATGCAAACGGAGTCTTTTCGTTGTATGCCCATGCGTCGAAAATATTGACGTCGGTCGGGGCCCGGATCGAAGCCGGAGAAGCGATCGGTGAAACGGGCGACACGGGCATGACGGGTGAGAATACGCTCTATTTTGAGTTGCGCGAGGGAGCGGAACCGGTGGATCCCCTCGTGTGGCTGTCGAAGCGATAGGCCTCGGAAGGAAGGAAACCTACGTTATGGAACAGCGGCGAAGCCGACGGTGGTTATATCTTTTGCTGATGGTGACGGTAGCCCTGGGTATCGGCATTGTGCTGGAAAAGGGATTGGAGCGGACCGGCCACGCGTCCGAGACCTACGAAGAGCTGCGGACCTTCTCCGAGGTCTTGACCCAGGTGCAGAAGCACTACGTCGACGATACAAAGGTGAAAGACCTCGTACAGGGTGCGATTCGCGGGATGCTCTCCACGTTGGATCCGCACTCGGCCTATATGACACCTGAGATGTACAAGGAAATGCAGGTCGAAACGAAAGGCGAATTCGGTGGGGTCGGGATTCAGATCGGTGTGAAGGAGAACCGCCTCGCCGTCATCTCCCCGATCGAAGGCACGCCTGCGCATCGAGCCGGGATCAAGGCCGGTGATTTCATTACCAAGGTGAACGACGAACCCACAAAGGATTTGACGCTGATGGATGCGGTGCAGAAAATGCGCGGCCCCAAAGGCACCAAGGTGAACCTCACGATCCAGCGGGACGGCACGGCGGACCCGCTGGCGTTTTCATTGGTGCGGGACACCATCAAGATCGAAAGCGTGAAGTTCAAGGTGCTCGACAATACCATTGGGTATGTGCGCTTGACGCAGTTCCAGGAAGCCACGGGACGGGACCTCAGCCGGGCGCTTAAGCAGTTCAAGGAGCAGAAGGTTCAGGGGACGATTCTCGACTTGCGCAACAATCCCGGTGGCCTGTTGACGGCGGCCGTCGATGTGTCCGAACAGTTTGTGGGGAACGGGAAGCTGATCGTCTATACCAAAGGTCGTGAGGGGAAGAAAGATGAGTGGTTCTCCAAGACGAAGGAGACGCTGGAAGATTCGCCGATGATCATCCTGGTGAACGAAGGGTCGGCTAGCGCGTCGGAGATTGTGGCCGGTGCGTTGCAGGATTGGGGACGGGCCGTCATTGTCGGGACCACGTCGTTCGGCAAGGGATCCGTCCAGACGATTCTGCCGCTGGGTGACGGGTCGGGGCTCCGGCTCACGACTGCCAAGTACTACACGCCGAAGGGGCGCTCGATTCAGTCCACCGGCATCACGCCGGACATTGTGGTCAAACTGCAAACGCAGACCGTCGCAAAGGCCGGCGAGAAAGACGGAAAAGAGTCTGAACCGAAGACGGCCAAAGCGCCTGCAGCCGGAAAGGATCCATCGCCTTCGGCCAAGCCGGGTGAGGAGCCTGCGCACAAGAATGGCGCCGTGTCGGCCGGGGATGGGGCCGGGGATATTTCGCTGGATGATGACGTGCAGCTTCAAAAGGCCGTTGAGCTGTTGAAGACCTGGAAGATCTTTAAGGAGCTGCGGCCGGCGGCGTAGTCGGCACGGTTCCGATCCGTTCGCGGATGGCGGCGAGCAGCGTGTCTTCCGACCCGGAAAAACCTGGTTGTGTTCGTAAGAGATGGGACGCAACCAGGCTTTCCAGGTCGGCCAATGTGCGGATGTTCAGCCGGAAATATAAGTAACTCACCAGGGCATCGGAGAGGCCCGGCAACGAAGCCCAGCCGGCCACTTCCTCCGGCAACGGAGTCTTCAGTTCTTCATAGGCGCGAATCGTTCCTGTCGCCAGAAACTCTCCAATCTTCACTGCCAAGTCCCGCCCGATTCCGGGGATCTCCTGAAGCTGATGGCGCGCGGCTAGATCAGCCAGGTCTCCCGTAACCGTCAGGATCGAATCAGCCGCTTTCCGATACGCGCGGACGCGATAAGGATTGGCACGTTGGCTTGCCAACAGGTTGGCCATCGCACGAAAGATCTGCGCAAGTTGATGGGTGCGGTCGTCCATAGTCGTGTGCCCGGCGGTCTTTATCTACATTGTGCGAGTATCGAATCCCAAACGGCAAGGCCTTACCGGGCTTGGTTGACAACCGGTTTTCCCGTTTCATAGGATGATCTGAAGAATTGAGGTGCGCAGTGATCATTCACGTGAATGGTGAATCTCGCGGAATCGGCGATGGGGAGACGGTTGCAGCGCTGTTGCACGAGTTGGAGATCCGCGCGGATCGCGTCGCCGTCGAATTGAATTTGGAGATTCTGGATCGCAAGGATTTTGAAACCCGCGGACTCCGCGAGGGGGATCGGGTGGAGATATTGAGCTTTATTGGTGGCGGAGCGAGGTAACCACATTTATGGATACGATCAACGATCGCTTAGTGATTGCCGGCCGGGAATTTAAGTCTCGCCTCTGGGTGGGGACCGGTAAGTATAAAGACTTTGTCGAGACTAAGAAGGCTATCGAGGCGTCCGGTGCGGACGTGGTGACGGTGGCGGTTCGTCGCGTGAACATCACGGATCGGTCCAAGGAAAATCTCCTGGATTATCTCGATCCGAAAAAATACATCATTTTGCCGAACACCGCCGGTTGTTACACGGTGGAAGATGCCGTCCGGTATGCCCGGTTGGCTCGCGCGGCCGGCGTGTCCGATCTGGTCAAGCTGGAAGTCCTGGGTGATGAAAAGACTCTTTTCCCGGACACCGCGGGATTGATCGAGGCGGCCAAGATCCTCATCAAAGAAGGCTTCATCGTCCTGCCCTATACGAACGATGACCCGATCGTTGCCAAGAAGCTGGTGGATATCGGCTGTCCTGCGGTGATGCCGCTCGCTGCTCCGATCGGCTCGGGGCTCGGGATCCGTAATCCATACAATCTCAAGATCATCATGGAAACGGTCAAGGTGCCCATCATCGTGGACGCCGGAGTCGGAACGGCATCCGATGCCGCGCTGGCGATGGAGTACGGAGCGGATGCGGTGCTGATGAACACCGCTATTGCCGGCGCGCAGGACCCCATCGCGATGGCCGAGGCCATGAAGTATGGTGTCTGGGCCGGGCGACTGGCCTACAAGGCCGGGCGCATTCCGCGCAAGCTCTATGCGACAGCCAGTAGCCCGATCGAGGGCATGCTCTAATAGCCAGAGAACCGTCTTTGGTCGGTGTCGGCGAGCCGGGCTGAGTGCGTGTGTGAGTGGTGAACCGGTCCTGATCTCCCGGCATCTCACATTCAACTGGCATCATTCAGCATCCAGAATATTTCCCGAATGCCCTCCGTCGATTTCCGTCTGTATTTAGTGACTGATCGTCAACAGACCGCCGGACGTCCGCTGGTGTCGGTCGTCGGGCGGGCGGTGAGTGCCGGTGTGCGCGCGGTGCAGCTGCGTGAACGTGATCTTCCGATCCGAGAGCTGCTCTCTTTGGCGCTCGACCTGCAGCGCGAGTTGTCGGACATGCAGGTGTTCATCAATGACCGTGTGGATCTGGCGGTGGCACTGGGGTGCCGGGGGGCGCATTTGCGCGAGAGCAGTTTGCCGGCCCCGGTGGTGCGAACGCTGTTGCAGCCCTCGCAGCTGTTGGGTTTGTCCGTCCATTCCATCCAGGATGCGGTGGCGGCAGAACGGCACGGCGCGGATTTTGTGGTGTTGGGTCCGATTTATGACACGCCGTCGAAGCGGGAGTATGGGGCGCCGCTCGGTCTTCAGGTCCTCGAACAGGCCGCGCGCGCGGTGACGATTCCAATTTTTGCCATCGGAGGGATGACTGCCTCGCGTACACGTGAGGTGCGGCAGGCGGGAGCATTCGGTGTGGCGGTGTTGTCCTCGATCTTGAGTGCGTCGAATGTCGAAGCAGCGACCGAGAAATTTCTTTCGGCGATCGAGCGCGAATCATGAAGAGGATTGCTGCAGAGGGCGTCTCACGCATCGACACTCGTCACGCTGCATCGGCGTCTGCTGCTGTTGACCACCCCATAGGCGGGTGATAGAATCCGAAACAGTGTTGATGACCGTTACTGACAGGGATTGTAAGCGATCCAACGAGTGGGGCGATGGCCGAATCAAAAGGGAGTTCAGGCCGACTCCGGTCCTTCCGTGATTCCGTCAAGCGCCTGACCAAGTCACTTTCTGACGGAGATGGAGTCGTGACACACAAGAACGACGAACAGGCCCGCGAGGTAGAAAAACTTCGCATCCAAATCCAGTCCATGGAGGAGGAGATTCGGCGGCTCTATCAGTCACGCTACCAGCTCGAACAAACGACGAAGCAGAACGAAAAGCTCGTCGCCACTCTCCAGGAAGCCAAATCTCAAATCGAAACATTGCGGGCTGAAGTGGAGAAGTTGACCGCTCCGCCCTCGACCTACGGCATTTTCTCCAGCCTCGATACCGATGGCACGGGGAATGTCTACGTATCCGGCCGCAAGATGAAGGTCAGTCTTCATCCCTCCATCAAAGCGAAGTCTCTCCGCAAAGGGCAGGAGGTCATCCTCAACGAAGCGCTCAATGTCATCGAGGTGCGTGGGTTCGATGTGCAAGGGGAAGTCGTCCGTTTGAAGGATGTGCTGGAGGGGAATCGGGCGCTGGTGACGCTGCACTTCGATGAAGAAAAAGTCGCGGAGCTTGGCGAGCCATTGCTCAGTGAGCGCCTCAGCGTCGGCGATCATCTGTTATACGATCCGCGGTCCGGTTGCGTCATCGAAAAGCTGCCGAAATCGGAAGCCGAGGAGCTGGTGCTCGAAGAAGTCCCCGATGTGGACTACGAACATATCGGCGGACTCCAGAAAGAAATCGAGCAGGTGCGTGATGCGGTGGAGTTGCCTTTCCTGTATCCGCACATTTTTGCGAACTACAAACTCAGCGCCCCGAAGGGCGTGTTGCTCTATGGCCCGCCGGGTTGCGGCAAGACGTTGATCGCCAAGGCCGTGGCCAGTTCGATCGCCAAAAAACTGGGGCATCTCAAGGACAAACAACTGCGCAGCTACTTCCTCCATGTGAAGGGGCCTGAACTGTTGAATAAGTATGTCGGCGAGTCGGAGCGGCAGGTGCGCGAGGTGTTCAAAAAAGCCAAGGAACGCGCCGGCGACGGTCATCCCGTGATTGTGTTTTTCGACGAGATGGACGCACTGTTCCGCACCCGCGGCACCGGCATCTCCTCGGACATTGAATCGACCATCGTGCCGCAGTTCCTCTCGGAGATCGACGGCGTAGAGCGTCTTACCAATGTCATCGTCATCGGGGCAAGCAACCGACAGGACTTGATCGATCCGGCCGTGCTCCGCGCGGGCCGTCTCGATGTGAAGGTGAAGGTCGGTCGTCCGGACGCCACGGCGGCCCGGGATATTTTCTCCAAGTACGTCTCGACCGATTTGCCGTTTGCCGAGGACGATCTGAAGCGGCATGGCGGGGATGCCCGGGCACTTGTGGATTCCCTCATGAACATGACCGTCGATGCCATGTATGCGACGACGGACGAAAACAAGTTCATTGAAGTGACGTATGCGAACGGCGAGAAGGAAGTGTTGTACTTCAAGGATTTCGCCAGCGGCGCGTTGATCGAGGGCATCGTGTCGCGTGCCAAGAAATTCGCCGTGAAGCGGGCGATTGCGCAAGAAGGAACCGGTCTGCGGGCCGAGGATCTGATCCGCGCGATCCGAGAGGAGTTCAAAGAGCACGAAGACTTGCCCAACACCACGAATCCGGATGATTGGGCAAAGGTCGCCGGCAAGAAAGGCGAGAAGATTGTCCACCTCCGGACGATCAGCGGCGGGCCTGCAGAGGCGCGCCAAATCGAAACGGTCAACACCGGTCACTACCTGTAGCGCGATATTTCATGAGCGACAATCCTACGCACAATCCGTCCCGTGTCATCGGCACGGAGACCGAATTCGGTATCGCCAGTCGTGACCCGAATGCGGCCGATCCGGTGGCCAACTCCATTCACCTCATCGGCTACTACCCGAATCTTCCGGCTCCGCATGCGGTGTGGGACTACGAGAACGAAAATCCCCTGCTGGATGCGCGCGGGTTTGAGGTCGATGGTGAGCGGGAACGGCCGGGACCTGATTACAATCGGCAACTCAATAAAGTCCTGGCGAACGGTGGTCGTCTCTATGTCGATGGCGCGCATCCTGAATATTCCACGCCTGAGTGTCTCAATGCGAGGGAAGTCGTGGCGTTCGAGCGCGTCGGTGAACGCATTGTCGCGCAGGCCCTGGAAGGGATTACCAAGGCGCGCGGGCGTGACCAGTTCGTGTTGTATAAGAATAATTCAGACGGTAAGGGCAACAGCTATGGGTACCACGAGAATTATCTCGTGTCGCGGGCGGTGCCATTTGAACGCATCACCCAGGTCCTCACGCCGTTCTTTGTGACGCGGTCGATTTATGCCGGGTCCGGCAAGGTCGGCGCGGAAAACCAGACCAGCCCCGTCGACTATCAGATTTCGCAGCGGGCGGATTTTTTCGAAACGCTCGTGGATCTGAACACGATGGTTCGGCGGCCGATCATCAATACGCGCGACGAACCGCATTCTGATTCGGCGAAGTACCGGCGGCTCCATGTGATCGTCGGAGACGCCAATATGGCCGAGGTATCGACCTATCTGAAGGTCGGGACCCTCTCGATTGTGTTGGAGTTGCTCGAGGCCGGCGCCGACCTTCCTCGAATCAGCCTGGCAGATCCGGTGAATGCCATCAAGCAGGTCTCCCGGGATGTGCAGGTGAAGGAGAGTGTGAAGCTCAGTGACGGGAGCGCATCGACTGCGATCGCCGTGCAGCGAGCGTACCTCAAGGCCGCCCAGAGCTACTATGCCTGCCATGAACTCAACCAGGTGACGAAGGACGTGCTGGTGCGGTGGGAAGATGTGCTTGATCGCCTGGAACGGGACCCTCGGTCATTGGTGCGGGAGTTGGATTGGGTCGCGAAGCGGTACTTGATCGAATCCTATATGGAACGCAAATCCTGTGGCTGGGACGATCCGCGCGTCCGCCTGATGGATTTCCAATACCATGATGTCCGTCCCGACAAGGGCCTGTATTATACCCTGGAACGGAATCATCGAATTGAGCGGGTGGTATTGGATCATGAGATTGCGCGGGCGGAATTCAATCCACCTGTTGGGACCAGGGCCTATTTCAGGGGCCAGTGCATCAAGAAGTACCCGACTGTCGTCTACGGGGCAAGTTGGACGTCCGTGCTGTTCGATACCGGACAAAACAAGATCAAGAGAATCCCCTTGATGGATCCCCTGCGGGGTACCGAATCGCTCACGGGGGAACTCCTGGCGCAAGCGGAGACGGCGTCCGCGCTGCTCGCTAAACTTTCGACCTGACTGTGACCATTGAATGAAACATTCCTTCTTCTTTTCACATCACGAGGGGTCCAGCTTCTTCGACTTCCTCACCCAGCACCATCCTGAGTTAAGACCCGGTTTGAGTGAGATCGCCATCCAGCGAGCCGCGCTTCCCGTGGATTTCGGCCGACCCGGAACGATCCCGGTGCCGCATGGGACGACGGTTCTCGCGTTGAAATATCGGGATGGGGCCATTATTGCCGGTGATCGACGCGCGACCGAGGGATTTCAGATTGCCGACCGGCGGATTGAAAAGGTCTTTCGCATCGACGACTATTCCGCGATGGCGATCGCCGGGGCTGCGGGGCCGTGCATCGAGATGGCCAAATTGTTTCAGACGGAGCTTGAGCATTACGAGAAGCTCGAAGGCGTGCAGCTGTCCTGTGAGGGGAAGGCCAACAAGCTGGGGCAGATGGTGAAGGCCAACCTCCCGATGGTATTTCAGGGACTCGTCGTCATGCCGCTTTACGTCGGATACGATCTCAAGCGGAACGAAGGGCGCATTTTTAAGTACGACATTACAGGGGGACGCTACGAGGAGTCCGACCACCATTCCATCGGCTCCGGCGGCAAGGATGCCCGCAACACGATGCGTGAACATTACCGATCCGGCCTCCAGGAAGAAGAGGCGCTGCGGGTCGGGCTGTTGGCCCTCTATAATGCGGCGGATGAGGATGTGGGTACCGGTGGGCCTGATTTAGTCCGCGGTATTTATCCGACGGCGAAAATCGTCAGTGGCGCCGGTATCACCGATGTGCCCGAAGATCGGGTGCGTGCCTTGTTCGAAACCATGATCGCAGAGCGAAGGAGATCCTAGCCGATGCCGTTGCCCTACTACGTCTCGCCTGAACAAATGATGCAGGACAAGGCGGAGTATGCCAAAAAAGGCATTGCCAAAGGACGCTCCATCATTGCGCTTGAATATATCGACGGCATCCTGCTCGCAGCGGACAATCCAAGCTCCTCATTGCATAAAGTGTCAGAGGTCTACGACCGGATCGCGTTTGCCGGAGCCGGAAAATATAGCGAGTTCGAGCATCTCCGGAAGGCCGGCATTCGCCATGCCGATCTGACAGGGTACATGTACAGCCGGGAAGATGTGAGCGCGCGGACTTTGTCCAATGCCTATTCGCAGAGTCTGGGGACGGCCTTCAGCACGGACGTCAAGCCGCTGGAAGTCGAAATCCTTGTCGTGCAGGTCGGTGTGAACGGTCAGGCGAATGAGATCTTCCGTATTTCATTCGACGGCAGCATCGTGGATGAAAAAAATCTCGCGGTGATCGGGGGACGGTCGGAAGCCGTTCAGCAATATTTGCGGGAACATGCGACACCGCAGCCACCCACGTTGAAGGATGGGCTCCGGCGTTGCCTTGCCGCCCTGGAGCAGGTCGCCACTCAAAAGATCCCTTCCGAAAATCTTGAAGTCGCCGTGCTGGACCGGAACCGCCTTGGGCGGAAGTTCAAACGGTTGAGCAGTGCCGACATCTCCCAGCTCTTCGCCTGACATCCCCTCCACGTAACTGCGTGCTTATCCGCTTTCCGGTCGGTGAGACGCTTTTCATTGCCGGGCATCTGTTGAAGCCTCACCCGCCGCGGTGTATCCTGAGAGAAGCGGATTCGAGGAAACGTCTCTCCATGCAGCAACGTATCTTCGGTTTAGAAAACGAGTACGGCCTAATTTTCTCTCCGAACGGGAAGATTTATCTTCCGATGGAGAAAGTGCTGGGCTACATCTTCGAAGGCCTCATTCCGAACAGCTGGCCGTCGAATGCATTCCTGGTCAACGGCGCGCGCTTTTATCAGGATACCGGCTGCCATCCGGAGTACTCCACGCCGGAGTGCGACAATATCCTCGATCTCGTCATCCACGATAAAGCGGGCGAGCGCTTGCTGGAAGCCTGTTTGCCGGCGGCTGAAGAGCGCTTGCGCGAAGAGGGGTTGTCCGGAGAAATTTATATTTTCAAGAACAATACCGATTCGCTCGGCAATACCTACGGGTGCCATGAAAATTATCTCATGCGCCGGGACGTGGATTTCTGGAAAGTCACCGAGCAGCTCATTCCGTTTTTTGTGACCCGGCAGATCTATTCCGGCGCCGGTAAGGTCCTGAAAGTCTCAGGTAAACCGCAGTACTTCATCTCGCAGCGCGCCCAGCATATTCACGAAAAGACCTCCTCCTCGACGACCTCGTCCCGGAGTATCATCAACACCCGCGACGAGCCCCACGCCGATGCGGAGAAGTATCGGCGGCTGCACATCATTGTGGGCGACTCCAATATGTCGGAGTATGCGACGTATCTGAAGGTCGGCACCGCCACGTTGGTGCTCTCGATGATCGAAGCCGGGTACTCGGTCAGCGGGATGGAACTCGAGGATCCTGTGAAAGCCATCCGTGAAATTTCCCGCGATCCGACCCTCAACAAGAAGGTCAAGCTGGATGACGGCCGCCAGATGACTGCCATCGAGATCCAGCGGGTCTACGTCAAGCGTGCGAAAGAGTTTCTGTCGGAGCAGGAACACGATCCGGTGCTGGACGACGTCTGGGAGAAGTGGGTGTCGGTGTTGGATCGTCTGGAAGAGGATCCGATGCAACTCGTGCACGAGGTCGATTGGGTGATGAAAAAGCATCTGATTCAGTCGTACACCGACAAGAAGGATTGCGGCTGGGATGACCCCCGGGTGTTCCTGTTGGATTTGCAATTTCATGACGTGAAACGCACGCGGGGGCTGTATTATCTGATGGAGAATCGAGGGATGGCCGCGCGGGTCGTGGAGGAGGAAGCGGTGCAACGGGCGATGTCCGTGCCGCCTCAGACCACGCGCGCAAAAGTCCGTGGCGACTTTATCCGGTTCGCGCGGGCCAAGAACCGGTCGTACACGGTCGACTGGACCTATTTGAAGTTGAACGGGTACTGGGAAGAGACCATTCTCTGTATGGATCCTTTCAGCGCGGTGAACCGGCGGGTCGAAGAATTGTTATCGCAGGTGTCCGGCGCGCGACTATATCGATGACAGAGGGGCACGGGCAGAGACGAGACAAGACCATGTCGTTCCTGGATCGTTTTCTCATCATTTCGGTCGTGCTGCTGACGAGTGTGTTTCCCGTCGAACTTTTTCCGAACACGGGGCCGGCGCCTCGTGGCGGGGACGGGCAATTCAGCGGCAAGCAGGGCCAGGTGATCCTCATCAACGTGCCGGACATCAAGGATGCGGCCAGCGTCAAAGGTCAGTTTCTTGGGCGCAAGGTGACGCTCTTTCCAGACCTTTCTGCCGATGGCGGTGCCGGTTATGTCGGATTGCTGGGGATCGACCTACAGGACGAGCCGGGTGCGCATGAGCTCACGATCGATGCCCAACTGGGTGAGCAGACGCGCCATTTTTCCTATCAGGTGTTGGTGCTGAAGGAGAAGTTCGCCGTCGAGCATCTGAAGTTGCCGAAAGACAAAGTCGATCTCGACGAGAAAGCGGCTGCGCGCTGGAAGGCCGAGCAGGAGCAGGTTCGCAAGGCGTTGGCTGAAGAGTCTGCCATGCGGCTCTGGCAGGCCGGGTTCATCGAACCGGTCCATGGTAAGCGGACCGGGATTTTTGGCAGTGTCCGCATCATGAACGGTCAGGCCAGAAACCCGCACAACGGAGAAGATATCGGCGCGCCGATGGGCACCGACGTGATGGCCAGCAATGACGGTGTCGTCCGGCTCATTGTGGACCATATCTTTTCAGGCCGCGGCATCTTTGTGGACCATGGTCTCGGCCTGTACTCGATGTACTTTCACCTCTCCGACGTGCTGGTGAAAGAAGGTGATTTGATCAAGGCCGGGCAGATCATCGGCAAAGTCGGCGCCACCGGTCGCGCCACGGGTCCGCATCTCCATTGGGGCATGAAGGTCAACGGGGCGCGCGTGAATCCCTACGCTCTGCTCGAATTGCCCTTTCCCCAGAACCCCGCTGTTGCACGGCCTGTGTTGGCCTCCCCGACGCGTCCCGCACAGGGCGAATCAAGCGCCACCGCAGTCGGCGGTGATACGCGATAACGCGACTCGCTGCCGACCTGCCGCTCCATCTGATGGCGGATCAATTCTCAGGATCCGTGAGCCGTTTCCCTCAGGTCTGATTCGACAACGTTGGATCAAGCGCGGCGTTCACTGCCTTTATCAGCGAGTCGGGGGTATAGGGCTTGGGCAGAAATGTGGTCCGTGCATCAAGCTGTTCCAGCATCGATCCCTCGCGGTCTGAATAGCCGGAGGTGAGGATGATGTTGATCTCCGGTTGCAGCGTCCGGAGTTCGGCGGCGAGTTGTATCCCCCCCATGCCCGGCATCACCATATCGGTAATCACGAGTGAGATTTTCCCTCCCCGCTGGCGAACCAGCTGGAGCGCTTCCTCGCCGGTTCGCGTTGGCAGGACCGAATGATGCTGTCCGACCAGCACCGTCTGTGCCAGGCCTCGAACCATGTCATTGTCTTCGACCAGGAGAATAGTTTCCGACTGTTCAATGATGCTCCTGGATTGAGCCACAGGGCGCGGCGATTCGGAATCCTCTTCGATGCACGGCAGATAAATCGTAAATGTGGTGCCACGTCCGGGCTCGCTCTCAATCCCAACCGTCCCTCCGCTCTGCCGGACGATTCCGTAGACCGTGGACAATCCGAGGCCGGTACCTTTGCCTAGCTCCTTCGTGGTGAAAAACGGCTCAAACACATGAGCGACCGTGTCGGCATCCATCCCGCATCCTGTGTCCCGGACGGCGAGCGTGACGTACGGGCCCGGGGTGAGGGGATCAGGCCAGAGCGGATCGGGGTGAGCGATCGAGATCGATTTCGTCTCCAGGTCCAGGCGGCCTCCCTGCGGCATCGCATCGCGCGCATTGACCACCAAATTCATCACGACCTGCTCGATTTGACCGGGATCCGCCTTGATTCGTCCAAGCGCAGGATCCAAGGTGAGGGCGAGTTGAATGTCTTCCCCGATGACACGTTTCATGAGCTCGACAATGTCGGTCACGCGGTCATTCAGGTTGAGCGGTTGGCGTTCCACCATCTGGTGACGTGTGAAGGCCAACAACTGCCGGGTGAGGGCAGTGGCTTTATTGCCGGCTTCCCTGATTTGTGCCATCCCGCGCTGCGTCCGGGTGGTTTGTCCCGGCTCATCCGTCAAGAGCTCAGCCCAGCTATTGATAATCGTCAAAAGATTGTTAAAGTCGTGTGCAATTCCTCCGGCCATGCGTCCCAGGGCCTCCATTTTTTGCGCCTGACGAAGCTGGCGCTCGAGATCCTTTCGGTGAAGAAATTGAGTGATCATGGCCCCCAACTCGGACGTCCGTTCCAATCGAGATGAGCTGGGCCGCAGCCGTTCGTAGGTGAGAAACTCCATGATCCCCAGGATCTCTTTTCCCGTGTGAATGGGAAACGCGATCCCTCCGTGGAGGTCGGCCTCTTGCGCAGCGTGAAGGATCGGGCAGTCGGTCTCGCTGAGAATATCCGGGCAGAGAGTGGCATCCCCTGTCTTCCAGACCTGGCCCGCCAAACCGGCTCCCTGCCGCAGGGCAAGGCCCCGATAGATCCGGGCGAAGTTCTCGGCAGGGAGGCTTGGTTGGTGCCACAGGGCATTGCAGCGCAAGGTCTTGTCTTGTGAGTGTACCAGCCACAGTGCGCCCAGCGTCCAGTCTTGGAGTTCGCACATGGTGCGAAGAATTTTTGGTACCGCTTCACCGAGAGAGGCGGATTCCTCAAGGGCGAGGCCGACCGCGAGTTGAACGGCATGCATCGTTTCGGCTTGCCGTCGCTCCGTGATGTCGGCCTTGGCGCCGATCATGCGGTAGGGGTGGCCCTCGTGGTCCCGGAGCACATACCCGTGATCAATCACATAGGCATAGGTGCCGTCGGCTCGACGAAATCGATATTCGGCTGTCCACAGGTTCTGGTCCGACTGAAGCACTTGAGCGAGGTTGGCGAGGACTGCGGCCTGATCCTCGGGATGAATCTGCTCGGCCCATGGAATGTGGCCCCGCCGAAGATTCTCAGGGGCCGGACCATAGACCGATTGGTGCGCCTCGTTGAACCACGTCACGCCGGAAGTGATCTCCCAGTCCCAGATGCCGTCTCGGGTGGCGAGGCAGGTGAGATGAAAGCGCTCCTCGCTCTTCCGCAACGCTTGTTCGACGCGGTGCCGGCCCATGGCATAACGGATGGCGCGTCGGAGCGCGTCCCCCGTCAGCCGGCCCTTCACGAGATAGTCCTGCGCGCCGTGCAGGAGGGATTTCTCCGCCACCACGTCGTTATCCAGGCATGTGAGAACGATGACCGGCGCGTCATGCGCTTGAGCCCG
>JACCEA010917800.1_pt1 | contig 28555 bp, 29 predicted proteins | sample 7449851 | NCBI WGS metagenome assembly JACCEA01 (sample SAMN15323453, study PRJNA562643) | freshwater metagenome | isolation source: river surface water | place: USA:Blue River Watershed | collected 2017-08-18
AACCCAACCAATGTGATGGGTGCTAGTAAAAGATTGGCAGAGATTTATGTACAAGGTTTATCTAAAGAGATTGCCAACGCCACTAAGTTTATCACGACACGTTTTGGGAATGTTTTAGGAAGCAATGGATCGGTGATTAACCGATTCAAACAACAAATAGAAAAAGGTGGTCCAGTCACCGTAACGCATCCCAATATCACCCGTTATTTTATGACCATACCCGAAGCTTGTCAGTTAGTATTGGAAGCTGGTAGTATGGGTAACGGTGGGGAGATATTTGTATTTGATATGGGCCAGCCAGTGACCATCGCTGATTTAGCAAAGAAGATGATCCGCTTGTATGGTTATATCCCCAACATTGATATTGATATTACTTATAGTGGCTTAAGGCCGGGTGAAAAATTATATGAGGAATTATTAAACGACGCAGAGAATACTTTGAATACTTATCATGAGAAAATCATGATTGCCAAAGTAAGAGAAGTAGCGATGCAAGAAATAGAAGAGAAGTTTAATCAGTTTAGAACTTTGGTGAACACATCAAAAAACGAAAACGAATTGGTTGCATTAATGAAGGCCCTGGTGCCCGAATTTATTAGTAACAATAGTGTGTTTGAGCAGTTGGATGTGAATGCCAAGGTGGTTGGAATTGGCGTGTAGAATAGTGGTTTAGGATTAGTGTGGTCCATTCGGCCAAATCATATTCGTTGTTATACGTAAATGACTAAATTGCTCATTTTCATCGTTAAATAGTTTTATTTAAAATTTTCGGTTAACGTAATTATCAAAAATAATAGTTCTGGTGCGCTGTTTGGTGTGCATAAATCTTAAAAATATTTTTCCAAACTAATGTGATAAACAATATGTCATTGAAAAAAAAAGTATTAATAACTGGAGCTGACGGATTCATAGGATCTCATTTAACCGAAGCATTAGTGAATCAAGGCTACGAGGTCAGAGCTTTTGTTTTTTATAATTCTTTTAATTCCTATGGTTGGTTAGATTCAATTTCTGCAGAAACAAAAAGTCATATTGAGTTTTTTGCTGGAGATATTCGTGACCCGAATGGAGTAAGAGAGGCAATGAAAGGTGTCGATATTGTATTTCATCTAGCAGCATTGATTGCCATACCATTTAGTTACCATTCCCCAGATTCATACATTGACACGAATGTAAAGGGTACCTTAAATATAATTCAGGCGGCAAGAGATAATCAAGTAAGTCGTGTTTTAGTTACTTCTACATCAGAGGTGTATGGAACTGCTCAATTTGTTCCTATTACAGAGTTGCATCCAAAGCAACCTCAGTCTCCATATTCTGCATCTAAAATTGGGGCTGATGCTATTGCTGATTCATTCTATAGATCATTTGATTTGCCATTGACAATTGTTAGGCCATTCAATACATTCGGACCAAGACAATCAGCTAGAGCAGTAATACCAACCATTATTTCTCAACTTTTAAATGGAGCTGAAGAGATAAAGTTAGGAGATATTACACCGACAAGAGATTTGCTTTTTGTTAAGGATACGGTAAATGGTTTTTTAAAAATTGCTGAATGTGATAAACTAATTGGGCACGAAGTTAATATCGCTACTCAATCAGAAATTACCGTTGGGGAATTAGCTCAGTCTTTAATTAATCAAATTAATCCTGATGCTAAAATTGTTTCTGATTCAATTAGGCTACGACCTGAAAAATCCGAAGTATTTAGGTTGTTTGGATCAAATGAGAAGTTAAAATCCTTCACTGATTGGAAACAAAATTATAGTCTTGAAGAAGGATTAGCAGAAACTGTTGAATGGTTCTCTAAGAAAGAAAATTTGCAACAATATAAATCTGACATTTATAATGTCTAACTATTCTGATGTAATTGGTTACATCCAAAACCAATTTGATAATAAAGCATTCATTCCATTACACGAACCTCGCTTTTTGGGGAACGAGAAGAAGTATGTTACAGACACAATAGACTCTACATTTGTTTCTTCGGTGGGAGCCTATGTTGATAAGTTCGAGTTAATGATGTCTTCTATTTCTGGGACTAATAAATCAATAGCCGTAGTTAATGGAACTTCAGCTTTACAAGTCGCCTTAAGACTAGCTGGCGTTAATGCGAGAGATGAAGTTATTACTCAAGCACTAACTTTTATTGCTACGATTAATGCGATTATTTATAATGGAGCCTCTCCCATTTTTATTGATGTTGATATAGACACTATGGGGCTTTCTCCAAATGCAGTAGAAGCCTTTTTAGAAGAGTTTGGGGAGATGCGAGAAGGAACCTGCTACAATAAGAAAACAAATAAAAAAATTGCCGCGTGTATGCCTATGCATACATTTGGTTTTCCAGTGCATTTAGATGAATTATTGAAAGTGTGCAACAAGTGGAATATACCTGTTGTTGAGGATGCTGCTGAAGCTATTGGAAGTGAGTATCATTCGAAACCCATTGGTAGTTTTGGTAAATTAGGAGTATTTTCTTTCAATGGTAATAAAATCGTTACGAGTGGTGGCGGGGGAGCTATTGTAACGAATGATATTGAATTGGGAATTAAAGCAAAACATTTAACTACTACAGCAAAAGTTCCTCATCCATATGAATATGTTCATGATGAGGTTGGATACAATTTTAGAATGCCTAATTTAAATGCTGCGTTAGCCTGTGCTCAATTAGAGCAACTCCGAAAGTTTATTGATAATAAACGAATACTCGCTCAGGAATATAATTCTTTTTTTAAGTCTAAAGGAATTAATTTCCGGATGGAATTGCCCACAACCAAGGCAAATTATTGGCTCATGTGTGTTGAGTTAGAAAATAAAATGGAAAGAGATTTATTTTTAAAAGAGACTAATGAAAATGGTGTAATGACTCGACCAATTTGGCAATTGATTTTTAAATCTTCATTGTATTCTGGATTTCAAAGAGATGGGCAGACAAATGCCTTGTATTTGGAAGATAGAATTGTTAATATACCAAGTAGTGTACGAAATGAAAAAACTTAATATATTATTTTTAGGTGGTGCTAAGAGAGTTTCATTAGCTGAAAAATTTATTGAAGGTGGGGAAAAAATGGGTATGAAGGTTGGTATATTTTCATATGAATTGGATGAAAATGTCCCTATCTCTTTCATTGGTAAGATAATTATTGGAAGAAAATGGGCTGATAGAGATATTTTAGAACATTTAGAAGACGTTGTGGTTAGTGAAAAAATTGATATAATTCTCCCTAGTGTAGACCCTGCAACTGTCGTTGCTTCAAAATTTAAGAATTTTACTAAATCCAAATGTTTTATTCCAGTACCAGATACAAATCTCTGTGATATTTTTTTTAACAAGCAATTAACTTATGATTGGTGTATTTCCAACGGTATACCTGTGCCTTCAGATACATTAAACTTTCCAATGATCGCAAAACCAATTAATGGCTCAGCATCTATGGGACTCGTAATTCTTAAGGATGAACAGGAGTTTAAGGAATTTAAATCCTCCTCCATACTTGAAAACTATAACATTCAAAAGTTTGTAGATGGAATTGAATATAGTGTTGACGTTTACGTGAGTTGTATAAATCATAAAATGATAGTTGCTGTTCCTCGAATTCGTTTAGAAGTATTAGGAGGGGAGGCTGTGAAGTCCATAACTATAAAAGACAATAAACTAATTGCACTTTGTCAAAGAATCGTTTTAAAAAGTGGACTAACTGGTCCATTAGTTATTCAATTTATCAGAGATAAAGTTACCCAAGAAGACTTTTTGATGGAAGTGAATCCACGCTTTGGTGGAGCGGTATTATGTTCAATAGGAGCAGGAGCAGATATGACAGGTCTGCTTCTCAATGATTTTTTAGGTATTGAATCAGAGCCCCAAAATAATTCGTGGAAGGATAAACATTTAATGATAAGGCGATTTATAGAATATTATAGAGACTTAAACTAATAAAAATATGCAAATTATTATTGATTTAGATGGAACAATTTGTACAGAAGAAAAAACTTACAGCCGAGCTTTGGCGAAACCTATAAATGGGGCCGTAGATCATATAAATAAACTATATGATGGAGGCAATATAATTATTATATATTCAGCTAGAACCTGGATGGAATTTGAGATGACAACTGACTGGTTAAGGAAAAATAATATTAAATACCATCAGTTGGTCTTAGGCAAACCGATAGGAGATGTTTGGATTGATGATAGGGCAATTAATTTCAATGGTTGGGATAATGTTATTGAGTGTTTAGGTAAAAAGGTAAAAATTTAATATGAAAAAGGTATTAATCATTGCAGAAGCTGGTGTAAATCATAATGGCGATTTTGATTTAGCAAAGAAAATGATTGACATTGCTTTTGAAGCAGGTGCTGATGTTGTTAAATTCCAAACAGCAGTACCAGAGTTAGTAATGAGTGCAGCAGCCCCTAAAGCGGAATATCAAAATAAAAATGTTGGCACCACAGACTCCCAATTGGAAATGTCAAAAAAAATCCACCTTCCTTTAGAGGCTTACAAGGAATTGAAAAGTTATTGTGAAGAAACAGTTGGAATTAAGTTTCTATCCACTCCTTTTGATCATGTTTCGATAGAGTTATTAAATGACCTTGGTCAGGATATTTTTAAAATACCTTCCGGTGAAATAACTAACCTTCCTTATTTACAAAGAATTGCACAATTAGGTAAACAAATTATTATTTCTACAGGAATGTGCAACCTCTCAGAAATTGAATTCGCCCTTGATTCATTAGTGAAAAATGGCGCTAAACTCGAGAATATAATTGTATTACATTGTAACACAGATTACCCTTCTCCTTTTGAAGACGTGAATTTAAATGCTATGAATACAATTAGAGATGCATTTGGGGTTAGAGTTGGTTATTCAGATCATACTCCAGGAATTGAGGTTCCAATTGCTGCAGTAGCTTTAGGTGCTGAGGTTATAGAAAAACACTTCACACTTGATAAGTCAATGAAAGGTCCAGACCATCTTGCATCGCTTGACCCTCAAGAGTTGAGAGATATGGTTCGTTGCATAAGAAACATTGAAATTGCATTAGGGACAGGGATTAAAAAACCCACTAAATCCGAGTCAAAAAACATTGTAATCGCAAGAAGAAGTATTCACTTAACTTCTTTAGTTAAAAAGGGAACAAAACTTACTTCAAATGATTTAATCATGAAAAGGCCTGGTGATGGAATTTCACCAATTATGATAAATGATGTTTTAGGAAAAGTAGTATTAGGTGATTTTGAAGCAGATCATAAACTTCAGTGGTCTGATATTTCAATGTAATTTAACAAGTAATAATTACTATATGGCAAAATTCGAAGATATAAATATTGGGGACAGAAAAGAAATAAAACATTTAATAACCCGGGATGATGTAGAAAAATTTGTTCAATTAACTGGTGATGACAACAAGTTGCACATAGATGAAGAGTATGCATCTACAACTTCTTTTAAACGGCCAGTTGTACATGGTATGTTGAGTGCTTCTTTTATTTCAACAATTATTGGAACAAAAATTCCTGGTGATGGAGCTCTATGGTACAAACAAAGTTTGGAATTTTTCCTTCCTGTTCGTGAAGGAGACGAAATCAGAATAATTGCGGAAGTGATTGGGAAAATGAAACACCTCAATTCAATTGAATTGTCTACAGATATTTACAACCAAAATCGTCAGAAAGTAATTGGGGGGACTGCTCAGGTAAAAATTATCGAAGAAGTAGATAAAATCGAACTGTCTGATGAAATTAAACCTGCAAAGACAGCTTTGGTTCTAGGAGCAACTGGAGGTATAGGAAAAGCGACTTCGGTAAAACTTGCTTCTAATGGATATGATTTAATTTTACAATATAATAATAACGAAAATAAAGCTATTGATTTAAAAAATGAATTAGAGAAATACGGTGTAAAAGTATATATATTAAAAGCAGATCTTCTAAATGATGCTGATTATAATGAAGTGTTTGAGTTTGTCCAAAGAAGGTTTAATCGTTTAAGTGTTTTTGTAAATGCAGCAACCGTACCATTGTCTAATATTAAGTTTGATCAATTAGAATGGAGAGACTTTGAAAATCAGATAAATTCAAATTTAAAGTCGAATTTTCTTCTTATTCAAAAAATATATCCCTTGATGAGTGCCCAATCTTATGGTAAGATAGTTTTAATTGCTACTCAAGCTATTGAACAGCCAAATACAGAATGGGTGCATTATATATCCGCGAAGTCTGCATTACATGGATTTATGAAAGCAACAGCATTAGAAGTTTCTAGGTATGGAATTCGAATAAATATGGTTTCTCCAGGAATGACGGATACTGAATTAGTGGCGAATATTCCAAACAAAATCAGGCTCCTAAATGCAGCAAAAACACCTTTGAAAAGAATTGCGACTCCAGAAGATATAGCAAATGCTATATATTTTCTTGCTTCTGAAGAGTCAGATTTTCTTACCGGAGAAACGATACGTGTAAACGGTGGTCAAGTGATGATCTAATTAATTTAATAATATGAAATTTTCTGAGTTATTAAAGAAAAACAGTGAACTACGTGAGAAAGTGAAAAATCTTAAACCATTAAAGGTTTCAATCCTTTCGAACATCATGATCAGTTATCTGAAAAATTTTCTTGAGTACAATCTTAGAATAAACGGTCTAAACCCGGTATTGAAGTTTGGCGATTATGACAATATACTCCAAACTTCAGTAGAACTGACTCAGGATGAGTCTGACCTAATTATTATTTTCTGGGAGGTTGCTAATTTAGTTGACGGACTTCAATATAAGATCCTAAATTATGAGGAAGAGGAATATCGTCAGCTATTAGATAGAATTAAAAACGAGTTACAAATGACCTTAAACAACCTTTCGAATAAGTCGATTGTTGTGTTTAATAAATTTACCGCTACACCATTTACCATGTATAATTTGAATCCAAATCAATTGGATAAAATAGTGGATGAACTAAACATTTACCTTGATGAAGTAAAACCTTTAAATACAATAATTCTAGATCTGGACAAAATTTATGCTCAATTATCCGTATCTGAATCAATTAATATGAGGGATTATTATTCTTCAAAAACTTTCTATACACCTAAGTTCTTCGAAGCATATTCAGAACAAATTCTGCCAATAGTTCTATCAAGCAACGGCAAAGTAAAAAAAGCTTTAATCTTTGATTGTGATAATACTTTGTGGCAGGGAATTCTTGGTGAAGATGGATTTGATAAAATAAAAATGTCAACTATCCAGAAAGCTACCCCATATGAGGAAATACAACATATGGCCAAGTCGATGGTTAAAAAGGGAGTAATAATAGGTATTAATAGCAAAAATAATTTTGATGATGTTCAGGAGGTTATAAGTTCTCATCAGGATATTGTATTGAAAGATGAAGATATACTTGTCAAGAAAATTAATTGGAACAATAAAGTAAACAATCTGAAAGAGATATCATCAGAACTCAATATAGGGCTAGATAGTTTTGTATTTGTTGACGATTCAAATTTTGAAGTGAATCTAGTACGAGAAAATCTTCCTGAAGTTCATATGATTCAGGTGCCTTTAGAAGCAATTCATACTTATCCCGAATTACTTCGAAAAGAGTTACGCATATTCTATAATAGATTAGAAACGAAAGAAGATAAGGATAAGCTTAATCAATATCGTTCAGAGCAACTACGTAAACAGAATTCGCAGAAGTTCGAAAACATGGAAGAGTATTTAAAATCTCTTGAAATAGAATTGAAAATAGGACTTAATCAGTTGGAAGATATTGATCGCGTTTCTCAAATGACTCAGAAGACTAACCAGTTTAATCTGACCACACAAAGGTATACTGAACAAGATATACAGAATATGATCAATAATGGATCGTTGGTGTTCAGTATGAATGTGAGGGACAAATATGGGAGCAGTGGAATCACAGGTTTAGCAATTATCAAATTCAACAGTAATGTCGCTCAACTTGATACCTTGTTAATGAGTTGTAGGATTTTGGGAAGAAATATAGAGTATAAATTCATTGATCATGTACTTTCTGAAGTAATGGATAGGGGTATCGAAAGAATTGAAGCAAGTTATATAAAGACGAACAAAAATGAACAAGTAGCTGATTTCTATAACAAAATTGGTTTTGCAAAAATATCTGAGGACGGAGTAACAAAACTATACGAGCTGGACTTAACTAAATACCAGCCTCGAAATATTGATTATATAAAATTGATTTTATGACAGACCGCATCAAAAAAATTATTTCAATTGTTTTTGAAATAGACGAATCTCAAATTACAAACTCTTCATCACCAGAAAATGTTGAAAACTGGGATTCATTAGGGCATTTAAATTTAATTGTTGCACTCGAGGAAGAGTTTGAATTAAAATTTACAGATGATGAAATTTCAGAGATGTTAAACTTTAAATTGATAGAAGAGATTCTAAAAGAGAAAGCGAATTAGTGAGTACCAAAAGTGAATTTATTATTCGCCAGGCTAATATTAGCGATATTAAAGGGATTACAGATTTCATAAAGATATATTGGAAAACTGATCATATTTATGTGGAAGACAATGACTTTTTCAAGTATGATTTTCTGATTGGGGAAGAGGTTAATTATATTATTTCTGTTAATCCATTAAATGAGATTTGTGGAATTTTAGGATTTATTTCGTACAATAAGAATAGCCAAAGGGAACTATTCACCGTTATGTGGAAAGTCGTTCCAAATTCAGCCGACCCTATGCTCGGAATAAAACTGCTAAAGTACTTGATGGAAGTAAATCCGGGAGTTGCTGTTTCAACGGTAGGTGCGAATGCGAAAACACTCGGTATATACAAACACCTAGGTTTCAAAGTTGGGAAAATGGAACATTTCTTTATCCCCAACACTGAGCTCAAGGGCTTTACAATTCTTAAAGCAAACTCTATAGAACAGAGCAAAGTTATATCGACAGATTCACAGCGCCATTCTACACAATTACGAAAAATTACTTCAGAAGAAATCAAGTCATTTTATGCAAATACAGATGTAAAAGAATATGTAATAAGAACATTTGCATCTTTTGAGAAAAGATATTTACACCATCCTTATTATGAGTATCAGGCTTATGGCATCTTTGAAGGCAGCATCATGCGTAGTTTAATTGTGTTAAGAGAGCTTGAAGTTCAAGATACCCGAATTGGCCGGATAGTTGATTATTTAGGTAGTTTAGATTGCTTAAGGTACAGCAAAAAGGACTTGAATAACATTATTAAAGAAAATGGATATGAATATATTGATTTCTATGAGTTTGGTATTCACGAAATTTTTTTGTTAGAAGCTGGATTTATTAAAAAGGATCCTGAGACCATGATTCTACCTAATTATTTTGAACCATTTCTACAGGAAAATGTTGATATCCATTTTTTTACTACTAAAAACGAACCTGTTTTCTTATTTAAGGGTCATGGTGATCAGGATAGACCAAGCATAGCAAAGGTATGAAAATAGTAATGTATCATTATGTCCGGCCACTGCAAAAGTCTATATTAAAAGGACTAAAGGGGCTTGATACGGATAAATTTTACAAACAGTTACATTACTTTAATAAAGAGTATGATGTGATTGATCATGACAACTTGTATGATTATTTATATTCAGGTCAATCTTTGCCTGATAAGCCATTACTTTTAACTTTTGATGATGGGTATCTGGATATTTTCAGATATGTTTTCCCTGCTCTTCAGGCTCTAAACCTGAAAGCTTCATTTTATGTGCCTGATTATTTTAAGGACAGAAAATTGTTAGATGTAAATGCTATACACTACTTATTGACAAAGGAAGAATATATCGACAAGTATATAAATTTTATTAAGGAATACATTAAAAGAAGTAATCTTACGAAATCATTTGAAGAGTATTTAAATTCAGCTGACCTTAGTTCAAGGTTCGACCGCGTTGAAATTGTTGCTTTTAAAAAGCTATTGCAATTTTTATTGCCGGAAAAGCATCGTAAAAACATCATAAGTGATTTGTTGAATAATTATTGTGATTATGATATGGAAACCTTATTCGAAGACTTCTATTGCTCGAAACAGCAATTAAATACAATGATTAATGCAGGAATGCATGTTGGGGGTCATGGCGTTAGACATTATTGGTTAAACCAATTATCAGACAAAGAGCAAGATTATGAAATAAAGGGGTCTATGGATTTTTTGAAATCCTTGAATTTCCAAAAATATTATTCATTTTGTTATCCTTATGGGGGTTATAATGAAAGGTCGAAGCAACTATTAGAAGAGAACAATTTTAAATTCTCTTTTACAACTAAAATAGAAGACTTCGATTTGGATAGAGATAAAAGGTTTGAAATCCCTAGATTTGATACGAATGATTTCTACCCAATGATTGAACTATAAAATCTAAAGTTTTGAAAATAGCAGTACTAACAAGCTCAAGAGCTGATTATGGAATCTACTTCCCTTTGATTAAGCAATTAGTTGAGGAGAAAGATTTCGAACTTGATATTATTGCATTTGGAACTCATAATTCACTTTTTTTTGGTGAAACGGTGAAGCAAATTGAGGCTGATGGATTTAATGTGAAGCACAAAGTACAATCTATTATATTGGGAGAGGGGCCCGAATCTGTTACGGATAGTATGGGTTTGACATTTTTGAAGTTTTCAAAAATATGGGCAATTGAAAAATATAATCTATGTATTGTGCTGGGTGATCGTTACGAAATGTTTGCTGCTGCATATTCAACTATTGCATTTAACATCCCAATCGCTCACATTTCAGGGGGTGAACAAACTTTAGGGGCAATTGACAATTCCTTTCGTGATGCGCTTACTGTAATATCGCAGTACCACTTTGCTTCAACAGAGTTATATGCGAAGAGAGTCAGCCAGATTAAAGGAACCGATGAAAATGTATACAATGTAGGCGCTTTAAGTATTGATAACATGAAGCGCTTAAAATTGCTAACAAAAGAAGAATTCAATAAACGATTTAACATTGACCTTGATCAGCCAAGTATTTTGATAACATTCCATCCCGAAACAGTTTCATATTTAAAAAACGAATATTACGTCCAGGAATTGATCAGTGCATTGGATGAGGTGAAAAATTATCAGCTAATTATAACGATGCCGAATGCAGATACAATGGGTGGTATCATCAGAGATTATCTGACTAGGTTTATAGAGCGTGCTCCAAATTCAGTGGGGGTTGAATCATTCGGGATGATCGGGTATTTAACCTGCATGAAATATACTAGTTTCATGCTCGGAAACTCGTCTAGTGGCTTTGTTGAAGCATCATTTTTCCCAAAGTATGTAGTTAATCTGGGCAATCGTCAAACTGGTAGAATATTAACAGAAAATATTTTTAATTGCAAAATTGAGAAATCGGAGATACTTGATGCGATCAGTGCATTTGAAAATTTTGATGTGGGTAAGCCAGTAGATATTTATGGAGACGGTAATGCTGCCAATAAAATTGTTGCAATTCTTAAAACTCTAAGACGTGATTGATAAAACTAAACATATAGTTTCCTCAAAAAGTAGTTTAAAGGATGCATTGCGTCTGTTAAATTCTTTAGGGGAGAATTTAACATTATTTGTTCTAGATGACTCACAAAAGCTTTGTGGAGTAATCACAGATGGAGATATTCGGAGAAGTTTGCTAAATGGCATCACAATTGAACAGCCCGTAGAAGACCTGATGAATACAAAGTTTAAGTTTTTACAGAGGAACAACTATTCTCTCGAGACAATTGATGAGTTCCGCAAACTCGGGGTAAAAATTCTTCCAATTGTCAATTCTGATTTTCAAATAATTCGTTTGATCAATTTGTCGAAGATACGCTCACTTCTGCCGGTTGACGCTTTGATTATGGCAGGTGGAAGAGGCGAAAGACTTCGACCATTAACGCTTACAACCCCCAAACCTATGTTGCCCGTTGGGAGTAAGCCGATAATTGAGCATAATGTAGACAGGCTAATTTCTTACGGCATAGATAATTTGCACATTTCACTCAAATATTTGGGTGAACAGATTGAAGATCATTTTAAGGATGGATCTGATAAAGGTATTGATATCAATTATATTAATGAAGTAGAACCACTTGGTACCATTGGCGCCTTGAGTTTGATTAAGGAATTTAAGCATGATACCTTACTTGTGATGAATTCCGATTTGCTTACTAATATTGATTTTGAAGATTTTTATAGGACCTTTTTAAATGAAGATGCCTCAATGGCAATTGCGTCAATTTCTTATGTAATGAGTGTCCCTTATGCTGTACTTGAAACTACTAACGGACGGGTTTCATCTTTGAAAGAAAAGCCCAATTATACTTATGATTCGAATGCAGGAATTTATTTAATCAAAAAGAGTTGTTTGAAACATATACCAGAGAATTCATTCTTTAATGCAACCGATCTTATCGAAAAATTGATAGCAAGTGGAGAAGTAATAATCTCATATAATTTATTGGGTTATTGGCTAGACATAGGTAGACATGAAGATTATTTGAAAGCCCAGGAAGATATAAAGCATATTAAGTTATGAGAATTCTTTTTCTAATTCCTGCTCGAGGAGGGTCAAAGGGCTTACCCAAAAAAAACATCAAGGCACTTAATGATAAACCACTAATTTATTACACTATTGATGCTGCAAAAACACACTTAAATAGTAATTCGGAAATTTGTATTTCTACAGATTCTCAAGAGATAAGAGAGGTTGTGTTGGAGTATGGAATCGATGTTCCTTTCATGCGACCGGCTGAATTTTCGACAGATTTTGCTACCTCCGAGCAAGTTATGCAACATGCTCTTGAATTTTATAGTCAAAACGGGAAAGAGTTTGATTTGCTGATTTTATTGCAACCAACATCGCCATTAAGAACATCAAAGCATATTTTTGAGGCACTACAATTGTTTGATAGAACATTGGATATGGTGGTTAGTGTGAAGGAAACAAAATCGAATCCATATTTTAATTTATTTGAGGAGGATAAAAGCGGTTTTCTTCATCGCTCAAAAGAGAGCACTTATACCAGAAGACAAGATTGCCCTCAAATATATGAATGCAATGGAGCAATATATATTATAAATGTCCAATCATTGTTAAATAAGGGTTTTGGTAAGTTAGATAAAGTGAAGAAATATGTGATGAGTGAGGAAGACTCAATAGATATTGATACCATTCGCGATTTTGAAACTGTCGAAAAGAGCTTCAACTCGAAATAGGTTAACGTTATATCAATAATAATGATTAGAAAGAAATTATTAAGTAATTCATTAGTTTATTTTTTTGCTAGTATTTTTGTTAATGCAAGCAATATCATGCTTCTTCCTATCTACACTCGATTTCTTAATCCCTATGATTATGGGATTATTGCAAGCGTATCGATATTTAGTTTAATAATTACTTCCTTTGTTGGATTGGGGTTGAATGGTGCGGTAAATAGGTTTTATTTTGAACTGGAAGAACCTGCTAAATTCAAATCCTTCCTTTTCTCAAATGTGCTGGTTCAATTATCATTCGCCGGCTTATTTGTATTAATTGTTCTACTCAACAATGGATTGTTCTTAAATAATTTTTTTAAGAATGTGCCTTATGATCCGTATTTAAAATACGGAATGATCATAGGATTTATGTCTGTGATCCCAACAATCCCTTTGAGTCTTTTACATGCCAAGGGTAAGGCTTTTCAATATCGTTTAATTACTATATCTACCTTCTTGCTGACCACCACTTGTATGTTTTATTTTGTGGTATTTAATCAGGAAGGAGCGATGGGAGCAATTAAATCTCAACTTATTGCAACTACACTTGTCGCAGTTGCCTGCCTTATATTCTTGTATAAACAGTCAATTCTTATGTTAAATCTAACATACGTGAAAGAGGCGTTGTTTTATGGAATACCACTTATGTTTTATGCCCTTTTTGGTTTGGTAAATGATATCTCTTCCAAATATTTTATAGAAAGATTTTCAAGCTTGGATAATTTGGGGATTTTTAATTTGTCTCAGCAAATAGCATCTATTCCTTTAGTGCTTCTCAGTGCTATTAATATGGCTTGGCTTCCGATTTTTTATTCTGAGGCAAAGAAATCAATTGATTCAAACGTTTATGCCCTATTTGGTAAATACCTGTTTATTGCCATGTGTTCTGTTTCTCTGATTATTGCCTTGTTTTCAATTGAATTAATATCTGTCATAAGCACAAAAAATTTTCATGAATCAGCAATTTATATACCCATATTGGTTCTTGGAATGGTATTTTTAAATTCATATTGGGTATTATTCAGTAATTCTCTTAGCTTCACAAAGGACACCATCTATTTGCCTCTAATTACGTTTATTTCACTTTGTTTATCTATACCAGGAAATTTTTACCTTATTCCCAAATTAGGATTACTCGGTGCCAGCATTTCAATTATTTTGACTAATGTTTTGTTGAACTTCGCTGCCTTCATCATTTTTAAAATCAAAACCAAATTTGTATATGATTATAAGGGGATGAATCTGTCTTTTATCCTTGCAATAATCATCTTTTGTATCGGCAATATGCTGCATATTAAAAGCGTTATTCTCAATATTGGCGCTAAATTTATTTTATTTTTAATGTATTTGGGTCTTTTGAGTGCTTTGAAGATATTAAGTATTAAAGATATAATGACTTTTGCAAACTCTGCTATTCAGAAAAATAAATGGAAAAATTAGTAACGACGCACCTGATTAAAAGAGTGGCACTGATGATTAGTCGCTTTTCTGATTTGTTAAAAGGAGTTGCCGATAGGCTACAAGGAATTAGTTTGATAAGCTCCACTACAAAAAAAATACTAAAACGTAACAGCATATTTAGGGATAAGCATGTAGGTCAAAGGGCTTTTGTGATTGTCAACGGACCATCACTTAAAACTCAAAATTTGGATTTATTAGAAGATGAAATCACATTCGTAGTATCAGGCTTTTATAAGCACAAGGCTATAGAAAAATGGCAGCCTACATATTACTCAATTCTTGATAGGGCATTTTTTGATGGTTCGGATACTAGTATTGATTTCTTCAGTGAATTGAAAAAATACATTTATAAAAGTATCTTTTTCATTCCTTTATTTAGAGGGTATAAGTGTATTAAGGAACTCGATCTCCTGCCTGATAAAGAAAGAGTTTTTTACATTGCTAGCGCTGGCTCTCCCAATTGCAATATTGACATGACGAGTGTTGTTCAGTCCTTTCAATCAGTCAGTTCGTTTGCTTTAGCACAAGCTGTCTACATGGGTTGCAATCCTATTTATTTACTTGGATTTGACCATGATTATTTAGCTAACAGAGGTGTTGATAAGCATTTTTATGAAGGGAATACGATACCAGGATTTGATAGGAAAAGTACTCCAATGTCGGAGTTGTTTCCTTACGATGATGAAATGATTTCCAACTATAAATTATGGCAAAACTACAGATCTTTAAAATCTATTGCTGAAAAAAAGGGAATTAAAATTTACAATGCAACCAACGGGGGGTACCTGGATGTATTTCCAAGAGTAAATTATATCGAAATTATGCAAAATGCTGATAGTCAATAATGAGCCCTGTTTCCACAATTACTAATTTGCAGGCTAAAATTCTTTTTTCATTTGGTTTATTTGCTGGTTTGCAAATTGAATTTATTGGTGGGTTTTATTCTGCTCATATAGTTATTTTACTCATGTTATTATTCTATGTCAGATATGATAAGCGTAATCTAATTTTATACTGTAGTTTCGTTGGAATATGTATCATATCAACAATGTTGAATATGCTATTGGTGAGTAATTTGGGCGATTTTAAACTCATCAATCTTGTTAATACAATTATTTTGTATTCAGTAGTTTTGGTGCGAATAAGTAAGGAGCAGTATTTAGCTTTTTTTAAGGGTGTTTTTATATCATTTTGTATTCTATGTTTATTCGTCTTAAGTAAATTCAAGTTATCATTATTGTCAAGCGGGATTTTTGTTTTTTTTGTACAAGAGAGAGATTGGTTTGAGACAATTAGTTTTTTTGGCAATACTTTTGCGATTTATGGGATTATTGTTGCCTATATTACTTACCGAATTCTGTATAAAAATATCTTCTTGTTTCTTGGGATTGCTTTGATATTGATTTTAACTACAAGTAGAATGAGTTTATTTGGATTATTCTTTGTATTCTATTTTGCTACTGTAGATTACTTCCTAAAAAGTATTAAGGGGAAAGTTATTCTGTCCGTAATTGTTTTATTTTCTATTATATGGTTCGCTGATTTCAGTTTAACAAACCTTGATAATTTTGAACTTTTTTCTAATCGCCTGGAATACTCTGATGATAGGTCAGAACTATCTATTATAGCAAAGAAATTGTTTCTTAGAAGCCCCGTTTATGGTAATGGTCCAATTTTTATCGAGAAGTATACATTACTTGAACCACATTTGCATAACATATGGTTTGATATTGGCGTAGGATATGGTATTCTAGGGGGGCTAATTTACCTTAGTATTTTCATTCAAAAAATATTTTATCATACAGTTTACTTTAAAGATTTTCTATTTGTAGTATTTATTTTCCTGGCAAGTGTTTCTCAAATTTCTTTAAAAGCGCCTTTTGTTGGGTTAGTACTGTTTGGGTATCTGAACTTATATATGCCAAACTTTCTTAAGGGACAAATGGGGAATAAATTAAATAGATAATTAGAACAGTACTTCATCGTAGCTGCTTAACTTAAATTATTACATAAAACTGTACATGGTTATTAAATTTATTAAAAGCATTTGCCCTCCATTGCTTCTCGACTTTTTTAAGAAAAACTCAGGTTATCTTTTTAAAGCACAATGGGAGTATGTTCCAAAGGGGTTTGAAACTGATATTCGTTCTAACGGTTGGGATGTTCAAAGTATAGTTGACTTGCAGGTCGATAAATGGGAGAACTTCAAGAGAGAGGTATTATCTACTAAACCACTGGGTATTAATCATGAATCTTCTGATCAGCAAAATGTTTTCGACATGATGTCCCATAATACGCTTCTTAGTTATGGATATGTGTTGTTATTATCTACAAACAATAAAGTAAAGGTGAAAGTACTTGATTGGGGTGGTGGAATTGGTCATTATGGGATTGTTAGCCAATCTTTACTAAAATCCACACAGGTTGAATTGGATTATTACTGTTATGATTTAGCTAAATTTTGTGATGCAGGTAAGAAATTGAATCCTAATTTCACATACTTTTCAGAAGTCAATTACATTGAGAATAGTACATTTGACCTAATTATAGCAAGTAGTTCATTGTGGTATGAGCGTGATTGGAAAATGATGGTTACTAAACTTGCCAATTCTACTGATGGGTATTTGTATATAACAAGGATGAACTTTATATCGAATACTCCAAGCTATGTTGCTATACAAAGACCTTCTATGCTTGGGTATAAAACAGAATATTTGTGTTGGATACTAAATGAAAATGAATTAATAGAATTTACTCAGAGTTTGGGATTTGAATTTGTTAAAGAAATTTATATTGGACATAGTTTTCCAATATTCAAAGCGATGGAACAAGGAAAATTTAAGGGTTTTATCTTTAAAAAAATATGATGAAGGCATATATAATTGAGTTTAAAAAAATAGGGAACCTTGAAATAGGTAACCTTATTGCAGTCGAAGAAACCAAGGAAATCCCATTTACCATAAAAAGATCTTTTTGGACATACAATATTCCTAATGGAATTACACGCGGCCATCATGCACATTATGTCACAGAGCAGGTTCTGATTTGTATGCGAGGGAGAATTGTAGTCGAAATAATTGATAGAAATGGAGATAAAATTCATTTCGAATTAAATGGACCAAATCAGGGATTATATTTGCCACCTGATGCATGGCATACGATGACTTATTTTGATGATGCAATACAATTAGTAATGGCTTCAGAATTTTACGACGAAAATGATTATATAAGAGATTTTAATAATTTCAAATAAATATTATAAAACAATGATACCATTTCTTTCATTTAACTATCAAGACTCTTTATATAGAGAAAAACTTATTGAAGCAATGACGAATGTTCTTGACTCAAAGTGGTATATTATGGGTAATTACTTGGATAATTTCGAAAAAGAGTATGCAGAATTTCATGGGGTTAATTTTGCATTAGGGGTTGCAAATGGACTTGATGCTCTGATTATTGGTTTGAAGGTATTGGAGATAGGTATTGGTGATGAAGTAATCGTTCCATCTAATACATATATAGCCAGTTGGTTATCCGTTTCAGCAGTGGGAGCTACACCTGTGCCTGTAGAGCCTGAAACAGGCAGTTACAATATTGATCCTGAATTAATAGAAGCAGCGATTACAAAGAATACCAAGGCAATTTTGCCCGTTCATTTATATGGTCAGTCATGTAATATGTCGCGCATCATGGAAATAGCCGACAAGTATAAATTATTTGTAATTGAAGATAATGCTCAGTCACATATGAGCAGGTGGAATGGGAAAATGACAGGAACTTTTGGGCATATTAATGCAACCAGTTTTTATCCGGGAAAAAATTTCGGAGCATTGGGTGACGGAGGAGGATTAACAACTAATGACGAAAATTTATACAATGCAGCAAAAATATATAGAAACTATGGTTCTGATAAAAAATATTATAATCAGATCAAGGGTGTTAATTCAAGATTAGACGAATTGCATGCAGCAGTGCTTAGTGTAAAACTTAAATATTTAAATGAGCTGACTGAACGCAGAAGACATATTGCAAATATGTATACTGAATTATTACAAGATTGTAAAGAGTTGCAACTTCCCTACACTTGCAAAGAAGCTGAACACGTATTTCATTTATATGTTATCTGTTGTGAGAATCGTAATGAACTTCAGGCGCATCTTTCGAAAAATAATATCGGAACGTTAATTCATTATCCTGTACCACCACATTTGCAGATAGCGTATAAAGAATTAGGGTATAAGGAAGGTGATTTTCCCAAAGCTGAACGAATTGCAAAAACCTGCTTGAGTCTTCCGATGTATCCGGGGTTGTTAGATTCTGAAATAGAGGAAGTTTGTAACGTGATAAAAGCCTTTTATAAAAAGTAATGATAGCAAGGTATTTTTGTACTCATTTTGACAGCAATTATTTGCCTCATGCAAGATGTCTGCATAAGTCGTTAACACAAGTATTTCCAGAGGCTGTATTATTTATGTTTTGCATGGATGAGCAATCATACCTGACATTAAATGCGCTTAATCTTTCAAACGCAATACTTGTTCCTTATGCAGATCTGGAAGAAAGCATTCCTGGGCTTTATACTGCAAAGGAGAATAGGTCACGCATAGAATATTTCTACACTTGTAGCCCTGCAACTTGTTATTATGTTTTTAAGACTTTTGAATATGTAAATGAAATTACATATTTAGATGCGGATTTATATTTTTTTAATAATCCAGAGCCTGTTTTTACTGAATTGGGGGATGCTTCTGTAGGTATTATAGAACACAGGTTTAGTTTTTTTTCAAAAAGAAATATAATCTATGGTAATTTTAATGTAGGTTGGATAACATTCAGAAGGGACAATGATGGATTAAAATGCTTAGAAGATTGGATGAAGAATTGTATTGAATGGTGCTATCAACGATTAGAAAGAAACCGTTATGCAGATCAAAAGTATTTAGACTACTGGCAAAGAGATTATAAAGGTGTATATATTATTAAACACAAAGGAGCAAATTTAGCAATATGGAATATTAATAATTATAAATTAAGTAAACGGAATCATCAAGTTTTTGTTGATGATCAGTTGTTGCTTTTCTATCATTTTGCAAATCTGAAACAGATAGGTGTTTCATCCTTTCAGACAGATTTAAGCAGAGTTTTTAAACGATTGACATCTGTATTAAAAAATGATGTATATGTTCCATACATAAAATCACTACTTAAGTATGTAGATAAGAATAAAGTAATCGTTACAAAAAAGGATGCACATGCTATAGGTATTGGAGTCCTTTCACGAACGATTACCCGAAAAATTCGTCAAATTTTTTTCCCTGACATTATTAAAATCATATAGGAAATGTTACTTAATCAAAAATTACTAATCACCGGTGGTACTGGATCATTCGGAAATGCGGTTCTACAACGTTTTTTGCACACAAATTATTTTAATGAAATTCGAATATTTTCTCGTGATGAGAAAAAACAAGATGATATGCGTAATCAATTGAAGAATCCTAAGTTGAAATTTTTCATTGGTGATGTTAGGGATTATGATAGTGTCGAACCAGTAACTCGTGGTGTTGATTATATATTTCATGCTGCAGCTTTAAAGCAAGTTCCATCTTGCGAGTTTTTCCCAATGCAGGCTGTAAAAACTAATGTGGAGGGAACGCATAATGTAATACGTGCCGCAGGATTTAATGGTGTTAAAAAAGTGATTTGTTTGAGTACAGACAAAGCAGCTTATCCAATTAATGCGATGGGTATTTCTAAAGCAATGATGGAGAAAGTGGCAATTGCAGAGTCTAGAAATCTCCAAAACACAATTGTTTGTTTAACACGATATGGAAATGTAATGGCATCTAGAGGTTCTGTTATTCCACTTTTTATCAATCAAATTAAAAGTGGTCTTCCTTTAACAATTACTGACCCCAATATGACTCGATTTTTAATGAGTTTAAATGATGCGGTTAATTTGGTTTTATTTGCTTTTGAAAATGGAAATCAAGGGGATTTGTTTGTAAATAAAGCCCCCGCAGCAACTATTGGGGATCTGGCAAAAGCAATAAAAGAATTATCAAAGGTTGATAATGATATTAATATTATAGGTACTCGGCATGGTGAAAAATTATTTGAAACGCTATGTACAAGGGAAGAGATGGTAAAGGCGGAAGATATGGGAGATTTCTATCGAATACCTGCAGATAACAGAGATTTAAATTATTCAATGTATTTTTCAGAAGGTGAGAAAAGCATGGTTGATGTAGAGGATTATCATTCGCACAATACGGAAAGGCTGAATATTGAAGGGGTTAAAAATCTTATTTCAAAATTGGCAATTGTTAGAAAAGAGATATTCTTAGAGGAAGTCGATGAGTTTTTGGTTTAATCAGCATTCATTGAATTCAAATAAAATCATTTTTAATGATTAAGATAGGTATAACCGGGAGCAATGGTTTTGTAGGATATCATTTATATCAAACTATACATTTATTAAAAGATGAATTCTTATTAATAAATTTCGAAAGAAACTTCTTTGAAGATAGTCAAAAATTAGATTCATTTGTTGCCTCATGTGACGCAATTGTTCATTTGGCTGCATTGAATCGTCATAATGACCTAGAATTAATCTACAATACTAATGTTTCATTAGTTAATAAACTTGTAAGATCATTAGAAAGAACCGCGAGCAAAGCGCATATAATTATTTCCTCCTCCACACAAGAAGAACGTGATAATCTTTATGGGAAGTCTAAAAAAGAGGGCAGATTGCTATTTTCTACATGGGCGAATCAAAGTGGTGGCAGGTTATCTGGTTTGATTATTCCGAATGTGTTTGGACCCTTTGGTCATCCTTATTACAATTCTGTTATTGCAACCTTTTGTCATCAAATAGCGAGAAATGAAACTCCAAAAATCGACATTGATGGAGATTTAAACTTAATTTATGTAGGGGATTTAGTTGATCAGATTATTGAATTAATACGTAATAAAGATAATTCTCATGAAACGATAATACCTCACAATGCTGAGGTTAAAGTTTCAAAAATACTCGCTTTAATAGAGTATTTTAAAAGTGTTTACCATGATAACGGAGAAATTCCAGCTCTTAAAAATGATTTTGAGCACAAGCTTTTTAATACGTACAGATGTTACATGGATTTCGGCTCTTATTTTCCCAAGAAATTCACACAACATTTAGACACGCGAGGCGGATTTGTAGAAATTGCCAGACAAGGAATTCCTGGCCAAACTTCATTTTCTACAACCTTACCCGGTATAACTAGAGGTAATCACTTCCATACAAGAAAAATTGAGCGTTTTGCAGTAATAAAAGGGGAAGCGCTAATCCAGCTGAGAAGAGTTGGTACAGACGAGGTTCATAATTTTTATTTAGATGGAAATGAGCCAGCTTATGTTGACATGCCTGTTTGGTACACACATAATATAAAGAATATCGGCGAAGATGTCCTTTACACAATCTTTTGGATTAATGAAGCGTTTGATGTAAATAATCCGGATACCTATTTTGAAATAGTATAATTATGAATAAATTAAAAGTACTTACGGTAGTAGGGACAAGACCAGAAATAATCCGTTTATCACGTGTTATGGCTGCATTAGATGCTAGCCTTGCGGTTGAACATATTATTGTCCATACTGGGCAAAATTATGATTATGAATTAAACCAAATTTTCTTTGATGATTTGGGAATACGTAAACCAGATTATTTTTTGGATGCTGCCGGACAAACAGCCACTGAAACCATTGGAAATATTTTAATTAAAATCGATCCAATATTAGAGGAATTATGTCCAGATGCGTTTTTGGTTTTAGGCGATACTAATAGTTGTTTATGTGCTATCCCAGCTAAAAAACGTCACATCCCTATTTTTCATATGGAGGCTGGTAATAGATGTTTTGATCAACGTGTTCCAGAAGAAACGAATAGAAAAATCGTTGATCATGTTTCTGACATTAATTTAACCTACAGCGATATAGCAAGAGAATATTTGTTAAGAGAGGGTTTGCCTGCAGATAGGATTATTAAAACAGGTTCTCCAATGTTTGAAGTTTTAAATCATTATAAACATGCTATTGAAAGTTCAGATGTTTTAACAAGATTAAACTTAGAAGAAAATAAATATTTTGTAGTATCTGCCCATAGAGAAGAAAATATAAATAATGACTCCAACTTCACAGGCCTTATAACAACCTTGAACTTAATTGCAGAAAAATATAATTTCCCAATTATAGTAAGTACTCATCCAAGAACAAGAAAGATGATTGATGCTAAAGGTTTGGATTTACATAAAAGTGTCCAATTATTAAAGCCATTAGGATTTAACGACTATAATGCACTTCAAATGAAAGCCAAGGCTGTACTTTCGGATAGTGGTACAATATCAGAGGAGTCTTCAATTTTGAATTTCCCAGCCTTAAATATTAGACAAGCTCATGAAAGACCCGAGGCGATGGAAGAAGCTTCAGTGATGATGGTAGGCTTAAATCCTGAAAGAATTATGCAAGGATTAGTTGAATTAGATAGTCAAATTAGAGGTGAAGTGCGAAATTTCAGAAGAGTTGGTGATTATTCAATGCCTAATGTTTCGGAAAAAGTTGTTAGGATTATTATTAGCTATGTAGATTATATAAAACGAACAGTTTGGAGCGAATAAGAAAAAAAAGAGTTTTAATACATTCCATAGTATTTAGTCCAGATAGCGTTTCAACAGCTTATTTATATAATGATATTGCTCTTGGCTTACAAGGGAGAGGATACGAAGTTGTTGTATTGACTACAACGCCACATTATAATTTAGTTAAATCCTCATTATACAAACAACCTTTAAAAAAGAAGTTGCTTGGGTTGTATTACGAAAGCGATTTTAATGGAATAAGGGTTATTCACGTGCCATTAAAAAAATATAAAAACACATTAGTTAGAATATTCTCGTTTGTATATTGGCATTTTTTTTCCCTATTGTTTGGACTTTCAATTAAAAATATTGACTTTATTTTAAGCCCATCTCCACCATTAAGTATTGGGTTTATTTCAATAATGATAGCAAAAAAGAATAACGCTAAGTTTATTTATAATGTCCAAGAAATCTACCCTGATCTATTAATAAATAATGGCTCATTAAAGTCAAAGATTATAATAAGAGCTTTAAAATGGCTGGAAAAATATGTTTATAATAATGCTTCATCTGTAATTACAATCGATAAGAAATTTTATGAACAAATTGTAGATAGGTTTATAAATAACGAAAAATTATCTATTGTCCCAAACTTCGTCGATACCGAGTTATATCATCCATTAGATAATGAAATGTGCTTACCAAAGCCATTTACAAAAGATAGTAGCAAAGTAAGATTATTGTATGCAGGTAATATTGGATTTTATCAAGATTGGGATCCGGTACTATATGCGGCAAAAAAACTAAAAGATACAAATATAGAATTTTGGATAATCGGGGAAGGTGTGAAAAAAGATTATTTAATTAATGAGGTTGAAGTGCATAATCTTAGTAATATTAAAATAATGCCATATCAAAATCGTGAGATAATGCCATTAATTAATTCATTTGCTGATATACATTTTATAGCAATTAACAAAGATATGGAGCAGGAGGGCTTCCCTTCTAAGGTATATACAATTATGGCTTGTGCAAAACCATTGATTGTAATCACAGGTAAAAATACCCCACTTTATAACTTTCTAGAAAATATTGATTGTGCATTACTCATCACTGAAAATAGAAATGAAGAATTCGTACAATCGATTTTAGAATTAGCCAAAAATAAAGAAAAACAAAATGAGTTTGGGACAAATGGATATGATGTAATTCAAAAAAATTATACTAAGGAAAAGATTATTGAGAAATATTTGAAAATTTTTGAAACACTTTAGTGGAAAATATATACATAACAGGTGCTGGAGGTTTTGTTGGAAAAAACATAGTCGACTATTTTAAATCAAATTATCACTTTACGAAATTCAACAAAGATGAATCAATATTAATTCATAGTGATATTGTAGTTCATCTTGCTGGTAAAGCCCACGACCTAAAAAATGTATTAGACTCCAGCGAATATTATACTGTTAATACTGATCTAACTAAAAAGCTTTTTGATGCTTTTTTATCATCAGATGCTAAAGTTTTCATTACTTTAAGCTCTGTTAAAGCAGCGGCCGATACACTAGAATCCGAATTAACAGAAGATCATCTTCCTAATCCTATTACTCACTACGGGAAAAGTAAACTACTTGCTGAGCAGTACATTTTAAGTAAGTCAATTCCTGATGATAAGAGAGTTTATATTTTAAGGCCCTGTATGATACATGGCCCTGGCAATAAGGGTAATTTAAATTTATTATATAAAATTGTAAATAAGGGTTTCCCGTGGCCATTAGGTGCTTTTGAAAATAAAAGGTCATTTTGTAGTATAGACAACCTTTGTTTCATAATTAATGAGCTTTTAAATAATGAATCAATACCTTCTGGTATCTATAACGTTGCCGATGATGAGCCAATGGCAACCAATGATCTTATTAAACTAATTGCAAAGAGTCAAGATAAGAAAGATCGAATTTGGAATATACCTCAATCAATTATTAAGCTTATTTCCCAATTGGGTGATTTATTAAAATTGCCACTAAACTCCGAAAGATTAAATAAATTAACTGAAACATATATTGTTTCAAATAATAAAATAATAACTGCTATAAACAAATCATTGCCTTTATCTGCTAAAGAAGGCTTAATGAAGACATTTAATTCTTTTAATACGAATGCTTAGTAGACTTTTAGCCCTATTCCTATTAATAATATTTTCACCCATTTTCCTATTAGTATTCTTTGCCATACTTATCGAAGATGGCTTGCCTGTATTCTTCACTCAAAAGCGTGTTGGGATAAATTACTCTTTCTTCAATATTTACAAGTTCCGTAGTATGAAGAAAAACACCCCCAATGTGGCAACTCATTTATTAGAAAACCCCGATCATTATTTACTTAAACTTGGCAAATTTATTCGTAAAACGAGTTTAGACGAATTGCCCAATTTGATTAATATAGTTAGGGGAGAAATGGTTTTCGTTGGGCCTCGACCGGCGTTGTATAATCAAGATGATTTAATGGAGTATAGGGTAGCAACTGGCGTTTCTAAATTAAAGCCTGGTATCACTGGATGGGCACAAATAAATGGGCGAGATGAAATATCAATCCCAGAAAAAGTTAAATTAGAACAAGAATACCTAAATAGAAAATCGATACTATTAGATATTGAGATTATTGTCAAGACTTTTACAAATGTATTATTTAGCAAGGGTGTGAGTCACTAGTAATTATTTTAATATGTTTAATTTTCTAAAGCCAGATTGAAGAAATCTGGCTTTTTTGTTTACATAATCATTTTATTACATCAAATTTTAAGTATGATTTTGACACGCTTTTTTACAAATGAACATGACAGATACATTATATTTTGTAATAACTAAACTGTATTAGATGAGTTATTTAAAGAATTAGAGGCAGATAATGAACACAGCTAATCTGTTGGCTATCTTAGAGTAATAGATAGACTTATTGCTTGGATCACACAAATAAACTATGTGCATGATGAAATAGAAAATCAGAAAATCTTGCATAACGAGTTCGCAGATTATGACAAGTATTATCAAATAATATCAGAAGCAAAATAAGGTCTAATGACCTAAAGAAAGCTCCATCCCGACGGCATAGACTTTTTATAAAGTCAGACTGGAATAAGGTAACATTAAAGCATTGCCGCTATCATCAATTTCAGCAGCTTTTACTATATAAAGTAGGCTTCCTCACCGATAGGATAGACGGGTTATTCTAACACATTGATTTTGGGTTGGTTAGTTCAGGGCATTCGCGAAAGCGGGTGGTTTTTTATTAGGTATAAATACTGAATGAAATTAAACTATTAAATAATAGATTTATATCTTAAATAGATAAACAATGTCAACACCACTATCAATCTTTAATTTACCATTTCAATGTGTCAAACTTAATGAAGCTGATTTCTCGGATGTAGCTGCAATATATGTTATATTATGTGTAGAAACTGGTGGGAAATGGTCAGTTCTAGATGTTGGAGAATCAGGTCAAGTTGGAAGTAGAATTGATGATCATGATCGAAGTGATTGTTGGAGTAAAAATTGTCCGAATAAAAATATTTGGGTATGTATTTATAAAACACCTACAGCTCAATATACAGCTCAACAAAGAAGAGATTTAGAGAGTAAAATACGTAATCATTATAAGCCTAAGTGTGGTGATCGGTAATTATTTGTTTTTTATTAAAGCAAAATGTTTAATTTTACTAAACTATGGCAATAATAGCGAAACATAAAGAAAAGAGCTATACACTTGTGTCTGATTATTTCATTGCATTATCAAATGAAACTGGCAATCTAATTACTAATTTAAAATTACAAAAATTAGTATATTATGCTCAAGCCTGGCATTTAGCAAACTTCAAAAAAGATCTTTTTGTTGAAGATTTTCAAGCTTGGGTTCATGGACCAGTAATACCAGCTTTATATGGTGAATATAAAATGTTTGGTTGGAAACCTATAATCAGAGAAGATTTAACATCAGAAAGGTTCTTAGAAATTAAAAAGTCAATATCTAATGAATTACATTCTTTATTAGATCTTGTTACCAATGAGTACTTCGGAATGTCAGCTTTTGATTTAGAACAATTAACGCATAATGAAGATCCATGGGTTAATTCTAGAAATGGTTTACAGATGGATGAACCTTCAGATAGAATCATTACGAAGGAATCAATTATGAAATATTACTCACGATATATTGATGAAGAAATTAAAAGTAAATAAACGAACATTTGAAAAAGAAGGTTCAGTTATTTCGGATGCAAAAAAAATTTCGATTGATAGATCTAGAGAATTAATCAATTTTTCTTTTAAATATCTAGATAACCAACATCCATTTTTTAGTTTTGATAAACATAATTCTATTTATTTTAAAGAAATACTTGAAAGAATCACTGAGCTTTCAAGATTATCACGTCAAGAGTTAATCTCCAATCGGTCAACTTCACTTAAGTCCCATCGCATAGATTGGGAAGATACAACACAGCAGGGATTTGGATTTCCTAAAGAGGATGAGATCGTAGATGAGCCATATCAATTTTGTATTTCACGGAATGAGCATGGTAGAATTCATGGATTCTTTATAGGCATAACATTCTATATTGTTTGGCTAGATAAAGATCATAAGCTTTATGCATAATTAACTATCACACTAATCCGCCACACTAATTTAATCGTGATCTAAAATAGCTTTTTCTCGACCACTATTCTGACAACACCCTCCTTCAATTCATTGAAAATCAATTTATTGTGATAATGTAAATGGATGGTCCACACTAATATTCCTTATTTCCCACCCTTCACCACCTCCCCAGGGCTTAACAACCTAGTATGATCCAACAGTTCCACAATCGCCATAGTTTTACGCGTTTTCAGGTCACTCAGTCCTTTAATGATGGAATAAGAATCTTTTAATAAATAAAATACATTGGTAGTGAGGTTGAGGGTTCTTGGTTGGTTGTAAATTTTAGGTTCAATATGTTTTTCATAGAATGCATTAATGTCTCTTAAATCTTCTGCATAGTTCGCATTGATTTTTTTTAATTGTCTGGTACTATTTGCTGTAATTAAATCACTGCTTAATTGATACACCCATCCATCTACCATCCAACGCATTGTATTATAAACCGCTAGTGTACTGTCTTTGCTACTTTGATCTAACTTATCGTTTTTTAATGTGG
>JACCEA010988334.1_pt1 | contig 28538 bp, 50 predicted proteins | sample 7449851 | NCBI WGS metagenome assembly JACCEA01 (sample SAMN15323453, study PRJNA562643) | freshwater metagenome | isolation source: river surface water | place: USA:Blue River Watershed | collected 2017-08-18
ACAGGCAGAATGGTCGGATACTTAATATCCGCATACTGCACTTCAAACACTTGGGGGCGGATGTACTCAAGCTGACGCTCAAGGAACAGACCCGCGTCATCCATACGGAATTCAGACATTGTTAGGGCCTCCTATCAAGAATCAGCGGAAAGAGTAAAGCTGGGGCCATTCAGCTCCAGAATTGCAATGCCGCTGGAAGTGGTGGTGCTCAGGAAACGCGCGCCGGCGAGGCGAACGGTTTTACCAGAAGCAAAAGCATGCGAGAATTGACCAGCCTTGCCAGTGCCGCTAGCGGAATACAGCACACGGACGGGCGAAGTGGGCGAAACAGCGCCGGTCACATAGACAGCCACTGCGCCTTCGTTAGCCACGTTCAGCACTTGCTGATTCTTCACGCCAGGACGGCTATTGGAATCAAGAGCAGTTTCGTCAACGTAGGTGAGGACGTTCACGCCCTGAACGGTGTCAGAAGCGCCAGAAATGGTAGCGGCAGAGTTTGCAGCAGTGCCAGCGGTGTTGTAGACAACCACATTACCGAAAGGCAGCACAGCGCCAGTTTCGTTGATGTAGGTGCCGATGGTGTTGTCGCGAATGTCAGACAGTTGACCTTCCAGCAGTGCAGTGTGCTCCAGAGCGTAGCTCTGTTGCACGCCACCAGCGGAGGCAGTGCCCGAAGTGGTAAAAGTTACGGCCATGATTACTTAGCCTCCTTGGAGATGGAAAGGGGCTTCTTCCAGGCATTCTGCAGCATGTCCATATAGGCAGAGGGTGCAGAAACAGGAGAAGCAATGGAAGCTACGGCTTTACGCAGCTCGTCAGTGGTGGCAGAGTCAGAACGACCTTCGGAAAGAGTGTCGAACATTGCCTGCACGTAGTCATCGCTCTTCTCAGAAAGATCAAGCTCGTCACCACGCACTGCTTTGATGGAATCAACCATCACTTCGCGGGCAGTTTTGCCAGCAAATTCATAAGCAGAATCCAGGACAGGCTTGGCTTTCTCAATGAGAGCCACGCGCTCTTCAACCATGGAATCAAGGTTGATTTCTTGAGCAGCAGCAAGTTCGCCTTTCAGCTCTTCCACCTGCTCAGCCAGGGCGTCAGCACGACCCTCAGCGGAATCGCACTTGCCTTGCATTTCCTTTTCCATGGCGTCCATCTCTTCCTTCATTTTGGAAGCTTTGGACATCATTTCATCGTACTTTTGTTTCATGTCCTCGTAGGACATTTTGGCGTCTTCGCGTTCTTTGGTGATTGCAAGAGCAACGCTCTCAGTCACCTCGAACTCGGCGCCATCAAAAACGACTTTTGCCGTCATGAGATGGTCTCCTCCATTAGAGATCAATGATGGGTCAGCAGCATCTTGCCTATCAAGATGAAGCTTCACTTGCGGGCCAGCGCGGCCCCGACGAACAACAGCGATGTGATTGCCGATGATTTCCTTTTGGATGCCATCGTAATGTTCACCGTTTTCTGTAACGCCAGGCGTGGGATCATAATTCACCCTATAGCCCGCGCTTACCTCACGAGCATCTCCTTTCATGATGCGCTTGATGGTGTCTTCGTCAGTGATTGTCATCACTGCCCTGACAAAACCATTGTCGTACACCACTTCAGTACCACTAAAGCCTACTTGGTAGTCCTTAGTATTCTCAGAATCGAGCAGTACAGGCGGATGCTCAGAAGTGATTGCCTTGCCCGCGAATGAAGCAAGACTATCGGGAGACGCCACTTCTGTTTCAGGACGATATTCGCGACGAATGGAGCCATCACTATCTGTGTAGTGTTGGATGCCAGTGCGTGCGATTGAAGCCCACGCTCGAAGATAACCTTCTGGCGTGAGTTCGTATTTCTCAATAGGAGAGAAATCGTATCGGCAAGAAATGGTGCTCATATTCATACTTTATCAAGAAGCGAATGTTATACTTTATAGGCTTATGCAAAACGGAATAAATCATCGTGATGTTTTTGGCGCGTAGCACGACGGATGCTCTTAAACTTCCCCACCAAGAAGCTCGTATTCTTATCGCAAGTCGCATCAAGGAAGCTCGTCTTAATGCTGGGCTCACGCAACATGACGTGGCGAAAGAACTTCACATTAGCCAAAGCTCTTATTGCCGCATTGAAAAAGGCACAGCTCCGCCAGATTGCGTGCAAATTCGTACGCTCAGTGGCCTCTATGGGATTAGTGTGCTGTGGCTGATGGGCTACCCATCATTCATTGCAAAAATTAATTGATTTCTTAATAAATGCCGCTTATCAGGAAAATCAATAATCAATCATCGTCGTCATCTTCGCCGCGAATACTAGCAAGCTGGTTTTCAATGTCTTCCATGATGTAAGACTTTGCCATGGCCTCAATTTCGAAAGTCAAGAATTTAGTCGGCTCAAAATGAGGGTCGGGCTTTTCGTAAACGCTCATCACGTAAATATGCGTTTCATCTAGTCGTCCATTTTTAAAGCATTGCTTCTCCACTAGTTCCCATCGTGAAGTGTTGCGATGCTCGTTGGCAGAAAGAATAGAGAGAGCTTTTAAAAGACCAATACCTTCGTCCTCTTCTTCGATAACACGTACGTATTCGCTCATTGGTCTTTTTTGCGACTCTCTACCATCTTAATGATGCGATTTACCCACGCCCTACCAGCATCGCCGCCCCATAAGAGCCATGCAATGTAGCCAGCGTCATCTTCTCCACCGCTTTTGTTCTTTTCATGGCGAGAGAAAAACGCCGACATGCGCTTGATGGTCGCAAAACTAATTTTGCTGCCTCCAGCCAAATCGCCCGCACGAGCAACGCCGCTTCCAATGCCTTGCTTGCCCGCTTCCTGCGTCGTCAAGCCTCCTTTGCCATGCTTCTTGCGTAGTTCTAAGCCACGGCGAGCAGCAGCTCTTACGGCAGCAGGAGGGGCAAAGCTTTCAGCGTCGCCCCTTAGCGCTTTTTTCCGCAGGAGCCATCCTCCATCTCTTCGCTCTCTTCCTCTTCTTCTTCCTCTCCAATGAGAGTCATGAAGTAATTGTCCCAATAAGCATCGCTTTTACCTTGACGGCTCATGCCAGCTTCCGAGAGGGCAATAGCAATCGCTTGCTTGCGATTCTTAACGGGCTTCTTGTCGCTTCCTTTCAAAGTGCCAGCCTTGAATTCACGCATTACTTTCGCGATCTTGGCTTGCTTTTCTTTGGTAGTCATGATCAACTTTTGAGCGTAATCAATTAATAAATCCTATCGGAGCCGTAGCTATCTTAACGCCTGGCAAAATCCTATCCCTGCATAAAACCATGCCAGTAATCAAACGTTCTGCAATAAAAGCAATTGCACGCTTGTCATAACCATCAATGGAGCGAAAATGCTCCTTATGCTTAAACCAAATTGGCCCCAATGCCGAAAGCAGGATCGCCATAAATTGCTTATAACTTTGCCGTGGACCACGCGCCATGTTGCAGCCAATAAATGAAGACTGTGCCCATATTTGATCTATTTCCTCCCGAGAAAATAACCATTCTTTTGTGTCAGCCAATTCTCGCGTGATTGCTGGTGCATCAAAAGCAGAATGCCCTCCATAAAATTGTTGCTCAAGAGTACAAGAAAACTGAGCGGGCTCAGGCAAGTAAAGCGTTTCTGGGCAATACCATTCACCTTGTGGCTCTATCCAATTGCGCCGATACTGAGCATTGCCAATATTGTCTTCATTGGCGTTGCGAATCATCCAATGCACGCAAGACAGTTCGCCACAGCGACTATTTAGCCCAGAAAGAAAGGCATTTTCGTCGTCAAAAACATAGCCTTCTAAGCGCAATTTTTCGCGCTCGTCGTCAGTTAATGCATAACTTCCCCCCATGATTGGCACAATGCGAGACTTGGCTGTGTAACGCACCTTCTCGCCAGGAATGCAAACTGCATAAATCGTGCTATCAATCATCGCCATATACCTTGCGAGCTTGCCACAGCTCATTGTAATTGTTGACGCCCTTAGCGCCAAGTCCTGTCAAATCACCACCGCCAGCAGGCTTGCTCCATGCCATGATCGTGCCATCAGGCAGCACGAAAGCCCTATTCTTTTGGCCGTGAGTGGGCGTCAGCTCAAGATAATCTCCATAAACAAAATCAGCTTGGCTTCCATTCGCTGCCAAAGCTTTACCAAGCAGCGTGGGGCCAGTAGGGCACAATGGAGTGATGCCGTAGTATTGTTGCACGCAATTTGCCACAATCATTTCAATGGCAGTTTGCAACGCGGGATTATCGGGCTGAGAATAAAGCACTGTCGTGGCGCACGCCCAGCTTGTATAGCTAAAGCGCTGAATGTCGCGGAAGGCAAGAAACTTGATGCGATCACCAAGCTCCACTGCATTAAAAGCCCTCACGCCAATATCAAAATACCAGCCACCAAGCTTGTTTAGCAAGCAGAAACGACCAAGATCTGCTTTGTAAGAAAACGGCTTGAGCGTGTCGTAAGCCCACAACACTTCTTCTTCGTAGTTATCGGCAATGAAGGCGCGAAGTGAGTCGCTGTTGTAAATAACATGCTTCGCCTCGGGAAAGCATGCGTCAATAGTGCCCGTAGCGTGCTCTAAGAATGGGCTGAGTTTTTCCGCAGAATCAGTGGAAAGAAAGATTTGTGAAACTTGCATGATCAAACAATTTTTGCGGGGGTGCCAAAGCCTTTAAATTCAGGCGCGGCGGGCTTTGCATTAAGAGTGCGTTCTACTACGTCAAGCAATTGCCGCTGAATATACGGCCAAGTGAATGGCTCTTCATGCAAACGCTTGTAGCACCATTGCCCGTCTTTCTTCAGTGCATTGCGATTTTCGTAGTAATACGACAAGATTTCTGCGGCACTATCAGGATCAGGAAGTAGGCGCTCAAGGCCATAATTCCTGTCGGTTTCAGAAGCGTTGCAAGCAATGCGTGGCAGTTCGTCAAAAATTTCAGCCAAGCTTGTATGGTCGGGAACAACTTGCGCCACGCCAACGGAACCATGTTCAGTATTAACCAAGCCCCAGCCCTCACCAATGCAAGTATTAATGCCCACATCAACCGCATTGTACACTTTGTTCAGTTGCTCTACTGGTAAACAGTTATCAGTGGAGAAATGAGGACTAGTAAGAATAAGCTTACCAGTAGGATCAAGCTCCTCGTCGCGAGCAATTCGCTTGAACAGCGGAATAATGTCCCATCCCAAATCTTTGCTGCCCATGTTTAACCACAGGCGAGCGTCGTCTTTATCTTTGGCAAACTTAACAAAAGCTTTCAGCGTAAGGTCAATGCGCTTTCTCGGTTGATTCCTATTGCCGTTGAAGACGATAAATGCGTCTTGCGGCACGCCAAGTTCTTGACGACATTGCTGCTTGTCAAGTGGAAAGAATTTTTCAAAATCAGTGCCGTGGCCGATAATATCAATTGTCTTGTCATAGCCCATGCGAACTAATTCGCTATTTGCGAATAGCGTATAGGTGGCGAGACCATCCCATTCTTGCATCTTCGCGTTTAACTCAGGAAATAAACCATAGGAATCAATGGGAGTGTAAACAAACCATTTAAACCCAATTTGCTCCTTGAATGGCTTCGCCCTATCCCATAAAGTAAGCGCCACCCAAATATCATTTGTCACCCATACCAGATCAGGTTTTTCCTTCTGAATGATTTCAGAAATGCGGTGTGACCCAAACGGATCGGATCCATGCAGCATAGCTGGATACACCTTGTATTTCTTCGCCTCGGGATGAGGGTCACCGTGGTAGTTCGTGCTCATCACCACCACTTCATGCTTCTCAGCCAGAGCAGGTAACAGGTATTGGGCCACTCGCCCAAATCCCGTTTCTACAAATGCGTCGCCAGCGTAGAGAATTTTTGCCATGTTTCTCTTGGAATCTTCGTCATCATAAGCAGCTTCTATACTGACGGCACAAGGAGAAAGTCATGTTGCCACCGTCTTCTGTGCGCTTCTGCATTAGCACCTGTAATAAATTCGCTGCTCATACACTGCCTGTAATTATCCCTTCTCTCACTCGTGCGGGCATCAGTACCAATGAAATTCTGATTGTCAATGGGGGTCAAGAGGATTGGCAAATTGACCATTATGGCGACGCGCCAATGATTTGCACGCCGCAAAACTCCTTCGAATATACGCCCCTCATTGAAATTGTTGAACACCATCTGACAAGCCCTTTCTGGTTTCTCCTTCACGACACTTGCATTGCTGGGCCTGCCTTCAAAAGCCTTGTCTACGACCCTCCAGAAGCTTTTGAGAAGGTGGCGATGAAGCATACGCCATCAATGAGCATTGGCCTTTACAGCATGGACTACCTCATGCACCATAAGGATCGTCTCACGGCAATTAAGAACATGGACAACTCACCACAGGCGTTGCAAGCATGGAAACAATGGGGAGTTCCCAACGAGGACTACATGCTCTGGAAACTGCACGACTCACCTACTGGCCTTTACCACCCAGACAAGCATGGCCCAGATGAATGGAACTATCAAGGGCATGCTGATGTGTACGGAACCGGCATGCCTCGCCGCATAGAATACTTTCCACAGTTGGACCTATTCAAGGCCAAGTCAAATTGGCAAGGAGTGCAGCCAACGCTTTGTATTGACATTTGATGGCGCTCAAAATTGCAATTGTCGGCGGTGGCTGGACGGGATGCCATTTAGCTTCGCGCTTGATGAGCGAAGCTGATGTGACACTGCTTGAGCGCAATGAAATACTTATTTCTGAAGCCTCATTGATCAATCAAAATCGTTTGCATTATGGCTATCACTACGCCAGGAATCATGCCACGCGCATGTTATGCCGAAATACGTTTGAGCGATTCATGCTTGACTATGGCCATCTAACAGAGAACATTCAAAGCAATTTCTATGCGGTGTCAGAAGACGAGAGTCTGCTAGATGCAGACACGATTCGATTGATCTTCAAGGATTGGCCGCACACGGAAGCAGATGCAAGCCTGCTAAATCGCTCCTCCTTGATTCTGCATACCATCGAAAAGTATATATCACCAACTGCTACTGGCAAATACTTTGAAGAGCTATTGCTTCCCATCGTGAGGAGAGAGGAAATCAACGAAAGCTCTATTGCGCTGCTCAAACAAGACTATGATTTTGTTCTTGATTGCACTAATAATTCTCTTTTGCCTGCCATCAATGGAGATTATTTTGAGGCAGTGGCGATGTTCGTTTATCGCCCACTTAAAACGCCGCCATTTGGCGCCCTCACTTTCATCGACGGAGATTTGTTTTCCATCTATCCATATGGCTCTTCAATGTTTTCGCTAAGCCATGTAAAACTTGGCGTCATTGAGCAAAAGCAAATTAATTGTTTTGGCAATAATTATGGCTCTATGTGCGACCGTCGGTGTTTAATAGAAGAGCATGTGATGACCTACTGGCCCGAATTTAACGATTACTTCCAATATGTATTTCCCGTGGTATCAATTAAAGCAAAAAGCAAAAATGCTAGTGCTCAACGCACTCCCATTTTTAGACAACACGACAATCTGTTATCTTTTTACACGGGAAAAATTCAAGGCATCTATGCTATCGAAGCAATGGCGAAAGAAGCCCTGTCTCAAGCGTAAATGCTGCGGAACAATGGATAGTCACGCATGTGCTTTTTGGCTTGAAATAACTCGCGGACAATTGCACCCTCATAGTTGATTCCATCAAGCATTCTTTTTATTTGCTTATGTTCATACTTGTTTAACAGCGGCCCATTGTCGGTATCACTAACATGCACATGGGCAATATAGGGCCAGTAATGATTTAGCAGCTTCTTGGGGCTATCGCCTTGAAGCCAGGCATTATTGGTGTCAAGCATCGTCTTGACATTTTTAAGATTGCAAAAGTCAATGTGGTTAACAATCTCGTTGACCGTAAAGAAATATGACCCTCCGTAGCATTTTGCTACAGGCTCAATGCAAAGGATGGCTCCATTTGCTTCCAACACTGCGTCCATACGCTTCAGTACATTCATTAAGCACGATGGACTTCCCTTTCTCAGACTCGGACTTCCTAGGACAAAACGTTTGATTCCCATCAGAGAACCAAGGCTAATCACTTTCAGTAAATGCTCCGACACCGCTGCTGTATCTTCAAAACTTTGCACATTGCTTTGAAAGAATAATGCTTGAGCTGAATATGCCCACAAGCCGTAGCTTTCGCGATATTCTTTTGCAATATCGGCATAGTCTTTGCCTTGGGCAAAAATACGTGCAGGCACAATCTCTAGTACGTTAAACGCCCCAGCGTTCGCACTTAAGATTTGCTCCTCTTCTTCATCTGTCCAACCGATAGCACTAATTCCAAGCATTGATGAAAGCCCCCATCTTTTTCATGGTTTCCTCCTTGCTAGCAAAATAAGGCTCATAATTGTATTCAACGCGAACACTGCAATCAACTTCTGTTCTAGCCCATGGGAACCATTTATCAATAATTTCTAGTGTTTCAATGGGAGCGGAAAACCATTGATGGCTTTTTCCTTTTTCGCATACTTCGGTGTCCTCCCATAAATCGCTTAGATCGTACCATTGATAACAAGAATTGGCATTGATCTTTTCTACATTATGCCGATTCAACAGGTCAAACAAGATGTTCTTTTTGATGCGCTTATGAAATAATGCTGGAAGGCGAATAATCGTAACAACACTATCAGGGAATGTTTGCTTAACTAGCAGCTCAAAAATATAGCGGACAGATCCATAATCAATGGCATGTATTTCTGGAAAATCTTGAACGTATTTATAAGTTTGACTATAAATATCAATGGTCGAATAAAGAATAACTTCCTTGGGTTTCCATAGCCTCATCTTTGACAGCACGTGATACATGTTGTCGAAATCAGCTATTGGCGCCTGGTTTGCCTTCCATTTCTCCGCTGGCAAGCACGCCAAGTAAAGCGTGTCAATATTTTCCTTCAGCAATGGAGCAAGATGAATATTCTCGGAATTAAAACGGCAGTTAAAGTCATGGTGCTCGCGAAGGACGCTGCCGATTAGCCCCGTGCTGCCTACTAAGACGTCCATTTCAAACTGCCACCGTTGGCGCTTGTTGTCGGAAGTATTTTACGCTGCATCGGCAGTTCGCGCGGCATGCGCAGCGCTGCCCAGGAAGTGGAACGCTGCCAATGGGAACCATGCCACGAGCAGCATAGTCAAGGCAATCTTGACAATGCTTCGCCTGGGAATCAAGGACTCGTCGCATTAGAGAATAGCCTTGTTTTTCTTGACGAATACTGGCGCCTTCCCAAAAACTACCTCGCACGCTCTGAGCATACAGCCCGATACGAGCAAGAGCCATGGCACTAGAAACGCGGCCATCCAAAAGATCGCGAGCAAAACCCTGTAAGTAAGCATATTCCACACGGAGACGCCGCCCAATACGCCCCCAGTCGCTTGCCTGCATGGCTTCTCGTCCACCATTGCCGATGATTGCCGCTTGTACATGGACAAGCTTAAGCGCTTCCCTTACGCTTCCTTGCCATTGATCCAGCGTAATATCACCAGCGCTAAGCATACGTGTAAAACGCCGTAGCTCAGCGCCAAGCTTATTAATTCGACCATCCACCAATGCTTCCACTGCGCGAGCGCTGAGAAAGCGTCCATTAGCGCCGCGATACCGACCACTGACAGGGTCGTAACGCCAGGATGATTCATCAAAGCGAATAATGGCTTCAGAAAATTGAGAGAGGTCATTGAGGTTGGACATCCTCTGCCTCCAGAATATCTTTGAAGCGCTCAGGCGCTTCTTCTTTCCATTGATTCAATGCAGCGGAAATGTCTTCTTCATCAATGAGGGAAGCCTCGTCGATATCAGCAAGAATGAGCCCGCTGGTTTTCAATGGCTCGATTGCGTCTGTTTTGCTGCTGACCATTTTTGCTGGTCCTTTCCGCTCGGGATCAGGATCTGCTGCACGCTTACGGCGCACAATGGTTTGACGCTCTTCTTTGCTCATGGCTTGAGCTTTTGCCTGAGGAAGACACTTGGGTTTGCCTTCTTTTTCTTCACGAGCGCCACAAGGCCCAAGAATTTCGCCGTTAGCGCCAATCCTCACCCATTTTTCCTTGAACCATTTATCAAGGTCATCGGCGTGCAACTCACCTTCATCGCTTTTAAAAGCACCGCCCAATGAACCATGCTTTTTCTTGTACATTTGCTTGTACTGCTGTACTACATAGCCACTTGCATAGGCAGAAGGCCACACTTTGAATTTTGCCTTGGCAGCACTTACTGCACGAGAATGAAGCTCAGCATCAGTGAATTTTACGTCGCCGCGAATCTCCTCTAAATCACGAGGCAGAAAAAGACCTGCGGCGCTGTCTTCTACCTCCCTGCTTCCATCCATAGGAAGAGTGCCATTCTCTTCGTTCATTGGATCGCGACCACCAGGCGGTACTGCCAAACCACCTCGATTAGGGGTGGCTCCACTCATTTCTGGAGTGGGCATCTCATTGGCGCGTTCCACTGACGGATCGAGCGTAAGTTCCATGCTCCACTCAGAACCGCCGTAACGGGCATCCGCCACTTCCTTAGGCGTAAGGACACCCAACTGGATGTAACGGCCGTCTACAGCCGCCACACGAGCCCGCACGTCAGCCATTTCGCGTTCATTAAGCTCGAACAATGGATTGAAGGAGATGCGCCATGATTCGGGAAGCTCTCCCTTCGTTGGGCCTTCTTTGCTAAGCATGATGTATTCCATTAGCTTCTTGACAGGACGCTTAAAATGCGTGCCTTGGTAATCCGCTAAGGTTTTTGCGAAATCACGCTCTTCACTGCGACCAGTGCTTCCCAAGCCGCCAGGGCTTTCGCCAAATAGAACAGTATGAGGAATTTTGCTGGCGCCAATAATATCCACGCGAAGCTTTTCTAAAATTTCCCCGATGCCGCCAAAGTTCCGACTAATAAATTCAAGCTCTTCTTTTTCAGCATCAATCGCGTAGCCGCGATAAATGCTCTTGCTCATATCATTCACCTGCAAACGATCACGAATGGAGCTTTCCTTCCCAGCCGCAAGCATCGCAGCTAAGCCCCTCACTTTATGCACAAAAATGTCAAATTCAGTGAGGAGCGTTGCTGCTGAATTTAAACCAGTCCAATAATGACGGAAGCTGTCATAAACAGTTTGCAAGCTGCTCATGCCCCAGCCATAATTGCGTTGTCTCACGCGATAAGGGAGCCAGTCCCCATCAAAACGCAAAATCCTGTCTTTATGAATATAAGTAAGCGTGGGCTCGTTAATTAAATCTCCAGAGATGATCTGATAATAAGTGGCTTTTGAATAGTCGTATAAGTTTTCTTCGTTGATAACTGGTGCAATTTGCCATCTATCAAGACATTCAATTTCTTCAATGCGACGGATGTTACGTTTATCGACAGGCATGTAAGCGGGACGCCCATCGTCAATAAAGAGAAGTAGACAAGCACCCCCATAAAGGCGGGCGTTTTTGGCTGCAAGGTTAAGGTGTTCGAGGATGTAGAGGTCTTCAATCGTTTGTTCAATGCCTTGCACTTCTTCGGCTCTTACGCCGTCACCACCGAACAACACTTTAAAGCCTTTCCTCGTGGCTTGATCGGCGTAGATGTCAACAATGCGACGGGGCAGCCATTCACCATAAAGATTTTCAAGCTCTTCTTGCGCCAGGAAAACAGTGGCAGTGGTTTTGGTGTACTGACCTTTGTCGCGGCCAGTCCCCATGCCAATCAGCACGTTTTGAAGGCCGTCTGAACGGATGCCGCCTGCCGTAGCATGCCCCAAATCAATTGCTTCGCCTTCCATAACGAACGCTAATGGCTATGTTGTATTGCTTTTAGTCTAAAAGCTGGATACATTGTCCGTAGAAGCTGGCCATTATGGACTTCTTGGCTCCGCCACTGACTTTTGCATTCAGCGAAGACCAGCGGCAACGCGCTCGCGCTGAAGCATTTCGCAGACAAGCTCTCAATGAACAGCAGGGCAGAAAGGGTAGGAACAATGGAGCAGAGAATGGCGAATTAGCTCTGCGTCATCACTTGCTCGGCGCCGCAGGTGAAATGGCTGTAGCCGTCATGCTTGGCATGGAAGATAAGCTCTATCAAGAAACAGAAGCAAAGCGCGGTTCTGCAGATCTTCCTCCCAACATCGACATCAAAACCCGCTCCAGGCATTACTACGATTTAATCGCTCAACTAGATGAAAGTCCAGGTAAGATATTGGTGCTCGTCACAATTGAAAATCGCATTACGCTCATTCATGGTTGGATAAAAGCAGCCGATGCGATGAAGGAACAATGGAAGAAAGATCCAGCGGGAGGGCGCCCTGCATATTTCATTCCGAAGACTGAGCTATTATCTTTAAGCACCCTAAAGGCGTTATGACGAAAGATCCACAGCGCTTTTACGTTTACGCATTCTTAAGGGAAAAAGACTCGGCACACGGCAAGCGTATGAGTCCTTATTACATTGGCAAAGGAACGCGAGACCGCGTAACTTCAAAAATTCGCACCATCCCCAAGCCCAATAATCCATCATTCATCGTCTACGTGCAAGAAGGCTTGACCGAGCAAGAGGCGTTTGACCTGGAAAAGTATTGCATTGCTCTTTACGGACGCATTGACAAGGGCACTGGTATTCTTCGCAACCTTAGCGATGGCGGAGATGGGGCGAGTGGCGTCGTTTATTCTACCGAGCGCAGGAAGCAAATCTCAGAAGCCAACAAGGGGCGCACTCATACAGAAGAGACAAAACGTAAAATCGGGGAAAAGCAAAAGGGCGAAAAGAATCATATGTGGAAAAAAGAAGTATCCCAAGAAACGCGAAACAAAATTTCTCAAGCTAATAAAGGGCTAAGGCGATCAGAACAGGCTCGCCGCAATATCGCCCAAGGGAGGGTAAAGTACTTCTGCGAACTTGTTGATCCGCAAGGCAATGTGCATAAAGTTGAAAACTTGTGGGCTTTTGCCAATGAAAATAATTTGCATTACACAATGCTGAGTTGGCTGGTTAAAGGCAAAAAGAAACAGTACAAAAAATGGACCTGCAAAAGCTGCGTTGAAGTACGATGAGTCAACTTAAATGTTCAGACTTTGCGAAACATGCCTTAGGGCTAGAGCTGTACCCAATGCAGGCAAAAATATTAGACAGATTCTTCAGTCCTGGTATTTCAAATGCAATTTGGGCGCTCGGCAGACGTAGCGGCAAAACGCTCATGGCTGCAGTTGCGTGCATCTATATGTGCTTTGTTCTCGAAGAAGACTATAAACGAAAGGTAAGAAAAGGGGAGAAGTTTTATATCGTAACTGTCGCAAACTCGCAAGATCAGGCTCGGATTGCACTAAACAATATTCGCCAATTAATTCTTGAAAGTCCTTTCGCTCAAGAAATTGTCCGAGAAACAGCGGATCTCATCGAAATCAGCAATGGATGCGTATTCAAAGCCGTACCTACATCTGGCCGCGCCGCTCGTGGCCTTGCTTGCGCAGGAGCAGTGTTTGACGAGCTAGCTTTTGCTACTGAGGGCGATGCAAATAGCGGAGGCAGAGGTATCTACGATGCACTGTCGCCCGCTATTGCTCAGTTTGGTGGGAAAGGGAGGATCCTTGAACTTTCGTCGCCATGGTTGGGGCAAGGTCTTTTCTGGGAGCACTTCAAGGAAGCAGCGTCGGGAAGATTCACATTTATGGCTGCGGAGAATCATCCCACATGGGTGATGAATCCCAATATCTCCCAAGATTTTCTTGATGCTGAAAGGCAGCGTGATCCTGACAAATTTGCCGTTGAATACGGCGCCCAATTCGCCAATAACCTTTCGGCGCTAGTCAATAGCGATGTGATTGATGCTTGTATTGATGATCGCCGTGCAGCACTACCACCACGCCCTGAATTCCAAGGAGCTTACGTCCTTGCCCTTGACCCCGCCCGTGGTGGCGTTGGCCGCGACGACTACACTGCTTGCATTGTTCACTACGAAAACGGCACTCTTGTCGTGGATAAGTTCCATTCGTTCGTAGCTGACTTTGAAATCAATGGACGGATGGAAGTGAATATCAATGCAGTGGAAGATTGGATTAAGGAACAGCATCGACTGTACGTATTTGACACCATTGTGATGGACCAATTCAATAGTGCTGGCACCATTCAAAGCTTGGCTAGTGATTTGCCCATCACGGAACTAACGTGGACAGTTAGTTCAAAAATGAAAGCCTTCAGCAAGATGCGAGAACTTTTCAATGCAGGACAAATTAATATCTATCGACACGAGAAAGCAATCATGCAGCTCAAAAATTTAACAGTGGTCTATAAACCGAGCGGGCAATGGAGTGTAACTGGTGGTAAAGCCACTGGCATTGACGACTTAGCATTTGCAATGGCTGGTGCCATTCTTGCCGCAAGTAAAGATGATGACATTGGCTGGATCGAAAGCTTAATCTCCTAGTATGATTTTCAAACAATAGTTTTGTCATGAAGTGACTTATTGCAAATTAACTATGCAGGAAACAAAGTTTCTTGTGGCCTTGTTGGAAAATGCTCCTACTAGCAAGCAAACTTCTCTTCAGCTTCTTGCCGCAGAACATCTATACATTCCTACATTGCTCCCCAAATTAAAGGCGCATGCCAAGCGCCTGAAAGAAGAGGAGCAGCTTGAACGATCATGGGAAGCAGACGCCACTGATGACGACTACATGCCAGACCGTGATGGCAGTGAAAGCTTAAGAGAATATGACGCTTGATCAGCATCGTGTTATGATTTCAAAGCTTTCGCGAAGCACGCTGGCCAGCGTTTCAAAAGAACAGTATCGGGGGATGCTGTTCGTTGCCACAAAATGGAGCCAAGGCCATGGGCCGACCCATGGTTAAAAGCTGTACAACGGCGGATTGAAGCCCCGCCTTCAGCACCTTTGCTCCTCACGCCCTTGTAGCAGAACTGGTTTATGCAACGGCCTTAAAAGCCGTAGGGAACGCAAGCTTTCCCATGTGGGTTCAAATCCCACCAAGGGCATCATGCTAAGCTGAAGATACGTTCACCCCAGCGATGGGGCGCATGAACAGCACGGTACGGAACGGGACTGTGCATCATCGGGAACCATCATGAACCCTCTTGCCCTAATCAAGCAGCAGCTTGAGAAAGCCGCTCGTCTGCGTGAAGCTCAACACGCTTCACTTGTTTATCGCGGCATTGCCTACGTGCCCAAGCCTCATTGGTTTTGAGTATTAAGCAAGGGGCCTTAAGGCCCCTTTTTTGTAGCCTGTGGGATACATTCGTTGTCATTCCAATGGCGCCAGGCATTAGCGCATATCGCCAGATTTGTAATCAAATACGAAGCAAAAATAAACGTGCGAACAATTGCCACCGTATCTGCTTCTTTATCGCAATTACTCTCCTTACTCCCCAGAGCCTTTGCCCACACCCTCCATAGCTTCTTCCTGCGCATAAATCCAAGCCTTTAGTTCTGTTACATACTGTCTAATGATGGCAGCTTTTTCAAGATGCCAATGGTCCATGGTACGGAAAAATTGAGCATTGTGCCAATCAATGGCTCTCAATGATTGATAAATGATTGGATTGAGCGGTTCACGCAGAGGCGTATTGAACGTTCGACGCTCGCTCACGACGGAAAAAGTCTTTTATATCTTCAAATGCTACTGGAGCAAAGTCATTCACTTCTAGACAACAGTTGAAATAGCGCTTATCAATTTGCCCATTGTCATCCAAAATACGATGGCAATGCAAATGACCATGTACATTGCCCGCGTAATGCCCAGACAAACACGATGGATGTACAGGGATATGCGTGAAGATTAAACCGCCAGGAAAAGTGCTGTCACAAGGATGAAAAAATGCTCCCCTCACGTCTTCAAAATATGGCAAATAGTCTTTCAATGCACCTTGGTCATGGTTGCCACGAACGAGAATCTTCCTTCCATTGAGCCGAGCAAGAAGCTTTAACGATGCACGGGGAATGACTACATCCCCAAGATGGTAAATAGTGTCACGTTTGCCTACCTTTGCGTTCCATCGTTCAATAATTGTTTCATCCATTTCTTCGCACGATGCGAATGGTCGCAACGGCTCACCATCGGGACGCGCAAAATCAATCATCTTCGCATGACCGAAGTGAGTGTCGCTCGTGACGAAAGCACTCATTATTTATATTCACCTACCACGCCAGTTTTTACAAATGGCCGCTCCATATTTTCGATTATTTTAATGGTCCACTCTTCAGCTTCATTTAAATCGTGAAACACGTTGCGAAAATTCCACCACCAAAGCTCTTTTTCCTGCACTTCATACATGGGCCTCCGTGGATCTAATGCTGAAGGCTTTTGTACGATGCGAAACCGTGCCATGGTTCAATGGACAAGAAAGCTCATCATAGGACAGCCCCAGGAATCGAACCTGGCATTCTGGGCTATCTGCCCAACGTGTACCACAACACTTAACCGTCAGGGCCCCTCCTGTTTGTGCATCATCCCTAGAGACCATTTTGTTGGCGCCAACAATATGGTCCCCGCCTGGGAGCTAAGCATGGAGGGGAGTGATGGAACAAGCGTGACTGGCCTACCGACAATCGAGTTGTGAGTTATCCAAACAGAGGCTTGCCCTCTATCAAAACGCAAGCCAGGAAAGGCACTCCACAACCAACGGTGGACCTCAGAACTGGCTGCACACTGCCGACAGAGCAGCAGTGGTGGTGATGCCCGATGCAAAGCAGAGCGGGAACTCAACAAGCATAGCAAAAGGCGCCCCGAAAGGCGCCTTGCGTTCAAAATATATCAAGCGTTACCATAATTTGGAAGATTCAGCGCATTTGTTTCAAAGAACGCTGGCACGGACGATGCCCTCGTCGCATTCAGCTCGGGAGCTTTGCCGCTATAGAACAAGCTGTCGCTTTGACGCAGCCAGAAGTCTTTGTCAAGGTATTTATTAGACGAGCTGCCCAGCTTGTCATAAATCCACAGCGCAGTCATCTTGCGCAGCTTATTCAGACTTTCACCATACTTTTCATTTGCTTCTTCGCAAATTTTTGTATGGCAATATGCGTGACAAATTTCATCGCGACTGATGTCCGTCGCGACAGTGCGCAGTCCCTTGTCTCCATTGAAACGGAAGAATGGAAGAATCGTGAAGAACAGGCTCCGCTCAAGCGTGGCCACTTTTGCAATGGGATGGGCGGGATGATCGTACCAGGCTTGACGAATACGCAGAGCTTCCGCCTCGGCTTTTTCATCTACGCCATGAGCAGCAGCCACGTAGTTCAAAGCTAGATCGTGTTTCTCTTCATCCAAAATGTTGCTTTTGATACTTTCAACAAGACCAGGAGAATTTGGCAGCTCTTTATCAAGCCCTTCTAGAAGCATATCTTTAACGGGAAGCTCAAGATGGCGAATAGCAAGAGCCCGAAAAATAGTCTCTTCGGAGCCGGGAACAAACTCGCCTTTCGTCACGGCCATTGCTTGCCAGGGACGTTTTTTGGCCACTGCAGAAAAATAATCAAGAACCGCCATGATTTGCTATTTGCGAATGGAGAATGAGACAGCAAAGGGCAGCTAATGCTGCCCTAAATTAAACAAAAAGAAGAGGACTATTCAGCACAACTGCTGCAAAATCCTGCTTCCATAGAGCAAGCTTGTGGCTCGCTTTCTAGCCCGAAGAAATCGGTCAGACTCTCCCCTAATTCTACTCCAACATCGTCCTTAGCTTGAGTGCCAGTTTGCACTTGAAGAGCGTAATACAAAGAAATTTGCGGGCTTTCCAACCAGTCGCGAAGGAATGCTTCGTCACAGGCAACAAGATCAGACCACCAGTTCATGGAATAACCATGCAGGAGACCAGTGCGGCCCATCAGGCTCATAATTCCATCGGCCACTTTCCTAAACACTTCCCAACCCACTTCCTCGGCAATTTCCACTGGTCCATATTCAAAACGCTCCACGCCCATGGTCTCACTATCCCGATCAACAACGCGATCAATAGGAGGAGCGATTTCTGGCGCAGTGGTAAAGCCACGAGTGTCCAGGTAGCGGTAGGAGCATGAAGCAGTAGGAGCAATGGTAAAAGCCCGCTCCATTCCATTGTCACGCGCCACTTCAGCAGCAGAGCGAAGACCCTTATCAAAAGCGTAGACGGCTTTTCCGGCCACGGTATCCGTCCAATGGTGAGCCCAAGGATGAGGATCATCCATTAAATAAGCCTCAATGGCATCGCCAAATTCCTTGTAGCTAATTCCATGGATGGAAAGAAAATTGGCTAAGCCAAGCACGCCTAAGCCCACTTGTTTGTCAATTTCAGGAGAAAGATATTCACCAGTATCGCCTACACCAGTGCGTCCATGCAATGCGCATAGTTCTGTCATACCAGCAATAAAAGCACCTTCAAGATTGTCAATGGAACAAGCGCCAAGATTAATATGCTCAAGCAGACAAGTGCCACGATGGGGGATCAAAATTTCAAGGCAAACATTCCCGTAAATACGATTGCCATTTTTGTCATAACTAATTTTTGTCAGCCACAAATCACCATTTGCAATTGCTTTTAAGCATGCGGCAATTAATTCAGGCGATGCCTTGTCTAGAAAATCTTTGTCAACATTCAAACAACGCTTTGCCCAAGGCAGTTCATTGCGAGAGGCTTTGACAAATTCAATGGCATCAGGATGGAAATAATCAAGATGAAGCGTAATTGCCCCATTACGAAATTTTCCACCGCGACGCAAGATTTCATTGAGCTTGCTGTAAATAGTCGCAAAGCTTACGGGGCCACTTGCAATAAGCCCTTTCCCGTTGTCACTTCCTTTGGCACGAAGCTTAGAAAGATGCACTGCTACGCCAGCGGCATTACGCAAGCCATGGCTTACGAAGCGCCAAGAGGCTTCAATGCCATCTGGCGCTTCCATGTCATCTTCTACTACAAACGTTGTACACGAAACTGGTAGGCGGCTTTCAGGGCTATCCATCCAATCTTGCACCCTGCCCGTGCGTGCAATTGGCTCGCATTTGGCTTTCTCTTTCAGGCTCATAAGACAACGAAGCCCCGCTCAGCGGGGCGCGATCAACTTAGGCAGGCTAGCTCAGACAGGACGATGGAAAAGGGAAGTTTTCCTTTAGTCGCACAGATTTTCAGCATCCTCGTTTGAGACCAAGTCATCGGATAAAACGCGCTTGACGTTTTGCGGAGATGTCTCAAGGTAAGCTATCGCCTTCTTTACGCCATCCAACGTATCGCCCAGTTGTCCTATCCCTGCGTTGCAGTTTTGGCATACTATTCCACGAATCTGGCCCGTCTCGTGGTCATGATCAACATTGAAATTCCCTGTTCCCTTTGGCTCACCGGCGCCGCAGCAAGCGCAGCAATAATTTTGCGAAGCCAATAAAGCATCATATTGCAGCATCGTTATTCCATACGTGGACTTAAGGAACCTGGCACGAATTTTATCTTTATTTTGCGCATAATATTCACGCTCCCGTGCGCGATATGCATCCAGGTTCTCTTGGCGACGCCGTTTATTGCGTTCGCGTATCTTGGCGCGATTTTTCGCCACGTATTCACGAGCTCGTTGATTTAATTTTTCACGATTTTTTTCTACCGTCTTTTTTCTGGATTCAATGATCTTATCTGGATGCTCTTCCCTGTATTTGCGGCAGCGGAGGTTATGGCAATCGCGGCATTCACTTTGGAGTCCATCCGCCTTTGCTGCCCGCTTATTAAATTGGTCCCTGCTCTTCCACTGTTTGCACTGCGTGCATTGCTTGAGAGTTGCTGGCCCTTGATCCATGGTCTACATTGGCGCGAATCAACATATTAGCGCAAATCAGTCATGGGGTCGCTTGCGTCGTCTGCCGACATGAGGTCGTTAATAAAAAGCTTCGCCTCGGAAAGCGTCTTGAAGTAAAGCGGCCTGTTGTCTATCGCTGCAAACCATTGAAATTCTGGCTTACTGAAACACGGCCATAGCTTATAGGGACCATAGTTAAATGGCTGGCGTTCTGGCAAACCAAACATGGGAATAGTCCGTAGTTTTACCACGCTAGTTCTTCTCATAAATTATGCATGCATTATTTAATACATTCTTCAGCAAACCGCCATCCACTGTCTGAATCCTTAAGAAATTGTAAAGATTTTTAAGCTTTTGTATCGCCATGATACAAAAAAGCCCACATTTTACTCACAGGCTGAGATACGATAGCCGTAAGCGGAGCCTCGCTTAAATTTACTAAGCGCTCCGCAAGCCAGTGCAGGCATGATTAGCCGCGCTTCTAGACCAGTGAGCCCCCAAGGCGAACGTTCTATACAAGCGGCGGAAATCAAAAGGCTTGACTAGCTGCGAAATACCAGACAACTGAGCCCCAAAGGGCGAAGGTCTCAGACAAGCAGCGAAAATCAAAAGCCCGCGCAAGAAAGGCTGGTCCAGCTCCTAAGTAATGGGCCGCCCGTAGTGTGCGTAGCCTCCAGGAAAGCGCTTTTTTGTTTTTGTCTATCTTTAAAAGCTTGAACGGCGGCTTTAAGGCCGCCTTTTTGCTGAGAACAATGCAAAGGAAAATGCTTTTTCTTGGTGCGTCATTCCGACGGCTTGAGGCCGTCTCCATTGGAGAAGCTAATTGTCTGAAATGCCTCAAGCGGCGTCTTTCAGACTTGCTTTCGGCATGCTGCGACTAGGTTTTTGCTGGTTATAGTTTTGCAAATGCTTCTTGTCAATGACTGTCTTGCTGGAAAAACGCTGCTCTACGTGCGGCATCATCAAAAATATTGAACAATTTAGTCTTCAAAAAGATAACCGCGATGGACGACGTTCCCAGTGCAAAGAATGCTCTGCAGACTACCGAAGAGGCAATCCAGTGGTAGTGCAAACCGCCAACATGGTTAAAAATGCCCGTCAAAGAGCAAAAACTAAAAACCTGGCGTTCAATATCGACCATGATTTTGTTCGCTCAATAGTTCCCTCGCATTGTCCAATTTTCAATACCAAGCTCGAATGGTCTGCTCAACGAGGCAATGGTAATCGCCCTCTTCCAAATAGCCCCTCCCTAGATCGCATTGATCCAACTAAAGGATACACAAAAGATAATGTATGGATTATTAGTTACAAAGCAAATACAATCAAAAGCAATGCCTCTCATGAAGAGCTAAAACTAGTCGCAGAAGCAGTCGGACGTGCCATCGTTAATTCGCTTGACTGGTAGGTATAAATACTTAGGACGATTTTCTAGACGAAAATTGGCGCCACTTTTTTTGGTGTATACCCCCGCCCCGCAAGCCAAAACAGCCGGGTTACCGCGCCAGGGCTCAAATGTCAAGCATTGTTGCAAAGCTTAACACGGCGGATTGTTGCAAATCTTAATCCCGATGTGGGAGGTCGGGATTAATTTTAGAAGCTATTCCCTTTAGCTGCGCACAATAAAGGCCTGTCAGTACTGACAGGCCTGTGGATGATGCCACCCTAAGAGGCTACTGGCGAGCTTCCAGCGCTTCCAAGGCGGTGGCATATGGGGCTGTGCAGCCACTAGCTAATAGGCGACCGTATGGCGCTTCCAAGCATGCGGGAAGCGCTTCCAAGGTTTCAAGCGCTGCTAGCAAGTGCAGCGCTTGTTGTTCAGACAATTGCAAACGGATCATGATGCAATCTCCTTTGCAATACGATGCCATGCTGTCCAAGTGATCGCCTGCACTTGCGCGGCAGTGTAGGCGGTGCCCATAACTGCGTTGATAGTATCGGCTGCGTTACGATAATCAGTCGCAATTGCATCGTAGAGTTTGGGCGATATCTTGGGCGTTTTTGTTGTAGGAATCCGTTCTCCCTTCCAAATGGCGAACGCGTGGCCGTCGACGCAAACGGCATTATCACCGAGAATGCAGCTATAAAAGGCGCGCACTTTAAGGCCGCCTAAGGCTTCCAGCGGTGCAATACCTGACAATATCTGCAGCGCTTTTATTTTATTGCCGTTGAACGTGCTAACTTTACACTGCGCCGCATCATCGTAACCGCCTAAGGCATAGAGTCTGCAGATATTGTCGGCATCGATGATATTTCGTTGCCACTTATTGTTGGGCGATAATGCTGCGATCACGCCAGCAACAGTGCTAACTGGCAAGCCATAAGCTTGTGCAATTGTCTTGCATGCTGCTAGCGCGTCAGGGTACCAGCGGCTGCCATGCTGCAATTCTGCGGCGTTAGCAGTGAAGAACACAGCCAGGATATTGCCGTGTGAGAGGGTAAGTGCCATGGAGAGGGAAGGAGAGGGAAGGAGAGGGAAGGGAAGCGCTTAAAGGCCTGGCATCCGCACGAGCTTCTGGGGTTGGAATCTGCCCGTTGCGATGCATGCTGCAGCCTGAAGCGCAATCTCGCTAAAGAGCATCCACTGGATCTCTTTAGGGGCATGCTTTGCAGCATGCTCAAAAGTGGCGAGCTCGCCGGCAAAAGTGGAATCGGCGCCAGTTACCACGTGGTGCCAATCATGCACCGCGCGAAATTTCGCGTTCGCGAAACCCTCTAGGAAGGGATGGGAGTTGTGAGCAATACTGATCAAAAGCTCGCCAGTGCTGCGCAGTGTGGTGAGCATCTCCGGCAAATCAACGTCAGTAGCGGTGAAACGCACTGGCACTGGAATCGCTCTGAATTCAGCTTCAATCCACGCATTCAGCACCGCAAGCTCGCGATCTGTGGGGATCTCTGCTGTGCCGGCGATAAAGGCGCGCGCAAGCTTGCCCACAATGGGAGCACTAGGGAGCAGCGGTTCAGTGGCGAGCATCGAACCAGTTCAAAGAACCCGCCCATATAAAGGGAATTCAGCGCCAAAAGCTAGTGGGGATAGGCAGCGCTGATCGTTCAGCGCTGGATTGGCCTGTCATAAGCGCCTACGCTTATCAGTGCCAGATCGGCGGTGGAATGATCAGCCAGGCTTATCAGCAGTGGCAAGCTGGGCGACGGGCTCTGCATAGAGACGATCGCGCGCGCACGCGTGCCATATGGCTGGCGGTTCTAGCGATAGTTTGTAACGTTCTGAAATATATTGTGCGGCGCTGCAGAATTGCGCAAGTTGGCGTCAGGAATTGGCGGCAATGGTTTGAGAGGCTAACTGTAGGCGAGCGAAACTATCTGCAACGGGCATGGGCAGTAAGCGTTAGCGACTGCTGCACAATGGGCTGGCACGGTAAGCGTAACTGGAGCCGCCCAGTAAGAGAGGCTAACGGCTGCAGAATCGCTCCAGTAAGTGTGGGCAACCACGCGCAGCAGTTGAGCTCACCTAGCCACGGCAGAATCGCGCCGGGCGGTGAGCAGAATCGCCGCGCGGCAGTAGGCATCACTTAAGACGGTCAGCAGTAGGCATCACTTAGCGCCCCCACAAGTAGGCATCACTTAAGGCCGGCATGGGTAGGCATCACTTAAGGCCGGCAAGTAGGCATCACAAACCCTCCGGGAGGGTAGGGTATATTTTGCGGCTAGGAGCATATAACGGCAGCGTGATGATGAGAAGGTGTGATGAAACGGTATAAAAGAAGCCTTTTTCCAGCCGTGCCCTAAACAAGCCAAAAACTGGCCGTGCCCAAAATTTCTTGAAACAAGCCTTTTTCCAGCCGTGTCCTACCAACCATGACCATTAAAAGCCGCCTTAAAGGCAGCTTCTTTGCTTTCAGCAAGCCAACACTGTTCTCCCCTGCTCGTCAAAGCGAAACACTGCCCATTGCTGATAAAGCCTGCCCAAGCGCTTCGCTTGTCCTTCTGTGATGCCATAGATGGCCCAGCAAGGTTCTCGCCATCCTCCGTCAGGCGATTGCCCAATGATCTCCCCATGAGATGCGCCTAGTAGCTCCAACCAGCCTTTCATTTCGCGGTGAAGAGCAGAGTCACGAGCAGGGTCGTAAGGCAGGCTAAATGGACAGCAAGCAGAAATGACAAAACAAGGCAAAGAAGAAGGCTTCCATGGGGAGCCTGAAGGAGAGACAATAATGGCGCTTTCAAAGGCCTGCCGAAGCTTTTTGTTCAACTAAATTCTCCAATGATGTAATCAAAAGGCCCTTCACCATGGCCAATGCAATGCCCTGCAAGCAAAACATGCCTGGCAAGACCATAAGGCCCTATTTCTGCATAGTTGTCTTTTAACCATTGTTTATCAAAGAGCTTACCAGGCTTTCCGCTCCTATCCCAGACAATAGAGAAGAACCTTCCATTGTCAACAAAGTCTCCATATTCATCTCTTATTTCATAGTCATGATCTTTCGTTAGATAATCAATGCGGCTCCATAGTTGCTGCCAATTGTTGATGCCATCTTCTGGATACACGTGAAGGCCAAAGCACCAGCCATAAGAGCCTTTACCAAGATGCAAAGGAAGCTCTTCTTCCTTCCCACAATGGGGGCATTTAGGAGCGTGAAGATAGTAGTTGCAGCCCATTATTTCACGGCCTCCTGGAGACGCTTAAAGAGCCATTGCTCTTTGGTATCAGGGCGCATCAGCTCATAGCCTTCATGGTCAATGATGGCATCACCAGCGCTGTCCGTGTGGCCTTCAACTTCCATGCGCCAAATGCCCTTACAGGAGCCTTCTTGGTCAAAGATGGCAATGGTGTCCTCCCGATCCTCCATAGCAAGCCTGACGTGGAATAGAAGGTCTCTTAAGCGGGCCGCTTGGTAGCGGCCCTTGCTGGGAGGAAAATACGGGCCGTTGTCTTGATGCGTGCAATGGTAAGCATGGTTCAAAAAGCAGGACGATCAGGAAGGGCTTCAGGCTCTTCTTCAGACTCGTGGACAATTTCTTTGAGCTGGTCAATGATACAACGAATGGCATACGCTGCACCAGGCCCCACTTGGTCTAACAGCTCGTCCATTGTTCTTATTTCATCATGCACTTCTTGAATAGTTTCAAAAGTTTTGAGGGCGTAAGGCACGCCCCATTCATCATCAACAATGAGAGAATACGGCATGATCAAAGCTCCTTGTCTTCCTCAATAAGAGCAGCAATTTCGTTAAAGCTCAAATGGTAATTGTCATTGTGATCAGTAGCTCTGTCACCTAAGATCGTGGGATTGGGAAAGTCAATTCCAGACCATTGTTGCACTGAACGAGGAAGCACTCCGCCTTCTTCTTCAAAGCTCCACAAATCAGCAGAATCTTGCTTCCATTGAAGACCATGCTCTTTGATATATAAATCAGTGAGCACTCCTAAGCAGCAGAACTTTCCGCAATGGAAAAGGCTTTCTTTGCCTTGTTGATAGTTGCCAGAGCGAAGAGCTTCTATCCAGCGTTGCTTGATTTCTTGATTCATCATGGTTCAGTCCTCAATAATGCGGAAATCAGGGTCGTTGTTGCGTTTAATCCATCTGCATTGATTTAGCTCAGGAAAAACAACGAAAAGCTTATCGTGATGATCCTGTTCAATAATGGCAGTAGTGAGCTTACTGCCAATGCGAGATTTGCCTTTCTTTGAGATGGCAATAATGTTGATGAAGTCCATTGTTTTAAAGAGAGAGCGGGCCGCTTGTGGCGGCCCTTGTGCGAATCAGGCGGCTTGCTTGTCCATCCAGCGCTGGCGATCATCAGCGCTTTCAAAGAGAGCAACGGGCTCGTCGCTGCTGGGCTTGGTGCAGAAGAACTTACTGGTGAGCAGCTTGCTGGTGCGAGCATCGCGGAAGTCTGCTGTCCAGAGCCAGAAGCCTTGGCAAGAAGCAACAAGCTTCACGCGCCGCTCAGTGCCTTTAGGAGCGCAGGAACGCCACCACTGCCCCTGAGTGGGGGAGAAGGCGGCCATGGTGAAGATAAGACGGTCAGTCATTGGAAGAAGAAAGGAGAGGCTCGCGCCTCGTTGGAACAACAATACAGCATGAAGGCCCCTTTTCAGGGGCCTGTTACAAAGCGTCACACAAGCTCAATGCGGTCAATGGCGAAATCAGGGTGGAGCTGCTGGCAAACGGAACGAGCCTGCTCAACAGAGAAGGCGATGTAGGCAAGGGCGTCATAACGCTGGTTTCTACGGCAGAAGCCATGGCAGACGAACCTACGCTCTACAGGCTCAATGGTTTTGATGATGTAGTGGGGGCGGGAATCTGCCACGTGCTGCGTAGCCTGCTCAGGGGAGGCAGCATCAATGAGAAGCTGGCACTGGCCGCCATTGCGGGAGTTGGTGCAGAGGATGGAGTAGGAAGTCATTGGTCTTGGGAAGGAGAGACTCGCGCCTCAGAACAAAGGAACAATACAGCAGAAAGGGGGCCAGAAGCCCCCTGTTCATAAATCGTTACAAAGCTCAGTCTTGCCTGACCATCACTGGCAACAACAGGAATTCCAACAGCAAGCCATCGGCATCAGCAGTGAGCACCATAGGGGCAGTGGTGTTGTTGCTCGTGTAGAGCTGGAGGCGACCAGCATCAGGGCATTTTGCCACCACGTCGCAGATGGTGCGCATGTATTCAGGGTTGAAGGCAATAAAGCCGCCAGGCGCATTGTCAAGCTCGCCTAGAGCAGGCCAAAGCGTGTCGAAATGAGAAGGAAAAGTCCATTTCTCAGCAGGGCACGATGGAGCGAGAGGGCGAGCTTCGAGCAAAGTCATGATGTCTTTCTTGCCGCCACAGAACCTTGCCTCTCCATCGAGAATGCTCACTTTCTTGCCATAGGCAACTTTCTTCTTGAACGCTGCTGCTGGCACTAGTAGTTGTTCTTGTGCCATGAAGCAATGGTCGCTGAATGGAACAATGCAACGAAAGGCGAAATGTCCGTTGGTGGCAGCAATGCGCATGCCATTAGCAGTGCTTTGCAAGTGGATGCCACAAAGCCCTTCTTTAAAGAGGTCAGTGTGGGCAAATTGAGCTGCCATTTGCATGATAGCGGCAGGGGCTTCAGCGAGGATGGTCATGATTCAGGCGTTGATGATTGATTTTGGAAATTGCGAACATAGAGCGTTGCGTTTAGCCATGCGTACATGCTTACGCGACGAACGTGATCCTTTGGTGGCTCTCCATCGCAGCGAAACATTCTTGATCCTTCGCTTTCCCACCATTGAAAAAAGAATTCGTAATCAGGATTCATGTGTTGATGACAGCATTGAAATACTGTTCAGCTTCCCATTTGTGGTCAAAGATGCCGTAACTGGTGGTCTGAAGCTGCAATTCAGTGATGCGTTCCCAGCCGTATGCTTCCCACTTGCGGGAACCATCGGCCAGCATATATTGTCGAATGCCATAGCCAGAATACTGGGCCTGACGATCAGCTTCTAGACGAGCTTCGTAAGAAAGATAGTGTTTCATGATGAGAGAGGAGAAGGGGCGTTGCCGCCCCGTTGGTAATCAGCGCTGTTGGTCGCAGATGCCCATGAGCATTTCACCAACGTACTGTTGAGCAGCGCGAAGCTTGTCGAACGCTTCATCACGCTCCTTGCGAGCTTGGTAGTAGGCGTCAGGGCCTTGCGGATAAAAATCCCTCCCGTTAAGCTCCGCTGCTGCAAGTGCGTCGATTGCCTTGTCAATGGCATCGTAAGCGGCAGCGTAACCGTCTCTAAGATCCGTGAAGCTGGTGCCGTTGAGATGGATGGTGGGGATGGTGGCCATGGTTGCGAGAGGTGCGAACAAGAGAAGAATACAGCAGAAAGGCCCTGTTTCCAGGGCCTGTTACAAAACTTTACAAAGTATGGAGGCTTTCAATGCGGAAGGGGTCGAGGCGGCCTATTCTTAATGCTTTTTCCTTAACAAATTGCTGGCTGTTAGTTTTAGTGTTTTTGATTTTGTATAAACCAGTTTCAGGAATAGCTTTGACAATAATATACTCCCCCCTCCATTGTTTAAAGCCAACGTCATATAAATCGACAATAGTGCCAACGGAGAATTTCATGAGGACAATAAACGCTTAATGTCTCGCTCTACATTCTTGAGACTTCGCCAGTCGCTACAGCTTGTGCTGCAAACCAAGGTCTTGCCAGAAGAATGCTTAAACACGTAGTGCTTGTTCTTTCTATGAAGAACAAAGCCGTGTTGTTTAACAAGCTCAAACAATGCGCGTCTATTGTCCTTTAATGCCATTACAAATAACGCCAGATATCGTCTTGCATACTGTCAGCAAGAGTCAAGAAGAAAGCTTTTGTGCGCTTTGCTGGCTTACTTGCTGGGGCATGCTGAGGGGCTTTATGAACAAGGGCCAGAAGCTTAGAGCGAGCAGCAGAACGATCATCACGAGAATAGCTTGATAAAGAATAGCCAGCATCTTTTACCATGCGAGAGATGGCACGCTGGGAACGGGTGAGAAAGGGAGTGCAGGTCATTGTTCAGAAGGTGAGGGTTCGACCGTTAGCCTTGATGCTCAACACGCGCTCACAATCAAACGAGCGCCACGCACCTTCGCCTACATTGCGAGCAATGGTGAAATCACGGCAGCGAATGATTGAAGGCTTCTTTACGGCAGTGCCAGTGCCTTTGATTTCCTTAGTGTCACGAGGATTGAAGCAAAGGCTGCGAACAGAGCCGTCTGCTTTTACAAAGCGCACGTTCACAATGCTGCTACCAGCATTGAAGATGAAGCTTTTGATTTTGTCAGTTTTAGTCATTGGAGGAGCCATCGCTGGCAAAGGACTAGAGAAGGAAAGAGGCCCC
>JACCEA010723239.1_pt1 | contig 28487 bp, 24 predicted proteins | sample 7449851 | NCBI WGS metagenome assembly JACCEA01 (sample SAMN15323453, study PRJNA562643) | freshwater metagenome | isolation source: river surface water | place: USA:Blue River Watershed | collected 2017-08-18
ATATATGTTCTCGATTCTATCGTGCTCCGGAATTAATCTTTGGATGCACCGACTATACAACGGCCATCGACGTTTGGTCAGCTGGTTGTGTTTTTGCAGAACTGCTGTTAGGAAGTCCCATATTCCCAGGCAGCTCAGCCCCAGATCAACTTGTAGAAATCATCAAAGTTCTCGGAACTCCTAATCGCGATCAATTGAAATCTTTAAAGCCTGCAAATGAAGAATTTAGGTACCCAACTATTCCTGCCAGACCTTGGACAAGCATATTCCGTGCTTCAACAACTGCGGACACTATTGATATCGTTAATCAAATGTTGGAGTACGTTCCAGAGAAGAGAGTTACAGCAATAAATGTATGTTATTTCTGATCTGCAAGATTGAGATTGTAGATATTAACTTTTTTAATGTCTTGGTTAGGCTTGTGCTCATCCTTTTTTCCATGAACTTCGGCAATCAACGACAACCATGCCCGATAAGACCCCTCTCGCCTCTGATATGTTCCGATTTACACAAGAAGAACTTATTGGAGCGTCTCCAGATGTGTTGGAGGTACTTATGCTAAATGGATCAATGATGACTCCCTCTTGTGAAAATACTATGGTGAGCGAATCGGCCCAACCAGCAATATCTGGTAATCAAGGATCTTCGTCGTCTGCTCCACAGCCTGCGACAGCGACGCCGTCTGTTGCCACTGAAGACGCCGCAACGGTTGTATAAATTCCCTAGCTGTTTCTTTTTTGTTTCATTTTTGTTGTTATATTTTGTTGATTAAGTGCAAGTTGCTAGGAATAATAAATTTGTATAAGATAAGGCCACCGTTCGAGGCATGGAAATTTGATCTAATGTTATGACTGTTGTCCTCGTTGTATGGTTTTTATCATCATTACGTTAGCGTGTGGTACATTCTAGCATTTAGGCATGATAGGTATCTTGTGCTGGTCATTGTGGTAGATAACTTTGATGAAAAGGAGATCAAGATAATATGTACAATCGAGGACTCTTGGTTTTCATTAAATATTTATAGGCAAATCATACTAAAACCAAATTAAAGCGAACTCAATTGAGCTTTTCTCTCAAAATATATACATTGAATATCCCTGAATTTGGAAAGGCTTTGATAAATTTATGTAAAGGTAGTGGTAATATGACAAAATTCTGATTATAACTTATTTGTTAGAATAGATTTTTTTTATTAGAATTATTAGAACATATTATAAACATATTTGGCATTAACCTCGGTTAGCATGACGAGCTGTCCCCAATGGAGTTAGCCAATTGCTGATTAATTCATAAGAACAAACCATGATTGCTGCATTTGGAACCGACCGAGCAAGGTGTATGCCAATACCCCCATAGAGTCCTCTGTTAAAGTTAGATAATGATCAAATCAACAGATATATAAATGACCATTTGACAGACCTTATTCCTTCGTCCGCTGCGATTTGTTGAAAAGTATTGCACAAACCAGAATACTTGAAAATTCCGTGGACAGCTTGTTCTCTCATTCTTGTGCGAATAACCTCGTGAGGGTAGGTCAACACAATAGCCGAAAACTTGGAAAAGGCAGCGATAGCAAATAACTTTATTGCCTGATCTTTTTGGGTAGCATTGTTTTCCCTGTTGAACCCAATATCTTCAACATATTTGGATTTTAACTTTTCATAAACGACCCATTGTATTGCCCCTTCCAAACAACCAACGTAGGAAGCTGTTAATCCTTTGTAGAAACCAGCGATACCCTCTTCTTTATGAATGGATTTTATGGCTTCCAAATAAGAGTTGTAAGTCTGCTGTCCAACAGATTTGTCTGCAAGGATTTGGCACCGAGTTCTAACCATCCATATTGGATTTGAAAACTTTGACATCATTAGTACTGCTATTTCAGCCATGTATCTAAGCAAGACATTTACTAACCGTATTTGAAGCGATCCCTGCAACACATGCGCTTATCAGGTGGCCCCATGAACTATTCTTAATATAAGTTCGAGATAAAGCGTTCTTGGTTCCAGTATAAGACCAAAAATATATTGCTCTTGTTGGAATAATGCCCCATAAAAGTGGTTGGAGACCCTTAAAGAAGCCAATTGGACCAGATGACCGCATTATCTCTGTACAAATGCTTGATACGGTTATATCTGATCGCCTGGTACTTGCTTGCAGTTGCGTCTTTACAACCTCCAAAGGAATCGTTAGAGAACTTGACAACATCCCCGCAAGCCCACCAGCCAAAAAATTGACCAACGGTTTGCTTTTCATAAAACTTAAGGTCCCATATCGTCTTAAGCGATTGCCAAGAACCGAGGATTTCACGCTTGCCTTATTTGCAGTGGATATAGATGCAGGTGTTCCCGTGCTCCTCATTAATGGCAGCGTACCCATCCAACCAATAGACGAACTGATACGCACCAAACCAAATATAATCAGAAATAATAATGCTGATGATTGAATGCAAAGCATCATCTGTGGAATCAGGAGGGAATCTCCATAAAAATGTATAGGGATATGGGATACAATATGAGTTCAGATCTAGCATACAATATGGTATACATTACAGGGTATATGGAATACATAATAAGTAAACCATAAACTAGCAACTAGCATACGCTTTAAACGCCACGCTCAAGCTCGCCCATTATAAATTGCGCAGAACAGGCAGCGCCATCAGCAGAAACCTAGAAACGTGTGCGAAACATGCACTCTCCGTCCTCTGCTGCTGCTGGTGCTGGTGCTGCTGAAGCGTGCTGCTGCGCACCGCTGTGCAGTCTTTGATGCTGCTGCCTCTACTTATTATAGGAGAGTCCTCTGCTGTATGCTGCTGCTGGCTGCTGCGGGATGCTGTGCCGAGGCCGAGTAGTGCAGCAGCAGCCCTCGTGCTCTGCTGCGCTATTCTTTTCGTTGTGCTGTCATATTGTACTTATTTTCCACATTTGAATTCTATTTCACCACATTGTTCATGTCATTAAAGCCGTATTAGATATTGATGGATCCTTCAGAATTTGAAGATACAGTGGAAAAATCAGCTGATGTGATCCATGCTGGCGCATTGGAAGATTTTTTCCAGGCGAAACCACGCTTTTGTCCGCCAGATCTAACTGAAACGCTCGGTGATGGATATCGTTTGTGGTATGATTTGCAAGATCAATTAAAGAGATTCCCATCTTATGAAGAATTAGAAAGGATTATGAATGAGAACGATGATCAAGCCGTGAAAGTCACAGAATTTAAAGAAGAATACGTCCATCGAAGGAAGAAATTGATCACGTTGGTAAAGAAGTTTTCAACATCTCAAATCGATCCTTTATTTTATGGAGAAGAAGATAAATTCAGGGATAAATCTTTTGTGTCCAATTTCGCCACAGAGTGCCGTGAAGTAATTGAACAATTTAAAAAGGAGTATGAGTTCTTATCTTCTTTCAACAAGTTGATTGAACAATCTTTCCTCTCTCTCTACAAGCTCTCCCTATCTATGCCCGAGATGCGATCTAGTATCGCACAATCCGCTGATCAAGTTTTAAAACAGCAGGATCTACTGAAAAAGTGTCAAGAGCAGTTTGTGATTGCTCAATCACTCTTGGAAGGACAGAGTGGTAGTGGCTCTGCAGTGGAAGTTTGTCGCAGTGGGCAAGAAGGAGGTCTTTCGATTGGAAGTGGAGCTGATAATGGGAAGTTAACCACTTCAATATCGATTCATGATATTGTTTCTACCAACTCATCAGTCAATCGGCAATTGGAAACTGCTGTGCAAAGGCTTCAAGAGGAACTTGAACGTGAAAAATCCAAACATACCGCTGAGTTGTTGCAAATGAAGAATCATTTTGATGTGGAGGTTAGAAACCGAGAATATGTTATTCAAAGCAAATATGAGGAGCAAAACTTGAAGCAGCAACAACAATATGAAGCACTCTTGTCCAATAAAGAAGAGAGAGTTAAATTGATAGCGCAGGAGCTTGAGAACAACAAGCTGAAAGCTCTTGCCTTTGATGAAAAGTTGCAATTACTCGAGGTTGAGACAACGAAACGCCAGCAAAGCGATGAGAAATGCCAACAACTGATGATTGAAGTCACTGATCAACAACAATTACTTCAGAACTTGGCGAGAGAAAAAGAGAAAATATCGGCGAGTCACGAGATGGAAATCGATCATCTCCAAGGCGTGATACAATCCTTACGCAAAGAGCTTGAGTCAATTAAGGAAAGGCTGCTTCATGCTGAGAACGAATTGGCTTCACGCCCTTCCATCAATCTTTCTAATTTTGTAGAGAAAATTGGCTTACAACATCACATGTCACTATCGGCAAATAATGTTTCACATACATCAATGACTTGGAGGGAAGTAGAAAGTTTGATGGTTGATCATATTCGGAAAATTGAAACAGAACTTGTAGCTATTCGTATCCAACAACAAGAAGATGAAGCTGTTATTCAGCGATTGAATGGGCAAACTCTAGAATTGCAAAATAAACTGCGAACCAAGGAAACGGAGCTTTATAACGTGGAAAAGGATCTGTGGCAAGCTCATGATGCATTACAACAACAACGGCAATTTCAACATCGGACTAATAGCAATCTCAATAATTGGGATCGTCATTTTTCAAAAAATCGATGTAAGCAACAGGAATCTCAAATTTCGCCATTGATTTCATGCGATAATAAGCAAGGCACCAAGATCGAAAATCTTTCATCGAAAGGTGGAATAACTTATGAGGAGATGGATGATCTTCTCACAACAGTTGATGAATCTATAAACAAAAGTTTGCCAGAGCAGGAAAGCAGTAGATTAGAACAATTTCCGTCTGCATCATCAACCAATATACTACAGGCGGTGCAACATCAGCGTGACAGGTACATGAAAGCTAATCGTGAATTAGAAGAAGAAATATCACTTTTGCGTATGAAATTCGAAAAATTACAAGAAGAACAAAATACATTAAGAAACGATAATTTGGAGTTATACAGGCGAGTCCGAATGCTTCGCCAATCAAACCCTTTAAATCATTATTCAGGAAGCAACTATGGTGCAAATCTTAGCAAAGATGTTCGAAGTCGGCGTCTTCCTGGATGGAATGAGAATGCTACAAAGCAGGATGAAGAAGAGGGTGTTAAGTTGGAGGATACATCAATGGACAATATTGACCACCGTTACCATGTACTTTATGAGCAAGAAATGTTATCGCCATTCAAAATAGCTGAACTTGAAAAGCAGCAATATCTTTCTCGTATGAGCATTATGGATCGCACAATCGCTTGGATATACAGAAATGTGATGCAAGATCCATGGGCGCGCCATGCATTTTTAATTTATTTTATGTTAGTACATATATTTGCATTGATTTACGTTTTTCAAGTGCTAAATCCTCAACTCATCGAAGAAGTTGATGCTCATATGAAGGCCAAATGGAGTATGGACGCAATGAGCCAAACTGAACATCCAGATGTTTGATGCAAAGTAGTTGAACGGATATAAACAAATTTCATCAGCTATAGCAAAGATAAATATTTTGAACATCAACTGTCAGATTAAAAAAATTGTTGATTATAAAATACAATAACTTAAAATCACAATTATTGCTATATATATAGCATTTCACTCCACATACTTTTTAAAACGTATACTCATGAGTATATGACTTTACCATTCAAAATAGGCTTAAAAGCTTGATTACCAAAAATGCAGAAACCAAATCGAAATGAACGAGAAAAAATATTGTGAGCGACACCACATTCTTGTGAGAGTACAGATATTGTCAATATAAAGCGTAAGTGGAGCGACAAATGCGGCTCGGGCGCGATGCTGTATTAAGAACATATTACAATATTCACACTATTTCATTCCAAATCGAACAATCAGCTCCCACTAGGAGTTATTATATTATCATAATGGCAACAGATAAAGAAAACTCAACCCTGATTCTCAGCTCATTTTCTTGATTCCATTCGTATCCAGTGTTGGGATTACAGACAACGGAAAATATGCCAATTTTCAAATAAATGACTTCTACGAATGATACCAGCAGATAATGGAATAGAGTGTTTGCGCCGTTGAGAATTTAAGTTAACTATCATGTGATCAACGTAAGGGCTGAGTTGACGGTTTGGACAAGTAGGGTGTGTTGATGGTTGGGCTGTTGGTGATGCGGATGAGCAAACATGTCAAGATTTAATTAGTTTCTTCACGGATTGATCATCGTTCTCTGCTCGTGTTTTGATTGAAAAGGTGGTTTAGAGAGCTGGGTTCGAAGCTTGTGTGGTTTGATTCTTTCAGTATCTTCACATTCTGTCTTGTTCTCCTGTTGGTCACTCGGATGGTGATGGAGCTTGATAACTACCGACCCATCCGCGCTTTAAGATGGTCTACTTGAACAATCATGGTCACAAGCACAAGTAGTATGAGGAAGACAAAGATCGTCATTTCTAAAATACATAATGCTTTGCAAATATACTGTTGGTGATGGTATACATGCATGGTTAAGCTGGATGATATGCATCTGACGTAATCACCCGCTGTCCTGAATGCAGCGTATTTGGGGTCGTAACAACCAGTGAATATCTATATTGTCATCGCACCCATTAATTGTTTACTTTGATTCCAATGAATTTCTATTTTGGAAAGGTCACTAATAGTATCTCCTTGCTCAAGTTAGTGAGGTGAGATAAAATGTGCAGTTGACGTTGGTCCATCTTTTAAGATGTTAATTCAGAACACTGCGGCGATTGAGTGATCGGCGCACCATTGGCCGTTACAGAGCTTTTTTTCTTGGAAATTCAGTGGATATTCGCAGCAAGAGTTTTTCGTGGTATCGAGGTGACCATTTATTAATTCATTCACAGGTTGAAACCATCAAGGAATGTGTGCGGAATGGTTGAAGCTAAACCATTCCAGGTCATCATGAACTGACCTGGAATGGTTTATTCCTGAATCTATGACCACCATTCGCGAATTGTTGCCCTCAGCAGCGTTGAGGATGCTGGATTTCGGTTCCAACATCCCTTGCGCCGCAGATCGGTATTTCGTATTGTAATTCTGCGTCGCACAATCCTCGGTTCATCCATATTGCATCGGGAACGAAGTTCTATATATATTATTCTCATTTTCTTTGGGCTATTTCACATTCTGTATGAAAAGGAAGGAGGTAGGAATTAATGTATATTAGCTTGTTTGTAGATATAAAGGTTGTATCATTCCTTTCTTAAAATTAAAAAACACTAACAAAAGAACGAAAGAACAATATCATCTATAACAACAAAACTAATAAACCTAGGACTACTATACTACATCAGGCTAAATGGTTGATGATGATTAGAACACAAAAACACAATGCGGATCTACTATTTTACAAGTCGGTCTGGTATGAGATATCGTCCCAAGGATGTCTGTGGAAAAAAGATTAAGACACCAAAATATAATCTTATAAAGAACAGATTACCTGTAGAGCCCTTGTTTTAGTCTCTTCTGATCGATGAAATGTCCAATAAATCCAATAGTTCTACCTGTGACGAAAAGACCATTGAGACACCCATTCGATAGCAACTCATTAGCTTCGTTCAAATCGAAAGCCCCACAATTGCGTAGTAAATCTACAAAACAGGCAGCAATACAACCATCAACGTTCAAAATTAATGTAGCCTTCTTTTTAGTGGTAACTTGCTCTACATCTAAAGCAAAGTCCAATACTGGGGTGGCAGGAAAATACCTTTTAGCGTAGTCTTTGATGATTTTAACACGCATATCAGGGTTTTGAATAGTGCGGACACGGTGACCAATACCCATGATGAGAATATTCTTCTTTCTCATGGTATTAACGAATGTGGCAGCATCTTGGCCTTCATCAACCGCAGTCATGAACATATTGGCGGCATCATCTAGAGCGCCTCCAAAGCGAGGGCCAATAGTCAACAAACCGGAACACAGCGATGACACCAAATCTTTGCCAGCACGAGCTGAAACAATAGTGTTGTGAGCACCAGAGACTGCTGGACCATGGTCAGCGGAAACCATCAAAACCATTTCAATAAACTTTGTTGCATACGGTGGAAGACGTCTTCTGAACCATAGCAGTGAAAGAACTCCTCCAACTCCAATATCTTGGTTGATAGCTTCGGAGATGGGCATTCCTGCATACGTTAACTCATCTCCACGATCATCAGAGATAGAGGAAATGAAGTTGGCTGGCTTGCGGATTAGACCCAATCTCTTTGCCCAATTGTAATCCATTGGAATTTTGGGAGTAGGAGGTTCAGGTTTTGGTACGATGGTGCCATCATCAACAAGTTTTGAATATACCTGGAAAATGGTCTCACCAATAGCATCAAAACTCTTTGGAACCACTGCTCCAGCTTCGGCTAATGCGCTATTTTTTGCTGCTGCAGTCTCGAGATCTCCTCTTGCCATAGCACCGGCGTGACCAAATTGGACTTCGTAAGGGAAGATAGACGCACAAGTGCCCATGACCCAAGCAACGAGGGGTTTCTTGATACGACCAGATTTGATCGCCTCGCAAACCGCATATTCATCAATACCTCCAACTTCCCCAAGTAAAACCATCATTTTTACCTCAGGATTGTCTTGGTATCTCAGTAAGTGATCCAAAAACAACGATCCAGGGTAGCGATCACCTCCGATAGCAACGCCTTCGTACACACCGTCTGAGTTACGAGAGACAATGTTATTTAACTCGTTGGACATACCACCAGACTTGGAGACGTACGCAACACTTCCTGGGCGATAGAGCTTTGACATAATAATGTTATCCAACATCCCACCAGTATTTCCGATACGGAAACAACCAGGCTTGATTCCTCCAACAGTAGCAGGACCAATGATACCAACACCCTTCTCGTTTGCATCCTTGATGATTTTGCGAGTTTGAGATTCAGGTACACCCTCCGCAATGATCGCAATAGTCTTAATCTTATCTGAGAACTTGAGGGCATCCTCAACAGTCTCATAAACTGATCTGAACGAAGCGAAATTAATCATGATACTAACTTCTGGATGTTTCGCAACAGCTTCGGCAATAGTGGTGTATACAGGAACTAAAGTCTCTTCAGTTCCCCAATATAGCTTGGTATAGTGATTTCCAGAGAATGGAAATACCATACAAGCCACTGAGGGCCTTTTGCGCTTGCACATAAAATCAAAGTCCAACATCCCTTGGACCGCGGTGGTTTGCAGGCCGTAGACGATTGAACGCGTTTCAGGAGTGAAGTCCACAATGCTGTGTCTGTTCAAGAGGTCAGATCCACTAGCAGACAACTCCGAAGCGTAGTTCGTGGTCTCAGCAACAGCACTCTCGGCAGAGGCACCACCAGCGGTCTCGGAATTTCCCTTTGTAGCAGCGATCATATTGCGATTATCTTGAGCTGCATCAAATTCAGGATAATCCTTCGCATCACGCATCCCCAAAGCAAGTGGGACAACAGCAGTAATATGAGTCTCTGGTCCATACAAGTGCATTGGTAATCCTAACTCCTCCGCAGTGATACGCATGTTCTTTAGACCCTCTTGATAATTAGGACCTGCTCTGCGAACCCAAATATCAACCTTTGCTTCGAGAAGCTCTTCGCGGTATTGCTTCATAGCTTTTTGAATACCAGTGAAGGTTGCTGCAACATCAGTAAAGTTGGCAATGCCACCACCAATAATCAAGACCTTTCCACGGGGATCCTTGTGGCGGCACATCAAAGAGAAGATTGTGCGAGCATAGTCATAAGTTTCTTGCAAGGTTGGAGCACCAGAGTATTCACCATAATTTGCCAATTCATGACCAAATCCAAGATCGGAGATAGTGTCTGCATAGACAACTGATGCGCCACCGCCAGCCACCATTGTCCAAATACGACCAAACTGATTCAAAATAGTTAATTTCAAAGAAGATCCAGACGATTGATCAAGCTTTTTGATAAATGACTCTTCTGGAAATTCCGCTCTTCCGAATGGTGCAGGAAATTCTATGTGGCCCCATTGATGAGCATTTAGGAAGTGGGCTGTCTCATCAATTTTTGCCGCCATGTCCAAAGGTGTAATTCTGCCATCATCAGTCATCACAAGTGGGTTAATTTCCATGTAGACAAAATTTAATTCACGGAACAATTTAAATAGGGCCACAATGAAACCGGCCAGGTAGTTTTGGCGGCTTTCAGGAACATGGGTAAGTAATGTGTGCTTTACCGAATCAATAGTAGGATCAACTCCGATGCTTACGGACATACGGACGCCTTTTGCATCGACATCTCCAACATCAACTCCACCTTCGTGGTAAAAGAGGAGTTCGTCATTGTGGCGGAAACTCTGTGAACAAGATTGAGAAAATTAAAGAAAAACAAAATTTGTGAAACTATTATGTGATCACCTGAATGCATAAATAGTACTCGTCAGATTGCTGGTGCGGAACGAATGGCTCAACAATGAAATGATCCAAAATGCCTGAAACTATTTCAACTTGGCACTCCTTGTTCATCCGCTCCTTGATCCACTGCACGACTTCTGACCAAGTTTTGTTAATGGCAAGTAAACCAGCCTTTCCACGACGCTTGATCAATTGGTCAGGTTTGACAACAAGCTTGGTTTCCAACAACCATGGATTCTCCTTTGCAAGGGCATCAAAAGAATTCGGGTCTTCAGGGCGAATGGAAGAAGGTGTGATCAACAAGGCGCGATCTTCAAGATCATACTTGGTTGAGCCAGAAAAATGAGACAACCAACGAGAAGCGAGCTTCTTGCCATGATACTCACGAATAGCTTTCGCGGACATTGTAAAGTTTCAAGATCAAAGGAGAAAGAACTAAGCAATTGTGAATTGCAGAGGAATTTTTTATGTAGAAGTTGATGATCTTCCTTTCACTTGCATTCAACAAAATCCAAACTGCATTCGCCTACGTCGTGCCATCACCAGCCAGTCAGTCACTCAATCAGTTCAACCAGAAGGTCGCCCGCCCCGAGGAGGCTAATTTTTCACCCAAATGGGAGAAAACTATTTTGTGGATTTTTCGAATTTTTAGTCGCCCATTGAGGCTGGGCAAGATAAAAATCCCACTAATTAATTCCATGATCGCGTTTTTTCCCATGAGCCCACTCACAAGATCATCTTGAGCATGAATTTTTCGCGTCATGTGCGTCATCAATTGAAGGATTAAGGCTTTAATTAATGTATTTTGTTCTAATCATATATACATTCACGGGTTATATTACAATTCACACATTCCAAACAAGAGGAAGTAGTTATTCCGTACAATAGAACTATTGTGAGTAAATAAACATAATTATAATATTGATTGAAATTACTATAATTTGTACTTATTGGGCCCATTACATACTCAGAATGAAACTTGTTGTAGTGTATCAAGAGGAAGTAGATATAGCAAACCGATGATATATTGGAAGTCGAAGTTGATGTGGATTCTATGAAATAATTATATATGATACTTCTATACCATATATAATTATAGGTTTTAGGTTTGTTATAAACTACCAACGGTTGGTAGATTGGTTATTAAACTTCTTCAATGGCATAGCTGCGTGTGTGGCGCGGACCGCAGCAGCAGCAGCAGCAGGCAGCAGCAGCAGCAGGCGCCGCATGCATACATTGGCATTGGTTGGGATTATATATTGTATTGGATAAAAATAATTCGCTAAGGCCTAATTATATAAATAAATTATGTTATAGTATAGTTAACAGGCTTGAATGTAGTCATGGTAAAGCATGGTAATCAAAAAGATGGAGGGCGAACCGCTAAGAAGTCTCGAACTGGCCTGAGAGAAGTTGTAAAGAATCGGCTCCAAGAAGGTACGAAGGCCAAAATCAAACCGCTTGTGCAAACTGTTGATGAGATGGAGCCAGAGATGGCAGAATTTCCCAAAGATGAAAATGGAGAAGTAATTGAAAACCCTTATTTGCTGGAAGTGCTGGAATTAATGAAGACTATCCCAGAATGGGATGAGTTCTTTTCAAGAGAAGACTCTGAAACTATGAAGCGTGGTAGCAATTGGATACGTTTAGAAGTGCTTGGGCAACCATTGATTGACAAATATTCATGGGCAATTCCGAATCAAAGAGCTTTGAACATTATTAAGCACTTCTCTCCAATCATTGAGATTGGTTCAGGTAAGGGGTACTGGGCATCTCTTTTGAAACGACAAAATGTAGATGTGGAAGCATTTGATCGCCATATTTATAATATACCAGCATCATACGGGAAAAATAAGAAGAACAAGACACCAAAACTGTGGACTATTGTCAAAAAAGGAGACGCAAGAATGCTTATGAAGAAGTGCTACCAGAAACACACTTTAATGCTCTGTTATCCGGATGAAGATTCGGAAATGTCTATGGATTGTCTTGAAAGATATGATGGCGAGTATTTGATTCATATTGGTGAATTAGTCACAACAGGAACATACAGTGGAGGAACACAAGCTCCTTTTGGTCGAACAACTTGTTCGCAATTCCAAGTGAGCCTGTTGGAGTATTTTCATTGTATCCTAGTTGCAGAATTACCGTGCTTTCCGTTCAGCAAAGATTGTATTTCTGTTTGGAAAAGGACGATTTTTGTTCCAGGAAGATCAGCATATGGCCCACAACACAAGAGTCGCGAGCGAAAAGAAGATTTAGAGATTGCAGATGGAGGAGATGTGGATGATAGTAACGAAAGCGATGGAAATGAAGAGGAAGATATTGTAGAGCACGCCGATGAGGATGATGCAAAAGATAACAGTGATGATGAGAATGAAGATTGTTGGGCGGATTTACCAAGAATTGAAAGGCTACCAATTGATCGAGCCGCTACAGAATTAGCATTTCTTCTGCATGATTGTGACACACAGGAAGCAGTGAAAGAATAAGTGAAATAATGACCGAGCAGTGGTGAAAATCGCATTACCAAGACAATCAATCAACTTATCACAACAACACAAACGCACTATGAAGTCCTACCATCAAAATGATACTACTGCTTATTAGTCTTCTCTCGCACAGCAAAGAAATCTTCAGTAACTTTTAATGCTTCCACAAAAAGAAGATTCCAAAACAAAAATTTTCAGTAATAATTTTAAACAAACAAAACTCAATAATACACTCAACAAAGTCACTGCTGCCTCATTCTGATACACAATAGACTTGAATATAAACCATAAACCTAAACTATGCACAACAACTAACCGCCCTTTCCAAAATTGTAAACTTACCACGATCACAACCGACAACATAATCATCATCCTCAGCCATATGAAGTAACAATAATTTTGACGAAAGAGCTTTTCCCCCACCATGCTGCCATGTTCATGATTGAATATTGCATGGAACCGTTAATCTTGCCGCAGTCATGAATCATTAAAGTAAAATGTCATGATTACCTGTTAAAGTATAATTTATAGCATACCCTTAGCTTGACGCATTTCAAATTCACGAGGAGAATTGGTTGAGCTCTTACGCTTACTATCCCGCTTACTATCGCGTCGACCCTCCTCACGATCCAAAATCTTAGCATTGGGATTATCTGCTGAAGCATTCGTGTTTCGCCGAGCTGAACCACTCGATAAGCAAGTTAGACTTTCTGTGGGATCATTGAACAAATCCTATTTCAACAAATGTAATTTAGTGTCAATCCAACCAAAGAAGACAAGAACTCACACTATGTTCCATTTCATGATACTTCATCTCCAAAGTTGGGGAGAAGAACCATTTTCCATAATATCCAACGACATCTATCAATACAACAATCAATGGACCCGAAAAAAATCCAAAAAACCAGAAAATATCCAATTCATAGGTCACATTGGCTACATAGTAGTATGTGTCGGTACTAACTGCAATAAGCAAGAAATAGACAAACATTCCCAAAACAGAAATGAACATCACAGTAACTTGAGGATAAGCCCATTGATGATGGAAGAAGGCAACTTTCGCTTGCAAGGACATACACAACCCCACGAATGCTACTGTACCTGCCTCGTACAAACTTAGATCCTTAAATGACGGCTGAAGAACCATGTAGTAAATAAGACACAGAACAATTGCATAAAATACAGCATTGAGAATCCAAATCGCGATAGAACTCATCAAGAGAAGAGTATTCGTTTTTCCGGTGCTGTACGTCTGCATAATCCAATAATTAATTAATATCCAGCATGACCAAAACCACCAACCTGGGGATACTTTAACACAAAATCAGCACTCAGATCACGATCAAGGATACCAAAGAAAATAATTGGAAGACCCAGGATAAAGTTGAAACCTGTATAAACCCAGGATTCATACAAAGATGTTCCAGACACAGCAGTGTAATAGCTGAACAACATACAATCATAAGTAAATCAACAATCAAAATCATCATTAATACCTGAACCAAAATAAAGTCAGCGTAAGCACCATATTCTTGTGCATAGAATACAAAAAGACCTTTGATTGACGGACATAATTCCAACGGCCATGAACCAAGAGAAGGCGACGCAAAAACTTGAATTCACCAATTGCAAAATCTGCATTGTTCGCAGCTTGTCGACCTTCCTTGCCAAAGATTCCCACACCAACGTTACCTTCGAGAATCATCGACACATCATTTGCACCATCTCCAATCGCAAGTGTAGTAGCAGAGGGAACAGTATCTTTCTTGACCAACATCACTAATTCTCTCTTTTGAGTTGGAGTGAGACGGCATGCAATGACCGATCTGCAGCCTTGTCCCACACGCAATAACATCGATCTCTGTTCAGGATCAGTATCATCAAAGTATGCAAATGACGGACCATCCATTACCAACGCTGTATTTGGTTCCCTATTGGTTTCAATTTGTTGATAAACTTCTCGTAAACGTGCAGCATACTCAGCTTTGTCGGTAATCTTGGTCAAGTACACAAGAGTGGTATCAGTGAGAATCAGGTTGCATGATCTGCCGATACTGATGGCGGTTTCTAATTTATCACCCGTAAGCATCCACAAAATAATTCCAGCTTTAGCTAAATCAGCGATAACTTCAGGAACTTCATCTTGCAATCTATCTTCAATAGCAGTTATTCCAACACATTGCATCCCAAGTTCCAGTTCTGCACCAGCTGCAGCAATATTCTCGTCACGATTGACGGTAGATACAGTTGCAGCTTTAAACTTCGCTAACCAACGATTGGCTTCTTCAGCGGATAATTGTTTGGAGGCGATGATCAAAGTTCTTAATCCAAGATTTGCAAGTTCCAACAATGATTTATTGATACTTGCCTTTTCTTCATTCGATAATTTACATAAAGGCATCATGATGTTGTCAGCGCCCTTGCACATAACGAAGAATTTATTATCGACAGTATCTTTTATCAATACAGACATGCGTTTTCGATCTGCGTTGAAAGGATTCACTGCTAAGACTTCATACATACGTTTTTCACCGAATTGCTCAACAATCATTTCCTTACTTCCGCGTTCCATCAGATTGCATCCGTAGTTACCGACCCCTTCCACTAATGCTAATTCATCCGGTGATTCAGCACGATATTGTCCACTTTTCTCACGAACAACAGTGTGACAGGTAATTAAGCAACGACAAAACTCACTAAACGACTTGGCATTAGTACCAAACTTACTCAAAATTGCATTAGCACTTTGTTTCTTTCCATTTCCTTCTTCAATATCGTACATGACACCATTCAGCACAAACTTCACCAACTTCATCTCATTTCTAGTCAATGTTCCAGTCTTGTCCGAGAAAACGTTACTTACCATTCCCAGTTCTTGTACCAAATTTGATGCACGAACGGAGCAAGCGACATCTAATTCTTTACGGTACAAGTTCTCGTCAGAAGCAATCAAAAATGCTTGACCAACATTGACAAGCTCAATGGTAACGTACAGAGAAATAGGAATGAAGTTATTGTATAATAAGAAAAAGACAAACCTACGAGAAAGAAGAAAAAGTATTACGCTCAATGACCACAAAAGAGGACTTTCCTACCTACCATTGTTCGAGCCAGAGCGGTAAAATGCTGCTATCACCTGAGCCAGGAGGGAAGACGTATGGTAATTTACTTTCATTTTGGAATCCCATAATATAAATACTAATAACAGAGATAGTCACGAGGATGACTTGCGCAAAGAAAATAATGATGATGGCTTTGTTTAGATTCTCTTCCAATTTACTCATCTTAGAAGGGGCATGGCGATTGTTCATCTGAATTTTCGTCTCTTGACCAGTATAGATGGCAATACCGTATCCCCAATCAGTGTTTGAAAAAACGGAACTCCTAAGAATTAAATTTTCTGCACTTAGAGGGATAAACTCCTTTGCACCTTTCAATTTCAAAGTGCCAACAAATGTATGAATATGCTTGTTTGGGGCTTCGAACTCCAGTTCACCATCGAAAAGTTCTTTGGAGACACGACCTGACAAAATTTGTTTTCCGAAACTGTCTAGAAGCATAGGAGGGGCTTCCTTGACTTTCAAGTTTGTTTCTCCATCGATATTTGCAGTTTCAATGTAACATTTATTTCCATCTGCATGGATGGAAGTCATGATTAATAACATGTCTACTGGGACGGCAACTTGACCAGAGAGTTTGATAATATCACCAGGGTTGACATCCATAGATTTTACAACTGTTTCCTTCATCGTACCATTTTCAAAAGTAACTACAGTAACCTCCTTGTTGTTTTCATACTGATCCGAGCGAGCTCGTTGCAAATCTTCAGAGCCTTCCTTGAATGATGTGACCAACAGTACAAAGGTGAGTGTCATCACAGTTGAAAATGGATCCAGTGGAGAAACGAACAAGTACGTTGCGTAGGTCCCTATAAGCTATACAAAAAAGAATCGATTGAAGTTATTACCATGCTTATTGTGCGAAAAAAAAAATCACCATCAGAACGGAAATGCCCAAAAAATAAATATTAGCAATACGGCGGAACTGGTCCCAAATAGATTTAGGTAACCATGTATACCAAGTATATTTTGTAGTGGTAATACTATTCGCCAATTTCTTTCGTGGATCAGCTTTACAATAAAAAAATGGTGATTCCAGTTCCAATAAAAAGATGACAAAGTCTTACCTTCATTGACATTGGACGCAATTTTGCGGAAAGGTTCCGGTTCCTCTTTGCCCGAGGTTCTCCCACCAGCTCTCCAGCTACTGCTCATTTTAAACAATTGTAGATTGGGAAAAGAAAGTAGCCTTTAATTTACGAAACGGCGACAAGTCGCGATGGTATCAACTTAATTTTTTAAATTTTTGATTTGAAGCAATTATGTTGTTGAATGCAATTGTAGGAATTACGCCACTCAAAGTAAGCATGAACAAATCGGTGGTAAGGATTTATTACTATAATAGAAGTACTATTCCTGGTATTTAAAAGCAATATGATGATTCCATTGGTTTGTGCTGTTGCTTGGTGTTGTTGTGTGGGCCCCGCGTCACTTTTTTCGGTTGGCGGCTTTTTCTACCTCTAGTTGTGAAACGGTTGGATTCACGCAATAATTACGACCATAAATCGCATACCTAAAGTACACCATACACAGTACAATATTAGTTTGAAAGAAACATCGCAAATAAAGGGCTAAGCATCACACATGGGTTTCACATCGTTTGTTATGATTTTAAAAGAAAAACAAAACATATTATCAAAAGATCAGCCAAATATCAAAACAACTACTACCAGGATGGAAATTCGCCTACTATATTGAAACGATGTGATGCACAGCTTAACAAGAAAGCAAAAATAGAGACAAGAAGAAGCGGGGACGATATCAATATATTTTTGATATAATTATCGGGTCTTAGACTTTTTAGACTTTCCAGTCGTGGTGTCAGCGACTTCAACAGGTGTGTCAATGCCAGGAGTAGAATTTATCCCTAAAATACGAACACCATGCATCTGAGGAATCTTCGCAATTATACAAATGATAAAAATTCCGCAATTAACAATTATATATAATGGCTTAAAGTCAGCGGCGTAACAGGCAACGTAGGTCAAAACAGTTGGAATAACCATCAGGAACTTCTTAGTCCACGTCCAAGCAGTACCAGCATCGATTTGTTCATAAAGTGTAAACGCGTTATATTCTCCTTGAGTACTATCATCAGGATTGCCCTTGATCCAGTGAAAAATTATAAAAGTTATCTATCCAATTTAATGAATATTTAATCACAGAAGAAATCGTATATTTAATCTATAATTTCTTACCACCCCATGAATCATGTTTGTAATTGTCCAGCAATCTTGAAACGCAAAGAATCCAGACATATGGAGAACGCCCCAAACAATAAGTACCAAAAGTATGTAGAAAAGCTTAAAAAAAGGTGCTCCGAACCACTCCACGTTCTTGTTCGTGAATAGATCGTATTCACTCTGGCCGGGAATATATTTATCCGAGTAGGATCGAGGAATTGGTCGTCCTTCCATCTTGAAAATATGGGATTCTTTTACAGCAGTGTTACAAAGAACTCTTGATTGGGATTGATGTACAAGCGCTTGTACACTACCAAATATTGTAGAAGCAAGCTAAAGAATGCATGCGGCCCACATGAAGAAGCGGCTGCATGGTGCAGTGTTATCCTATGAAAAAGACGATTTTCTCATTTTCAAAGAATTTGCACTTTCTTTAGGAAGGTTTTCAATTCAAACTCAAATTCCAAATTAGACCATCTAGCCATGCTTTATTGTGTTTTGTGTTTGTGCATGATGAAGGGACGGATGTGTGTATATATTTGTTTTATCCTGGTGCAATGTTGAGGACACAATCTTTATCTTCATATTTTCCACATGGGGCCCATGTAAATGATCCTGTATCGCAGCAACAGCATCTTCACAACAGCTTCGAGAAGAATAATGACCGTTGCGATTCGGAAGAAATCTACTCCAGAATCAGCAATGTAGCGTTACTCAATCATGGGATCCAATTTCCGAAGAACGGTTCTGTGCTGTGGGATCGAGAAGGCTTAACACCACCAAAATACGTTGGTTGCAAAGATATCATCCCACCAATAATATTGACCAAGGCAGATATAAGAAAGCTGTTGCAATGCTTGATGAATCCATCAGCGTCATTTGTTCATGAGGATTCGCCACTATCATCGGTTACTGATTTGATGGGTAGTGTTTTGGAGTTCGGACAACTCCCATTGGAACATCGACAAGCACTGATCACCAACCCTTCTTCAATTTTGTTCTCTAGGACACCAGGATTGTCAGAAGAAATTACTAATTGCAGGGGCATGTATGGATTTGTACTAGGGGAATGCAGTGTGAGAGGGATTGATACTTCCATGACCATACCGTTGACTCGAATTACAGAAAACAACTGTGGGATAACAGACTTAAACTTCGACACCAAAAAGACCCAGTAAGTTTCTAGGAAATATGTCCTCCATATATTTATTGTATGCGGGTTTAGGATGCTGAAATACCACTTATGGAAGGCATTGCGCTCTGGTCGATCTTTTGGATTGAGACATTTTCTTCGTATGAGAGCCATTGGTTTCTCTTCGTCCACTCTGCGATATGCTGCGAACTCTTCTTCCATATCAACAGCAGATCAGATCAATCAGCTAAGGGGGAGTGTCAAATTCGAAGTTACTGTTCCTGATATCTCTTTTCAATTTCTTGGTATCCCTGCTATCCCTATCTTGGCCACTCCTCTCTGTCTTAGTTTGCTCCCGTCCACTAGTACCCTTTCTGGGTGCGAAGACGATTCGTTGTTTGCATGTTTTGATCAAAAGCCTCATATGGGTTTTGTCACACTGAACCAAACCCGCAAAGTTGTCTTTGTATTGGAAAGCGATGCTAATGCTATGAGTCGAGTACCCATGATCGGCGTATGGTTGCGACTGCCTCGTCAATCACTGGGTCACAATGCTAATGGTTCTCTACAATTAGAAAAAGCAATTGACCACCCTCTATGCTGGGCTGCATGTGTGCGCTATGTATTTTCAGATAAAGTACAAGAAAGAGTGTATATTGCTCATGAAACATTCCTCTTGGTAAGTAAGCGTGTGGTAGGCCTTCCATCCCACCAATGTAAAATATTTTATTAGGTCATTTTGGTGGAGGACTCCGTGCTGTTCTATGAAGTAACGATCTCTAATCGTAAGAATTTAACTCAACCATCTTTATCAACTGGAGCGATCACCGGAATGGGATGTGAATTAATTGCATTTAACTTTACAGCAGATTTAAGTGTCATAGAAGAAGGTAAGACAAGTAACAGATTGCCTACCTATTGAACTGTAATGGGTTTTCTTCGAACTTATCAGAAGGCAGCAACTCTGTTGCTCAAGATCATTTTGATTCATTGGTTTGCAGATTCCGACCAGATAATTCTAAGGTCAGTTCTGACTCCACTCAGTTGAATTTATCTGCAAAGGAAGCAAACTATATACCAAGCAAGCCCACTCGCATCCTTTCTGCAATTGGAAATCGTAATGGAAGGGATGAATCATTTTCACAGGTGCCTCCGGAGCCTCGATTGCCTCCCATTCCAATAACAAAAAGCAGTAATACTCAAGCGTCAGTAGAATCGGTTAAAGATCCGAAAAGTGATTCAATTGTTGAGTATTCGTCGCTCGAGTCAAGTTATTCCATACCTTCTGCTGGGGGATGTTACTCATCAATGCTAACCTTACAAAAAGATGTCGAACTGGCAGTGAATCCTTCTATTAGTAAAGAAACCAGAGCCGCATTGAATTCTGGTGATTTGATGGCAGAGGTAAATGAAGTTCAGCAGCAAAGTCTAGCTTGTCATTCACATGGAGTCGTTCCTGGTCATGTTTTGGGGATTCAAACCGGTCCGATGATGTATACATTCCCTGCTCAAATCATCGCTGCTCAACAGAGACAGATCGAATTGCTTCAGCGTCAAGTAGAGGAACTCCGATTGTTATTAGTCTCTATTGGAGAAAGTGGTAACGCAACCACCAATTCTGCTGTTTATGATCTTCCTTCTATCCTACAAAATTTAACTGTTAATGGAGCACTGTCGAATCATTCTGAGACTGTCAAAAATGCTCAATCTAATAAGGAAAATGCTGATAAGGTTTCAATTAACTGTGCTGTGAGTTTCCATTCCACGTCAACGGATCAAAGCGATTTGATGTCATTTGGGTCCATTCATTCTCGTACACCAAAGAACAATGTTCATGACATGCCCTGTCAGAATATAATGGAAACTACCTTACCCGAAGCAACTAATGATGGTGATTCTGCTCTTGAGGGTTGCTCTGAAGATATGGTGAATATAATTGAGAGTCAGTATTTGCCTACCAACGATGACAGAGAGGAAGTCTTAGATAGACTTATACCCAATTTACATGATGTGCCCATGCAAAGTATTGTTGTTTCGCAATTACAGCCAGGTGCGTTGTGAGGGAATGATATATCGTTGTTTCATTTGATCGATCATGTTTAGATGTGTTGCTTCGATTAAGTGACGAAGAAGTAATAGTTAGCACCGTTACAAGCGATGAAAAAGAGTTCCAACACAATCGCTGCGTAGAAGAGGCTAGCATCTATGATTTTCCCACTAATGCTATATCTTCGTTGTCCCCATCGAAAAATTTTCAAACAATGATATCACATTTTGGGTCTGCATCTCGCCGTCCAACTCGTTCAGCATTGTACAGCCAATCAGCAACTCTACGAATGGCTGAAGAGGAGGCATCCAACTTTTACGAAAGTGAGGTAAGTATGATCTGCAAAATTTGTTTTTTTAGAATTGAAAGTTTCTTTTCTTTTTATCATGGGATTTTAAAAGTCTATATTGGCTATTCAATCTAGATACATGTCCCATGGGTGAACAAGCGACAACTTTGGACCAAAATATGCTCGAACCGTTGATAGAAGCGTTCTACTGATGACAATGTAATGTGAACCACTGATGATGATTATGGTGGATTATCAATAGAGGAATATTTTTCTCATACTTCAATCCACGGATACTGGCTCACCTAGAACAAGTGACATTTCTTAATATGCGGAAGCGTGGAAAGCAGATATCATTACGTATATCGCAAACACTTAATTTTCTTAATTATACCATATGGAACCATAAACAGTTTTTAAAACAAAAGAGTTCAAATAATCGTTATGATGATTTCTCAATCAACTACAAATATTACCAATATGGAATATACCATAATAAAAGTTGTTCCACAAATGCTTACATCACAATTATCATACATCTTCAACAATAATCTTTGGGGAAATTTTAGAAGAATGCAGACAAATAAAAAAAGATTTATAAAAGAGTTGACAACAATCTCCCAAAATAAGCATGTTACTTCCCGAAGGACCAAATCAAAATCTCCTGATATAGACCACACCAGCACCTTGAAAAACAAACGATGCAATGCATTGGAGCGACATCACAAGCGGAGAGTAACAAAATAACTCGTTCTCAGTACACAAAACACCAAAACCAACGTTCCGTGAAAACAACGCGGAACCAGCCGTTGCTATACTTTACCCTCCATAATATCATCCACTAAGATGCTTTCGATTGTGGCCGTATCGTAAATTCCTGAACAATCTTCAATGTAACGAAGTCTTCGCAGTAAAAGGAGTACTTTGATGTCATCACCGACGCTACTGTACTTTTCGAGAATGTGCTGCGAGTAAGTTAGAATTACCCAACAATAACATAAATTCATCCACAAATTTTACCTTTATTTGTGAGTATAAATTGATTCTCGCCATCGTCTTTATATTGCTTTGCTTCTTGTGTGGTCTTTCCCCACCGTCATCGCTGTCACTTGCACTATCCAACTGCTGCTTCCCGACATTATGAACCGACGATGAAGCGAGAGCACCGTGGGAAGATAGATCTGACATGGAAACCCGTTTGGACACTAACTCTAACACATTTGCCAAACTTCTGCAACTTGCTGTGGAAGGAGGGGGACTGTAATAGTATTGATGCAACTCCCAAAGTTCAGGTCCACTGAAAGGGATGGTAGATATCTTTTTGGCAACATCCTACCACAGTACAAAATTAGGAATCCATGGCTGTAGACAACAAAACGGGAACTTACCAGTACTTCAGGATTTACAATATAAGTACGAAGCCGATGTTCCGTCTTTTGGGAGTCTTCATATTCAGATGAGGAGTAATGATGATGGTGATGGTGCTTCTTGGAAACACCGCTGTTCGCACGCGACATACTTTGCAACGACGAGGAAGTTGGCAATGCGGATGGTGGATTCTTTCTGGGGCTAGATTCAACAAATCCATGTTGGTTTGCAACGTTACTATTATCTTCACCACTATCAGGATATTCATAATTCAATTCGTAAGCACTATCGGTACTTGTGCGATCGTAAGAACTCTCATCTGATGTGTAATAACTGTCATCAGAGTCATTGTCCGAGTTAGTTTCTTGATTGTCGGAATCATGATCAGATCCTGCAACTTCGGTGCTATCTTTTGCTAGATTATTATGTCCTAACGACTGTGAACTCTGCTGCTGTCTACCATCGTAAAGTGTTCTTGGGCTCTCGGTAGAAATGTGAGAACCACTAAGATTGCGCTGACTATTGGCACTTGGCCTTTTAGGGAGCGAAGTAGAAGCAGTCAAGGGAGGAGATGCAGGAAGAGACACCAATCCAACTGATGGATTTGATGTAGTTGCAACCGCATTTGCACAATTGACGGAAGATATGGTTGAAAGTCCAGGAGTAGAACTAACAGGAGCAGTCTTCTCTACGTGCAACCACATTTGACTTAGGTATCGTAAAGCAGCTTCATTACTAAGCTCTCCGATCTGGGGAGGTGATCCCAATAGGACTAGAACTTTCGCGAGCTCGAAACCAGTAAGTACACGTAAAGAACTCTTTTTGTTGGACGCAATACCTGTACCAATAAATCTTTCACCCATTGTTGAAATAGAACAATTGTCCATATACAAAGCAAAAACTACACAGTTCTTTAAAAGCATAGTTGCAAGCACTTTTGCGACATCGTTGTCCACCATATTACCACTTAAAGTCAGCTTTTTAATAGAGGGACTAATTTGTACACATTGAACGATCGAGATCAAACCTGAAGGGCCGATCTCATTGAAACCTACATTCAGCTCGGTCAACTGCATGTGAGGAATAGCTAAAGCAAGAGAATGGGCACCAGCATCACAAATCTTGTTGTTATCTAAAAGGAGGCGTGTTAATGAATGGTATCCAATGATATTGTCATTGAAGGATTTCATTCCAGTAGGGCTAATCTTATTGAATGACAATTCCAACTCCTGGAAAAAAGTCAAAGTAATGAATCATTGCAGATTTTATAAAAGACATATACCATTAATCTTTTGTGATTTACCATGGCCACAGATATTGGAATAATTCCACTATCACCTATATTATTATCACTCTATCGATGAATTTAACGTGTTGATTAATGAGCATAATAAAGACAAAATAATCAACTGACCAAATTGAGATGAGTCAAAGAATCATTTTTAGACAATGCATCTGCTATGCATCTAGCACCATCACTGTCGATCTTGTTCACGTTGATTGCCAAGGAAGTTAAATTTCGATTATATTGCAAACCCTTTGCAATCCAACGGGCACCTTCCGTGCCTGCATGATTTGCCGTGATGTAGAGAGTGTGTAAGGAATTGTTCAAAGATAACGCATCACTGAGATACTTGAATCCTGACGGTGTGAGACAATTTCCTGAGAGATATAGAACTTCGATATTGCTCGATGTTGATATACGACTCGACAGCGCTTCTATTCCTGCATCACCTATATTGCAAAATCCTAGATCTAAGCATGTGATTGATGGATATTTTTCTAATAGTGATGCAATAACTTTCGCACCAGCATCTCCAAAGTCATTAAACCCGAGACGCAATGTGTGAACGGTTGGCTCAATTCCAAACTGTTCGGACATTCTGGCAAGATCTTTGCAATTCAAATTCTTGTGTGATAAATTGATCACCGTGATGGGTTGAGTAGAGCTCGAAAAGCTAGCCCCACTAGCCACTGTGGTAGTATCACTGGGTAGAAATACATCTTTCAACATCTCTCTATTCACAATAATTTTTGTCCTTCTTTATGACGATGAAATTTGTCAAGCCAATCGCGGATTCAAACAAAGCTAGCTATGAGGTATTTACGACACACACTGTCAGAGAAAGTGAGAGAAGAGATGACCAGAGGATTTCAACACAACCTCCCGCATCAAGTAGATGAAAATAAATCGGGAAGAAATATGTCGTAGGGAATATCCCCGACAAAGAAAAGTGCTGTTCCATCGTGTGAGGATGTGAGAATATATGGCGAGCAGGCCCGCCGCCCGCACAGGCGCATGCAATTTCGGCGCATCATCATCACGAAAAAAAAAGGCAACAGGGCCGCACGCACAAACTTTTACAGGACCAGTGCATTATCACATTACTTCTAATTAGCCGCCCAGTTGTACGAGCTATTCTCTTTTTATGATGAGTTGTAATTTAGGAGCCTTATTTTATTTATATTGTCAATTGTCGTTAAAGTGTTAAACAATTTTCAAATCAAAGCGAATATGGGTTGGACTAATGTAAGTACAAAGTATGATACCAAAATCTTAACTACAATGCAATAGTAGCTTGAAGAGAAGCAAGTTTGTATTCCAACGATGTAGACCGTTCATTAGCAACATCCAATCTTTTTAAATGTCTATGGCTGCTTCCAAAACAAATGTGCATGTTATTCTTCATTTTCTGATATTGCGCAATGTAATGTCGAAGAGTATGGATGATCAACTGACAACATTCTGAAGCATCTTGATCTACCAATAGCACAGAACCTTTTCTCTCCCACGAAGATTTCGTCCATCGTATTTCCTGCAAATCTTCCAGAATTAATGCTTCAGTTACATTAATACAATTTTCTAAGTATTTCAATTCATTCAACAAAGGAATCGGATGGAGGCATGAGAAGAGTAGACTATTGTTTCTATGATATTGATTTGCTAATTCGATGTACTCCTTTACTATTGTGAACCAACTGTTGTTGAAATTAGGCTTGGATTGGATTTTCAACATTTTCTCATATGCGTTGATTAAAATAGACTGGCATTCAATGAAGCTGGAATGTTTGACATGCAATAATGGTTCTGCAAGATGTACGATACTCTTAGCAGCCTTGAAACTAACCAAAACATCTTCCATCTCAGATGAATATTCATTAATTTTATCCCTGATATCAACGAACTGGTTGATAAAATGTTTCAATCGGGCTCTTGTTGAAGAGAAAGACACCGTTGTTTTGCAGTTACCACAGTAAAAATTATCATATTGTGAATTCTCTCTCTTCGCTGAAGCTGTCAATGTGTCCAATAATGGCAACGGAATATCACAAGACCGAATGGATTCTTGAACTTCTTCAGCTGAAGGTACTGTTGGTACTCTACCGTTCAACCAAATCTTGTAAAGATATTTCGTATTCCGACGTTCTTTGTAATACATAGTACCAGTGCATCCGTTGGTTGCACAGCTGTAACCTTCATAATTCTCAGTCTCACAACAACGATCGCAAATGCAATTAAATCCATAATGTCTTAACTCTGCTCTTCGCCACCAAGTCGGTCGACTAATGTCTAGGTAGGAGATAGTTATCTCTTCTCCACCTAGTATCTGCCTTATTGTGCGAATGAAAATCTTCCCCGACTCATCAAACCACTGCAAACAGTTGGGTTGACAACTATGATTAATTGCTGATACTTTTGCATATACCCCATGTCCACATTCTTCAAGATCTTCAGTAACAATAGTGAATGAATTGGCAGCGAGTTTAAGCAATGCAATGCGGAGGTCTTCTCGATGGTATGTCGTCGCTAATGTGGGTGCAGAGTGAAGCAGTAAACGTTGCAGTATATCAACACTCGCCAAAACATTTTCATTGAGACATTCACTGGCAGGTTCATGGAAAACCAACGCTTCCCACCATGGTTGGGTTGCTACACATTGCGCAACCGCGATCAAACAGCGAGCTGCCAAAATTGACGTGCGACCTACTCCATGGAAACCTTTAGAAGCAGAAAATTTTAGCATACTTTCTTCCACATGGTTTGCAGCATATAATCCATGATCAAGAGATATAAACGGACTCGGAGATGATACCAATGGGACGCATGCCAATGGGGCTTCACGAATCACCAATTCTCCAGGGGATATATTAGTGTGTGCAAAGACAGACCTTCCACGATAACCAAAACTGCGGATGTGAAGGCTTTCATGGAAGAAATCATCCCTATGACAATTCATTCCAACTAAGGATTCATCAACAAGAACTTACTTCTCATCCCATATACACAATAGATGGTACCAAAAAGTATTGTATAGATGGTATGGACCATATATATATACGGTAAATACAATATCCTGGATATGCTTTGTAATAACTGGACCATTTTTTCGGGAAAACATTAATTTGGAATTATTATTGATTGCGCCAGCTGCTGCTGCTGCAAGGCGCCTTATACCACTGCTGCTGCCTGCTGCTTTTTGGTCGTTGGAGATGCTTGTGAGATGCGCCAGATAGAACCAGTTGAAATTCCCATTTATTAATTAAAGCCCGCGCACATACAGTGTATGCTGTTAATATTTTGACAAAATATGTCCGAGTCAAATCCCCCAGCTGTTGCACAATTCCGTAAGACGACAGGCATGGTCAGCAGGAGGGGAAATATGAGACCCAAAACAAAATCCGATTCCGACTCATCAGGTGATGAAAAGGGAATTCGACAATTGAGCAAGTTGCCACCCACGTACAATTCGGCAACAGTGAATGATAGAAGTGGTGAAAATGATGTTGCATTAGCAACCGTAACAACTGTTTACAGTTCGAGTGGTAGTGCAATGCCACATGTATTTGGGGGTGATGCTACTGCTACTTTAGAAATTGATACAGCGCATGATCGTGATGCAAGGGCCATCTTGGATCGCGGTCTCAAAGATGCCAAATCGAAAGCAGGGGGAACGTATGGTCCAATGCGAGCACCATCATTTCTCCGCAGCACGAGTCGCTTCGATTATCAGCCAGATATCTGTAAGGACTACAAGGAGACCGGTTTCTGTGGACGAGGTGACAGTTGTAAATTCTTGCATGACCGCAGTGATTACAAGTCTGGTTGGCAAATTGAAAGAGAGTGGGAAGAGAAACAAAGGCAAAAAAAGAGGAAAATTTTAGAAGCTGAGAAAGCTTTCGTGAGACATATGGGAGAGGATTTCGATGGTGATGTGCGCACTGGCAAAATCACGAAGATTTCCGGTGATGGTGAGGATAACAATGACAATGGAGAAGATTATGAAATAAAAGAAGAATCCGAATTTCCTTTCGCATGCTTTATTTGCAGGGACCCCTTTGTTGATCCCGTTGTAACCAGTTGTGGGCATTACTTTTGTCAACAATGTGCGCTCGACAATTACAAGCTCTCCTCTAAATGTGTTGCTTGTGGAAAGCCCACATCTGGAGTTTTCAATAAAGCTCTCAAGCTAATTAAGTACATGGAATCTATTGGTAAGAGTCTCAATACTG